>Ga0315549_1000012_pt1 | contig 172762 bp, 187 predicted proteins | sample SalMarSW160200MG_FD_203101 | JGI IMG/M metagenome (GOLD analysis project Ga0315549, IMG submission 203101) | Salt marsh sediment microbial communities from the Plum Island Ecosystem LTER, Massachusetts, United States - Salt Marsh Sediment SW1601-200 ... | reverse complement strand
GAAAGAATGTTTGGATATCTCCCCCAATGATCTAGACTCACGTACCGAGTTAGCAAAGGTGTATCAAGCTCAAGAGAAGTATCCAGAGGCAGAGAAGGTGCTCAATGATCTGCTGAAATTGGATCCACAAGATCTTCACGCTCGCACTGAGCTAACAAAGGTGTATCAAGCTCAAGAGAAGTATCCAGAGGCAGAGAAGGTTCTGAAAGAATGTTTGGATATCTCCCCCAATGATCTAGACTCACGTACCGAGTTAGCAAAGGTGTATCAAGCTCAAGAGAAGTATCCAGAGGCAGAGAAGGTGCTCAATGATCTGCTGAAATTGGATCCAAAAAGTCTTTACGCTCGCACTGAGCTAGCAAAGGTGTATCAAGCTCAAGAGAAGTATCCAGAGGCAGAGAAGGTGCTCAATGATCTGCTGAAATTGGATCCAAAAAGTCTTTACGCTCATAATGAGCTGGCACGGATTTACATTACGCTTAGTTTGTTCAGGCGTGCCAAGGAGGTGATTTTAACCTATATCCGAACTGATCAATGTCAGTTTGATAAGGGGGATGAATACTTAATTCTTACCTATTTGAATGCCTGCTCTAAAATGGAGCGATATCAGGAAGGGACTGAATTTGTTGACAAACTTGGTTGCCATCTGGTTTCCCCGCAACTTGCCGAAGAATATGGCCGTCTCCTCAGAAGTTATGATCCATCTAGTGCGGTAACGTTTTTTGAGAAAGCATCCGAGAAATTCAATCGTTCAGGCAGGTTATTGAGTGAGGTAGCAGTCTGTTTTAAACTGGCTGGAAGACCAGATGCAAAAGATTTCTTGGAGAAAGCAATCCGTTTAAATCCATACAAGGAAGGAAAATACAGAAGTTTTTTCGATAATCCAGCAATCAAAAAGCCCTTACCTTTGAGAAATAAAGACTGTATCGGTCAGATCACAAATATTGATCATGAAAATGAAAGTGGCATTATAAAAAGCCAAGGTGCGACTCATCGTTTTCGTTCCGGTAAGTTTACAAAAGAGCTATTTAGAAAATTGAAAATCGGCGATCAAGTATTTTTTGACATTACAGATAGAGATTATGCGGTGAATGTGGAACCTTATTTTAGTTCTTCCGTGAAATGAACGAATCGTACAGTAGAAAAAAAGAAACATTATCTTGGTAGGGTGATCTAAAAACTTCGCCTAATACAACATATACGCTATGGGCTTACGCCCTCACCAAATTGCCTTTGGCAACTTCTTTTATCCGCAAAACGTTATACGCAATTTCGCCCTCAATGTTAAAGATGTTTAGTTTCATTTACCCATTTACGACAGATAGAAAATTTAATAAAGATGTAGAAAGCTATAATGAAGTAGAAAGATTAACTCAAAATGAGTATATACATACTACAGATATGAACAAGTTATACGCAATTGGTCGTAAAATAAAATTAAGGATGTATAAAAATGGGAATATTTGATAGAAAGCCAAATGTAGAGAAATTAAAGGCCAGGAAAAATATGAAGGGCTTGATTAAGACTTTAAAGTATAACGATCACTATGTTCGAGGGTTCGCGGCAGATGCTCTTGGGGAGATAGGAGACAGCCGGGCAGTAGAACCCCTCATTAATGCTTTAAAAGATCCATTTAGCGATGTCCAATACTATGCAACAAGGGCTCTTGGGGAGATAGGAGATAAAAGGGCGGTAGAACCTCTTACTAAGGCTTTAAAGTATAAAGATAGCGGTGTCCGAATGAGGGCAGCGGAAGCTCTTGAAATGATAGCTTGGCAACCTAAAGATGATGTTGAGAAAGCTTATTACTTAATTGCAAAAAAATAGTGGGACGAGTTGGTGAAACTTGGAGAACCAGCTGTAGGACCTCTAATTGAGGCTTTAGATGATAGAAATATAAATATCGCATGTGGTGCAACAATCCGAGAGAGTCTAGCTGTCCAAGAGAATGCAGCAGAGGCTCTGGGGAATATAGGAGATGAGAGGGCAGTAGAACCTCTAATAAAGGTTTTAAAGTATGGAAATAGCGGTGTCAAAGAGAGAGCAGCAAAGGCTTTAGAAAAGATTAAGGCGAAGAAAAGCTGAAAATGATAAGCGACCAACAGCGTATAACACGGTGTAAAAGACTACGCTATGCTCTGTCCAAATTCTGCCTACGCAGAACTTCTTTCACACCGGAACCGTTATACGAAATGCTCACTTCTGGGCAAAAAAATAAAAACAAAGGGGAAATTATGGTAATTAAAATGAAAAACGAAACGGGAGATTATGGAAATTGGGTTCCAAAGAAAATGTTAATTGCTTTCTTTGTGCTCACATTACTTTTCAGTGTGGTTTTGTTTTTACCTGTTCACATAATCGTTCGATTTATTTTTGGGAGTCTCGCAGTAGCTTCCTTGTTATTCTTCCTATATTTTTATTATTCCTATCACGTGTTTGGCGCGAATGGTGGTGCTTTTCAGAAAAAGATAATTAATCTCGTGGTGAACAAACTGGCATGGGACGGTCGAGGGAAGGCGCTGGACATTGGTACAGGTGCCGGGGCTTTAGCAATTAGTGTCGCCAAGACATACCCTAATGCAAAAGTCACGGGAATCGATTATTGGGGAAAGGGTTGGAGTTATTCTAAAGAAATGCCGGAATTGAGGGGGTTGGCAATCGAGTTGCCTTCCAAAAAGCAAGTGCCTCCAGTTTGCCGTTCAATGATGGGGAATTCGACGCCGCAGTAAGCAACTTCGTCTTCCATGAGGTGAAAGATACCCGGGATAAACGAGAATTAATTCGGGAAGCTCTGCGGGTGGTGCGAAAGGGCGGTGTGTTCTCATTTCAAGATTTGTTCTTAAGCGAGATGTTTTACGGAGAAGTGGATAACCTTCTTGAGACCATTCGCAAATGGGGAATTGAAGAAGTGCATTTTACCAATACCAAGGGTTTAGTTGAGATACCACGATTACTTCGCGTTCCCTGGATGCTTGAGAAGATCGGGATTATTTATGGAAAAAAATGATGAACATTGCCCCTTTGTTCGCACTGTCGTCTAACAGCGGGTATGCGGTTCGCTATCGCTCACCCAAACCCTTCGCTACTCTCAGGGCTTCAGATACCCGCCAGCCGTTATACAAAAGAAAGAACTATCAAAGCAGTTGTAACCAATGCTGGAATTTTGTAACTTACTTTATTAGAGACACTGCTTTCAGATCTGACTGTTGTCACCGCTGGCAGTCCGATGAAGAGGAAAGTGGTAATTCCAGATGCGAGATGATATACCATAAACGGTAAACCCAATGCAAATACTGTTGCCAAGCCTTGCAATGTGTGAGGATAGAATAGATACCACCATCCGATGTTTGTCCATACATCGTATATCAAAACAAAAGAAACACCTATGCCAAGAATGGATATAACGGAACGTTTGCTTATCGATGTGAAATAAGGTTCTATTTTTTTCTTGGCAAAAGTATTTATTAATACCAGAATAGCAAAACCTGAGTACGTAAAGATGACAATCTTATTTATCTCCGCTCCAGTATAAACAGGATTACCTATGAGTATGTCGCTCATTATCATTCCTGTTACTGGTACGATTATCGCTATTCTTTCATCCAGGAGCATGACAGCCAGGAAAGTAAGTACAGTTATTATTTCAAAGTTGGGAAAGGGCTGAATGCCTTTCGTCACCATCACATATCTTCCGATTACCATTATTGCCGTAAATGCAAAAGATAATCCGATCGTTCTTTTTTCTATTTTTCTCACCTATCAAATTTTGATGCATTCAAATATAAATGTTTTCACAGATCTAACCTCATGAGAGGAAACTCCTTATCGTCTTTATATACCCTGAATCCGTTTTTCAGATAAAATTCTATAGGTCCTGACGGATTCTCAGGATTGTTCTTTCTCGCAAATGTTTCGACAGTTTTTATCTTTCTTTTTCCCAGTTCATCGGTAATACTTTTAAGAAGGAGAGTTCCCAGTCCCAGATTTCTAAATTCTTTTTTAGGAATGAAGAGACATGAGATCAATACTGCATCTTTGCTTGGTTTTATAGAGTAATTTTTCGAGTTGGGAAGAAACTCTGGCGGTGCGTACTGCGCATACCCAACACATTTTCCGTCGACATAGATCAATTTTCCACAGTTACCAAATCTCTTCTTTGTATTCTTCAACCATTCTAGTTTCATTCTTAGCATGTCTTCTTTTTTCTCTTTTTTACTACACGGAAACTCCCAGTAGATACAGTATTTACAACTAAACCATTCTGGAATATCTTTGAGATTCTCCTCTGTAAGATCAAAAATTTTTATTTTCATACGTTAATCTGTGCAAACTTTCTGTGCTCTACCATCATTATTATAGATTTTTTGCTGGATTTAGTTCTATGTTTTTCTCCTGCTTTTACTATATATCCTTCATTTTGTTTTAATTTTACAGAATAGTCCTCAAATATAACTTCCAAATCTCCTTCAAGTACAAAAAATAGCTTATCTTTGTTGTGCATATGCATGTTTGGATATTCACCTTCTGCTATGTATGCCTTCATTTTGTAATCATCTATCTCTACAATGTCAACGGGGTCCCAGCTTCCCTTTACTTTCTTTCTTATGTTTTCAAGGTTTATTTTTTCTCTCATGATCTCATATTGTTTTCAGAACTTTTATAATTTTCTCTTGGTTATATTATACCAAAGAGAATTAAAAATAATATTAAGGAAAAAGAGCCCAAAATGTCCATAAAACTGGTCACTAAAGGTATTACAACATTATCTGGATTTAATTTAACTTTGTACGTTATTATAGAGAGGAAAAATGTTAAAAGATTTACCATCAAAATTAAAAACTCGCCTGCGAGAAGGCTGACTAAAAACAAACTTTTTATGGAAGGAGTAGGCAGGTCTAATAGAGAATTAAGCCCGTAGGTCAAAATACCAATCAGTGAAAATGGAAGAATTCCTACTATATGGGTATTTAGAAATTTTATAATAATCTTTTTAGATGGAGAGAACTTGGATTCTAGAGTTCCAAGATGTAGCCATGAGGAAAAGTTTGCGGATAAGATGCTGCCGAGGGCACCACCGTCCTCGAGAAAAGCCGGGATTAATGTGAAAATGCCTGCGATCTGTATCAGACTTTCTATTCTAGTGCTCAAAATACTGCCAGATGACGTGCTTAAAATGCCGCAGAAAATAAAGACAGGAATCGATTCTATTAAAATTCGCTTTGTGTGAGGTTTTGAGTAAAAACTTATTAACAAAAAGAGGATTGTCAAAACAATAAAGAAAATAAACAGGACATTTCTGAGCATATGGCCAAATCTCAGGACAAAATTTGCAGAAATAAACAGAAATGGAAGGGTAAAGATATCTCCAAAAAGTGTTATCAATGGGGATGTAAGATTGTCAGGGTTCCAGCCTCTTCTATAGGTCAGAAATGTAGTGAGTACTGTAGGGATGATCATTATAAACCCTGATATTAACCCTGCAAATAAGGATATTAAAGAAAGATCTATGAAACTATAAGGGATATTCAAAATTTTGGCAAAAATACTGGATGTAAATGCTAGAAGAAGGCTCATGAAAAAGCTGAGAGAAAAAGAGGAAAGTATGTTCTGATCCAAAAGTTTTGATCTTTTGAAGTAAGGCTCTATTTGACCCAGATGAAGGTAAGATCCCAATCGTGATCCAAAAGCTCCAAAAATGTTTCCTCTCATGGCTATAGCTCCAGGAATAAGGATTAAGAGGGCGGGAATTAACGCCAGATTTGAAGAGTAAACGCCCATGAAATATCCTGTAATTAAATTGCCAAAAGTTGTGAGCAGAAGAGCAAAAGAAGTTTCGTGCAAATCTTTGAAATTAGACTTTAGATAATTTTTAATAATCTTTAAAGGCGAAAATATGATTATTTTTAAAACTAAGACTAACTTTATCTTTACTGCCAGGATTTTCTTTTTCAGGCCTACTTTCAGCATCTGAAACACCGCCTTCAGAATTTGACTGAGTATTATTTTCTTCTATCATATTTTCTTCATAAAAGAATAAGATTTTTCATATAAAAAAGTATCGAAAATATTTTAGAAAGTTCATTTCGGGATACGAAGAGACATGAGAGAAAACTTTAAGTAATTTTAAAAAAAGTAACGGTATGAAAAAAATTGCCGTATTAATTGTTTTACTGATAATAGCTGCAGGATGTATAAGTGAGGAAGAGGAAACGCCGGAGACATCTCCTTCACCGCCAACCTCCACACTGTCCCCTACCACGCCCGCCCCAACTACTCCGCCGCCGACAACTCCTTCCCCTACCACTCTGGCTCCAACTCCCCCACCAACTACTACGTCACCACCGATTGTCTCACCAGTAGAAGGATATGTCATATTGACCAACATATCACCGGATGATCCGTTTTACAAAGGGGTTCTGAAGCTCCGTGATTATCGGGAGGCCTCTATCGTTTCTTTTAATGCGGATGTACGAGAAACGCTCGAAGAGCTTCGCAGCAGGGATGTTACCTTTGTTGCAATCATGGTACGGCCTGAGATAATCGATGAAGATTTTGCTTATGATGTGTTTCAATTGTCTAAAGAGGTCGATACAGGGTATGCAACAGACTTCACTTACGGTTTCATAACAGGCATAACTCCCGAAGACGTTCTGCAGTATGTGGAGAATGTTATTCTCTATGAAAGCGGACATGTTAAGCTGAAACCTGAATTCAGAACGATCTGGAGGACCGGTGGGGGAGCCGTTGGCGGAGGAGTAGGGGGATGGGGAGATCAGATGACGCAAGATGTGATTAATCTGTTTCGCCAACTTGGATTCGATGCAGATCGGATAGACGCAGATCAACTATCCACCAAGCAAGAGCTCCTCTCAGAGATAAATCAGATTGGAGTTCTCCACTTCCTCTTACATGGCGCTCCAGGCACCCTTCTGTGTGCGGGATCTGTCATCACTCATCTGGACATTCCTGAACTCCAAGAAGCTCTCTTTATCTTCAATTCCGCCTGTTATGGTGGATGTATATACAAGGTGTACAATCAGGGAATGTCCGCTCCCGATACATATGCTGATAGGGCTTGGTACGCAGAACCGAGCAAAACTCTGCCTCTTAATTTCCTTAAAAACGGTACTCTAGGTTACTTCGGGCACATGTGTATGTGGGGTGATAACAAATGGTCTCTCCATCTTATGAAGGCATTGGCCGCGAACAATGAGATCACAATCGGTGAAATGATAAAGGAATGGTATGACGTACCTTCAGGGTCAGATATCGTCGAGGGAGCAAGCAATCCAGACACGGAGGGGATGGACTGGAACAGGTTCACCTATGCAACAGTAATACTGTACGGCGATCCAGCCCTGCACATCCTCATGTGAAGCATAGATCAATAGCAGTAAAATTTTACAAACAGGGATTCTATCGTGACAAATGGGAGTGTATTCTTTTAAAGAATATAGTAAGATATCCAGATCTGTAGTAATGAGATTTTTTGTGTCAAGATGAGATAGAGAAAGATTTAAATATATTCTTTAAAGAAGTAATAGCATGAAAAAATTTGCTCTGTTAATAGTTTTAATGATATTGGCTATGGCATGCATAAGCGAAGAAGAAACTCCACAGACACCACCTCTGCCGCCGAACGAGACACCCGCAGTAACTACTCCGCCGCAGACCACAACTCCTTCCCCCACCACCCCACCCCCCACCACACAACCTTCAACTACTACCGCCCCACCGACTGCAGCGCCGTCAACATTAGGAGACATATTTGCTCCTGTTTACAAAGATAAAATGTGGTCGACATACATAATTAATAGTGAAGGAGAAGAAACGCAGATGGTATGGAAGATGTTTGATGACGGTGATATATATATCTTTGAGTACGAATTTGAAATAGAGGGAGCAACTTCTATAATACAGAACTGGATTGCTAAATCAAATGGAACACCGCAGGAAGGTAATCCAGTAAAACACATAATGAAGGTAGAAGATATGGTATATTGTACGAACATGCCGTGTAAACCTGCTGAAAGCTATACTCCTGAAAAATACGACAAATACATCGTCATCGGAAAAGATACGTATACCACGCCAACAGGTAAAACGGTTGAAGTATTTATTGTTTCTGACGGGAAAGATGAACTATGGTTTTCTAAAGAGGTACCATTCTCCATTGTAAAGGTGATTATAGATGGAGAAGTGTCTATAATCCTCAATGATTTCGGATTCGACGCTGAAAGAAAAATATCGCGAGCAGAAGGAGAAAATTGCATACCAATACCAATACCGTGATTAAAAACTGAGAATTCCTGGTAGTTTTGGAAATAAGGTAGCTTCTTCTATAGATTCAAGGCCACATATATACCGAGTCAATCTTTCCAATCCTATTCCAAATCCTGCAGTTGGTTTTATTTTTCCAGATTCCAGAATATCGAGATAATCTTTAAAATCGTGCAAATTTAATCCAAGATCTAAAATCTTCTCTTTTACTTTTTCATACTCGTATTCGCGTTCTCCTCCGGAAGAAGCTTCTCCAAACTCGTTGGGGTATATGAGATCAAAGTCTCTTAAAAGACCATTACCATTATTTTTGTCATAAAATCCTCTTGAACCATAAGGATACTCTGTTATCCATATAAAACAATCTTCAGAGATAGTTTTTTCCATATCGCATGGTATCTCTTCTCCGTATTTGATTCCATATTTTGAGACTATCTTTTTATAGGAGTATTCCTTAAATTCTATATTAAACTCTCTCAACTGAAATTTTTCACCGATCTTTTCTATAATTTCTGTAAGAAATTCCTCCGCAAGCTTCATAACTTCTCTGTATTTAGAAAATGCTATCTCAATTTCTATCTGCCTGAATTCCGCGAGATGCTCCTTTGTTTTTTTTCTTATTTCGCTTTCTAATCTTATGTTTGGCGAGATAGAGAAAACTTTTCCGAAAATAGATGCTGCAAGCTGCTTGTGAAAGATCATGCTGCTAGTTATCTTCATTTTACTTCCATAATAATCTATAGATGCTATCTCAGCGCCTCTGAGACCGGGATCGGTAACAGTGGAGATTATGGGAGACTGTATCTCCAGAAACTCTCTATCTCTGAAAAATCTTCTCGTTGTATCCAATATATAGTTCTGTACAGTTATAACTTCTCTTTTTGTGATCATAAATTCTAATGTATCTGCTCTCTTAATAAAATTTTCGCATTAAATAATGAATTTTTTACAGGAATAGTTATATTTATAAATGAAAAAATGAAATATTATTATATGATAGACGATAAAGACAAACTCATTTTGGAAGAACTTCAGGAAAACTGCAAAAAATCCACAAAGGAAATAGCGAAAAAATTAAAGATGCCCATCTCTACGATATACTTGAGAATAAAGAAGCTTGAGAAAGAAGGTGTTATTAAAGGATATACATCTATTGTCGATGGAAAATATCTTGGTAAAGGAACTACAGCCTTTATTCTCGTCTCTTTTGTTTCAAGACTTCCAGGGATAAACCATAATTTGTCCCAACGAGATATAGCAAAAAAAATTGCCAAGTTCCCAGAAGTCCAAGAGGTTCATATTATCTCAGGGGACTGGGATATCTTAATAAAGGTAAAGGGAAAAGACACAGAGGAGATGGGGAAATTTGTAGTCGATAAATTAAGGGGCATTGAAGGGATCGATAAAACATTAACATGCATGACCTTCGGAACTGCAAAAGAAACCTTAAAAATACCTTTATAATTTTTTCTTTACTACATTTTCAAGGAATTTTGAGTTTGGTATTACAATCTTTTCTTCTTTTGTTTTTATAGTAGTTGATACCAATCCTATACTATCCACAACACCTTCATTTCCGTCTATCTCTATTATATCTCCTATCTTGAATGGTGTATCGTGAATCAGGTGAAACCCTGCCGCCATATTTGGGGCTATCTCTTTCAATGCCAGGATTAAAGTCACACCAAACGCTGCTAGAACAACTGCGATTCCGATTATCAAAACATCTGTACTGACCCTTAACTGACTCAATGCTATTATAATTACAATGGCATAAATGAGGTATCTTGTTACATTCCCCATAATCCAGTATTTGGGCACTTTTAACTCTTCGCACGTATATCTTACAAAGCCAGCTGCTTTGTCACCTATTATAATACCAAGTGCAACAATAACTAGAGCAAAGATGATATTTGGAAGATATGTTACCAGTTGAGCCATTATCTCGTTCAATCCTGTTATTCCTAAAACACTTATAGCAGACATTATTGCCACAATATAAATAATCCACTTGACAATTACGCCAATAAAACTGCTTATTGATATTCCTATATCCCTACCTTCTCTCTCCTCTACTCTCTCGAGATATCTTCGCATCCCCGTTTGCTTTAAGATTAGATCTATGGCTTTCTGAGCAAGTCTTCCCACTATGTATCCTATTATAAGGATTACTATACATGCCGCTATATGGGGAAAATATTCTTGCATATTCTCCCACGCCTTAACCAATAAATCCTCTATCTGGTTCATAATTACAACTCCTCCGGATCAACTTCCAAAACTAATTTCCCATTAGAGAATATCCTTATCATTTTATCTGATTCTGAAAGTACAACAGCAATGGCATCCGAAACCTTTGTTATGTAAGCAGCTGAGATGTGTCTTGCTCCAAGTCCCTTGGGCATTTCCATATCGTTTTTTCCTGATTCAAGATATCTGGCTGCTGAGATTACCCTTCCATCATCTCCGATTACAAAGGCGCCATCCAATCTCGAGTACTCTTTAAGCATACTTTTTACAACAGGATCTTTTACATTTATAAAAGAAGATTCAAATGGATTGTACGTTATCTGTGTGGATCTTCTCATCACATTTCCAGAATCACCAATAATAAATGTCGTACCCACCGGTTCTCCTTCTCTGCCCTTTACGCCCAGTTCCTTTGTTATCTCCAGGACAGAATAGATTATCTCCGGATCTATATCTCTGCTTCTTGATAAAAGCTTATATACACCATAATCTATTCCTTCTTTGGCTTTTTCCATACTTATAATTTTATATTTATCAGTATTTTCTACAAAAATAACGTTATATCCCTCTTCTATAAGTTTATTTTCAAGGACTGCTGCTATCGCTAAAGCTATTCTTCTTTTAATCCTAGGAAGTTCTATAGGCATCAAAACTACAGGCAATTCCTGTTCCTTTTTTGATAGATCTTTGTTATTGGTTATAATTATTATATTAACATTTTTCAGTGACTTAACAGCTTCCAGATCTTTTTTTGAGTTTATATAAACTAATAATGCATCACTTTTACTTTCCTCTTTCAATTCCAACGCTTTTCTTATAAGTATTGAGTTCAATATTTCACCTCTTACGATGGTACTGACTCTTTTGATAACCTATACAACGTGATTATATTAGTACAATAACCTTTTTATATTTTTGGTAGTATTATTTTTGATGGTAAGAACACTCTTGAACAGAAAAAAAGACATAATGCTCGTGATTAAGAATCTTGGAGCCGTTCTTCAGGCACTGGGAATAGTCACAATAATTCCTATTTTACTTACCTATTTTTACAGAAATGAAATGATCTATATACAATATTTTCTGTTTCCAGGACTCATCACATTTATAATAGGAAGTTTGATGAAAAAGGTCAAATCAGATGTGAGCATGCAGATAAGACATGCTATGATGGTATCTTCTCTCGCCTGGCTGATTTCGGCTCTCGTAGGCTCGATACCTTTTATGTTCATAGCAAAACTTAGTTTCGTTAACTCTTATTTTGAGTCCATGTCTGCTTTCTCGGGAACAGGACTGACAATGTTTGGCAAAATATACTCTGTGGAGACACTCCCGAAAATCCTTTTATTCTGGAGGTCTTTTGAGCAGTGGGTAGGAGGAATAGGGATTATTCTGGTAGCGATGATCGTTCTCATAAGGCCCGGCGTCGCCGCTGCAAGATTGTATATAGCAGAGGCTCGTGGAGAAAAAATAAAACCATCACTTCCGAGTACAGTAAAAGTCATCTGGAAAATCTACTTTTTTTATACAATTTTGGGGATACTGCTCTTTTTTATTGTGGGCATGCCGCTTTTTGATTGTATTAATCACTGCATGACTGGCCTGGGTACCGGCGGGATGTCACTTTATAATGATAGTATAGCACATTACCATTCCTTCCCCATAGAGATTGTCGCAGTTTTTCTCATGATACTAGGAGCTATAAACTTTTCAGTTCATTATAGGGCTATATTTAAAAGGAGATTTAAAGAGCTTTTTGGAGATGTGCAGTTTAAAGCACTTTTTATAATAGGTTTTTTTGTGATTATAATTATAGGATTTGATCTTATCTCGAAATATGGTATCATTGAAGGTTTTAGAAACGCTTTTTTCCAGGGATTCTCAGCTATAACATGTTGCGGATTCTCTACAGTCAACCTTGCAGAATGGGGAGAGATTGCCAAAAGCAGTTTGATTATTCTGATGATTGTGGGTGGAGGAGCTGGATCAACTGCAGGGGCAATAAAACTTGTGAGAATAGCATTAATCTTAACGGTTCTCAAAACACATATAAAGAAATCTCTTCTGCCGAATAGTGCCGTAATGCCTGTAAAAATGGGAAGGGCAATTTTCAAAAACAAAGGCATTATAGAAGCACTTTTGTTTACAATAATCTATATAGGTTTTTTGCTGGGAGGAAGCTTTATTTTAATGCAACTGGGACATGGAGCGTTAAATAGCATGTTTGAGATGGCGTCTGCACAGGGAAATGTAGGATTGAGTATAGGAATAACATCTCCCACTCTACCTCTTATAGGAAAGATAACACTAATACTGGGTATGTGGATGGGGAGGCTGGAAATAATTCCCACGCTCGTGTTTATATCTAATATTTTGTTCTTTTTAAGAAGAAAGGAAAAAATATAAAAACAAAAAGATAGATTTAATAATATGAATAAAAAATGTATCTCGCCGATCATTGCAGTTGTGCTTCTGATAACAATAACTTTGACAGCTGCATCTCTCTTGAGAGTATGGTACTTCAGTGAACAGCAGGAATCACAGGAGAGAACATCAGGGCTGATAGATAAAAAAATTCAGGAAACGGAAGAAGAGATAGATATCGAGAGTTATGATACAAACGGGACATTGTATATAAGGAACACAGGTCTTACGACCATAAATACAGGTTCCATTGAGATTTATGAAGAAGGAAATCCTCTCTCAGGGTATACATTCTCGTCATCCACGTTATATTCCGGTGACATTTTAGCTATCTGGAACTTAACGTTAACAATAGGAAACACCTACAGAATAACTACAGAAGTGGGATATATCGAAATTTTTGAGTATAACGTTGGAAACGTCTTTTTATACTCAGACGATGAAACTATTTTTAATAACGGGGATTCAACGACAATAACAGCTGTCACCACCGATAATTTCGGAAATAGATTAGGAGGTGTAGGAATCCAGTTCCAGACAACTCTCGGAACTTTCAGTGAGTCTGGAACATCCACGTACACGACTTCTACAAATCCTTCAGGTGAGGCAACAGTCACGCTCGTTTCCGGTACGGAAACGGGAAGAGCGAAAATATCTGCTCTTGCTGGGAATTACACATCTATGACGTCTGTGACCATAGAGTACTGGTGGGATTCATCATGGGCAAAGAGAAGAAAAATAACAATAACGGAGAACTCTGGAAATGATCTTACAGATTATCAGCTTGAGATTACGGTGGCTCATGATGCGGATATGCAGCCAGATTACGATGACTTACGATTTATAGATTCAAGTCACAACGAGCTAAATTACTGGATCGAAGATGATACAGTGGATCCGGCAACGGTCTGGGTAAAGATACCCTCAATTCCAATGAGTTCGACTACAACTGTTTATATGTATTACGGAAATGCTCTGGCGTCTGCTGTGTCCGATCCAGATGCCACATTTGTGTTTTTCGATAGTTTTGAAAATGATATCGTCGGTAACGAGCCTTCAAAATGGATCTTTGGAGGATGTACTGCATATTTTGGTGGCAGTGGAAATGGAAATTCCAATGCTGATAAACATGAAGTCGTTTCAAACTCAGGATTGGGGGGAAATGAAGTGACAACACCCTATGGAACTAATTCATTATCTCTTGGAAGTACCTCAGCCGTTAATTCTGAAGATGAGTACACTGGAGAGTACGAATCGCAACAATTTGATCTGCCAAAGAACGCAAAGATTGAGTACTGGATCGCGGTATACGACAACTCCTTGGATTCGGGAGAGGATGGAATGTACATCGAGGTCATGGATTCGTCGGATACACAAATAGTGGAGGATCGGTGGGATGGTGGATACTATGGCGGTGGTAACGGTAATACATCAATGGATGATAGTTTTACTGTCAGTTCTACGTCATCGTATCCAAATGCTTACATACAATTTGGTATGTGGGGAAATGATAGTAACAATGATGAAGGTAAAATGCAGATAGATTTTGTAAGGGTAAGATCATATGTTTATCCAGAGCCCACATACACAATAGGCAATGAAGAATCGTTTTCGTGATACCATGAATAAAAAAGGTGTTTCTGTAATTCTCAGTTATGCAATCCTCTTCGCGATAGTCATTACAGCTACAGCTCTGGCATTTAGATGGGGACAGACAGAGTTAAATGAGTTACAAGATGTCAAAAATTTAAACTCCGCAGAAACTGTATTTTTGAACATAGATTCTTTAATAAAAGAAGTTAATCGGGGAGGAGAAGGCTCTTCAAGAAATTTGAGGGTAAATTTTGATAAAGGAGAATTCTTTGCAAGTTCATACCATGTTTCTATAGCATCTTTTGAAACTGATCTCAAGACATTATCTATGTCATTGGAAGTGAAAACTAATGTTCTGGATGCTAATATGACAAGAAACGGAAATATCCTGGAATCCTATTCTAACAATATTTTTGAAATTTCGGAATCGTATTTAGATATAGTTGCAGAGACACAGAATGATAATGTTTATACGGTCGTTAACTTTATAGATATCAAAAACATTGTTTTATCAGGAAAAAAAGAGATTTATATAAAGAATGAAAGTATAGAAGATCTCAATTTCGATATAGATCCCCCTTATACGTTGATCATGGGCAATGAAACATATACTATAAGAATAGAAAACGATTTTCTCATAGTTGAGAGAGAAGGATCAAAGATATATACGAAGTTTCTGGGAAGCGGTGCAAAAACGTATCATTTAAATATTAGAATAACAACACTCACAACAAAGATATCCTAGCTTCTGTATCTATTGTATCTATAAAGGAGCTTCACTATCTTCCTGCCCATTTCCTCTGAGATTGTTCCTTCTTCTTCTTTCTGCATTATAAAATCTTTTGTTTCTTTTATTCCAAGTTTAGAAGCTTTTGCGTATATGCTACCCTTTATATTTCCTTTTACAGACTCAGGAAGATCCTTTAATATCTGATCTAACTCCCATTTAAAGTCTTTTATCCTGTTCATGTCAAGTTTTTTTGTTTTTTTTGTTCTTATTCTAGCTTTAATTTTTTCTCTTTCTCTCATGTTATCTCCCAGCTTTTTCTATATCAATGATTTTTACTTTAAAGAGCAATGTTTTTCCTTTCAATGGAAAATTAAAATCTACTTCTACATAATCTTCAGTTACCTCAGTAACCTTACCAAAAGTAAAACACTCTTCACACTCAGGGAGAGTATTCCTGACGCCTTCACCTACCTTGTAGTCCAGTTTTGTTACAACACTTTCTTCCTTTATTTCAGTTACAATAGCTTTAAAATTAACTGTTTCAAGTTTTTCTCCTTCTTTGAGTGAAAACTCTAATTTTATCTCGTTTTCTGTGATTTCTATTACCCTATATGGCCCATAATATGTCGGAACTACTTTATCCATGATAGGATGATGTTTTATCTCTACAATCCCATCTTTGTCTATATTGAGAATGTCAACATCCCACCACTCCACAAGTTCCACAGTATTTTCTGGTATTATTTCTCCTTTTACCATCTTCTCAAGATACTGATAGTTTATTTTTTCAATTATAGGTACATTTATATACCTGGGTACTTCTTGAATTCTTTCCAGTTTTTTTACCTGATTTTCATCAGAATACCCGTATCCTTTTTCAGGAGGGATCTCAACTGTCTTTTCCTCTCCAACTTCCATTCCTATCAAAGCTTCCTCGAGCCCTGGAAGCGTTCTTATAGTGCCCGGAGCAGGGTTGGCAGCTTTTACTGTAATTCTCTGAGGAGTATATTTATGAGTATCATCTAACTCTGTTTCTTTTGTTACATCTTCTTCCTGTATAGTTGTATCAAAAATGCCTCCAGTTTCCTTTTCCCATCCAATAAAGTTGATTGTCACGATATCTCCAGATTCAACTACATCTATTTCCTCTTTCTCATTACCCGAGATACACCCTCCTGTGATAATGAGCATTATCAGGATTACTGAATATATTATCTTTTTCATGTTTTTCCTATTTACAGCTGTTATATAAAAAACTTTTGTCATTTATGGTGTTTTCTATCAAAGTATATATTCTTTCCTTTGACTGAAAGTGGTATTCCAAAAGCTATTTCAGTATCTATCAGTCCCGCGTTTATAGCGCCGACACCTATGGAGAACATCACTCTATTATCCACGCATAGATCATTGGCAACTTTTACCATCGATCCTATCGCGATCCCAAGATCTACCAGTCTTATGGCACATAGAGGGCCTTTAAAACCATATCCTTCTACAAGAGTTTTTTTATTTTCTTCACACGTGAAACCACATGCTTTACAGTCAAGATTTGCTGTTTCTTTTCCTTTAACACCTATCAAAATGATTTTATCCGAATCTACAACATTATTTGCATCCCTCAGTAGAAATTTAAACCCTATTTTTTCGTTGGTTTTTCTCATTCCTTCTACAAGTTCCTCTTTTTCATTCTCGTCGAGTATCTTTATTACTATAAAGTCTTCTCCCTTTGCCTTCGGTGCTGTTCTTCCTGCAACAGCCATTAACTTGGCTACTATTTCAACTCCTTCTTTTTCCATGAATGCAATGATTTTGTTATTATAAAAGGTTTTGTGATCTTAGAGTTCTATAAAACTGAAGATCGCAATTTATTTAAAAATAAAATTACATTTTTGTACAGAATGCAAAATGAAAATTTTTTAGAAAGAACACCAAAGGAGTTTATAAAAGAAGAGTATCTTTCAGAATATGAAGAAAAGAGAAATATAATATGGAAAAATTTACTAATACCTCTGAGAATGAACTTGTTCGTTCTCGAAAAACTATTGAATTTTCCTTATAAGATAATAGACTATAAAGAATTTGCTTTTTTTAAATTATTGATATATAATTTCAAACGAATGAGCATTTTGGGAATGTGGAAGATTATGGAAGATACAGATCAAAAATCAATAACATTAACGAAATTCCGTAATTCCGTCTTTTTAAACATTAAACAAGAATATAAAGAAGATTTAAAGAAGAAGTTAGGGGAAATAAATCGAATTGAGAAAAATATCCGTTCTAAGATTAAAAAATTAAGACATAAAGAAATCGCACATCTTGATGAAAATTATGTGTTATCTCCTGAAAAAGAGGTGATAACGGTTAGAAAAATCACAGAATCTTGGAAATCAATAAGAGAGTTGTTTGATCTGTTATGCTTCGGTCATCGATATGAATCACTTCCTTTAGAATTTATAGGAGAGAAAACTGGTGTCGATGAATTTCTGAATTTTCTAGCGATCAACAGTCAAAATTTCAACCTTCCCGAATTGAATCCACAAGCGTGGAAAAGATTTCGATCGAAATTGAGTGAAGAAGATATAGAAAAAATAAATGAATATAGAGTAAAGAATGGAAGAGATTCTATAGAATGATATCAGCTCATTGTTTTAGCGAGTGTCTCTTCAATAAGTACTTTCACTTTCTCTCTCAATTTTGTGCATTTATTCCAAATACAGTTCTCCCTTCAAGACAATGACCACCCTGCCGATTAGCTCCACTCTATCATTTCCGGTTAACCGTACAGTAAGTGTACCTCCTCTCGAAGATGCCTGATAAGCTAACATTTCCTTTTTTTCTAATATTTTTGACCAGTATGGAGCTAATACTGTATGAGCTGATCCCGTTACCGGATCTTCATTTATACCAACCCAAGGTGCAAAGTAGCGTGAAATGAAATCGTACTGTTGGCTCGACGCAGTTATAATAACTCCTCTGATCTCTTCTTTTGTAGTTATAGATTTCATAAGTTCAAAATTCGGTTTTAAGTTTTTGACATCTTTTTCGTCGGGCAAATGAATTAGAAGTTTTCTTGTTTTCTTGGCATACACTATATTTTTGAAATCGGTAATCTCCATAGAATTAAGAAGATCGTGGGGCGAATCAATTTTTACAGGGTCATCTATCGGAAAATTGAGGAGTATTCCATCTTTATCTTTTTTTGCAATTAATGTTCCGCTCTTCGTTTCAAAGCTTATCTCATCCATCGAGATACCTATATCATAAAACAGAACTGCTGCAGTAGCGAGCGTCGCATGACCGCAGAGAGATACCTCTACTTTCGGAGTGAACCATCGCAAAGAGAAGGTTTTTGGTTTTTCTTTAAGAACAAAAGCTGTTTCGGATAAATTCATCTCTGATGCAATAGACTGCAAAATACTGTCTTCATAGTCCTGTTTTAAAAGACAAACAGCTGCAGGATTACCTTTAAATGGTTCGTCGGTAAAAGCATCTACTTGATATATGGAAATTCTGTCTCTCTTTATCTAATCACCCATAATTTAATATTTAGAGCGTTTATCTCTTTTTTATCTTCATTATATCCTCAGGTTTTTAAACTTTGTCGCATGCAAAAATTTATATTCATAGAATTGCAAAAATTTTTAGGTGATAAAATGAATGTAGAAGAATACATAAAAAATAAACTCAAAAAAGAGAAACTACATTTTACATTGATCGATCCAGACTCAGAGATCGCAAGGAATTCAGAAGCATTGAACTCGTTAAAAGATATAAATACAGATGCTGTACTTATAGGTGGGTCTACACAGGTTAGAGGGGAAGAGTTAGACAGTCTCATAAAATCGATAAAAAAATCTACAACTGTTCCTGTGATTATATTCCCCGGGGGAGTAGGAGGGATAAGCAGATACGCGGATGCAATATTTTTCATGTCCCTATTGAACTCGAGGAACCCTTATTTTATAACAAAAGCACAGGCTTTAGGGGCTTTCCAGGTTAAACTTTCCCGGCTTGAAACTCTGCCCATGGGGTATCTTATAATAGAACCGGGAGAAACCGCTGGATTTATAGGTGAAGCCGATCTCCTTCCGAGACGCAAGCCAAAGATTGCAGCAGCTTATGCTCTTGCGGCTCAGCTTATGGGAATGAGGTTTGTTTACCTTGAGGCAGGATCGGGTGCATCTGAGCCCGTACCTTTAAAAATGATAAATTATGTAAAAAAAGCTGTTGATATACCTGTAATAGTTGGAGGGGGTATCAGAGACGAGAAAAAGGCAGCCGAGATATCAAAAGCTGCAGATATAATAGTTACCGGCACGATCGCAGAGGAAAATTTTGAAAAATTGAGAGAGATAGTAAAAGCCGTAAAAGGGGTAAGATGAGTTTAATTTATAAAGTGAACAAGTTTCTAGACTCCCTTAAATATAAGTTCAAGTTAAACGAACTGGAGAATAAAGAGTACTTTAAAGAAATATACTTTACGATTTTAAACAATCTATCAGTGCTGGAGAGTTTTAAAGAAGAAATGGATTTTTATGGATTTCCAAATCCGTTTTATCCTTTAAAAGGTCTTAAAGGCTCCGAACCTTTTTTCAGAAACAGGGCACAGCTAAAAAAACTTACCTACGACAGAAACTCCTATGCTCTTTCAGCCCATAGAATAGCACTGGGGCATTTAACAGAATCAATAATGCTAAAAAATGAGAAAAAATACAGGGGGAGAGAAGCTTTGAAGTATTTAAATAAAGACCTCAGATTCTACAAAAACGAGGAAGGCGTTTACAGACTTGAAATCCTGGAACATCTTCCTTTATCTGGCGATTATATGGTAAAACTAAGCAATTTTACTCCAGAACAGAGGAAAGATTATAGAAAAATTTTGACACTCATAGATAAAGAAAGAGGTGGATTGAGTTCTGTCAGCGTTTATATGAAGTATAAATCTGGGAGGACAAAGAAAAATCTATCCTTAAAGGAGTATAAAGCTTTTATAGAGGATAAAATGAATATTGAAACTTTCAGACTTCAGAAGAAGAAAGGAGGATTGATAAAAGATAGACATATCAGAAAAATTCTCTCAATTTCGTACGCACCCTTTGGCACAGATACATTTATCTTTGATCTCGCAATGTTTTATCTGAAAAAAGGAAAATATGAAAGAGAAAGATACTCAGGAATATTTCCCACACTTTCTAATGAGGTTCCCAGGAATAAACTTGGAAAATATGAAGAGATAATAATTTTAAAAGAAAAATTGGAAGAAGAACTGCAGAGATTAGGAAAATTTGAGAAAAGTTTAGTCGTCGGGAGTATAGCGTATTATGAAATTACAGGAAACATGGAAGAAACTTTAAAATATTTTAATATAAGCGAAAAAAAATTAAAAAGAAAATTAGAAGAGTTTGAGAGTTTTGGACTTTTAGGTGTAAAAAATCTACAACCTAGAACTCAGGAGTTTCTGAAATATCTACAAAGGTGATCTTTTGAAGATAATAAAGTTTACAAACAAAGAAAAAGTGATCAGAGAAATAGAAAAAGGAATTGAAGACGAAGTAGTATATTTATCAATAAGACCTTCGATAGATGCTATCGTTGCATTACTGGAGAATGATCCAAATATAAGAATAATTTTATGTCCTCCAAGTTTATGTGATCTGACATCTACAAGGGTAAAAAACGCTTTAAAGAAGGTGGGCATCTCTCTGGAAAGAGGAAGTTTTAAAGTTGGAAGGCCAGTGAAATATAATAAAAGGGACATAGAAGAGATCTTCAAACTCTATAACTCAGGAGTTCCTGTTAGCAAAATAGCAAATGAGCTCGGAATACCGAGAAGAACTGTTTATTATTATCTAAATAAGGTGAAAAATAATGAATTATAACTTGTATAAAGAAATCTATGAAAATTTAAATGGAATAGATGATATAGATACTCTTGTAAAAAAATTTAGAACAGAAAAAGAGGTACTTTTGGCGATACTCTCTCAAAAAATAATCAGAAATACAAAAAGGAATTACTACAAACTGGAAAGAAAAAAGGAAACTCTGAGGATTAGATGGAAAAAAGGAGAGAGTATTACAGATATCTCAAAAGAATATAATTTTTCTCCAGTATTAACAGCTTTATTCATATTTCAGGATAAGTTTTCACGTAAAAAATTTAAAGAATGCATGAAAAATCCAGACTTAATTGAAGAAGAAAGAATAAGAGAGGAGATAAAAGAAGTAATAGAGAGAGATATAGTCTATTCTCCAAAATATATAGATCTGCAAAGAGAAAACGGAGTCAGATGCGAAGAAGAGATAAAAAATTGGCTGCTGGAGAGAGATATTGGATTTATAACAGAAAAAGATGCAAGACATGAAAATTTCAGGAAGACTCCAGATTTTCTTCTCATGACACCTTTCTCTGTTGGGGGATTTGAAGCAAAATGGGTAGAAAGCAAGGCAGGATTTGGTGATCTTATCCAGTTTAAGGAAGATTTTAGAGGTCAGCTTCATCCTTATGTTCGACTCTTTGGATCAGGAATCATCGTTTACTGGGTCGGTCATCTGGAGAGATTGAACGGATTTTCTAACAGGATAATAGTTGTCTCTAAAAAATTCTTTGGTGATGAGGAATAGGAAAAATATAAATACACGGAGTGTATTAATAAAAATATGAAAAAGATTATACTGATAGTACTTCTTGTACTTCTCATACCATTGGTATCGTCAGCTAAGACTGTCTATGTTATAAAACTAGAGGGTGAGATAGGTTTAGCGAGCCAACAGGTAATTGATAAGGCGGTGGAAAGGGCGAATGTAGACGGAGTTGCTTTAATTATAGAGATGGATACTCCCGGAGGGAGGGGCGATGCCATGATGGAGATAATCAAAACAATAGAGTCTTCAGAAATCCCAATAATTGTTTTTGTCAGTCCAAAAGGTGCTATCGCTGCTTCTGCGGGTACGTACATAGCAATGGCTTCTAGTTTAATTGTAATGGCTCCAGGTACATCAATAGGTGCATGCGAGCCTATCTTGGGATACGATCCAACAACGGGACAGATTATGGAGGCACCTGAAAAAACAATTAATTTTTACTCGAGTTATATGAGATCCTTGGCAGAAAGTCATGATAGAAATCCGGATGATGCAGAGAAATTTGTCACTGAAAACTTGAGCCTTACTCCAAAATCTGCTCTCGAAAGAGGCTTAATCGAGCTTCAGGCAGATAATCTTTACGATCTTATAGAAAAAGCTGATGGAATGAAGTTAAAAGGCATGGAAGGAAGACTGGATCTCAAAGATGTGAATATAGAAATCCTCGAGGCTTCATTTAAAGACAAGTTTATAATAACGATAACAAACCCAAACATTGCTTATTTTTTGATGACTATAGGACTTTTAGGATTGATTTTTGGTTTTACAACGCCGGGATGGCACGTTCCCGAGACAATAGGTGCCGTTTGTCTTGCACTCGGGATAATTGCCCAGGGATATATAGGTTTTAACTTAGGAGGTTTTATCTTGATAGGATTGGGGATACTGTTTTTCGTTATAGAGCTTCTTACCCCAACATTCGGACTTTTTACTATAGCAGGGGTAGCATCTTTCTTTTTCGGGTCTATGTTTTTATTTTCGGCCGCAAAGGATGTGGAGTGGGTAATAAGCAGGGAATTTTATACCCAGTTTAGATATCTTGTTCTTATAATAACTATATGCGTGGCCTTGTTTTTTGTTTTTGGACTTTCAAAAGCTATAAAGCTCAGAAGAACAAAACCGACTACTGGAAAGGACGAGATGCTCGGTATAATAGGTACTGCTGATGCAGATATAGATCCAGAAGGACAGATACTGGTGAGAGGAGAAAGGTGGAATGTTTACAGTGATGAAAAAATTAATAAAGGTGAGAAAGTAGAGGTTATATATGTGGACGGACTCACTTTAAAGGTAAAAAAACATGAAAGGAGGTGAAAAAAATGGAATTTGATTTTATGCAACTAGCAAGTATATTCGTCGTGTTGATTATTCTGATGATACTGAGCTCTGCAATAAAGATCGTCAAAGAATTCGAAAGAGGTGTTATTCTGAGACTTGGAAGACTAAAAGGCGCAAAAGGACCTGGAATATTCTTCATAATTCCAATGATAGACAGAATGTACAAAGTGGACCTGAGAACTAAGGTACTTGATGTTCCTGTTCAGGAAGTGATGACAAGGGATAACGTACCTGTAAGAGTAAATGCTGTAGTATATTTGAGGGTGATGGATGCTTCTAAATCGATAATTCAGGTGGAAAATTTTATTGCTGCAACATCGCAGAATTCGCAGACTACACTGAGAAGTGTGATCGGGCAGGCGCATTTAGACGAACTCTTAAGTGAGAGAGATAAGTTGAACAGGGACCTTCAAAAGATAATAGACGAAGCTACCGATCCATGGGGAGTCAAAGTTTCTGCCGTGGAGATAAAAGACGTGGAGTTACCATCTACGATGAAGAGAGCGATGGCTGCACAGGCTGAAGCTGAAAGAGATAGAAGAGCAAAGATCATCAATGCGCAGGGAGAGCTTCAAGCTGCAGAGAAGCTTACGGAAGCAGCTAAACTCATGGCAACTGAGCCGATGACAATACAATTGAGAATGTTGCAGACGATATCAGAGGTTTCTACTGAGAATGCTTCGACTATAATACTGCCGTTCCCAATAGAGTTCCTAAAGATGTTTGAACTGAAGAAGAAATAGATGTAGTTCTCCAAAGAACTACATCCCTTTTTTGTTTTTAGTAACCTTTTTCTTTAGAGAGCAATATTAGAATTATGGATGTCAGAGAGATAAAACCAGAGGATATAAAAAGAGTCTTTGAGATAGAGTTCTCTTCATTTAATGCACCTTACGATCCTCTTATCCTTAATTATCTGTACGAAGTTCACAGAAAAACGTTTCTTGTAGCTTATGAGAATGGTGTGATCGGGTATATTATAGGCATTATAGATCGTTTAGAGGGACACATAATCTCTTTAGCAGTAGACGAGGATTTTAGAAGAAAGAATATGGGAACTCTACTTGTAAAGAGACTTCTTGAAATATTCAAAGAAAAGGGTGTTAAAAAAGTTAAATTAGAGGTAAGAAAACGCAACACAAAGGCACAAAACCTCTACAAAAAACTGGGATTTTTCGAGGCAAAAGAACTGCCAAGGTATTACGAAAATGGGGAAGATGGGATATTGATGATGAAATATCTTGAAGAGAAGGTTTAAAAATTTCTCTTTTATATATGTTTTATGATATGTGTTGTAGGCATGCCGGGAAGTGGAAAAAATATATTCATAAATACTGCCAGGGATTTCGGCTATGATATAATTGTCCTCGGTGACATTGTAAGAGAAGAAACTCTGAAAAGGAGATATAGCCTCAAAGACTCCGGAAAAGTTGCCGAAATGTTAAGAAAAGAGCTCGGAAAAGCGGCAATAGCCAGATTAGCAGTTGATAAGCTAAAAAATACTCCAAAAATAGTTATCGATGGGATAAGGAGTTATGAAGAAGTTAAAGAGTTTTCCAGATATTATGATTGTTATCTTGTGGCGATCCACTCTTCGCCGAATAAACGATTTAAAAGACTATTGAAAAGAGGAAGGGAAGATGATCCAGAGCTATATGACGAGTTTCTGGAGAGAGACATCAGGGAACTGAACTTTGGGCTTGGAGATGCCATAGCTTTAGCCGATAAGATAATTATAAATGATTCAGATATTAAAGATTTTCAGGAAAAATGCATAAAATTTTTTAGGGAATGGGAAGAAAATGTATGAAGCTTTTCTTTTTGATATGGATGGGACACTGATAAGGATGAAGCTCAATTTTAAAAAGATGAGAGCAGACCTTGAAAAGATCATTGGAAATGTAGAGGGACACATCCTGGAATCAATATCAAAGATAGAAGATAAGGAACTGAGAAAAAAAGCCCTGGAGTATATAGGAAGACAAGAAAAAGAGGCTGCAGAAAAATCTGAAATAATAGATGGGAGTATAGAATCTCTAAAATATCTGAAAGAAAGAGCTATAAAGATTGGTATAATAACAAGAAATAACAGGGAGTCTACTTTGTTATCCGCAAAAAAAACTAAAATATTAGATTATATAGATGTAATAATCTCGAGAGACGATGTGGAAAAGGTAAAACCAGATTCAATGCACATCGAGATAGCATTGGAAAAATTGAACGCAGATCCGAAAAAAACTGTCGTCGTTGGAGATCATTATTTTGAGATAGAAGCTGGAAAAAAACTGGGATGTTTGACTGTAGGAGTTTTGAGCGGATCGGGAACAAAAGAAACATTAAAAAATGCAGATTTAATATTTGATTCTATAAAAGAATTTTATGAGGAATGGATAAAATGGAAGATAAAATAAATTTTTTTGCAAAGCATGGGAAATGGATAGTCGCAAAAAAGATAGATATAGATGAAAGTACTGAAAAAATAGATATAGCAAGGCTTTTAATATCTATCCGCGAGACTGTAAACGAAAAAATATTTGAATATTTTGATGAAGATTTCGATCTCCAAAAGATAGAAAACATAGTTTCCGATCTTGTTCCTAACAGAAAACTTACAGAAGAAAAAATTGCAGAGATCTTAAAGAAATTAAAATCTCCTAGTGTAACAAAAAAATTAGAAGGAGACAAACTTAAAAAGGAGATTGCAAAGCAAATTCTCACTGAGAGAGTTTTACAGAAAATAAAATTAAAAACGTTAGATGCAAAGACTATAGACAAATATATACGGAAAAAGGAAATGGAAAAAGCCTTTAAAAACTGATTTAAATGAGTTTTCAAAATTAACTATATAGCTACTATATTTTTTTGTTCTGTTCTATATACTTTATACAAAAAATTTATATATAGTTTACTGAAGTTTAAATCATGGAAACGAAATCGAGATCATACATAATCGGTGGAGTACTCGCTGTTTTGATGACAATGTCAGGAGTGTATATTACGCTTCGTATGAATGCTTTCATGTGGGCATCGATTTTGACTGCTTTAATGGCAATGGGTATTTATAAGGTCCTAAAATTAGAAAAAGACGCAAGCGTTCATGAAATAAATATTGCTCAGACAACTGCATCAACGGGAGGGATTCTTGCAGCGGGTATATGCTTTACCATTCCTGCCATATACTTCCTTGATCCGGAGCTTTTTGATACATTTACTTCCGATCCGGGAAGCTTTATCTTCAAAATATTTGTATTGGCGCTTGTTGGAGGGATAATGGGCGTTCTCTTTTCAGCATACTTAAGGAGAAATATGATAATAGAGGAGAAACTGCCCTTCATTATAGGTGAAGCGACGGCGGATACAATTAAAGCGGGGGAAAAAGGTGGCCGAAAAATAAAGATTCTTCTTTCAGCTTTCGGGCTTTCTGCCATATTTACAACATTGAGAGACGGGGTGTCTTTGACTATCGGAAAACTCCATTTCGTTTTCAATGGTATAATCCCCGATTTTAAACAATTCCAATTAGGAGTTTTTAAGATCGAAGTTCCTTTTATTCCTATGGCTTTCGGCGCAGGTTATTTGATTGGCTATAAAATTGTGTCCATATGGTTTCTGGGATGTTTATTCTCGTATTACCTCTTCCAACCGCTTGTGCACTATCTTTACAGCGTGCCAATGGATCAGATGGTTACGTACATATTGCCTTTAGGTGTCGGAGCTGTCATAGGGGGAGGAGTAACGTTATTTTTCCTGAGAGTCATTCCTTCAAGCATCAGAACTTTCAAAGCTATGATCTCTGCAAAGGTATCAAAAGACGAGCTGAATCCGAGGTTAATACCTATATTTGCAATTATCTCTGTATTTATAATGAGTTTTATTTTAAATTTGAGTATTGTTGCTTCTCTACTCGCAATTCTAGGCATCTGGGTAATCACAGCACTAGCAGGAAGGATGACAGGCGAAATAGGTATTGATCCAATGGAAGTTTTTGCTGTAATCATTGTTCTTTTCGTGAAAATAGTTGTTTCTTTAGGTACTCTCGAGAGCATATTCATAGCTGCGATTGCAGCTGTTTCTGTTGGAGTCGCAGGTGATCTGCTCTTCGACTTGAAGGCAGGTCATATGCTGGGAACATCTCCAAAGTCTCAGGCAAAGGCTCAGATACTGGGTGTTATAATAGGATCTTTTGTTGTCGGATTCAGTCTTCTCGCTATTTTAAATGCATTCACCCTCGGAAGTCCTGAACTATATGCACTTCAGGCACGAAGCGTATCGTATATGCTCGGTGCAATCGATGTTAAAATCTTTCTTATAGGAGTCATTCTAGGAACAGCGATTACGCTTATGAAACTTCCTGGTATGGTTTTTGGTATTGGTATATTCATCCCGCTTTATCTATCTGTGGCATTCTTTATAGGAGGATTTGTAAACTATCTCAACAGGAAAAAAGCAGAGGATGAAACAGAGAGACTCATAGCATCCGGATTGATAGGTGGAGAAGGAGTTGTGGGGGCGATACTTGCAATAGTAAAGATGCTTCCGCTTATGTTCTAGGAGATGAAAAAATGATAGTAGGAATCGATATAGGAGGAACGACAACAGATGCTGTTGCTATAAAAGATCGTAAAATACTGAAAATAGTAACAGTTACAGCTGACGATCCTTTGGCAGCAGCAGCTGGAGCTCTCGGTAAACTGGTTACCTCCCTTAATGTAACTCTAGAAGATGTAAAAGTTCTTGCCGCTACGGGTGGAGGTGCTAGATTTCTGGGAAACGAGTTGTTAGGCGTACCTGTAAAAAAAATAGATGAGATTACAGCCATAGGAAAAGGTGGGATTACACTTGCAAATAAGAAGATAGGAGTTGTAGTAAGCATGGGAACAGGGACTGCCATAGTCTGTGTAAAAGATGAGATCAAGCATTTTGGGGGTAGTGGTATTGGAGGAGGAACTCTCCAGGGATTATCAAGAATGCTTCTCAGCATAAATGACATAAAAAACCTCGACAAACTCGCGGAAAAAGGGAATTTAAAAAAGATAGACCTTACAGTAGGAGACATAGCGGGAGGAAAGATAGGAGTCATTCCGAGCGATGCAACAGCTTCTAATTTTGGAAATATTGATGATACCGTGGAGAAAGAAGATATAGCAAAAGGACTAATCAACATGGTTTCCCAGACTATCTGTGTTATATCGATCTTTGCTGCGAGGGCATGCAGCTTAGACGATATTATACTTACTGGTAAAGTTATATCGTTAAAAGAAGTACAGAGATCTTTAAGATCCATAGAACCTTTATTCAATAAGAAGTTCATAATCCCCGAAAAAGGAGAGTATGCTACAGCCATTGGAGCCGCTGTAGCTATTTTGAATGGGGAGTAATATATGATAAACGAAAACCTTGTTGGCAGATGCGGGCTTTACTGCGGTGCATGTATAATTTATAGGGCGTACAAAGACTCGGAGCAGCTTCGGCGAATTATTGCCGAAGACAATAATTGTAGACCTGAAGAAATTCGATGTGAGGGATGCCAGACAGTGCTAACTGATGGGTGGAACATCGAAGAAAAGTGGGGTAAAAACTGTAAAATAGTCATGTGCTTAGAAACCAAGGGATTGAATTTCTGCTATGAATGTCATATATATCCAGATTGTGAAAAATTTCGTGAAATAGCTGATGAGGAATTAAAACGCGGTGAAAACCTAATGGAAAATTTGGATAAAATCAAGGCTGGTAAAGTTAAAGAATGGCTTGAAGAAGAGGACAAAAAATGGAGATGCAAGAAATGCGGCAATCCCATCGCCACGCATTTAACAAAGTGTCACTGGTGCGGTGCGAAATTGAGAGAAGAGTAACAAATGATAAAAAGAATTTACATTGGATTCATAAATTCCCCACCCACTTACGCCCACTCTTCATTTCAACTTCTTCTGCTCCCAAATACTCCGAAAACCTCACCAGCTCTTCGTTCACTGCTCTTTGGAACTTTTTCTTCTCAATCTTACTATTCAATACGTGAAAGTTCCTTATCTCTAGTATTTTATCCTTCTTTTTGTAGAAAGGGTCTATGAGTCCGACAACGCTGCCGTTGAACAGGATTGGCAGACAGTAATAACCGTATTTGCGGTCCTTAGCTTTTTTGTACACTTCCCAGGTGTATTTTATGTTATACACTGCGTTGAAAAGTGCTCTGTTCCAATTCAAAGGGTCCAGAGGAGCCAGAAATCTGACGTAGTCTGACTCTGGACTCGCAGGATCTTCCCAGATTTCCCTATCCTCCATAGGTACATACAGCTTGTCCCTATAATCTGGAAAATTGAGCGAGAATATATCTCCCTCTTTCTCTAGAGTTTCTAATAGTTCACGCACTTCTTTCGTCTTTCCTATGGCATACCATTGTTCTGGAGCCCTGGACGGTGAGACAAGCCGTGATGCTCTCACAATAATTTTGACCATTTCTTTGAGGCATACTTCATCATCGGGTGTTTCTGCAGAGTATATTCTTCCGGGTACTGTATCTTCTGTCAGTGCATAATATTTCACTACCCCATCTCTGTGGTGGATCGTCACCTTTCCACAGGCACAGAGTCTTTCGAGGATCACCCTGGATAATGCAGTACGTCCCCACCAGTCCACCTTCTTCCAGCCCTTTATATCCCTGGAGCTTAAAGGACCATCTTCCAACATTTTTAGAATGAGAGAGGTCTCCTTTTTATGCTCTTTGAAAAAGGGTGTATGTCTCTCACTTTGACGGCTTCTCATCCATTGAAAAATAGGATATGCCTCCATAGGTAATATGGAGAGCATTTTGCAGTAGTACTCGAATAGCTGCCTTTTTTTATACAAGAGATCATAAAGGTATTCCTGTCTGTAATTCAAAATCCTGCTCTGCAGTGTCAAATCAGCATTTCTTCCTGCTACTTCTATTGGGTCTGACTGGACATATTGGTGTTTATGGAAAAACTCCAGAGTCCCTTCCATGCCTCGCCTTAAAAACACAAAGCCGTGTATTATGGAGAGAGCGTTCCGAGCGTCGCTGGACGATACCTCAAGCATGAAATTGAGAAGATAATCATATATAAAAGGTTTGCCTTATTCTGTTGCCTTCTTCATCCAAGTATCCGAACGTTAGATGAAAGTATAGAAAACCTTATAACATAAAAAAATAATTCTAACTATGAAGATAGAAAAAGAACCGTACCCAGCTCTATACCCAGTGCCAGTGAGCTTGATAACGTGCGATGAGAATATAGTAACAATAGCATGGATAGGAACTGCGTGCTACGATCCTCCAATGCTATGCTTCGCCATAAGACCAGAAAGATTTTCTCATGATTTAATAGAAAAGTCCAAAGATTTTGTGGTAAATATTCCAAAAAAAGAAATACTTAAAGAAATGGATTTTTGCGGGATGGTCTCTGGGAGAAACGTTAACAAATTTGAGAAAACAAAATTTACAAAGATCAAGGCACGAAAAGTGAGTTCGCCACTGATAAAGGAGTGTCCTGTAAATATAGAATGCAGACTCGAGAAGATAGTTCCATTGGGCACCCATGATCTTTTCATTGGAAGGATAGTGGCTGTGAACATAGATGAAGAACTTATCGAAAACGGAAAAATAAATTACAAAAAAGCAGAGCCTATCTGCTATGTTAAAGGAGAGTACTGGTCACTTGGAGATGTTATTGGAAGATACGGATTTTCAAAGAGAAAAGAATAGAAAAACTTTTATATAGAAAATCGAAAATAGTGTAAACCGCGGGGACGTGGTGTAGCTTGGCTATCATCATGGGCTCCAGAGATATAAAGTCTTTCTTAAAGAAAGATTTACTATGGGTTTGCTGACATAACGGATGAAGACTTTCTGGAGCGGAGAAACCCATGGACTCGGGTTCAAATCCCGCCGTCCCCACCATTTTTTAGAAGGTAAGAAAATGATTACTGGAAAATTATTAGGAAACAAAGTTTTGATAGAGGATAAAAAAAGTATCAATAAATTAAAGAATAAATCTTACGGTACTTTAGAGGAAAATAAGCTCTATCTCGGATTAGTTGAAGCTGCTTATCTTGTAGAAAAAGGAAAACTAGAAATAGAAGAAGGCAGGGATATATTAAATGCTGCCAGAGAGGAAAGGGAGTTCGATATAAAGTTTTTGGTATACAAAGATCTGAGAGAAAGAGGACTCATAGTAAAAACAGGATTTAAATACGGCACTCATTTCAGAGTCTATAGGGGGAGCATAGAGGAGCATGCTGATTATCTTATTCACGTTATAGACGAAAAAGAGAATTTCAAAAGTTATGAGATCATCAGAACCGCAAGAATGGCCAATACTGTGAATAAGGAGATGATTTTAGCGTTTGTAGATATGGAAAATGATATTACGTATATAGAAGTGAAAAGAACAAGATTATAAATGGAAAAAGATTTAAATCTTCGCCACAAATAGAGATTATGATACTATATCAGTGCAGAATAGAAGTTCTTCCAGATCTCGTGAAAACTGTTTTTTCAGAGCTTGAGAAGGTTAAGGGAGTATCGAGAGTGGAGAAAATGATTGTGGAAGTTAGTTACCAGAATCCAAACATAGATTACTTTGTTGAATTGAAAGTGACAGATGAAAATGAACTTCAAAGCTCTATTAAAGCTGTGAAAGAGATCGGAGGCATCGCATTAATAGAACCGTTGCTACATATACATATAGACAAACTTCCCTGCAGGGGAGACGGTAAAAAATGTATAAAGAGCTTGTGTCCGCATTATACAGCTTATGATACCTGTGATCTAAAGATAAAGGTGCAGTAATGAGATGTAAATGTGGAAAAATAGATTTAAGTTATGACATTGAAAATAAGATATTCTACTGTAAAAACTGTAAATCGAGAGTGGATATAGATTCAGAAAAGCTGATAAATGTTGCAATGTATGTTGTACAGAAGGAGACTGTTAACAGCATAAATAACTCCAATTTAAGCGAGTTGAATAAAATAAAATCTTCTTTAGAAGATTTTGATACCCAGATAAAAGAAAAGGTACAGCATAAACTTAGAAATGATGCAATAAAAATTTTAACAAAATTAAAAACTAAACAGCAGTTGAATGAAACTGAGATAGACGCATTAAGATATTTTTTAGTTGGAGACGCGGAATACTATGTCAAGGAAGATGTCTCGGAGATAATTCACAGTATAAAGAAAACACTGGAGGGCATAAAATATTATTCCAAGAGAGAAGACGTTCTATCATTGTCAAAATTAAGGGCCTTTTTAAAAGATTTGAAAAATAATCTCGGCATAGTAGCAACATATCTGGAAGCCAGAGAAAGAATAGAAAATTTTGATAAAAACATGGATAATATAGATGCCAATAGAAAAATGCTTATCTACGTTCTCGAGCAAAAGCTAAAACCTTAAAACTTTTTTTCTTCTCCGAATATCTGCCCCTGAAATTTGTAAACTTTTGTATCCGGATCAAGCCACGAATCTATGGGAAGCCCTGCCTTCATACACGTATTTGCAAGGAACTCTTCTTCATCCCAGTTCCATTCTATAGGTACCTGTGGGAGCAGCAACCCCGAGAAAAAACCTTTTTCAACTATCAATCCATCTATGCCTATCTTTATATTTTTTGGATAGTCCTTCGGATCGGATTTTATAAGTTCCGGATGTGTTAAAATCGTGATCTCTACAGTGATCTTTTCCATCTCTTTTAAACTGACAGGAGGAAATCTCGGGTCCCTCACAGCAGCACTTATAGAAACATCCAAAAGAGCTTCTATGAGGGGCAAAACAGGTCTTGGATATCCAATACATCCTCTCAATTTTTCATTCTTTTTTAAAGTTACAAAAACTCCCATTTTCTTCTTATATTTTTCTTTTACTTCTTTCAATTCAATTTTCTTTCCAGAAGTTAAATAATTTTCAATATTTTTTCTTGCTATTCTAACAAGTTCTTCCCCTTCTTCAAGATTGAACATGCTCTTTCTATGTTTTACGATATTTATATTTTTGGTATAATTGAAAAATGAGAAAAGATATTCATTGAATCAAAGCGTTCTTTCTCATCATCAGTTGGCGGACTGCTCTTGTATGGCATACAGTTATAATAATAAGTCCGAATACGGTCATATCCTTCAGATGTGTTATTGGAAAACTTTAGATAATCTATTTTGGGCGAATTGAATTTCTTTTTCAGGATTTTACTAAAATACCCCCCGTCAATAAAGATAGCACACTTATCCGTATGACAACAGAAATAAATAAGCTTAAAAATGTATCGAATAATATACTGCCATCCTGTACAGGATGACAGTAGACATAATGAATATAATTTCCCATTTACCCTTTTATAGTTTTCGGTGTTTTTGGATAATATGATCACTAACAGAAACGAAACCTCACAACTTATTTATAACTGTTTTTATATTAAAGATCATGGATTATACACTCGGACCTATCGATATCCTGATGAATTTAGTAGTTACTAAGGAGATCGATCCGTGGAACATTGATATAGTTGACCTCACGAAAAAATATCTCCTGAAGATAGAAGAGGCAAGAAGAATAGACATGAGGGTCTCTGGAAAAACTATCCTCGTGGCTGCTATTCTAATAAGAATGCAGTCGGAAACGATCCTTGCAAAGAAAAAAGAGAAAAAAGAAGAGGGAATCGAAGAGGATATCGAATTGGTCCCCGTGCTTCCTCCTTTAAGAAGAGAGTCAAGAGAGATAACTCTTCCGGCACTTTTAGAAGCTTTACTCGAAGCATTGGAAGATTATGAAAAGAAAAAAGATAAAAAGCCAAAAAAACTCAAAAAAGAAATAAAACAGATAATTAAAATAGATATATACAAAAAGGACCTCGAAAAATATATTCAAAAACTTTATATTTTAATAAAAGAATCCGTAGATAAAGAAGGGATCATACGTTTTGAAAATCTTATATTCGATAAAACTTCTCTGGAGATAGCAAGAACGTTTTTATACCTTTTATTTCTGCAGCAGCAGAGTAAGATAGAGCTGATCCAGGAGGAATTTTTCGGGCCTATATACATAAAACCTATAGGTGGGTAAATGAAAGAAAAAGTAGAAGCAGTCTTGTTTGTATTTGGAGAGCCTTTGAGCATAAAAAAAATAGCTTCAATACTTAACGTGAGAAGATCGGAGGTAGAAGAAGCTTTAAACATACTTTCAAACGAGTATTCTGAAAAAGAAACAGCTATTGAGATAATAAATACAGTTGAAGACGAGTACGTAATGCAATTAAAACCTCAGTACTCTGAATTAATAAAGTACGTTCCCAGAAAAACTCCGAAATCGTTGTTAAAAACATTATCGTTAATAACATTAAAACAGCCGATAAAACAGATAGATGTCGTAAAAATAAGAGGAAATCATGCTTATTTGCATATAAAGAAACTTGAAGAACAGGGACTGATAGAAAAAAAACCAAAAGAGAGAACATACATTTTAAGAACTACAAAGAAGTTTGCAGAGTATTATGGACTTAAAACTGATTCTATTGAGGAAATAAAAAAGTTCATAAAGGAAAAAATAGATGAGGGATTCTAAAGAGAGGATTTAATGATACCTGAAGGATGCAAAATATGTGAGAGAGGAGGAAAACTCGTGCTTTTTGTCACCGGATTGTGTGCGGATTCATGTTATTACTGCCCTTTGTCTAAAAAAAGGAAAAATAAAGACGTTACTTACGCCAATGAAAGAGAAGTTTTCAGCGATTACGACGTGATTGAGGAAGCGCATCTAATGGATGCCGAAGGCACAGGAATTACTGGCGGAGACCCTATCCTTAAGATAGAAAGGACGATCCATTATGCATCTATTTTGAAAAACGAGTTTCATGAACATCACATACATCTTTACACATCTGGCACCCTCTGCACAGATGAAATCTTTGAAAAACTGGAAAACTGTATTGACGAGATAAGATTTCATCCCCAAAAAGATTGGAGTGTGATAGAAAAAGCCTTGAAATATGATTTTGATGTCGGTGCAGAGATTCCGGCAATAGAGAAAGGTTACATAGAAAAATTTGCAAAATATTTAGACGATATAGGTGCAAAGTTTCTAAATCTGAATGAGTTAGAATACTCCGAGACAAACATTGAAGAGCTCAGAAAAAGAGGTTTTAAATTCAAGGAAGATTCAGCAGTCGTGGGGAGTGGGGAGATAGCATTAGAGATCGTTGAAAAATATAAAGATTTAGATCTAATGATTCACTACTGTTCTTCTTCTTTTAAAGACTCGGTACAGTTAAGAGAAAGACTGAAGAGAAGGGCAAAAAATGTAAAGAAATCTTATGAAGAGATAGAAGACTGCCTTATTGTCAGGGGAGTCATAGACTGTTTTGAAAATATTGATTCTGTATATGATTTCATTTTAGAGAATGTAGAGATATCGGAAGAAATGATGGAAAAAGATTACCTCCAGAATAAAATATATATCCATTGGTTTGCGCTATCAGAGATAGTAGAATTACTTAAAAAAAGGCAGATAAAAGCCGGAATAGTAAAGGAGCATCCTACCTATGAAAGAAAAAGGATGGAGTACATACCTCTGGTGTGATCATGTTAATATTATTGAGTCTTGTGATAATCCTCATTAATAGAATGATCCCCGTATCTTCAGTAAGTTTCTGGGCGTTGAAGCTTAGTTTTTTTTATCTTTTTATTCCCATTTTGCTTTTATGTTTTTTTAAAAAGAAACCAAAAAATTACGGTTTGAATTTCAAGAACTATAAAAAATCTTTGCTTTATTTCTTTTTTATTCTTATAATATCTCTTCCAATAATGATTTACGGCTCAAATCTTGAAGAATTTAAAAGTTATTATCCTTTATTTTATTCGGATTCTATTTTTTCCTTTGCAAAAAATGAGATATTTATATGTGTAATAATGTTGTCAACAGAGTTCTTTTTCAGAGGATTTTTGATGTTCGAACTCAGGAAAAAAATAGGGTGGTATGCTATAATAGTTCAAACTATCCCTTACGGAATCTTGCACATAGGAAAACCCCCTCTAGAAGTGTATTACTCTTTCGTAGCAGGAATTGTTTTAGGATACATGGATTATAAGACAGAATCAATATTCCCAAGCTTTTTAAGCCATTACATTCCTTCCATAATTTTTGATATTTTATGCCTCTAACTGCTTTTTTATCTCTGACTCAAAGATATCAAGAAACTCGTTTAATTTATTCTTTGGTATATACGCTCCACATGCAGGGGCATGTCCTCCCCCCTCTCCTTCCACGTCTTCAGCCGCTTTTATTACAGCTTTTGCCAAATTCACACCTTTTAAGACGAGGACTTTTGAACATCTTACAGAGATCTTTAATGAATCTTCAGAGTTTGCGATCCCTACCAGTGGTTTATACGGATCTGCATTCGTACCCAGGAGCATTCCTGTAATCGTACCTATTATGTTCTCACTGATCGGTGCTTCAAAACACTGGATGCACTCTCTCTGTGTTATTTCATTCACTTGTTCGATGCTTTTTGCAATTAAGGTTCTGTGCTTTTTCAAAATACCCATAAGAACATCGTAATAGACTCCCCTGTTTCCTTTTGCAATTTCAAGCCCTATTTCAGCTTCGTCATTTCTTCCTGCAGCGTTTAGGCACGTAGAGTACTCGCTGGCATCTCTTAAAGGCGTCCCTTTTTCTTCGTTCAAAAGAGTGTACGTTTCACCGATCACCAGCTTTGGAAGAAATTTTACAAGCTCTTTTGGAACTGAAGATGCAGACTTTGAGATTATCTCAGTGGCTAACTTTTGTTTCTCTTCAAAGCTGAGATCAGAAAGAGTTCTCCATTTATCGTTTTCTTTTAGAGGAATATCAAGTCTTTGAAGTAAAGCTATTGAAGAAGACTCGTTACCTGTAATCCCTGGTACAAAAGGGTCTGAAAAATACTGCAGCGCTTTGTATACGGGTCTAGTCTCCCTTCCGTACAAAAGTAAGTTCGTATCTACCTTTAATCTCTTTTTTTTAATACCTTCTTCTAGAATTACTCTATTCAGTCCTTCCAATCTTCCCCAGTAGTTCTGCATGTCACCTACAGCTCCTACTACAGCAAGATCTACAAGATCAAAGTTTCCAAAATTCCGTGAAAATAAATAGCTCAATCCGGCTCCACTTATCTCTTTCCCGCCGTCAATGTCAAAAAGATTGGGATTTATATGATATAGACATTTTCCTTGCGGAATATGATGATCTATGATTATGTAGTCCTTTTTTACTGCCTCCTTTAGACGAGGAAGCTGCCCCGACCCGAGGTCTGTAAAAATAGTTAATTCCGAACTATCTATAGCATCTAAAATCTTGTTCAGCTTTACAATACTAACTTCATGCTCTATACCCTCTCTGCCCAGTGTTTTCGAGATAATTCCTGCAGAACTTATTCCATCTGCATCTAAATGTGATATTATTTTTATTTTATCATTTTTATGTTTTTTCAATAACTCTATCGCTTTGGAAATCTCGTCTGTTAAACTCATGCTTTGATCACCGTTTTTGCCGCTTTTCTCAGTCTGTTCATAACTGCTAAACCTAATCCTTTTGTAGAAAATCCCTCGGATACGATAAGGTCTACTCCTTCATTATCAAAATCGCGCAAGATCTTGAAAAGATTTACTGCTACAGTTCTCATATCTTTTCTACTTCCTATTATCCTGACTTTATTTCCATAAAATTCTTTTGTCTCTTTTGTTGCGATTATCCCTATCTTTTTTCCCCTATTTTCTTCACAGATATCCTGGATTTTTTTTATCATGTCATCTATCTCTCCTTCCACGAGAATTAAATCAGCCTTCGGAGCATAATGTCTGTACTTCATTCCGGGGGATGCAGGTTTTTCATTGAACTTGATCATCACCTTTGCAGCAGGATGAATCTTTATATCTATAAAATCTTTCAGCATCTCGTACGTAACTCCTCCAGGTCTCAGAAGAAGAGGGGGATGTACAGTGAGATCTATAACGGTAGATTCCACACCTATATTCGTCTTTCCTCCATCAATTATACACTCTATCTTCCCATAGATATCATGAATCACATGTTCTGCCATAGTAGGCGACGGCCTTCCTGATGTATTTGCAGAGGGTGCAGCTATAGGGCACTGCGAATATTTTATTAAATTCAGAGCTATTTTATTCTTCGGCATTCTTATTGCAGTAGTTTTCAATCCTGCTGTTACGACATCTGGTACGATCTTCCTTTTTTTAAATATCATTGTCAGAGGTCCGGGCCAGAAAGTCTCTGCCAGCATAATAGCCTCTTCCGGGACTTTTTCAGCTAATTTGTAGATCCATTCTTTATCCGCTATATGATTTATTAAAGGATTATCAGCAGGCCTGTTTTTTACCTTAAATATCTTGAGAACAGCTTCACTATTTAACGAATTCGCACCGAGACCATAAACTGTCTCTGTAGGAAACGCCACCAATCCCCCCTTTTTGATAATATTTGCTGCTATCTTAATCTTTTTTATATCTGGATTCATCTGATCTATTTTTATGATGCGAGTTTCCATAAAGAATATCTTCAATGGAGATAAAAAAGGTTTGTTATTTTTTCTTTTTCTAACAAGATAGAAAAAATGAATTTGTCCTTCTTGCCAATACATGGGATCCTGAAAACTCGGACATCTGGTTGATGAAAATAGTTGTAAAATAGGAAAAAATTACAACAACCTTTAAAATCTTCTCACATTTTATAGAGGCAATGATAGTCGTAAGAAGAGGAAATAAGAAGAACGAGTTTGAAGTTTATAAAAAAGAGAATGAAGAAGTAAAAAAATTCAATCTTATTTTGGATGAGACACCAAAAGGTTACAGGCCAAAGAGGTTCAGAATGGGAGAAGAGCTTCTAAAACCTAAAGATGCTATAAATCTTCTCAGAGATGAAGATATATACTTGGCAGAAGAGTGCAAGGAAATGGAGGAGATGCTTGAAGATTTTAATCTTTCTTACGATAAAATAAATCTCTGCAGGTTCTGTTTGATAGAAGGGAAGATCACTCCTATGAAACGAGGATACAGATATCATGGAGAAACAATCTGCGAAGCGTGTGCTAAAAAAGAGATATTCAGAGAGATGAGGTATAGAAATATAGATTCAAGTGAAGGAATCTTGAAAGTCTTGAAGAGATTAAAAGATGTCGATAAAGTTCTGAGGCTTTTTGATCCGAGATTTGATCTGGATCCTGAGATAACCAAATTTGATGAGATAGAGGCACATTCTTACAGAGGAAAGAAAATAGAGTCTTTAAACATACCAGATTTTCTTAAAAAAAGCTTAAAAAATAGAAGAATTAAAGAACTCTTTCCTACCCAGTCTTTGGCAATAGATAATGGGCTTCTTGAAGGCAAAAACCTTTTAATAGCCTCAGCAACTGCTTCGGGAAAAACCCTAATAGGGGAGCTTGCTGGAGTACCAAAGATTCCTGAACACAAGAAACTCTTATTCCTTGTACCTTTAGTAGCTTTAGCAAATCAAAAATACGAAGAGTTTAAAAGAAATTATTCCTTTCGTGTTGCCCTGCGAGTTGGAATCTCAAGAATAAAAACAAAAGAATTTCCTATAATAGATACGGATATAGATGCAGAGATAATTGTGGGAACGTACGAAGGAGTAGATTTTTTACTGAGATCCGGGAGATATCTTGGAGAGATCGGAACTATAATAATTGACGAGCTTCACATGCTGGACGACGAGGAGAGAGGAGCAAGACTCGATGGTCTTGTCTCAAGATTGAGAACACTGTATCCAGAAGCTCAGTTTATTGGATTGTCTGCAACGATAGGCAATGTAATCGAGTTGGCAAAAGATCTCGATCTAAAACCTGTTGTATACGATCAAAGGCCAATACCTTTAGAAAGGCATTTGATTTTTACTCAGGAAAACAAAAAAAAGGAGATAATAAGAAAGCTTGCAAAAAAAGAGTGGAACACTGTCTCAAAGAAAGGATACCATGGGCAGACTATAGTTTTTACATATTCACGAAGAAAATGCGGGGAGATAGCTTCGTATCTCCAGAGCAGAGGGATAACAGCAAGGAGCTATCATGCAGGTCTTTCATATGTGGAGAGAAAAAATATAGAAGAAAAGTTCTGGGATCAGAAAATTAAATGCGTTGTAACAACAGCCGCTCTGTCAGCAGGCGTGGATTTCCCATCTTCCCAGGTGATATTCGAGTCTCTTCAGATGGGGATAAATGTTTTAAAAGCGAGAGAGTTTCATCAGATGCTTGGAAGAGCTGGAAGACCTGATTATCATGAGAAAGGAAAGGTTTACCTTTTAATTGATCCTTTAAAAGATTATAGAGAAACTACAGAGGACAAGGTAGCATTTGAACTTCTTCAATCTCCTGACGAGAATGTGGAGGTAAAATATACAGAGGATATGGTACTGGAGAATCTTCTCGCAAATCTCTGCTGTTCTTCAAATAAGTTTCATGAGTTCAACAGAAACTCTCTGCAGCCCATAGATCTTAATAAAATAAAAATATTAGAGGATTTTAGACTAGTAAAAGACAAAAAACCTACATTTTATGGAAAAGCTGTTTCAATTTCTTTTTTAAATATAAAAGAAGCTGAATTTATTAGGAAAAATCTCAATAAAGACATCTTAGAAGGTATAGTTTTCCTGGAAAGATTTGAAAACGTTTATATAACAAACACCCTTCAGAGTACTCTGGAATTAAAAAGTGCAAAACTATTTTCAGGAGAAGTTTTAGAAGCCGTGGCAAGACCCAAGGATATTAAGATTGTAGAATCTTTGATCTTGGAGTTTTTTAACTGTGACTGCAAAGATTACCCATACTGCGAATGTCCCATCAAGAATGTTTCCAGGAAGATCATAGAACACAGACTCAAAGGATGCTCTCCGAAAAAAATATCAAAAGAATTTTTGAAATATAATCTGATCTTATACTCAGGGGATGTATTTTCTTATCTTAACAGTGTGGTCCACAGAATAGAGGCCTTTGAAAGGATTGCTCATATTTTCAATAAAAAAAGATTAAGAGAAATCCAGAATTTGAAAAAAAGAATAGAAAAAGGAAGTTTATAGATCAACGCCAAAGCGCTTACATTTCTCGTCTATATCTTTTTGTATCTTGTCTATTACATCCTGCCTTATTTCAGGTCTGAAAAGATGCCTGAATCTACCCTGAGTTTTAAGATACTCTGTTACAGGCTTTCTTCCTTTGAGTTTTTTCGTAATGTTTATGTTATTGAAGTTACTTCCCCTCAATTCCCACAAAACGAAGACTCCAGTTTCAACTGCTAGTTTCGCCAACTCTACCGTTTTCTCCGATGAAAACCTCCATCCTGTAGGACATGGCACAAGGACATGGAGAAAACATGGTCCCTTGGTCTCTAGTGCTGTTTTTACCTTTTTCTTCAGATCCTCTGGATAGGCAATGGTAGCTGTAGCTGTATAAGGGATATCGTGAGATGCACATATTGCAGCTAACGGCTTTTTAGGTCTGTCTTCTCCAATGCTGTACTTTCCCGCGGGAGAAGTAGTAGTAGATGCACCGTAAGGTGTAGATGAACATCTTTGTATTCCTGTGTTCATATACGCTTCGTTATCCAAACAGACATATTTTACGTTGTGCCCTCTTTCCAGCATACCAGATAACGCTTGGAAACCTATATCAAAAGTTCCGCCATCTCCTCCAAATGCTATTACATTTGTATCCTTCTTGCCTAATTTTTCCAGTGCTACCTTAACACCGGAAGCAACAGAAGCAGCATTCTCAAAAGCTGCATGTATTAGAGGCACTTCCCAAGCAGTCTCTGGCCAGCCTGTGGATACTACCTCTAAACAGCCGGTACAGACAATAGCTACGGTATTCGGACCAGCCTCATTAAGTATAGTTCTGACTGCAATAGGTTCGCCGCATCCTGCACAAGCTCTGTGCCCCACGGAGAATAATTCTTTTTCTTCTTTCATTTATAACACCTCTTGGTTCAGATGTATCCATTCAACTGGCTTCTCTACCCTGCCTTTTTTTACAGCTTCTATCGATTTGTCGTATATTTCTTCAAAGTCTTCTATTAAAACGTCTCTTCCACCCAGACCTATGATATAGTTGGTGATCAGTGGATGTTTAGACATATTTATAAACTGAGCTGCCACTTCCCCATATAACGCACCGCCAAAGCCAGGAGATATGTCCCTATCTAAAACAGCTATCACCTTAGCATTTTTTGTTAAATCCACGATTTCTTTACCAGGGAACGGCCTGTATACAGTTAATTTACAGCATCCAACTTTTTTACCTTCTTCACGCATCTTATTTACGGCAGCACGAGCAGTACCACTCATCGATCCCATGGTTAAGATGATCACATCTGCATCTTCACATTTATAAGGTACGATCTTTTTGTATTCTCTGCCAAACTTCTTCTTGAACTCAGCAAATACTTCATCTATCACTTCACTTGCTTTTTCAATCGCTTTCACCTGAGCATATTTGAATTCCTGGTAAAATTCTGGAGTTCCAAAAGAACCGAAGGTCATTGGCTTGTTTGGATCGAGGTAAAGCTCTGGTTTATATTTTGGAAGAAATTCGTCTACTAACTTTTGATCAGGCACATCTACAGCTTCTATTGTGTGCGTAAGAACGAAGGCGTCAATGCCAACGGTTGCAGGTAAAAGAACATGTTTATCCTCGCAAACTTTAAAGGCAATTATCATCAGGTCCAGTCCCTCCTGATTTTTTTCAGCGTAGAACTGCAGCCATCCAGTATCTCTCTGCGATATAGTATCCTGATGATCACACCATATGTTGATTGGAGCTGACAATGCTCTGTTACCAACAGCCATAACTATCGGCAGTCTCATTCCAGCAGCAATAAACATCATCTCACTCATCAAAGATATACCCTGGCTTGCAGAAGCTGTGCAAACCCTGGCGCCACAAGCACTTGCGCCGATACATGCTGACATTGCAGAGTGCTCTGATTCCACTCTGATCATCTCTGCATCCATCTCGCCGTCAGCTATGTACTCAGAGATCTTCTCGGGAAACAATGTAGATGGTGTTATGGGATAAGCAGGTACGACATCCGGCCTGCATAATTTAGCGCCCAAAGCAGTAGCCATATTTCCTATTATTGTTATTTTTGTCATTTATCTCTCCTCCATTACCATCTGGATCGCTTTAAATGGGCATTCATTTGCGCATATACCGCACCCCTTACAATAGTCATAATCTGTTACTGGCCCATCATCTGTTTTTTTAATGCAGCCTTCTGGACAAAACTTGTAGCATATCCAGCATTTTTTGCATTTTTCTTTATCTATTATAGGCTTTAAAGTTCTCCAATTTCCGGTTTTGTAGTTTTTTGAAGAACCAGCTACTTTATTTATCGCTCCTAAAGTTATTTTTACCATTTTATTCCCCCCTTGTTTCTTCATATGCTTCTCTAGCAGCTTTCTTGTTTTCTTCTTTTTTCCTGGGAACTTTTTCACCGATCGCTTCCTCAATAGCTTCTATGCCTACGTTGCCAACAGCTTTCGAGTACGCACCCAGTATAGCGGTATTTACAATAGGATTCGTTTTAGCTCCAAGGCCATATTTCATTGCTATTTTAGTAGCATCTATAATGTAAACTTTTGCTTTACCAAATTTGAATTCAGTCGCCTTCTTTGAAGAGTTGATTATTATTTTACCGCCTTCCTTAAGACCTTTTGTCACGTCTATCACATCCAATAACGTCGGATCAAGTATTACAACAGAATCAGGTTCATAGATCTGCGTTTTGATATCGATGGGTTTTGTATCCATTCGCATAAATGCCGCTACTGGAGCTCCTCTTCTCTCTACTCCAAATATAGGAAATGCCTGAACGTCTTTACCTTCGCGAAATGCTGCATCAGCCAGTATAGTAGCTGCTGTCACTGCACCCTGTCCTCCTCTTCCATGGAATCTAACTTCGTACATTTCTTTTTCCATATTATCTCCTCCATTAAAAAAATTCCTCTTTTCTTAATAGTTTTTTCCATTTTTTATTGGTAGCCTCCTGAATTTCTTTAATATCTTTTTCTGTTAAATGCCTGAACCTCCCCTGCAGCTTTAAATATTCTTCTACAGGTTTTGGATTTTTGGGCTTTACATTGATCTTATATTTTTCATCTTCTACTTCATATAACGGAAAGATATTAGTCTGAACAGCCAATCTTGCCAGTTTTATCGTGTCCTTGGGTAAGGATCTCCATCCTGTAGGGCACGGCGCCAGTACATGGATAAATTTTGTACCTTTTATTTTTTTGGCTTTTTGCAGTTTTCTTATAAAATCCTCGGGATAAGCTACAGTAGCAGTAGCCACATAAGGTATATCATGAGCTACCATGATCTCATCTATATCTTTCTTTGGTCTTGCTTTTGGATAATTTATAGGAGTTGTAGTTGTCCATGCTTTGTAAGGTGTTGCTGAAGATCTCTGGATACCTGTATTCATGTACGCCTCATTGTCATAGCAGACATATATGATATCATCATTTCTTTCTGCTACTGCACTGAGAGCCTGGATTCCTATATCAAAGGTTCCACCGTCTCCAGCCCATGCCATTACAGTGGCATCTATACCTTTCATATCTAAGGCTGCTTTTATTCCCGAGGAAACAATAGCAGCCGTCTCAAAAGCAGTGTGGTATAATGGCACCTGTAACGCTGAATATGGAAATGGACCAGCTATAATACTCCAGCAGCATGCGGGGATCACAACAAAAGTCTTTTTTCCCAGCGCTTTCAACGCATATCTCATTGCAAGTCCACCTCCGCATCCTTGGCAATCTACTGTACCTTCATACATCAACTCTTCTTCTGGTATTGTGAGCTTCATAGTTTAACACCCCACCAGTTAATTTCATTTATTTTAAACTTGTCTTCTTTACCTTTTTTTGCTATCTTTATTATGTCATCGACGGTTACATCTCTTCCTCCTAAACCTATTATAATACCGTATATCGCAGGTCTATCTTTTTCATTATACAGAGCAGCTTTTGTCTCTGTGAAAAAAACTCCTTCGCTTCCAAAGGAAATGTTCCTGTCAATAACTATTAGCGTATTTACCTTTGATGTAATCTTTCTAATTTTTTCTTTTGGAAATGGTCTGAATGTTCTCATTCTTACCAGGCCGATCTTCATTCCTTCCTTTCTTAATATATCTACAGCTTCTTTAGATGTTTGAGCAATAGTTCCTGAGACTATCAAAAGAATATCAGCCTCTTCTATCCTGTACTCCTCAACAAGGCTATAGTATCTCCCAAAATGATCTCCAAACTCTTTGCCTACCTTCTCTATAACTTCCAAAGCTTCTTCCATTGAAGTGTGTTGTTTATACTTCAGTTCATAGTACCAGTCAGGAAACATCAAGCTACCAAAAGCTCTCGGATCATCTAAATCTAACTTGTATTTAGCTTTGTATGGGGGTAAAAACTCGTCTATCTCTTCCTGCGGCGGCATATCGACTACTTCTGAAGTATGCGAAAGTACAAAGGCATCCAAGACCAACATTCCCGGAAGTAAAACTTTATCATTTTCACATATTTTGAAAGTCATGAGTGTAGTATCATAAACCTCTTGATTAGTAGAACAGTAGAACTGCAGCCATCCCGTATCTCTCTGCGCTATGGAATCGTTTTGATCTGTCCAGATGTTCCACGGCGGTGCCATTGCTCTATTAATATTTGCCATTACAATAGGGTGTCTCGCATTTGAAGCCCAGTGAAGCATTTCATGCATTAAAGCCAAACCCTGCGAAGATGTAGCTGTAAAAGCTCGCGCTCCTGCAGCGGAAGCTCCGACACATGCAGCCATAGCCGAATGTTCGGACTCCACCTTGATAAACTTGGCTTTTAGCTCTCCAGAAGCACAGAACTCGCTCAAGAGTTCTACAACTTGTGTCTGCGGAGTTATGGGATACGCTGCAATGACCTCTGCTCTTGCGTCTCTCGCTCCGTAAGAAACAGCATGATTTCCATAGATAACTTTTTTCACCATAATATCACCTTTCCTTCACCATCTCAATAGCTTTAACAGGACACTCTTCAGCGCATATCCCACAACCTTTGCAGTAATCATAATCCCATTCAGGATACTCCCCATTTTTTATAGATCCATTAGGACAGAACTTCCAGCATGTCCCACATTTTATACATTTTTCCTTGTGAAAAACAGGTTTCATGGATCTCCATGAGCCCGTTTTGCTGACAAGCGTCGTCCCCATGGACATTGCCATTGGAGGGATATCTGAAGCATTTTTAAGAATTATTTTATCTTTCATCCAAACACCTTCGTACTTTTATAGGCATCTTCAGCGGCTTTGACATTTTCTTCTGATTTTGCCGGTGATTTATCTTTTATCGCATTTAGAACTGAATCTATTTTAATTGCATCCGTGGCTTTCGCAAAACTACCGAGAATAGCCGTATTGACAATAGGTGCAGCCTTGCTGCCGAGCCCGTGATCTATAGCTATCTTTGTAGCATCTACCAAAGCTATCTTTTTAGCTTTTATTTTAAGTGCATCCACGTTTCTGTCCGTGTTTATTATTACCATTCCATTTTCTTTCAGGCCCGAGGTGACATCTACAGCTTCCAAAAGTGTGGTATCCAGAACTACAACTATATCTGGATTGTAAATCTGTGATTTTATCCTTATAGGTTTTTCATCGACTCTGAGAAATGCTGTTACGGGAGCTCCTCTTCTTTCTACGCCGAACATGGGAAATGCTTGAACATCTTTTCCTTCTCTGAAATAGGCTTCTGCCAAAATATTCGCGGCTGTTACTCCACCCTGGCCGCCTCTTCCATGAAACCTTATTTCCAGCATCATTTTGCCTCCTATTTTTTTATATTTAATATATTGCCATAGGCGATCCTACATATTTTTCGATCTTTAAAACTCTTTCGTTATTAGAACATTAAAAATATAAATGCAAGTTACGAGATAGGATAGATGAAAGAAGAAGCAATGAAAAAGATCGAGACAGAACTCGCTTCAATTAGAAATGTGTTTTTGGAGATAAGAAAGCTTAGTCTTCATCTTGATCCTAAAAATAGAAAAGAAGTATCAAAAATTATGAATTTGCTGAATGACTTTAGTTTTGGGGTAGGAAAAATCTCAAGTCTTACATCTGTTATTTTTGGCAATAAAAATATAAAAGATTTTGGCGATTCGACAATTGAAAGCATATACAAGCTTAAACTTTCTATCGAGGATCATTTAAATTTGAAAATTTTGAATGAATCAGAGTTCTATTTCGATCAAATGTGTAATGAGATAGAAAAAGAGATTTTAAAAATAGTTTTAGAACCCATAATTACAGAAAGTGATTCTAAATTCTTGAAAGAAAGAATGAATATTATAGAATCTGAAATAGAAATATTGAAAACGCAAGTCTCGTCATTAAAGAGCACAATTACAGATCTGATTTTAAAAGAGAAAGAAAAGTTTTTGGATAATGACGAGCTTTCTATTCTGGAAGAAATTTTACTTCTTCATGAGCAGGGGATAGCTTGGATAGAACCGCGATTTTTAAGTAAAAACTCGGAAATTTTGGACAGGCTTTATAATTATGGGATATTAAAAAGAAAAAAAAGAGGTGGAATTGATGTCTACTCCTACTGTAAGAATTAGAGGAATATATGCCACTGCTTTAACAAAGCTTTTGCTGGAAAAAAAATGGAAGATCGCACAAATGTCTGAGGTAATAGGAGAGAGGCTTGGAGTTAGCTCATCCAAAGATCCTGCGGATATAGATATTAGACAAAATAAAAATAATGGATTGATGGCAATTGGAGAGGAAAATGATCTTAAAAATCTAAAAGAAACTTTAGAAAAAGAATTTTTAGATATTTTCTTTAAAATGGAAAAAGTCCAGTTGTACGGGATCTATAAAGGTAAGATATCTGAAAAGAAAGGCAGAAAGAGTATTATAGACATAAAGGATGGCACGGGATTGTGTTATGAATTCATAAAGGATGAATCCTTACTCCAGGTTTTTGATATAAATAAAAGACCAATTTTAAGATCTGAACTTACGTTTCCAGGAAAAAATGTAGTTCTACTTCCGAACAGAGCTGTAAAAATAAGTAGAAAAATAAAAGATCCTGAAGAAAGAGAGAGACTTTATGAACTTGGAAAGAAACAACTTAAAGATTTTGGGATACTATTCAGGAGCAGTGCAATAGAGAAAGAAAAGGAACTAATAGAAGAAATAAAAGAACTTTATGACGAAGCTGAAAAGATTCTAAATAGTTCCGAACTTTTTTCTGCACCCAGCCTAATAAGAAAAGGAAAAAGAGTTTTAAAGATAGATTTTGGATGGGATTCTAAAAAGAAGTTAGATTCTTTAAGAAGTGAGATACTTCCCACAATGAAGAATCATCATCTATACAAAAACTCAATGAAGCTTTCAGCAGCTATAAATTTAGGTGAGAAAGTTATCGATGAAGGAATAGATAAAAATTTAGTTGAGAAAAACTTTCTGGATGTTTTTCAATCCTGCATGCGAGAATATATTGAGATAGAACATATAAAAGCGTATCCTATTATTCTTGGCGAGGCTGAAGTTTTGGAGTTTGAGTATCCCAAGTTAGTTCTAAGAAGAAATTTTCTTGGGAGAGGATACTATGATGGACTCAATATAAAAAAAGAGTTCAGAGATTATGCGATAACGGAGATAGAAGAAGAGAAATGGTATTTTACACATAAATACTACTCAAAGGACGACGAGTTAAAAGGTATTTATTATAATATCTGCACTCCTGTAGAAATATACCCTGATAAAATTAGATATTTTGATTTGGAAATAGATGTAGTTGAGGATACAGAAGGCAACAGAAGAATAATAGATAAAGACAGACTTGAAAAAGCTATAGAAATTGGGCGTATAAATGAAAAACTGGGAAAAAAAGCTATAGAAGTTGCAGAAAGTTTGGTGAGTTAATGGATAGATTTTTTAGAGCATTAATGAACAAAGATATTAAAAAAATTAGGGAAATATATGAAGAAATAAAAACGCAGTGTGAAAAAGGATATACAAAAGCCCTCGATGGATTTGTCTCTGTTTTAGAAAATAACGATTCTCGTGCTCTTTTATATCTTATTTTAAACGAAGAACTCAAAAAGAAGGAAGTAAAAGATTTATATATGAGAAGTAAGAGAATATATAATGATGAATTCAGAAAAGATGAAGAAAGGTATTATGAAAAAGCATGGATGGAGTTCCTGGGGTATTATATGAATAATGAGAAAGTAGAAGGAGGACTGGATAGATATATGGAGGAGAGATAAAATGAAAAAATTTTTAGCTGTTTTAATCTTGATTCTTGTACTGCCGCTAGCAAGTTCGGATTGGAAGTATCAAACAAAAGAAAAGGTATATGACTTTAGGATTTTGGATTATGATGGAGATAGTAAAGAAGAGATAGCTGTAGGAAGTGAGTTTTTGTATATAATAGATTTTGAGGGGAATCTCTTGAAAGAATTTAAGTACAAGGGATACGCATTCGATTTTTCAAAAGTTTATCTTGTGAACTCTTTTGCAGTGGGCGGAAAAGATAGAGGTTACCTTATGGACTATCTGGGAAATCTAAAATTTGAGTATCCATTAGATGACGATGCTAAATTTGCTTTAATAAGAGATATAGACAGCGATTCAAGAAAAGAGGTAATTTTTGCAACTGAGAATAAAATTTATATTCTCTACAGAAATGGAAATTTAAAAGTTTCTAGGAGCATTCCTGAAATAAAAAAATTAGAATGCAAAGATATAGATGGAGATGGAGATTTAGAGTTTATCGTGGCAGCTGATAGATTCTATCTGCTGGACAAGGATCTGAATACCATCTGGTACTGCTGTACAGAAGCAAATACTTTTTTGGTGAACGATTTTGACGGAGACGGCATTGAAGAGATAGTAATTGCTGAAAAAGAACTTCTTTTCTATAATTATAACGGGCTTTTGTACTGGAAAGAAACATTGAATGAAGAAGCTGTAGATGTCTTTTTGGGAGATTATGATTCTGATGGAAGTAACGAGATAATGTTTTTCGATAAATCCAAGATTTTTGCTTATGATAAAGAAGGAACAAAAAAATGGGAGTATGAGTATCCCACTTACAAAATTCTTAGCGCTGCATATATAGATGATCTGGACGGAGACGATATAAACGAAGTCATTCTTGGGATAGGAAATCATATTATAGTTTTAGAAAACGAAAAAAAAGTTGCAGATTACAGCACCATGTATTCCAGTGATGAGATATTTAAGATAAGAACTAGAGATACGGATAATGACGGGAAAAAAGAAATAATTGCTTCAAGCTGGAGATTTTTGAACATTTTCATGTATACAAAACAGATTCCTGAGGAAAAGGAAGAAGAAAAAGAAGAGGAGAAAGAGGAAGTAGTAGATATAGAGGCAAAGAAAACACAGGCAGATGATTTATATAAACAGGGAGGAAGCCTTTTTAACGATAAAAATTACACAGAAGCAAAAGCAAAGTTTACCCAGGCAAAATCTATTTATGAGGAGATAGGAGATACAGAAAAAGTGGGCGTATGTGATCAATTCATTTCAAAAGCTTATAAGGGCATAAATGGAGATAAATATTTCTTACAAGCTGAAGAAAAGGAAAAAGAAGGAGATTTTGAAGGTGCGATAAAAGACTATGAAACTGCCAAGGGGTTTTATTCAGAGATAAATCAGGAAAAAGTTGATCTTTGCACGCAGAAAATTACCGAGCTGGAAGGAAAAAAGAAGTTCTCTGGAATCTTCGGATACATCCCAATGATTATCTTCATAGCGGCTATTGCATGTATCGTAGGGTATACAGCAAAGATGATAATGAAGAAGAAATAGAATTTTTTTACAATCTCCATCTAAACAAAGACCTATCTTGGAGTGTAACCTAAATTTATAAATTCAGGTTGGGATATAATATTATGTTTGTAGAAAAAGTCAATGAAAAGATCATACTTGTAGGTACATCTCATATCTCGGAAGAGAGTGTTAATTTAGTTAAAAATACGATTATAAAAGAAGATCCTGATTGTGTTGGTGTGGAACTGTGTGAACAGAGATTCAATGCTCTGAAAAACAAAAAAAGTTGGGAAGATATGAGTATACCGAAAGTCATTAAGGAAGGAAAGAGTTATCTTCTTTTAACTAACATAATTTTATCAAATTACCAAAAAAAGCTTGGAAATGAATTTGGGATTGCTCCTGGATCCGAGATGCTAAAAGCCATCGAACTAGGTGAAACTCTTGATAAAGAGATAGTTCTTGTGGATAGGGACATACAGACAACATTTAAGAGAAGCATGGATTATATGTCTATAAAAGAGAAATTCAAGTTTATTTTCTACATATTTTCTGGTTTTTTTGAAGAGATAGACGAAGAAACTATAAAGAATCTGGAAAATAAAGATATGCTCAATGAAGTTTTAAATGAATTATCCGAGGAGATACCTAATATTAAAAAAGCTCTCATAGATGAGAGAGATGAGTACATAGCATTGAAGATCCTTGAGAAATACAGAGAGGGAAAAAAAATAGTTGCCGTCATAGGGGCGGGACATTTAAAAGGGGTAAAGAATATAATAGAAGAGAATCTCATAAAGGAAACATTTGCTCATCGTAAAACAGAGTTAGAAAAAATCCCCCAAAAAAGGAGTAAAGCTAAGATTATAGCTTATATCATTCCAATTCTTTTTGTCAGTTTAGTTATCTATGGTTTCTACTCTAAGGGATTGAATTTCACTTTGAACATTTTAATCGCATGGACTCTTATCAATGGAACGTTATCTGCATTGGGTGTCGTGCTTGCATTAGGACATCCCTTTTCCGTTTTAACAGCGTTTGCTGCTGCACCTATAACGTCTTTAAATCCTGCATTGGCAGCAGGATGGTTTGCTGGTCTGACGGAAGCAAAAATGAGAATGCCTAAAGTGAAAGATTTTGAGGATCTCTCGAGACTGGATAGATTGAGGGATTACTGGAAAAACAATATAACAAGGATACTTCTGGTAGTTGCATTTGCAAATGTAGGAAGTATGATAGGAACTTTTGTTGCCTTACCGTATCTTTTAAGTCTTTTTTAGTGATAAAATGAAGTTCAAACAAATAGTAGATGTTTATGAAAAGCTGGAAAAAACTCCAGCGAGATTGGAGAAAACAGATATAGTTGCAAAACTCCTCGAAGAAACTCCCGATGATTTAATAAGTATAGTGATCCAGCTTTTACTCGGCGAGACCTTCCCGAAATGGATGGACAAAAAGATAGGGATAGGAAGCCAGCTTCTTATAAAAAGTGTAGCGAATGTTACAGGAATAAAAGAGAGTGTAATAAACGATTGGGTGAGGGAAGAAGGAGATGTTGGCAAGGCTGCTGGTAAGGCTGTAACAAATAAAAAACAGGTATCCTTTTTTTCTGAAGAACTATCTGTTGAGGAGATATACCATACTTTAAACAGGATAGTCGAGTTTGAGGGTACAAGATCGCAGGAGAAGAAACTTGCATACTTGGCAAAACTCTTTGTAGCAGCCAATGAAAAAGAGGCTGTTTATTTATCGAGGATAGTACTGGAAAAAATGAGAACGGGTGTGGGTGAAGGTGTAATAAGAGATTCTATTGCAAAGATCTACTCGGTGCCGTCAAAAAGTATAGATAATGCATATTTCCTTGTCAATGACTGGGGTGTTGTGGCCAAAGCAGCAAAAGATAAAAACTTGGAGAAATTGGGGATCGAGCCTTTCACGCCTATAAAGGTGATGCTTGCACAGAAGGTGAGAAATTTAGAGGAAGGTTTTTCAACTGTGGGAAAACCGTGTGCACTGGAATATAAATATGATGGTTTCAGAATGCAGGTGCACAAAGTAGGAAACAAGGTGAAGATATTTACGAGGAGGCTTGATAATGTCACAGAGCAGTTTCCTTTCATAATGGAAGCTGTGAAAAAAAATGTTGAAGGTGACTGTATTATAGAGGGAGAGACTGTAGGAATAAAAGGGGAAAAGTATCTTCCATTTCAACAGATCTCGAGAAGAATAAAGAGGAAATATAATATAGAGGAGATGGCTAAAAAAATTCCTGTTGTTTTACATCTTTTCGATATAATATATAAGAACGGCAAAACTCTTTTAAATACCCCCTTTGAAAAAAGGAGAAAAATTCTTGAGGACATAGTGAAAGAAGACGAAAAACTTGTACTTGCAAAACAGATTATTACAGATTCTGAAGAGGAAGGAAATGCATTTTATAAAGAGGCATTGGATAAAGGAAATGAGGGGATAATGATGAAGAATCTCAATGCACCTTACCAGCCCGGATCGAGAGTAGGGTACATGATAAAACTAAAACCTGTCTTAGAGACTTTAGACCTGGTGATAATCGGCGCGGAATGGGGGGAAGGAAGAAGAGCGCACTGGCTCGCTACATTTTTACTGGCGTGTAAAGATGAGGAAGGTAATTTTGTACCTATAGGGAAAGTAGGAACAGGGATCACAGATGAGATGTTCCAGAACTTTACAGACGTTTTAAAAGAAAGTATCATATCCCAGAAAGGAAAAGAAGTTGTTTTAAAACCTGAGCTTGTAGTTGAAATAGCTTACGAAGAGATACAGCGTTCGCCAAAATATGAAAGCGGTTTTGCCCTAAGGTTTCCGAGAGTTATAAGAATAAGAGAAGACAAAGGTCCCGACGATATAGATACGATAGAGAGAGTTTATGATATCTATGAGGCGAGAAAATGATCGATCTAAAAGATATATGTGGAGAAAAACTTGGTGAAAAGATCAGAAAAAAACTTGGAGATGAGTTAGAGAGAATTATAGATGATCTTGAGCTGGAAAAATTGATGGAAGTCGAAGGACTGGGAAGGAAAACAGCTCTAAAAATTTTGAGAGCTGTATATGAGGAAAAAACAGGATTTAAATTTCAGGACATACTCCTAGGTGATTCCGAGAGGATATACTCCAGAATAATCGAAATATTGCAGGAATATCCCGTTACAAAAGAGGCAAGAAACAGATTTCTACTTTTCTATCCAACGAATAACAGAGAGTTTATAGAAAAAAGATTGAAATTATGCGATGAATCCGAGGAGTTATTATCAAAGGTAAAAGATTTGAACGGAGTTTTGAAGAATCTAAAAAAGATAAAGAAGCTCGAGTATCCAGAAGAAAAAAAATATAGAGAGTATGTCATAATAACGGACGATGAGGATATATACAACTCGTTAGATAAAAAATACTCTGATGTGATGCTCGTTTCTTCGCAAAACGAAGTGAGTTACTTTTCAGAGAACTACTTTGGAGTTATTTATGTTTATTCCGATAACTCAGATCTTTATGAGGATATAATGGGGGACGCTGATGTTGTAACGCACATAAGGAGCTTCAATATAGAAGATACAATTCCCGAGATCGTTTTAAACAAATTTTTGATAAATAAAGATAGAATTAAAGCTGCAAGAAATATTTATTCCATTCTTGGATTCGATTCTGTTTTAGACGAAGTTATAGAAAAATTAGAAACATTCAACGAAAAAGAAGAGGAAGTTGATCTGGATAAAATAGTTTTGGAGACAGAAAGAAAGATAAATGGAGATATAGAGGATAGAATAGAGAAAGAAGATCTTTCTCTCGGTGGAAAGAGTCTACTTAATATAATGGAAGAGATAAAGGGAGCGGAGTCTCCCATAGATGTTATAAAGAGGAGCATACCTTCAAAGATAAATGAGATTTACAATGAAGTCCTTAAAAAATATACAGACGAGATGTACAAAAAAACAGGTATAAGTATTTTGGAAATATTCCCTCCCGAGATAAGTTTTCCCGTAGAAGTGGATTACGATAAGCTCGAAGAGATAAAAACATCAATGAAAAGAGAAAATTTCAGAAGAAAATACAAAAAAATGAAAAAAGCTGCGGAGATAGGCATTCACTGGAAGGATATAGAAAAAATTATAGCAGATATTTTTGAAATAGATTTTAAGATCGCGCTGGCAAGATTCATTGGAGATTATAAACTTAAAAAACCTATATTCGTAGAAAAAGGAATGAGTTTTCAGAATGGAAGAAACATGTTTTTAATAGATCCTGTAGGCATTTCTTACAAGATAGGAGAAACTCCAGATGCGTTTGTGAGGAATGAAAGAGTTGTCGTTCTCACAGGCGCCAACTCCGGAGGAAAAACTACTCTTCTAGAAACTATGCTCCAGATACAGATTTTGGCTCAGATAGGAGTTTACGTACCTGCTGATATAACTCATACGACCATTTTTAACGAGATACAGTATCTGGCAAAACAGAAAAGTTCAGGAGCAGGAGCTCTTGAGTTCACATTGATGAATTTAATAAAGCTGTCCATGGAAAAAAGAAAGAAACTTATTCTCATAGACGAGTTAGAGGCCATAACAGAGCCCGGGTCAGCTGCCAAAATTATCGGCGAGTTCTTAAATATTTTAAATGAAAATGAAGACTGCTTTGTAGTTCTTGTTACGCATTTAGGTGAAGAAATTTTAAAGATCGCAGATGTTAGATGTGACGGTATTGAAGCTTCAGGTCTTGACGATAATCTCGATCTCATCGTGGACAGACAGCCCGTATTTTATAAAATGGGTAAATCCACGCCAGAATTAATTGTCGAGAAACTCTACAAAAAGTCGAAAAACAGAGAAAAAAATGTATTTGAGAGAGTTTTAAAAAGATTGAAGGAATGATTTTTATATCAAGATAAAGTATTTAAAGATTCATATAGAAATGTTGTACGGAAGGAAGTGACTTTATGAAATGCCCAGAATGTAGGTTTGAAAATAAAAGTGATGCAAAGTTCTGCGTAAATTGCGGCGCCGAGCTTGAGAAAGGAGTTCCAAACGGAGAATATCCAATAAAAGTGAAAATAAAAACGATGGAAGAAAAAGCTTCAAGAATTGAATTATTTGTCAGGATAGTTTACGGCTTTGTTTTAGGCATAATAGCTGGTATATGGGGGATGCTGGCATTTATTACCGCGGTTATACACTGGTTTTATATTTTAGTATGCGGAAAAAAAGAAGAAGGACTCTGGAAGTTCTATCTGGAATATCTTAGGTTTTTTTCTAAAGTATGGGGGTATATTTATATGCTGACAGATGAAAGGCCACCAATAACGGGCGCGAATGTGGAGTATCCTATAAAATTCTCTGTCATTTATGAGGAGAGTGCTTCGAGACTCGAACTATTTATCAGGATAGTTTACGGCTTTGTTCTGGGTATAATAGCCAGTATATGGGGATTTTTCGCTGAGATTGCAGCCGTCATCCAGTGGTTTTATATCCTTGTAATGGGGAAGAGAAATGGCAGCCTGTGGGGATTCATTGCAGGATACATGCGTTATTATTTCAGACTGGAGGGATATGTCACTCTGCTGACAGATGAAAGGCCTCCTATATCTGGTGAAGAGATATAAAATTATTTTCTTTCTTGAAGAATAGGAAAGATTTTTATAAAAATCATTCTTACATTTTATAATGCCGAGGTGGCAGAGCGGACTAATGCGCCGGCCTTGAGAGCCGGTTTCCCTCGGGGAGCTTGGGTTCAAATCCCAACCTCGGCGTTTTTTGAAAAGAAAAGACTCAAAGAAAGCGAGAAAAGTTTTATTCAATTTTTCAATTTTCGTCCATTTTGGGACTATGTACTTGTGGCTGATTCCCTCCTTACTAAGGTGACATAAATGCTTGAGGATTTCTATATCTATCTCAAAACAGAAAAGGGTCTTAGCGATAGCACAGTGAGAGTGTATATGTCTCATATGAAGAATTATTTTAAATATGATTACAAAATTACAGTTGAAGATGCAAAAAGATACTATCTCTGGAAGTTGAAAACAACAAAGTCCCCCTACAATCATAAAAATGTCTGCTATGCTCTCAAGCACTTCTTTTTGATGAAAGGTATTGACTTACCCATCAAGGCTCCAAAAGGGCATGAAAAAAGACGTGAACATATATCCTATAGAGATGCCTTAATTTTCTTGGATTCTATAAAGGATCTGCGAGATAAAACTATAGTGACATTACAATTAGAAACAGGCCTGCGTCCTGGAGAAGTTTTTAACATAGAATTGGATGATCTGGATCTCAAGAATGGAACCATCGCAATCAAAAAGACAAAAACAAAGATGGATCGTATCGTCTATATCAAGACGAGATTAATCATGATGATAGAGCGATACCTCCAAGAGAGAAAAGGAAAAGACTGCAAAAAACTTTTTCTGAGAAAGAACAGTGACAGACCTCTAGGTCTTCATCAGTATCAGAAGCGACTCATAGAGTACTCAAAAAAATCAGGAATAAAAGTTACCGCCTACATGTGTCGGCATTCCTATGCCACTCTGTTTATCAGAAACGGAGGCGATATTAAGGCTTTGAAAGAAATCATGGGTCATAAACTAATAGAAACCACAGAAAGATACATTCATGAGGATGAGGAGAGAATCAGAGAACAAGCATTGAAACATGCACCGGAGTTTTAAGATATCTTCCTTTCTTTTTCAAAATGGGGATTATTAATTGGGCATTGGATAGATTAAGTTAAGGTATCGTCTCGCCACCTTCTCCTCAAAATAAGAGCGCTCAGATATTGAAAAAGGGATATATTTCTTCATAATTCTCTCCAGCCACTGATCGGGACTCACATATTAGGATATACTAAATTAAACATATTATGTAGTGGAAAAAAAAGAATGGAGCCCGAATCCCATCTCTTTCTTCCACATTATACCCAAGCCTGGGTGTCATCCTCATTCATACTTGTTAAACTTGTTAAATGCACAAATTAACATCTTTAAGACATTTAAGAAGTTGCCATAAGTTTTTTATCCTCTGAATATTCAACTATTCCAGCTACCGACTCCAATGTCTTCAGTTTCCCTTTCTCTGTAATGATTATCTTTTCACCTGCCATAGAGATATCCCCTTTCTTTTCCAATTCGAACATAGATCTTTTTATGAATCCTCTGCCCATCTTGGTTAAAGAGACAATCTCGTCTTGGGAAATCCCTTCTCTATGATCGGAGATTATTTCAAGTAGCAGCAGAAGCTTTTCATCATGACTACTCTTTTCTGAATTCCTTACAGTTTCCTCCTTAACGGACTTAACGGAATCTGATTCGTTAACCTTTTTTTCCTCTATTTTGCCTTCTGTCTCCTCTTTGGGATTATTTTCCGAATCAGGGGGAATTTCACCCCTTTCGTTAATCGGTTTCCCATCTATTTTTGCTTTATTTTCATTTTCCTTTTCTTTCAGGAGACTTTTTTGGTTAACGGTTTTTTTCAGAGATGTAAATAGAGAGGCATAAATATAGTCAAGTTTCTCTTTTTCTAACAATTCCTTATATAGATTCTTATTTTTACGGCAACTAACAACAAAGCTCTCTATAAACTTCTTTAGGTCATTCAAGCTATATTTAATTAACGGATTCAAATTCGTTAACCCCCCGTTAACCCCGTTAACCTTCCAATAAAAAAATGGGCTGTTCCATCTATCTTCCTCTTGCTCTTTGTTGACCAGTCCCTTCCCATAGAGTCTCTCTAAGCAGTCCTTAGCTGTTGACCGTGCCATCCCATCAAAATTTTTCATTACGTCACTGCATTTTATATGTTCCATAGAATTCTCACCTGGAAGATATTCTAAAATTTTTTCCTCTTTACAAGTTAATTTTGTTTGGCTCTGCTTACCAATCTTATTCCATATTTTCATAGCTGTCTTGTAGTCCTCTATATTCGCAAAGAGTAGATCATTAAAAGTGGCTCTGCCGAATTGATTAACTATTGCTATAGACTTTATCAATGAAAGGATAAAATTTGGTATTCTTCTGTCCCTTGTCGAGAATTCTATCTTTTCCACATAGGGTATCAAAACATTCCATTTTTTCTCCATGAGGATACGGGATATGACTTTCGCTACCTCATAGCTCTCCGGAAGTGTTCCCTCAAAACCCATAGATATTCTTTTTGTTGTCAATTTTATAGCGTTCTTGTCCGCTTCTCGAGATTCATCAGGGTTTAATATTAAGAATCTGTTCTGAAACTCTTCCCTTTCGGGTAGATCAACAGATGAACACCAGACGACCACATTATCAGGGACTCGAAGGTCTCTTGTCTCTCTGTGCCCCTCTTTATTCTTTCCAGTCGCCAAACTTCTCGGTTTATGCTGAGCATTCGAAGTTATTGCCATTATAGTTCCTACGGCATCAGCAGAACTGGTGAATTCATCAACGTAGAGTATACAATTGTCCATTGCTTTCTTTTTCTCAGCAGGAAGATAATACAGAGCTTTTCCCGTAAGATAACTCAGAAATACTATTTTATTGATTGGAAACAACTCTATGACACTCTCACCAAGATTAGACTTTCCTTTTCCACTTCTGCCTGCGAAATACGGATGGATGCGATGTCCTTTTGAACTCGTAGAGATACCCGAGATGTATAATACCTTTGACTCGGCTCTATCCCCGGCATGTATCAATTGAACCTGATCAGCCATCCACTCCAGAATGTCTCCATTCTCTATAATAGATATTGCTTTCTGCATAACATAATTTCCAGTCTCATCCTTCATCCTCATCGCCTTCCACTATCCAGAGTTTGTTGCTCGATATCTTCTGATAAACCAACTTGCATTCGGTTTTATTCATTATAAATTCCTTAATCTTGGTAATGTCTTCCACGTCACCTTGAATTACAATTCCAAAAATAAAAATAGTTTTAAAAACGTTTTCACTTTGATTTTCATTATTCATTTTATTTGCCTCATTTTAATTTATTTAATTTTATCCTTTCCTTTCAACTATTTTTCTTTTTCCTCCCGTTTCCTCCCTCTATCTACCTTTTAACCTATGAATATCCTCTCATTTCTCAAATGCTTCGGTTTCCCCAAGAATTTAAATACAGGTATTTCAGCAGCAGTTTCAGGAGTAAATCCATATAGGGACTCAATATCTGCATATTTAATCTCTGGAAAAACTTCACTTCCTTTATTTCCCCTGAAACTCATTTGGAATCTATCTTTCTCAAATCGGATATCAAGATGCCCTTTAGGCAGCTCACCGATCTTATCTATGTAAATAATCCATCTTTTCCCGCCAAAGTCGCTGAAAGTTTTAATATCAATCCCAGGACTTGAAAACAACACTTTACGCATAACTTTTTTTATAAGGTCTTCATTCCAATCCATTTAATCACTACTCCTCAAATATGCCTCAACTAAGTTTTTCACAGCTTCATCCATCCCCATTTCTGGTTTAAAGTCTTCTCCTTTATATACTTTCAGAAGCAACCTTAAGGTATCTTCCATTGATCGCTTATTGTTCTTCGTTCGTATATCCTGGATCTCTTTCCAAGTCTCATATCCAACGCTTATAGTTTTCATTTTCAACCATCTCTAAATTATATTTTTACATGCTACTATATATTATTTTCAGCCTTTATAAAGCTTTTGGTAATATAATAATAACCTAATATGTATTACCTTATGGTATTTTTGAACAATTTATCCCAGTTTCCACTCCCCATTTCAACATTGCTTTTAATTCCTGTCTTCTCTAAGGCAAAGACTCCCAATTCTAATATCTGAGCCCAAGTTAAGTTTGAAAGTGCCTTTATTTTCGCCATTTCTGCGAATTTGTCGTCATTTAACCAAATACTTATGTTTCTTGCCATATTTTATTACCTCCTCCCTTTCGTTTTTATCACTAACAAACCCAACAGGGTATTGCTATATAACTATTATAGTGAAAGGTACATATAAACCCTCCTATGTTATTTAAAGTTAAAAGTGATCGGGGCTCAAATATTGCTTATTTTCTTATGTAAGGATTCTTACAACAAAAAATAATAACTCATGTCATGCTGCGCATGTCAGCCTTCGCTTCGCTCGGCTGTAGAACGTAGACGTGTACGAAGAAAGCGATTTAATTGGAATTGTAATAACTTAGCTTGGTTAGGATATCCCAGTGTCCTTAGCTGCTTTATGCCAGACGTACATGAATAAATTCTGCTACCTCTCTGGCAAGTATAATAAGGATCTCGGAAAAGTAGAGATATCTGAAATTTTAATAATTCATTGGCATTTTCCTTAGAAAAATGAAATTGAAAGGACATAATGTTTTCCAATTACAGTCCTCCCCAACCACTAACTCTCTTTTTAATTTCCTTCCTCTCTGTATCCGAGAATGGTAAATTTAAGTAATGTTCCATAGCTGTTAACTGGGTATGTCCCTGGCTCATTGCTATAAAGATAGCACTTTGAGGATATGCTGTTAAAAGCCATGACTCCCATGTTTTCCTGGTCATTTTCGGACATATACCTTCTATACCTATCTTACCCAGGTCAGCCCACCTCTTAAGGTTTTGATACCATACAGGCCTCTCTGGTATCTTCTTATCAAGTTTGAGAAATAAAGATATGGTATTAGCTCCCCTCTCATTTAAATGGACATAACGATCTTTCATTTTTCTCTTTTTCTTCCCATTCCCAGCTGGTATATGAACAGTTCTTGTCTCTGGGTCGTACCAATCCTTATTTTTTTGCAGTCGCTGGACTTCAATGTATCGCATACCAGTATAAAGCAGGGTATCCAAAAATACCTGGTGTTCCTTCTTTGGAATAGCTCCCCTTAGTCTATCATACTCCAAAGGCCTTAAAATTCTCACATTGTTTTTCAATATCGGATTCTTCATACTACTATTATGATACTGTTCTTTATAAACGTTATGGTCATCATAATAAAAGAAGGCAGTAATGGTCTTTAAAATTAACGACTTATCATAACGTTTTATAATAAAACAGTATGATCAGAGACAGTACATTTACGATACTCTAATAAAATTATTATTGTAATTGTAGTATTATATATATCTGTAAGAAAGATATAGTAAAAATATAAGCATATCCTAATAATTAGTGCAGATGAAGGTCAAAAGGGATTTATATATGTTAATGCTTAACCTTATAAATAACTTTCGAAAAATTTAGAAAGTAAAGCTTATAAACATAGAAAAATAAACGTTCTGTATGCAGTTAGGAAAATTAAGGATCAACTGGGGAAGTAAAGCAAAGTACAATATTGTAGACGAAAAGAGCATATTAAAAGAGTTCTTGAATATATATAGAGGAGGTGATAAAGTATGAAAAGAAGATATATAGCAATATGTTTAGCAGCATTAATGTTAATAACGCTATGTGGATGTACTGAGAAAAAGGTAGTAGAAACACCTATGTCTACAACTCCTGTTCCTACAACTACAGTGGCACCTAGTACATTACCACCTGCAACTACCGTCCCACCAACGACTACCCCCCCACCTACTACAACGGCTCCTCCAACGACAACGCCTGCTCCAACATATGAGCCAACAAATGTTGAAGTAAGAGGTGTAACTGTTGATAAGGAAGTATATAAAGTAGGCGAAGAGATCTTTATTCACTTTGAACTCTACAATGATGGGAGAGAAGGAAAATGGACAGCCGAGTATCGATTGACAGAACCTGCAGACTATGGAACGTATAGCTGTAATTATTCTCTCACATGGCCAAAAATAGAACATGGTTTAACTACGACACACGGGGTTGGATTCACAAAAGGGATGGATCTATCTGGGAAATACATCTTCGAAATAGGAGAACATGAGGTAACTTTCTATGTTACGAGTAGTGGAGAGCTGGAAGCGTTCTATGATTTTGAGTTACAGAGGTTTTCAAAAATAAGTATCTACACACCAAGACATAGGTATATTTTCTATAGGGTGACCATTAGAGTGAAGAACGATTCTGCTGATTTTGCAGTGAGCACAAATCCACATTATTGGCTTCTAAAGATCAGTGGAGTTTCATATGAACATCATGTGTCTACATATAGTAAAAGCATAGATTGGATAGATGCAAGTATCGGGAAACGTGGAGACCTCACTTTCGAAATAGTGTTTGAAGTACCAGATAAATACGACGAAAGCGAGGCGGAACTTATCTATGACAGAGATGAACCTTTGATGGTAAGAGATGATGATCTGCTTTGAGACCGCTCTACTTGAACGATTGTAGAGCATTTTTTTTCTTTTTTGCATTATATAAATAAACTGTTTTTTATATACCAGTGACAAAATCTAAGATGTGATTTAAACAACTAAAAAAATGATTTTAATATAGTGACAGAAACGATAAACGGATAATATGGAATGGTACTAAAAAAGTTACAGAAATATTGGAATGCACCCCTTTAATGCCTTTTCAGATTACAGTTTCGATTACATTTTACCAACTCGGAATTCCAGTTTCTCCCAGAAATTATAAGGTCTTTACCTCACTTAAACTCGTTTTAAAGCAAGATTATCCTTTCTTTTTCAAAACTGTTAAATAGTCCTGAAAAAGTTACAGTTTGAGTTACAGTTTTTTCCAAATTCCAGAATATTTTTCCAATATATAGTTAGGTCTATCTAACAGAATTAGGGCAACTTAAACTCCTATTAAATGTACTAAGGTCCCAACGTTTTCTCTTTTTCATGATCGGCAGCTGCCCTTTATAAAGGAAATTCCTTATATATACGGAATTTTGTTTATAAGGGGAATCAGAAATGTTGGAATGCTGGAAAAATCAAATGGGGAAATCGTAGGCGATATATTGGCTTCTTTCTAAATAAACTATGTGAAGATAGCCTTTTTCATGCTTTTAACTACCCAGGACACCAATAAAAGTCTTTTAAGAACATTACATAACTCAATTGACTGCTGCATACCTATTCTTCCTTTTCCTTCTGAATTATGAAACTCCCCAATATAAAGCGTTTTTAGATGAATTATCCAGTTATGGCATAGGTCTATGAGATACAGAAGAACTGCCCCAGAATCAACGAAAATCGGGCAAGAATAAGAAAATTAGATAACTCTGGATCTCGATTAGTAACCTTTTTATACTCAGAGAAAAAGAAGGATGATATATGCTGAAAAATCTCTTTATACCCTTGAGAGCCGGTTTCCCTCGGGGAGCTTGGGTTCAAATCCCAACCTCGGCGTAACCCTTTTTTCTTTTCAAAAGAAAAAAGCGTTCTGGAAAAAAGAAAATAAATTATTTAAAAAGTGTAGGATATAAATAAAATCAACAGACAGATGTGAATCTTTGATCTACATCGACGTGGTAACGAAAACGGTTCTTCAAAAGAAAAAAAAAGATTACTTCTCAAAAAAGAAAGAACGTGGTACTAAGAAAGAAAAAAACGATTATTTTAAAAAAGAAACCATTTTGGAAAAGAAAAAAACTATTATTTAAAAAGAAAACCCTTTATAACATAGTATCGGTGATTATTATGGAACGCAATAAATGTACAAATAGAGAAATAAACATGAAGGATTGCCCCTGCACGTATCCAGGCTGTTCGAAAAAAGGAATATGCTGCGAATGCATAAGATACTATTTAAAGCGTGGTGAATTGCCAGCCTGTACCTTTCCATCAGAAGTTGAAAAAAATGTATGACAGAACATTTGAGAAATTTGTAGAGATATATAGTAAAGGATTGTGAATATATTGACGAGAATGGAGGAATGTGAGTATGAATAGTGAAAAACACCATATGGATCTTTTCGAAGCCATTAACCAAAGAAGATGCATACGTTCATAAACTAAGGAGGAGGTAACTGAGGGAGAAATAAACGTGCTGCTCAAGGCCGCGATACGAGCTCCCTCAGCCTGCAATCGCCAGACTTGGAGATTCGTAATCGTAAGGAGTTCTGAGACAATAGAAAAAATGTATGAGGCAGCCTCATACAGCACACAGCATCAAACTTTCGTAAAGAAAGCTCCTATCTCAATTGTGGTCTGCGCTGATTTGAATATCTATAAGCGCTCGCGAGTTCCATACCAAGAACGAGGTATAAACTTGTTTATTATTCAGGAAACAGCCGCGGCGATACAGAATCTTCTTCTTGCAGCATATGCTCTCGATTTAGCAGCATGCCGGGTTGGACTGTTTGACGAAGAACTTGTGAAAGAAATATTGAATTTGCCAAAAGGCATAAGACCCGTAGCGATAATCCCTATCGGCCACACGAAATCAAAGGCGAAACCTACCCCTAGAAAACCGCTGGAAGAGTTTGTTCACTACGAAACCTTTTAAGAAGACGTGTGCAAGCGAGAGAAATTGATTTTAAGGCAGGGGATCTAACAAATCGCTGAGTATATCACAAAAATAAAAAGCATATTTTATAAGAGGCATATTGAATTTTTACCACATAACAGAAAAATATAAAAAGAAGTGGAAAGAAAAATGCTAAAAAGAATATAATATTAACTAAGAGGGTACGAGCAATATGAAGGAAAATATAATAAATTTGTTTTTCAATGAAAAGACATTGCAGATATTTCTCAATATAGAAGAAGGATATGCTGCAAAGATTCGCAACAAAGTAGGGTGTATGTACAGCTATGTAACTATGAGATTGGTACAATTTGAAAAAGCAGGGCTTGTAACGCTTCAACGAGAAGGAAGAATTAACCGCTATATGTTAACAGAAAAAGGAAAAAAACTTAAAAATGACCTGGAAAGATTGATCAGTGAGTAAAACTACGTAAAAATAACAGAGATCGCATTTCACGAGAATAATATTAAAAACATAATGCGGATAAGCCTTCACGGCATAAAAGTCCTATCAAGGCCATTTAGTACAATTGTTGCATCTGATATTAACTAAAATTATAAAACAATTTATGTTACTGACGTTTCGAATAAAAGGACGTGTAAAATTAACCGTTAAATATAAATATACAGCGAATATAAAAAAAGTGGTGAGTAAAATGACTGTATCCATAAAATTGCTGGCACATGCCTGTTTCCAAATTAAGGCTGAAGAAAAAATCATATATATTGATCTGGAGGAACATGCCAATCCATCTGAGAAGGCAGATTTGATATTGGTGACGCATTCGCACACTGACCACTGTGATCCGTCTAAGATCAAAAAGGTCCGTAGGGATGATACCGTGATAGTTGCTCCTGAAGACTGTGTTTCAAAGATCGGTGGGAACGTTAAAACGCTTAAGCCTGGAGAAGAGACAACTGTTGGAGATATAAAGGTTAGAGCTGTCGAGGCTTACAATTATAAACGTTTCAGATCCCCCGGAAATCCCTATCACCCTAAAGGATTTGGAGTTGGCTACTTGATAACAGTTGAAGGTAAAACTATATATCATGCAGGCGATACGGACTTTATCCCCGAGATGCGAGAATTAAAAAACATAGATGTAGCTCTGCTTCCCACAGGAGACACGTATACCATGGACAATGCTGAAGCCGCAATAGCTGCAATAGCAATTAAACCCAAGATTGCGATACCCATGCACACCTGGGGAAAAGATACGGGAGAGTTCAAAAAGAAGATTGAAGCCAACACGACAACAAAAGTAATTGTGCTGAAGGAAGGCGAAGAATATCAATTGATTTAAAATAAAAATAGTGGCGAAAAAGAAAAATGGCTACGTTTGGATAGAATGGTACTAAGTTTGAGATAAAAACAGATCATTATGTAGGTATGAATGTGAAAACTCTGCAGTAACTACAATTGTCTAACTATCATAAAGGGTCTTAAAACATTTTTTACTTCTAAGATTTTGAAGGTTATGTTCAATACCTTGAAAGTTTTGACGTTGAATAGATTTTTATAAAATGTATGTCTAATGAACGTATGAACCTTATAGTTTTGGGCTCCGGCGGATGCACAGTAACTCCGCGACCAGGGTGCCAGTGTCCAATCTGTAAAGAAGCTAGAGAAAAAGGAATTCCTTATGCAAGAACAGGACCCTCTCTTTTCCTGGAGGGTGTTAATATACTTTTTGATACCCCTGAAGAAATTTCTCACCAGCTGAACAGAGAGAATATTCAGAGAGTAGATTACATTTTCTACACACATTGGCATCCCGATCATACGTTGGGAATGAGAGTAGTGGAACAGCTAAATATGGAATATCTCCGGTGGTACATCGAAAGAAAGCTGTCATCGAAAAAAGTAACTGTATGTGCACTTCCTGAAGTCATGAACGATTTAAAATCTATCGAGAATAAAGATGGCTCTTGGTTCGATTACTATGAGAGATTTGGATTAACATCTACTGTAATTTTAAAAGAAGAAACGCCTTTTAAAATTAAAGACTTCAAGATAACTCCCATTCCTGTAGGAAATCCTGGATTTATGTCCACTATGTTTGTGATCACTCATAATAACAAGAAAGTGGCCTATGCTCCATGCGATTGTAAACCATTCCCCACGCATGACATGTTGAAAGATCTAGATGTATTACTCATCGGTATGGTTCTTCCAGAAGGAATTCTCAAGCATGGGTACATCGTTCCAGAAGATAATAAATTGAGAAAAGAAGCTTTCACGATGGATGATCTTAAAGAAATTATTGCTACGTTGAAAATAAAGAGAACGGTAGCGGTACACATAGAAGAGGAGTTTGGAAGATCATTTGACGATTACAAAAAGTTGGAAGAAGAGTATAGAGAGTACAACATTCAGTTTGCTTTTGACGGCATGAAAATTGAGACATGAGATGAACATGGGGCTATGATCAAAAAAATAGAAGAAAAAGATTATCTGGACGTTGCAGGATTGATCTACGATACCTCCACGAGCTTATCAGAATTTATTTTCGGTAAAAGAGAAAAGAGCATACCCTACATAAAAAAATTGGTAGAGATTGGGAACAACTCCCTTGGACGTGAAAACACATATGGATATTATTTAAATAATGAGCTTGTCGGATTGTATATAGGATATACGGGTGAAAAAAAGAAGTATTATGAAGGGATGCCAGATTTTTATGCTTTTTTAAAGGCATTCAACATTTTAAAAATACTTATTTTGCTTGTGAAGTTACCTATTTTGAACAGATTACTCACATCAAAAGTGGAGAACGATGAATATTACATCAGCAATTTGGTTGTGGGTTCCAAATTCAGAGGGAGAGGAATCGGAAGCCTTCTATTGGATCATACCATAGAGAATGCAAAAAAGGAAGGATGCATGTCTGTTATCTTGGATGTGGATATGACTAGCAAAAAGGCAATTTCGTTCTACAGAAGAATCGGTTTTAAGATCGTTGATAAAAATGAAATAAAGATTATGAAAGAAGGAACTTATAAGATGGCTTTGAATCTATAATATCAGTTCTTATGATCTGTATGATATCATACTCAGCTCACTTTCTGTTTATTCTTCTCACAGGCTAAAACTAGGTCATTGTGTAAGATCGAAATGTAAAATATCCGCATTTAACTATAATTGTATTGAAATCTTAAAGCGATAGTTATTTAATTTGTGGGGTTTTCGAATTTAATATGGAATCAGAAGATTACTTCAAAAATGGAATGGTTTGTCTTTGGAAAGAAACTTTCGCAGTTGTAAAATCAAAGAGACCTTTACCAAATGCTTTTGCAGTTATTCAAGACAAAAATGAGATTACTGTTATCATTGATCAATTCAAGATTAATAATAAAGATGTAATTGAAATTGAAAAAGATTGGAAAATACTTACATTCGATATGATTTTACCTTTTGAATTGGTAGGATTTTTAGCAAAAATTTTTAAACTTTTAGCAGACGAGAAAATTAGTATTTTTGCGATTTCTGCTTATTCCACTGATCATATTTTAGTTAAAGAAAAAGATCTCGCTAAAGCAATAAAGAAACTTGAGAATCTTGGAATTATTATTGAAGAGAAGTAGCTTGGCCTGACATCTCTCCGTTGCTTGATTGATAGATCTCTTTTTTTCAAACCTTTCTATCCATGTATTCGAGTATTTCATTTATATACAGCTTCAGTTTTTCGTACTGCATCTCAGCTATAGGCTTTGGATGGGTAATATCGTTTCTTATCTCATTTAACTCTATCATTCTCCCCTTTATCCAGCCTATGTTTATAAAATATTTTCCAAAAACAATTTTCCAGTTATCGACATCATTTTTATACAGGATTATAGAGAGATAATGGGAAAAATCCGTATAATATAGGAGAGGCTGAATTTTTTTCTTTCTGAGTATTGCTTCTTCTCTTCTCTCCTCACAAAGGCCCTGTATATTCTTTGGAATCCCAGTTTCCCACCAATTTTCTCCATAATGTTTTTTTAAGGTTTTTACAAAGAAGTTTCTGAGTTTTCTCTCAAATCTTGATAAAGTTTTATAAGCCTGAAGATTTCTATCCTCCTCTGTTTCCATATCTTTCTCTTTTTTAAGGTTTATATCATCTAATATTCTATCTACTACTTCTAAGACTTCCTTTTTTCTCAGGGGCTTGTTGATTATGTAATCTTCTCCTCCTTTTCTCATCGTCTCTACAGCTACTCTCTCCGATCCATAGGCTGTTATTATAACAACTGCGATATCTTTATTCCACTCTTTTATCCTTTCAAGCACCTTCATACCATCGAGCTTTGGTAGCATATAATCCAGTAATACCAGATCAGGCTGTTCTTCGAACGTCTTATTTAGAGCTTCTTTACCATCTGTAGCTACTATTATTTCGCACTCTACATCTTTAAGGATTGTTTTTAAAAGTTTTACATTGTCTGGGGTATCATCCACTATTAAAATCTTATTTCTTTCCACTTACATCACCTATTGGGATTTCAAATATAAATTTTGACCATTTTCCATACTCACTTTCTACCCATATTTTTCCATTATGCATCTTTATGAAATTCTTTGTTATTGCAAGTCCCAACCCCGTACCCGTATACTCCTTTGTTTCCAAGGGCTCTACCTGTTTAAATTCATCAAAAATGAGGTCATAATACTTCTTTTTTACTCCTATACCTGTGTCCTCGACTTCTACTCTGAGATTATTCTCTATTTCAGTTGATCTGATATAAATTTTCCCATTTTCTCTATTAAATTTTATGGCATTGCTCAAAAGATTGAGCATAACCTGCATAATTTTTCTCATATCTGCTTTTATCACAGGATCATCTTTCAGATCTTTTAAAATGTTTATCTGCTTTTCTTTTGCCAGAGGATCTACCATTTTCAGACTTTTTTCAAGGGCTTCAGAAAACCTGAAACCTGTAAGATACATGTCTGATTTTCCGGCTTCTATTCTGGATATTGTAAGCAGATCTTCTATCATATAAAGTAAATTCTCGCTATTCCTTAGAATAGTCTGCGAGTAATCTTTCTGCTCTTCGTTGAGATTTCCATCGTCTAACATGACCTCTGTAAACCCTATTATAGAGTTAAGGGGAGTTTTTAATTCGTGGGATATGTTGGCTAAAAATTTAGATTTTGTTCTGCTTGCTTCTACAAGTTCTTCGTATGACGCTTTTAATTTTTCGTTTATCAGCTTTAACTCTGCGGTTCTTTCTTCAACCTTCTTCTCAAGAGCGGAGTAAGATTCATTTAATTCCCCTGCCATAATATTGAACGATTTTGCAAGAGTTTTTAACTCATCACTTCCAGTTTCAGAGATTTTTGTGCCGAGATCCCCCTCTGCAATCTTTTCTGTAGCGTTTGTTAAACTGACCAAAGGCTCTGTAATTATTTTTGATAAAAAATAACTTATAGATACAGCTGAGATTATGACTACTGAAACAACTATATAAAACCCTATCTTGAATGTACGGACAGATTCTAAAATTATGTCTTTTGGATTTGACATTATTAAAAACCATCTCTGGTTCTGGACCTCTACAGGCACATAAGAGATTATTTCATTTCCTACTATACATGTTCCCGATTTCCCAGATAGGATCTCACCAACATCTGTATTATAATCTTTATGAAGACATTCTTTAGTATTGAACACAGTACTCCATCCCTTTAATTTATTGGGGTGATACAGATAATTTCCGGATTCATCGGTAAAAAATACTTCCGGTTTTGAAGTTTCAAACTCAGAGAAAAACTCGGTAAGATAAGCTTCTGTATATACATACCCTCTTCTTTCTTCATCTATGAATATTGGCGCTGCAAAAAGGATGATGGGTTTAAAGGGTATCTCAAAAACTCCTTTATTTCTTTTTAAGAATATCTCCGAGACATATACTTGACCGTACTCTAATTCTGGGATATCGGGTCTCTCTATAGTTTCTTCCTTTGGTATTTTTTTGTCTTTTACGTATATTATTGTATTATCGTCCATATAACCTACTTGATGATAACCTTTATCTAAGGAAATAGACAAAAGAGAGAACTCCAAATCCCAGCGGTCCTCCGGATGTTTTGTTTCTGTATACTTTAAAATTTCCGGGGATTTACTTAAAAAAATTACATCATTCTTACAAATGTTGAGATAATTCTCTATCTTTTCTGCTTCTAAATTCGCATTATTCTCTAACTCTTCCAGTGCTTTATTTGTAAGAGCTTTTGTTGAGGAGAGAATACTATATTCCCCTATGATTCCTATCGGAACCAAAGCTACCAACAAAAATGCTATCAGGAGCTTATATTTGAAGTGCATATCACTCTCTTCTAAAAGATATAGTTTTCTCCTTTTATATCTTTTGCCCCTGAGGAGAAATGTCTACACTTCGATGTAGTTCCTTCAGAACTACATCCATTTGTTTTTCTTTTCTAAAAAAGTATCTTTTGCAAAAAACAGAAAGCTTTCTATATATCGTATTTTACAGTAGTTGGACAACTACATGGTTTAGTAGTAAAAGAACTGTTTGTAAATATTTTTTCAATGTTATCTCTCAAAATCTAACATCATGAATTTCTTAAACTTCATTTATTTTGAAGAAGTTTTTGTCATACAACGGTATAATGTCTGGATTTGACTTTTAGTAATTTTAATTGCTTATCGGACAGTAGTTACAATAATTTAATAAAGATCTTTTATCTTTTCTTCCAACTCTTCTTCCTTAATTTTTTTCTCGAATAGTTTTTGATAAAGTTTATCCAAACCATCATAAAGTCTACTTACTTCATTGATATCACTTTTCAATTTATCTATTAACGAATTTTTAGTGCTTGTACTTGCAGAGCCCGTAAATTTTATCTTCGATAACTCTTTAATTTTTATATATTCATCTCCAATATCTTTAAAGAGATGATAGATATACATAATCATTCCCATCTCTTCTTCTCCCAATATCACAAGATCACCTATAGCATCTTTATAAGCAGTCTCTTCAGGAATTTTTATTGCTCGTAGTTCATTATTTGGCACATTAAATTTCTTTATTTCATCTAGTATATCATCAATAAGCATATCATTAATAGATATTTCTTCACTAATCAATTTTCTTAATCCTATTTTCATGCTTATTATTCTTTTTTCTTCTCTTTTCCATATATCTCTATTGGATTTCCATAATAGAATAACATAAATAGCTGTTATTCCTACTAATACTACTGTCGCTCCCGCTTGTACTAATGTTGGATCCATACTTAATATTCGTGATATTTCTATAAAAATCTTTCCACCACTCGCCATGCATCACTTAAAATTTTTCAGAGAAGAAACTTAACTACCACACAAGAATGCATCAGAACCCGCTACCGAAAGCTTTATATATGAGTCATGCCTAGTAGTTGTAACTTATGAATCACAAAACAATAGGTGAAACTCATGAAATGTATAAGGTGCGGAATAACAAAAAGAGGAAAAGAAGATTTTTTTATTTGTGAAGACTGTCAAAAGTTTTCAGAAATTGTAAAATCTGTTTATGAGGATGTGGACAGTATAATAGAGAAAGAGAAAGTATTAGATCCTGAAACAATGCAGATATTAAAACTTTTAGCAGATAGCTCCTTTATAACATCAAAGAATCCTCAGATGGCCATCTTTTATAAAATTAGTAGTTTAATTATATCTAGAGCATTTGATAATATATATGAAATTTTGGAAGAGGAATTAAATAGAGAAATAAGAACTACTAGAGCTTGGAGAGATGTCTTTGAAATACTTGAAGAACTCGATCTTATAGAAGTTAGGACTGAAAAATATCAAAGAAGAATAATTTTGACCGAAAAAACAAAAAAGATGGCTGCTCAATTTCGAATGAGTGAGCCTTTAAGTAAACAAGTTGAAGATCGGCTTGCACACATTTATTCTGGCTATATATTACTGTATTTATTGACTAAAGTAGCGGAAATTTCAGATGATAGAGAATTAAACATCTTACCTTATAATCAAAGACCTAGGACACTTTGGATAATTTTGATGTTTTTATGGTCATATGCTTATGAAGGAAAAAATAAATTTTCAGAAGAAGATATGAGAAAATTCATATCAAGAAGAAGAATACCATCAACAACGAGGGGAAGAATAATGAGAGCATTACAATCGATGGATGGCACATCTGTTCAAGGACTAATAAAAAAAATTGATATGGAAGATGGTGAGAGAGTTTTTGAGTATGAAGATTACGCTTTAATAGAAATGGAAAGAATAAGAACTTTAGTTAGAGAACGTAAGAGGTAATAAATATGGATTTCGAAAAAAAAGAAAATTTTGAGCCAAAAAAAGGAGAAACTTTAACTGAAGTAGAAATACTACCGTCATTAAAGAAGATAGAGGATCTAATATCTAAGACATGTGAATTTTTCTTTAAAGGAAATATTGCTATGAGAGATAACTTTCCTTTTAAAGGATTTATTTTAGAGGGTCCTCCGGGAACAGGGAAAACAGAAATTATAAAACAAGTAGCTAATAAGTTGGATAGAAGAATGCAAAAAATTTGGTACCTTTTTATTGACGGAGCTCGAATAGCTACCCCAAAGTGGGGTGAAGCAGAAAGAATTTTAAGAGAGGTATTCAAAAAAACTAATTCTCTAGGAAAAGATCAAAAACTGATTGTTTTATTTGATGACATTGAATCTTTAATGTTAGCAAGAGGAGCAGAATTAGCAAAGGAATGGCATTATTCTATTAATTCTGTCTTATTTCATGAAATTGACAATTTAAATCCCACAGAAACAATAGTGTGTGCTACGACAAATAGACCCGATCTCATTGATGAAGCTTTAAGAAGTAGGCTGTATCCTATTCATACTCCTTCTCTACCAATTGAAGAATTAAAAGATATAATGAACGAACTACTAGAAGTTACAAAAGTGGAAAATAAGGATAGAGAATATATAGGGAAAATCGTAATAGAAGAATTAAAAAAGTTGGAATCGCCGACTATTCGAGATGCAAAACAAATTACGGTAGTTAAATGCATTGAAGAAGGAGTGTGGTCTATATGATAAAACTTGAAGATATACCTCAAACAGGTATTTTGATTTTAAATGTATATTTTGAAGGATACAAAGATAATTATGCTAATGATAGTAGGAGAAAATTAGAAAAAACAATCCCGAAAATTGGAGAAGATGATATCGAAATAAGATTAACTCCTATACAATTTTCATTGATAAGGACTATTGCACATGGGATAAGTAGAGCTATAGGAACTCAATACCAATACGGATACTCACAAATGACACCAGAGAAATTCGAAAAGTTATATAAAGAAATAGGAAATATAAAACTTAATTGGTGGAAAAGCTTTGAAATCATAGTAGGTAATTATGTGGAAGGATTTGAATGAATCAAAAAGAAATAGAAAAGAAAATTGATGAATTAGCAAGAAAGAAATCTTTAGATAAAAAATCACTTGAAAAAATGATCTTAGATGAATTAAAAGAGATTGCAGAGGAGATTCTTCATGAAGGCTGAATTGATCATAGAAAATGTTGGCGGTTTAAGAGGGAAAAATATTTATCAATTTGAAAGTGGGAAATTGAATATCATTAAAGCTTCTAACTCAGGTGGTAAGACTTCTTTGATCAGGGGATTGACAAGTATTTTGTCTACACCAAGAGATGGTCAATATCATATATACTTTTTAAAAGAAGCACAAAAACTTGGAATAAAAACAGACGAAAGAGATCCAAGAGAAAGTTTTGTAAATATTCATTCAAAAAGTGCTAAAGTGGAATTAAAATATGAAGAAAATTCTGAAATTTATGAAGTAGACAAAGGGGGGGATTTTTTAAAACTTCCCAATAATGGAGACCAAAAATTTTTACTTTCAGGCGTTTTATCTGGCAATACTAAAATTTTAAGACAATTAGATGGCGTGGATGAAGAAAATGAGCCAGATGATTTTTATTGGGCAGTAACTAAGTTATCTTACGCTGACAAATATGACGAGATCAATTCTTTTTTAAAGACATTGAAGGAAGATATAAATGGAAAGAAAACTCTAGCTGAGAAAAAAATCGAAGAAATTTCTGATTTGGAATTAGAAAAAAATAAATTGGAAAAAGATTTTGAAGATATAGAAAATGAACTAATAAGATTAGCACCCAAGTTCAGAAAAGCTTCTCCTGATCTAATTGCAAAAAGAAATGAAACTCGGAGAAGAATTGAAGACCGAAAAAAAGGATTAGGAGAAATAGAGGGAAACTTATCGGTAAAAAATAAAGAAATTGAAATAAAAAATAAAGAAATTGAAAATATAGAGAAGGAAATTAGAAGTATTACTAAAAAATTGAAAGAAATGGATTTGGAGAACTTTAAAAAAATTAAAGAAAAAAAAATAGATGAGATTAATAAAGAAATTGAAACCTTAAAACGAAAAAGAAATGAAATAGATGGAGTACTAAATTTATTTCAAACAGCTCAGATAGAACTTAGAAAATCAAAAGGGGAAGTTAAATGTCCACTTTGTAACAACGGAACTATTTCTTTTGATTTAATCACAAAAAAATTAGATAATTTAAGAAACGAAAAAAACAGCATAAATGCGAAGATTTTAGAGTCCAGTGAAGAAAAAAATAGATTAACAAAAGATTTTGAAAAAAAAGAAGAAGAAAAAAAACAACTTGAAAAAAATTTGGAAAATAAAAATGGGGAAAAAAGAAATGTAGAGATTGAAATAAATAAAACGTTAAAAATATCCATTGAGCAATTTAATTATGAGATCAAAAGAATTAAGAATAAAATCGAAGAAGATAATGAAAAGTTAACAAAACTACGGCAGGGTATTAGTCCCATAGATGAAGAAATCAATAGGAAGTATACAGAAAAAGAGGACGAAAAAGCATCAATAACTAATAGAATCAGCGATATACTGAAAGAATTAAAACAAACTTCAATAGAGATGCATGGTATTACAGCAGAACCTAGGAAAGCAAAAAAGATTTGTGAAGAATGGTTAGAATTTATAAGTAAACACATCGAACACTGCAAAAATAGAGCAGAAGAACAGAGACGAGAAGCTTCAGAAAAATTTAATTTGAATATAAAAAAGTTAATGGACAGTTTAGGATTTGAGGAGTTTAGAACTGTCAAATTAAACAACGAATACAAACTTTATGTTGAAAGATTAAATCCTAAAACAGGAGATTATGTTTTTCAACAAGTTAAAAGTTTAAGTACCTCCGAAAAATTGTCCATGGCGTTGATATTGCAATTAGCACTCAAAGAAACATATATTCCGAACATTCCATTTTTTATTTTAGATGATATAATAGAAGACTTCGATGATGATAGAAGAGAAAAAATTTTTAATTATTTAGAAAGGAAAGCAAAAGATACTGGGTGGTTTTTAATAATCACAAAGTTAGTTGAAGAGGAAAAACCTTTGTTTGTAGAGGTAAGAGGTAACTAATATGAAAAATTGTCAAATTTGTGGGATGCTAATTGACGAATCAGAAAATCTATGCGAAAGATGCAAAGTTTCTCTTTTTCAGCTGTTTGAGATACTGGATATATACATAAAAGAAGATCCTCCACCAAATTGGTTAATCAGAGCAATTCGTGAATTATCTTGGATTTTCAGAGAGTATCCTAGAACTCAGGGCTATTTTAACACAGCTATGGAAGCCTTAGAAATGTTTATTATTGATGGAATGGATAAAATAAAAATTGAGGATATTACTGAAATAAACCAAACTACTCTTCCAAGAGATAAAGTGCTCAATTTACTTGAAAAAGCTTTAATTATAGAAAGAGATAATGAAGAAATCTTACCAGGAACTCTAACTAAAAAAATTCAAAGAATAAGATGGGAAGGATATGAAATGGGTACTTCTCAAATTGAAACTAAACTACTTGAAGTTCATGGTGTTTTAACAGTTGCTTTATCAAAGTCTCTAATTGAAAATAATGACTATATCCCAAGAAGAGCTCTTGGAATATTCCATCTACTCTCAGAGCAGATGATGGCAAGTGAAGAGGATATTGATCCTATAATTCCAAAATATGTATTTGATTTAGCTTTTAGAAATATTGATCATAGACAACAGCATCGTATTAAAAGAATCATGGCAGGATTCTTAGATGGTCATACTAAGATAATATCTGATATCACTGAAGATGGCAGAGCTTCCATGAAAGATGTTATTGTTGATTATTGTAAAATAATGCGGGAAAGGTATAGGGAAAGAGAACGTGGTAGAAGTAGATAAATTTTTCCTTGTGTCAAGGAAAAATTTATAAAGATTAAAATTTAAAGTATACTATGGATCACAAAGAAATCGAAGCTTTGTCGATAATACAAAATTTCGATAAAAAGAATGTTGTAGTAAGTTTTTCTGGAGGAAAAGATAGTTTAGTTGCTTTAGATCTAGCTGAGAGAGCAGGAATAAAAAAAGCAATCTATGTAAACACAACAATTGAATTTGAAGAAAATCTAGAGTATTTAGAAATTATAAAAGATTTTTATAGTATTGAACTTGAGATAATAAAGGCACCAATAAATTTTTTTGATATGATCGAGTATGTAGGAATGCCGTCCAGACGATTTAGATGGTGTTGCGATGTTTTTAAATTTGGTCCTCTAGTGAATTATGCCAAAAAGAACAAGTTGGAAGGATTTGTCACTGGATTAAGGAAAGAAGAATCAAACAAGAGAGCAGAATATGAGAAAGTAGATAAAAATCCTTTGGTACCCTATTTGCAAATTAATCCCATACTGGATTGGACAGAAAAAGAAATTTGGGATTATATAGATAAGTATAAATTACCCATAAATCCTCTTTACAAATATTTTGATAGAATAGGATGTTGGTGCTGTCCCTTTAGAACAAATAAAGATTGGAGTCAAATGGAAAAATATTTTTCTGAAAAAATGGATTTTCTTAAGAAAAAATTAAATTTTATTGCAGAAAAATTTAACATTAAGGACAAAGAGCTATACATTACTCGTCGTGGTTGGACTTATTGGGTATTTCCTTCCAGAAGGATAAGCATTACTGGATTTTCTATATCTGAGCCTAATGGTAAAAAGGAGATAGAAATTGATTTTTATAAGAATGATGAAATGATTATTGATAAGATAATTACAAATAATCTCTTCTATGCCATTTCTAGTGACATTGATGTTGTGAATAACAAAATTATAATCAAGAATGTGGATGCTACTAACGGCAAATCGAATATATTAGTTAAGGTGTTAATAGAGAAAGCATTAAATTGTATCGGTTGTGGAGCATGCCTATTTTTGTGTGATAATAACGCTTTAGAGATACATAAAGGCTCAGTACATATAAACAAGAGAAAATGTAAAAATTGTGGAAAATGTCTCTCATCTAAACCCTTGAGAGGAGGGTGTATATTTAGAAATTATGCCCCTAAAAAAGCATCTTATATTAATATAAAAAATATGTGTTAATCGAATAACAAGACTAATATCCTTTTGGAGAAAAATTTATCTACTAAATTCCATGAACAAAGGTAAATTCAAGTGAGTATAGTTTCTTACTGCAAGATCATTTAAAGCTCTTAACTTATCTCTTGGATTGGGAAATTTACATTCAACGATATGGAAGTGAATACCATTAGGATTTTTAAAAATTTTCAAATAAATAGGGACAATGGGCATATCCATGGGGGCATACTTTGCTATCGACAATATTGGATATACAAGTTTATGTTTAGCGAGTGATCTATGTTTATCACCCCCCTTTGCCTCCAAGATAAAGAGAGTTTCTCTATCATTTCGATTTTCAACAAACATCGCATCGATTTCTACTTGACCTTTATTGTGAAGTAAAATTTGGTCTACATCTGAATGAGGATAAAATTCAAAAGTAAATGTAGATTTTCCTGTTGCTGGAGCTAGAGGAATTTTTCCTTCGGGCAATTCTAAAGCGTAATTTAAAATACCGGAAGCTAAAGCTAGATTCACGAGTGATGTCTCAGTAAACTTCTTTGATAATATGTAATATCCAAATAATTTTTTTATACTAGTAGTAGGTAAAAAAGTGTGAACATCGCTATAATTAAAAATTTCATCGTCAAAAAGAAAGAAATCATGTAACTTGTTTTTTACTTTTATTAATGCAAAATTTGTTTGATTACTATCAAGCGACGATCCCAGTCTTAGTATCATCGTATCGTTATCTCTTAATATAGCTGGAAGACGATCAAAAGAATCGATTGATAGATACTCTGGAGTTCTAACCCTTGGTAAATTATTTGCTTTTAAATAATCCAAAAAGGAAGAAGGACCATAGATATTAGTATTTGTATCTTTCATTTCGGTTATGACTGGTCTAAATACATCATTCCTATCCATATTTTAGTTCACCTATAATATAATCTTCTTTCTCTTAATTTTTTACAATGCCCCAAATAAATAAGAAATATAATTTAATATTCTAATATAATCCTTCTCTGTCTCTTTATATACCTTTTCTTTACATATCTTTCAAAATTTTTTCTCAGGTGCTGTAAAAATCCTATCAGATACTCTCACGTAAAAAACTTATGAAAAAAAAGGATAGAGTTTTACCGAAAACTTTATATATGAGTTGCAACTAATAGTTGTAACTTATGAATCATGAAACGGTAAGTCAAAGTCATGAAATGTATAAAATTTGGAAATAACAAAAAGAAGATTTTTATTTGTGAAGACTGTCAAAAGTTTTCAGAAATTATAAAATCTGTTTACGAGGATGCAAACAGTATAATAGAGAAAGAGAAAGCGTAATATAAGAGAATACTACAAAAATTAGCACCTTTGGGATATCTGGTATGAAGAACTAATACCCCAAAGGTGTGTGAGGTGGTCACCGTGGAAAGCAGTTCGCACCCCACATATAAAACTCTGAAGAAGGACATATTTAAAGGTTTCGGAAGAAACCGAAAAATAAAGGAAGATCAAAGAAAAGCTTTGAAGATAGTATGTAACTCTCTCAAAGCTAAAATATACCCCGAATTAGATTTGAATATTGGAAGAACCGCTATCTACAACGATAGCAATTTCTTGGATGTATTGACTTTTGTTGCTCTCGAAGGAGATTTCACTAACAACGGAGCTAATACTTACAGATTCATGAAGACTGAATCTGTACCGCATCCAAGAACTGTAAGGTATCATATACTGAAGTTGGATAAAGAAACAATAGAAAAAGAGTTTGATAATGCAACTGATAAAATCCTTGAAATAGCAAAGAAACAGAGAAAACTGCAAGGAAGATTCGATGTTGCCATTGATATAACAGACCATCCATATTATGGTGATAAGGACACCAAGGGAATTGTATGTACAAAAGCGTTTAGGGGAACATGGTTTGCATATAGATATGCCACTATCTGTATTGTTGTGAATGGACAGAGATTTACATTGAAAAGCTTACCAATGAATGAATTTACTCCTAAACATAAGATAGTTAAAGAATTGATTGAATTTGCTCAGAAAAGAATTAATATTGGAATTGTTTATCTCGATAGAGGATTCTTCCAAGTTAAAGTGATTAATTTATTGAAATCAATGGAAATTACATTCTTGATGCCTGCTGTGAGAAATAAAAGGATTAAGACAATAATGGAAGAAACCCCATCGCCGACTGTGATCAAATATACAATGGGTGATAGAAGATATAATCCTGCATTGTTTAACTTGGTGATAGTCGAAGATTCTCAAAAAATTAAAAGAGTATTTGCAACTAATCTCAATGTGCAAAAGAAAGATGCTAAGAATCTGTTTTCAATGTACTCGAGAAGATGGGGAATTGAAACATCGTATAGACTGCAAAAACATCAATTCAAGGCTAAAACGACTTCTAAAAGCTTTAATTTGAGATTGTTCCTTTTCATGTTCTCAGTAGCTCTGTATAATCTCTGGATACTATTGAACATTGTTCTATCTGTAGCGTATAAGAAGAAATTGGAGAAGCCTCTAATTACTGTAAAGATGTTTGGAATGATCTTAATTTGGAATGTGGATGATGGATAGCTCTCTAATTTCAAGGGTGTATAAAACAATGCTCACCATTGTACTATTAATAAGTTCTGTGTACTAAAGCATCTTCTCCAGAAGTTGCGGGGGATTAATCTCAACTTAGAGGAAAATAAGTAGATATACACAACAAGAGGAGGTGTTAGGAATAAAAAATAGAAACATCTAGAATTTTTGTATCACTATTATATCATTATCAGATAAGTTTAAATATCCTTTAGTGATATATAACTTATATGAAAAAAGAAAAACTCTATACATTCCTCGATGGATACTATCTTATGGTGATAGATAGTTTAATCGGAAGATGGGGAAATCAGAGAAGCGAAGTTATTAGAAAAATAATAGAAGAGTGGGTAGATAGCAATAATGAAAAGTTAAAAATATTATATGTTGAAAAGCAGGAAGCTTTACAAAAGGGATATATAAACATGGAAGATCTCAAAGAAATACAAAAGAGCGAGTAGGTAATTATGAGATACGAAAAAGAGATGATCCCATCACTCCAAGATTTTTTTGAAGAAAAAAGATATGTTACTACTACAGAACTTTTTGTAGGAACAGGTATAGCTGATATAGTAGCTTTAAAACCTAATGAAAAAGAAGTTGGATTAAGAAAAAGTCACAATATCGGTAAAATAAGCTTCAGACATCTTAGATCAATACTAAATTTTCTAGAAAGAAAAAACATGGTTACGATAAAGGAATTATCAGATTATCTTCATATATCTCCTAGCTATTGCACAAAATTAGTAGACGATATAAATCCACTTTTTGTTAAGAAAATAAAAGTAAATAGTAAGTATCATATTATCAAGTTCAGAGAATATACTTCCTTTGCAGAAGAAATAATAGCTATCGAAGCAAAACTAAACAATTGGAAAAAAGCATTGAGACAAGCTTATTTTTACTTAGATTCTTGTGAAAAAAGTTATGTGGCGATTTTAGAAAAAACTATCAAAAAAATTCCAAAAGAGGCTCTTGAGTGGATGGAAGAAAATAATATAGGCTTGCTTTCTGTAAAAAATTCTGAAATAAAGGAAATAATTCCCGCTAAAAAGCAAAAACCAAGGTTTATATCAGAATATTATAAAACTCTCGAGAGAGCGTGGCCAAAGCTAAATTTCTAAGAATTTTTCAATAGCTTTTTTCCATTCTTCCAGAAAAGCATATTTAATCCGATAACTGTATATTGTATATTTTTCCTCTCCCTCATCTTCACTTTTAACTTCTATAGGAAAGGAATCTTTTTCAAACTTTTCGTTATATGTCTTTAGTGTTTTTATACCTTCCTCGATTTGTCCGAGTAATTTTTCTAGAGAACTATTATCAGATAGTTCTTTCTTTTTCCAGTAAGCGTAGTGTACTGGCATATCATATACATCTATAGAACTCACAAGCTCTTCTAAATCTTTACTGTATTTTCTATATTCTTTACAAATTGGACAATTACAATTATATGAATTTACGAATGAAATGTATCTAAGGAGTTTTATAGAATAAAGTTTAGAAAAAATTTCTGGAATATAAAGTTGTTCTTCAATTCTAGCGATTTCCGATCTACCTTCCAAAATTTCGGGTTTTCTTCTGGACCTCATGTAACAAATACCACAAGAAATAAAATCTGCTCCAATTCTGCTTAAGATGGTTCCAAATTCCGAGATATACACCATTACCTTTTTATTAGTTTTTTTAAGTTCTTTAACTAACATCATTAAATTGAATAAACTTTTTTCATCTGCATAAAACTCGTTAAAATTTAAAATGTTAATAACATATCCTGAAACTTCAAATCTCTTATAATCTTCTATAATTTTTTCTAGAAATTTTTTATTATGTAATAAACTTTCATCGATGCAGATTGTTGCGAAAAGAGATGTTTTGTAGTTTTTGGTAGCATACTCAATCATCTCCTTTGTCAATTTATACCATCCATCTTCGCTTTGTTTACAACAAAAATAAGGAATTATAGAATATTTTGGGAATGATACATCACCATTCAAGCTTGTTATCATTGTTTTTTTAAAAAAATTTTTTACTATTTTTTCAGTTTTGTCTTTAAAATCTTCAGGTTTAAATTCTTCTTGATCAGAGGGGAGTCCAGCTAAATCAAAAATAGATTCATAACTTTTTCTTTCAGTCCTCACTTGATAATCAGCTTGAAAAAGATCTGTTCTCGGATCAATCATGACAATCAGTTCTTTATTCGTTTTGGTAATAGTAGTTTTTATGTTTTTGAATGGAGTTTTGTATTTTTTATAGAGATGATAATCAAAGACAAATCCGTCTAAAGGCATTTTAGAACAAATATTTTCTATTTTTTTAGTTTCATTTTGTATTACTCGAGGAAGATATATCGCACTCATGGTTTACACTCTTTTCTATTAAAATTTATCTTATAGGCCTATTTAAATCTTTTGATAAAATTTCAGCATTTTCTTTCACAGTATATTAATATCCCAACTCCTACATACTATACCCACACCTGCTGAAAGTGGTCAAGAATGTAACTCCCAGTGATTCCAATAGATTGACAAATTCTCAGGGATACTGGATTTATATTACAGAGGATTGTGTTCTAAAGCTTTCTGGTCCTGCCATAACTGATCAAAATATTCAATTAAAAAAAGGCTGGAATCTGATAGGATTTAACCTTTCGACTTCTGAAAAAATTTCCGCTACACTAAATGTGACACCTTCTGATGGAATTAACATTATATGGTGCTATGATGCTGAAGAAGGATGGAAGTTCTATGATCCGTGGAATCGATGGGAATCTCAGGTCTCAATGCTTGTTCCTGGAATGGGAATGTTTGTTTATGCTGATAAAGATTGCACATTATCTTTCAAATAGATCATTGTTACTATATATTACTCTGAAAATGAGAGGAGAAAATAAAAGAACTGATTATACTTTAAGATCACTAGTTTAATCCATGTATCGTGTTATCCTCTAAGAACTTTAATGAGAATATCTTTTAACAAGATCTTTGGGATATTATTGAGTAATAGAAAGGGTCCGATTTTATATACTCACTACAACTTATGTCGATATGAATTGTTCTCATCACGCTTCCATGTGCACTCACATAGAACTCTTCAGTATGCAGAGTTCTACCATATTTATCAGATATTTTCAATGTTGCTATTCCATCTCCATTACCAAAATTCTTTAAGACAAAATCTAGTGAGATATAGCATCCATGACTTAGATCAAAATGAAATTCTTTATTGGCTTCAGTTATTTGTATATCAGGGTTTTTTGTTTGTTGATATTCCTGCTGATGGAGATATTCAATATGATCAGTTATAATTATAGCAGCAAATAACAATATAAGTAAAAAAACACATGCTACGATTGCATTAAGTATTTTGCCCATATGATGTCTATAATTTGATCCATATAAAACTTTCTTTTATTACGATAGACTGTAGTTGTCCAACTACTGTTTTAATCGAAAGATTTTTATAAGATATATAGTTATAAATACCAGAGTGATACTATGAAAAGGATTGAGAGCATAATATTAGTGGTGGTAATGCTTATACCTGCTGTTTTTGCTGCTTCAGTTCTGACAGAATTTCAGGTAACCACTAACACAAACACACAGTGGCGTCCTTCGGTGTACGGCGATTATATCGTGTGGCAGGACCAGCGGAACGGCAACGCTGACATCTATGGATACAGGATCTCTACCGGAATGGAGTTCCCCATCTGCACGAACACGTTCAATCAGGAGCACCCGACAATCTATGGCAATACCGTGGTCTGGTACGACTGGCGAAACGGCAACGCTGATATCTACGGGTTCGATCTCTGCCAGGGGACAGAGTTCTCGATATGCACAAATGCAAGCAATCAACGTCTTCCTGTCATCTACGGCGACTATGTCGTCTGGAACGACTGGCGGAACGGCAACTGGGACATCTACGGCTACCAGCTCTCCACAGGAACGGAGTTTCCCATCTGCATCAATGCATCCCACCAGTATTTCCCCAGGTGCGACGAGAGGTACGCCGTGTGGTGGGACGAGCGAAACGGCATCGGCAACTGGGACATCTACGGCTACGATTTCGTATCGGGAGTGGAGATTCCCATCTGCACGAATGCCAATAACCAGGGATACCCTATTGTATGGGGGCCCACCTCTACAGGCGAACATTACGCGGCATGGATCGACGACAGGAACGGCAACTGGGACATTTACGGCTACAATATCACCATGGGAACGGAGTTCCTCGTCTGCACCAACACGTCCGATCAGTTCCGCCCGTGGGGTTATAGCAATATTGTCCTGTGGTTTGATCTCCGGAACGGGAACCAGGATATCTATGGCTACGATCTCGCCACCAACACGGAGTTCCAGATAACCACGAACGTCAGCGATCAGCGGCACTCAAAAATCGGCGGTAAATATGCCGTATGGCACGACCGCAGAACTGGTAATTACGATATCTACAGTGCCGAGCTGGATGGGGTGATAACGCCAGATACTGTATGGGTGGACGACGATGGTCCTGATAACGGCTACGATCATTTTGATACAATTCAGGAAGGCATAGATCATGTGGATGTTGGTGGTACTGTGTACGTGGTAGCGGGACAGTACACGAATACACCTATATGTATCACCAAATCAGCATCGCTGATTGGTGAAGGTGCTTCTGTGACGACAATTAGCAGTGGATCCTGTGAAGTAGAGGTCAATGGACCGATAGTGGTAAATATAAGCGGATTCACCATACAGAATGGATTCTGCGGCATCAAATTCGAGAACGGTGCCTCGGGGATAGTAGAAAACAATGTGATCAGATCTAATACCGATGGGATAGTGATCACTTCAGGTAGCTCCCCGACAATCACAAACAATATAATTACAGGAAACATGAACTGGGGTATTGGTATATTTGGAAGCAATCCCACAGTTCTCCACAACACGATATACGGCAATGTTGCAGAGGGTATACGGATAGAAAGTTCGAGCAGTCCTATCGTAGAAAATAACATCGTCGCTTCCAATGGAAGTGGGATCACTGACGATGGGTCAGGTACACCTGTATACGACTACAACAATGTCTGGGGTAACGGCCTATTTAATTACGTCAACCTTACACCAGGTATCCACGACATCTCGGCAAATCCTCAGCTTGATAGCACGTACCACCTCAAAAGTTTTTCGCCGTGTATCGATGCGGGAACAGATGCAGGTATCTACACCGATTTTGACGGAGAGACACGACCCCTCGGCAATGGATTTGATATCGGTGCCGACGAGTGTGCATATACTGAGGGTATCAATCCCATCGCAGCCTTCATCCCCGTGAAGAACTATCATCTGAGACAGGTGAATACATGTCTGGGATGTATCGAGGAGAACTTGTCTGAAGACGTTCCTGAAGACGTGCAAGCATTATTAGATGAAATGCAGGAGCACATAGACAACGCAAACACGACGGGAAATACTATTTACGCAAACAATGAACTTCTGAAGGCTTTCAAGTGTTGCGAAGATATTCAGGAAATATTGGGCATAACGTGTCCGCTTTAACTTTTTTCTTTTTTTATATCTCTATTTTTATAAACAATGTTCTTTTCTTCCTTTAAAAATGATCGTTTTTTTCTTTGGAGAACAGCTTTAGAAGATATAATGAATTCTTTTCTATACTTTCCTTTTAAAATAATCCTTGTTTCTTTTTTCGTGCATGTTTTCTTTTCTAAAAAAGATAATTATCTTAGTTTCTTTTTTTCGGGCGCATTTTTTTCTTTTTCTAAAGAAAAAAAGGTGCGGGGGACGGGATTTGAACCCGCGTACTCCTACGAGACAGGGTCCTAAGCCCTGCACCTTTTCCAAGCTCGGTAACCCCCGCCCAATATAGTTGTGTGCGATGAGTTTTTATATTCTTCGGATGTACTCGTGAAAAAGTTTATAAAACTATATCATGAGAAACAAAAAGAGAGGATATCATGAACAGATATAAACAGTTGTTCTGGTCACAGATGGCGATAACAGTACTCGGTGCATGGCTCTGTTATGAGTTTTATAGGATACGATTGGCAGTGGAGGAAATTGCAGGAATCTCATATAACAGGGGATTTCCCTTCTATATTGTCGTGATAGGGATAATTTTGGCTTTTATAATTGGTCACTCCTTTAAAATAAAAGAAAGCAAAGAAAAAGATGAAGATTCGTAAAATTTTAACTATAATTTAGAAACGGATTTAAAGAAATTAGAAATTATCTTACGAGTCTTCTAATACGATCCTTTATTCATAAAAAAGAAAGGTATATAAAATTCAAGTGAAATATTAATTTGATGTTCATACACAAAACCGCAGAAGTAGAGGAGAATGTAGAAATAGGCAAAAATACAAAGGTCTGGCATCATGTTCATATAAGAGAAGATGTAAAAATAGGAAAAAACTGCAACATAGGAAAGGGGGTATATATAGACAGAGACGTGAGAATAGGAGACAACTGCAAGATTCAAAACTATGTTTGCATTTATAAAGGCGTAGAAATAGAGGAAAATGTTTTTATAGGTCCGCATGTTGTATTTACTAACGATCTTTATCCACGAAGTTTTATCTGGGAAGATACGAAGATAAAAAATACAATTATAAGGAAAGGAGCGTCTATAGGGGCAAATTCCACTATTATATGCGGAATTATTATTGGAAGATACTCCATGATAGGAGCTGGGAGCGTCGTGACAAAAGATGTTCCCGATCATGGTTTGATGTATGGAAATCCTGCGATCTTAAAAGGGTATATATGTGAGTGTGGTGCCAAGCTCATAAAAAAGAGGAATAATTATTTCTGTCCAAAGTGCAAAAAAGAAGTGATCTTATGATCCCCATCGCAAAACCAATAATAGGCGAAGAAGAGATAGAGGCCGTTAAAGAAGTTTTGAAATCAGGTATTTTGACTCAGGGAAAAAAAGTCAAGGAGTTTGAGGAGAGATTTTCAGAATATGTAGGAGTCAAATATAGTATAGCTGTCAGTTCAGGAACTACAGCTCTTATTACCTCTCTCTTGTCCTATAATATAAGAAAGGAAGTTATCACCACACCATTTACATTCATTTCTACTGCAAACTCCATAATATTTGCGGGGGGGGAAACTGTTTTTGCCGATATTAACGAAGAGTTTAATATAGATATAGAAAGGATAAATGAAAAGATCACGAAAAAAACTGAAGCTATACTGCCAGTTCATCTTTTTGGAAATCCATGCAATATGAAAGAGATTATGGATCTGGTAGAAGATCACAGTTTGATTTTAGTAGAAGATGCATGCCAGGCTCACGGCGCAGTCTTCGAAAATAAAAAAGTAGGCAGTTTTGGTGCAGGATGTTTTTCATTTTATCCCACAAAGAATATTACAACAGGAGAGGGGGGGATGATCACTACAGATGATGAAAAAATAGCAGAAAAATGCAGACTGATAAGAAATATAGGGATGAAAAGCCAGTATGAATATGTATACTTAGGGTATAACTTTAGAATGAACGAGATATCTGCCGCTATAGGTATAGAACAGCTGAAAAAAATTGGTTCTTTCATTGAAAAAAGAAGAAAAAATTCTCTATATCTAACAAAAAAACTGAAAAATGTAAGAGGAATAGTAACACCAAGAGAAAATAAAAAAGCTTTTCACGTCTATCACCAATATACTATAAGGATTACCGATGAGTATCCTATAAGTAGAGATCAGCTTCAGCAAAAACTTAAAGAAAATGGGATTGCCAGCAAAATTTATTATCCCATTCCTTTAAACAAATTAAGATTATACAATTCTAATGAAAAATGTCCAAATGCCGAGAGATTTTCGAAAGAAGTTTTATCTCTACCGATACATCCCTCTGTTGATGAAAAAGATCTAGATCTCATATTAAAGGTGATCAAATGAGGGTAGGTGTAATAGGCGTAGGAGAAATGGGAAAAAATCATTTAAGAGTTTATTCAGAGATGAAACAGGAAATAATTGGTATATCTGACATAAATGAAGAAAGAGGGAAAATTTTAGCTGAAAAATACAATACTCAATTTTTTAAAGATTATAAAGAATTGCTTAAAAAAGATCTAGATGCCGTCAGCATTGTCGTTCCAACTACATTACATAAAAAAATAGCTTTAGATTGTATGGAGAATGGGATAAATTTATTGATAGAGAAGCCTATTGCAGACACATTGGGAAATGCAGATGAGATTATAAAAAATACTATGAATGAAGAAGTAAAAATAATGATAGGCCATATATTACGATTTCATCCTGTTATAGAAAAAACTAAAGAGATGGTAGAATCAGAATTACTGGGGGAGCTCGTTTCTATCTCTGCAAAAAGGGTAGGACCTTACAATCCGAGAATAAGAGATGTAGGCATAATAATAGATTTAGGGGTTCATGATATAGATATTATATCCTATCTCTATAATGATAAAGTAGAATACGTGTACACTTCTGCTGGAAGCGTAATTCACAATTTTGAGGATCATGCCAATATATTACTAAAATTTAGAAATGGTCATGCAGGAGTTATTGAAACGAATTGGCTGACCCCCTATAAGATCAGAACATTGACGTTAGTAGGGGATAAGGGAATCGCATCTATTGATTATATCTCTTCCTCAATAAAACTCTATAATGAAAAGGAAGAAAGAGACATCAAAGTAGAAAAAAAGGAACCTCTGAGAAATGAATTGGAGCATTTCATTGAGTGTATAGAAAAAGATAAAGATCCATTGATAAGCGTGAAAGATGGCAAAAATGTATTAAAAGTAGCTTTGTCAGCTATAGAATCCTATAAAGAGAATAAGATAGTTAAAATAAGTGATTAAAATGAAATGTTATGGTTTATCTGCGGAGGATATAAGAAAAAATATCGAAAAAATTACAGTAGCAGTATACGGGCTCGGCAAGATGGGTTTACCTTTAGCATGTGTATTTGCAGATAAAGGTTTTAATGTCATTGGCGTGGATATTAACGAAAATATTGTTGAAAAGATTAACTCTGGAGAAAACACAGTGAAAGAAGAAGAGGGACTGGATGAGCTGGTCAGAAAGGTGGTAAAAAATAAGAGACTGAAAACTGTTCTTAATAGTGTTGAAGCATCTAAAATCTCAGATATTCATGTTATTATTGTACCAACACTTTTGAATAAAAACAAAAAGCCTGATCTGAATATTGTAAAAAATTTAATGGAGGATATAAGTAAAGGATTGGAAAAAGGAGACATTATAATTACAGAATGCACAATGCCGCCAGGAGCTACAGAGTCTTTTATTCCTATTTTGGAAAAAAATGGATTAAAATGCGGCAGAGATTTTGGAGTAGCACACTGTCCAGAAAGAACATCTACGGGTACTGCGATACGCGATATCTCTGGCGAGTATCCAAAAATAGTTGGTGGGGCAGATGAAAAAACAAATGAAGTTCTAAAAGGGATCTATACCATTATAAACAAAAAAGGAGTTATAAAAACGGATATAAAAACGGCGGAGGCTATAAAAGTTTTTGAAGGGATATACAGAGATATTAATATAGCTCTTGCTAATGAATTGGCTATATACTGTGAAGAGAATGGTATAGATGCCAAAGAAGCTTTTGAAAAAGCAAATACACAGCCTTACTGTCATTTACACAATCCTGGGCCTGGTGTTGGTGGGCATTGTATACCTGTTTACCCCTATTTTATAATGAATAAAAAAACAGAACTAACAAAAATATCTAGAAAAATAAATGATTCTATGGTAGATCATGTGGTGAATCTGATAATTAAAGGTTTAAACGAAATAAGAAAGGAGGTTAAAAATTCTAAAATTTTGATTTGGGGGTTGTCATTCAGAAGTGGAGTTAAAGAGGTCAGAAACTCTCCTACAATTCCTCTAATTAAAAAGTTAAAAGAGTTAAAAGCAGATATCTTTCTATACGATCCATTATTTACAAAAAAAGAAATAGAAAAATATGCAAAATACAAAGAAGATTTTGAAAATATAGATTGCATTGTGATAATGACTGAAAATAAGAAATTTAAGAATATAGATTGGAAAAAAAGTGATAACGTTATAATAGTTGATACCAAAAGAGTTCTGGATCCAGGGAAGATAAAAATATATTACGGAATAGGATATCCAAGATGAATTAGGGCACTTGGATTATCCAATCTCCTCCAGAATCTTTCTTTTCCATAATTTGTACTGTCTTGGATTCATATCCGACATATCGAAAGTTTTTATAATATGAATGAGTCTTTCACGGTATCCCTGCAGACTGTATTTATCTATAAGTTCTTTATACTTTAACCAATCAATATCTACTTTCATCAGAAGATTTATTATGTCAAGCCTATCCTTCTGCCCCTTTATCGAGTCCTTTCTATCAAATTCAGCATTTTGTTTCAAAATCAGAAGAATTTCAGGTAAAACTATTGTGAAACCTTCTATTTTTGTCTTATTCTGAATAATATCCTCAATGGGAATGGGGAACCTGGAAAAATAAGGGAGATAAATATCAATATCTACCTCATTTATGATTATCTCATATTTCTTGAGAAAATCATTCTTTTTGAGAGGATAATTCTTTTTTAGGTAATCTAAGGCACCATATTCTATTATAATGTCTATGTCTCGAGATTTCTGTCCCTTGCTCCAGAGATATATAGCCCAGCCTCCGATCAGTACAAAATCAAATTCTCTTGAAATTTTTTTTAATATTTCCCAGCTTCTTTCAACTATCACCTCATTCCAAAACTCCATACTATCCCTCCATCTTTTTTTCAAGTGCCTTTAGAAACTCCTGAGCGTACCATGTGTTTATATTCCACAAATCAACAAAAGTCTGGGCAAGAGTTGTCATTTTGCCATAACTATCCATAATTTTGTCTTTTTTCAGAAAAAAAACATTTGCCGTTCCTTTTCTTTCAGGAAATCTTTTTTTGCAATCTTTCTCAGAATAAACATATACTTCGCTGTAATCAGCGGGAATCTCGGAAAATCTAAGTTTGTAAGCTGAAAAAGCTGCAAATATGATATCATCTGGCATATTTTTTTCTATATTAGAAATATTATCTTCAAATCTTGTTTTATAGAAGATCTCACTTTTTAATTTTCTTTTTGTTGCCCAATAAAGCAAAATTTTATGAGCATCAGTTATTATGAAGTTCATTGGATTTACCTCTATAGTATTTATTGAGACGAGAGGTTTCAAAGCATTATTCACAGTGCTTAAAGAAACTTTTAATCTTTTTGCCAAATAATTCTGCGTAAGTTTTTTATTTTTCAGCTCATAGTAGTTATATAACATCTCATTGTAAATAAGATCGATCTTCTTCATATTCTATTTTTTGATTTCTTTATTTATAAAGCTTTCGATATTTATAGAAAGTTATTTATAAACTTCCAGTGAGACTATCTGCGAAAGTTTTATATTTCAATTCTTTTATTACCACGTATGAAAATATTGATTACCGGAGCAGGAGGATATATTGGATCGAGAGTTTGTTATGAGCTCATAAAAGATCATGAAATTATTCCAATAGATAATTTTTATTCATCCCAGACCGATAGCATAAATGGGAATAAGATTCTAAATGTTGATATAAGAAATAGAGAAGCCCTGGAAAAACTTCTACCTTTTGACTGTATAGTTCATTTAGCAGCTATCTCTGGGATTCCAGAGTGTGCAAACGATCCAGAGTTAGCTTATGAAGTAAATGTTCTGGGAACATTGAATATAGCTTATTTATCTCGCAAATATAAGATACCTTTGATCTTTGCATCTTCAATGGCGATTTTTGGTGATCTTAAATATTTTCCCATAGACGAGAATCACCCTAAAAATCCCATAAATTTGTATGGATTTACAAAATATTTAGGAATGGAAAACATAAAGTTATTCTCAAAAAATAATTTTTCAGCTTACATATTCATAATAAGCAATGTATATGGAGCTCATACTTTAAACGGGAAAAAAATAACAAAAAATGCTGTGATAAACAAGTTTATCAATAGTGTAAAGGAAAACAAAGATATGACGATTTACAAGCCTGGAACACAGGCAAGAAACTTTATACATGTAAAAGATGTTGCATCAGCGTATCGTTTGGGCATTTCAAAGATTTCCAATGAAAAAAATTGTCAGGAGTTTTGCTTGGCAGGAGATGAATCTGCTTCAGTCTTGGAAATCTCAGATATGATAAAAAAATATGCTGAGAAGCATGGATACAATCCAAAAACAAAATTTTTAGATAATCCAAGAAAGGAAACATTGGTAAAAGATTTCTCTGTGAACATATCGAGAATAAAAGAGATAGGATTTGAACCTAAATATAAGATCAAAAAAGGTATTAAGGAAATGTTTAAAGAATAAATTTTAATGGAAAGAGATCGCAAAATATTTAAAATTAAGAAGAGATATAAGTATAGAATAATCAAACATGATCATATGAAAAAAGTATTATTAGAAGTTGTAGGGATCAAGTATTAAGACGGAGGAAAAAATGGAGAGAAGCAAAGATTGGATAGATGAAGCTGAAGGAGATTTGAAGCATGCTAAAAGTGATCTGGAGCATGAATTTTACAACTGGGCTTGTTTTTCAGCTCAACAATCTGCAGAAAAAGCTATGAAGGCAGTATTTCAGAAGATGCATGCAGAAGCCGGGGGATATTCTGCATTTGATTTGCTAAAAGAATTATCTAAGAGACATAAAGTTCCTGAAGACCTTATAGATAAAGCTCTGGAGTTGGATAAAGCTTATATTCCCACAAGATATCCAAATGCTCACCCCTCCGGATCACCAAGAAAGAGATACACCAAAGAAGAGGCGATGAGGCTGATTAAATATGCAGAAGAAATATTCAAATTCTGTTCAAGTCTTTTATCAAAGATTTGATAGAAAAGAACTCATCAGAATTATTAAAGATAGATTGGATAAACTTAAAGGAGAGTTACCAATCTCTTTAATTGTTTTATTTGGGTCTTATGCAAAAGATAGTTACACTACAGCGAGTGATATAGATTTACTTGTTGTATATGAGGGACAGAAGAGAGAAGATGCATATGCAAAGGTAAAGAAAACTATTGAAATTTCTGGCATTGAGCCTCATATTTACACAGAGAGCGAGTATACTAAGATGAAAGAAGTTATCGAAAAAATGATTAAAAATGGTGTCATTCTTTTTTCAAAATGAGTAATCTTAGTTATAGTATCCAGAATTCATTTAGTAGAAATCAATAATGTCATTGATAATTTGGCAGGTAAAGAAGAATTTGTAAAGTTGTTTTGATAAAGATTTCAAAAATATAGAAGGAATTGAGATTATTGAGAATTAAAATAGTTCGTTCATCTAAAATACTATAAAAAAATATAAAAACATCTATGATAATTAGGAGGATGCTGAGAAATGTATAAGTTATGTAGAATTGTAAAAATACAGTGATAAAATGAATTTCCCATTTATTTCTATTGTAGTCCCGGTATACAACGAAGAAAAAAATATAGGAAAATGTTTAGACTCTTTGCTCAATCAGGATTATCCAAAAGATAAATATGAGATTATTATCGTTGATGGAAACTCAGAAGACGATACTAAAAAGATTGTCAAAAAATACAGCGATATAAAAGTTTTAGATAATCCAGAGAGAAATACTGCTGTGGGGAGGAATATTGGGATAAAAAATTCTAAAGGAAATTTTATATTGAATTTTTCAGGTCACACTTCTGCAGAAAAAAACTTGTTATCAACCTTATCGAAAAAATTGATTGAAGCAAATAAAACAATAACTGGCGTTGGATGTAGATTTGAGACTATTGATAGCAACTATATAAGCAAAGGTATCCACTTTGTCTTGGCAAGTAAATTGGGTGGATTCGGTACAACATTCAATCAGCCTGAAAAAGAATGTTTCATGGATTCCATTGCGTTTACCCTCTACAGAAAAGAAATATTTGATGAAGTTGGATTATTTGATCCAGATTTCTGGGTAGGGGAAGATGGTGAGCTGAATCTAAGGATAAAGGAAAAAGGATACAAACTTCTTTACACTCCAAAAACTAAAGTTTATCATGGAAAAAGAGACACATTTTCTTCTTACGCAAATCAAATGTTTAAATACGGAGTTGCAGCTTACAAAAGAATAAAAAAACATAAAAATTTTAGAATGATCTATTTGTTACCAAGTTTAACAATAATTTTGCTCTTGTTCTTTCTAATTCTCTCATTATTCCATAAGATATCTCTCTATTTAATCTTGTTTTACGCTTTTTTTTATATTATAGTATCTCTGGCATACTCAATAAAATTTGCTATTAAAGAAAAAGATATAAAATATTTTTTTATTACAGTACCATTATATATAATCACACATTTTTGTTATGGAATAGGTTTTTTATATGGTGTTTTAAAATGAAAAAAGTGATAATGCTGTTATCAAATCCTTTCAAACCTGATCCAAGAGTGTACAAAGAAGCTAAATCTCTTGTTAATAATGGATATGATGTTACTGTCTTGGCGTGGGATCGAGAATGTAAATATCCCAAAAAAGAAGTTATCGATGGGATAAAAATTGAAAGAATACGATTAAAAGCACTTTACGGAAATAATTTACGATTATTTTTTTTATTACCACTCTGGCAGTTCATAGTTTTTTTAAATTTATTAAATAGAAGATTTGATTTATTACACTGTCATGATTTTGATACTTTAACAGTAGGGATTTTATTAAAAAAAATAAAAAACAAAAAAATTATCTATGATGCTCACGAAAGTTACCCTGATATGATAAGACCTGATATTCCTGTATTATTCTACAAAGTTATTTTTACTCTAGAATCCTTTTACTTAAAAAAAATCGATTATTTAATAACAGTAAATGAAATTCTTGAAAAATATTTTAAGAAAAGAGGGTCTTTAAGAAATGTGACAATAATGAACTGTTATGACAAACAAGATTTTAAAACATATCAAGAAAAAATTGATAAAATGACTGAGGAGTTAGATCTCAAAAATAAATTTGTAATTGTTTATATAGGTGTTTTGATAAAAGATAGAGGATTAGAAGAATTAGTAGAATCTTTTAAATACCAAAAAGATGATTCTATCGTACTTTTGATTTTCGGATACGGTCCAATAGAAAATAAACTTAATGAAATTGTAAGAAAATACAGCTTATCTCATAAAGTTTTTCTTTTGAGGGAAATACACCCTTCCTTGGTGCCCTCTTATACTTCCATCGGAAATTTAATCCCTATTGCTTATAAACCTAATGAAAACAATAAATTTACTTCTCCAAACAAATTATTTGAGGCTATAACATTAAATAAGCCTGTCTTAGTATCCGACATTGGAATATTAGGGAATTTTGTTAGAGAATTTGATTGTGGAATAATATTAGAAAGTTTTGTCCTGGAAAAGATAGCAGAAACTTTGAAAAATATTAAAGAAAATCCTCAATTATTAGAGAAAATGAAAAAAAATGCAGATAAAGCATATAAAAAATATAATTGGAAGAACATGGAAAAAATATTGTTAAGGGTATATGAAGAGGTGCTAAAATGAAAATTTTTGCAAAAATAAAATTTACATTAAAAAATAAAATAAAAAGAATTTTATTGTTTTCTTTATTATTAACAATCGTACTATCTGTAATTGATTGGCAGTATCAATCAAGATTCTTACTTACTACTGGTAAGGCTCTTGGAATTGTAGAAAATATAGAGAAAAAACCATATACTGAATTATTCTACAATGAGGAAGGTATTCCAGTAGTTAATTACTTCAGCAAAGGTGGAGTGAAAATAGGAAAACAAATGAATCCTGTTACCGTTTCTCAAGCCGCTTTAAAGTATTATGAAGATTATTTTGTTGAAGGTAATGAAAACTCCAAAAAAAGTTTTATTTCGTGTGCAAATTGGCTTGTTGAAAATTCTAAAAGTAGAGATGGTTTTAAAGTCTGGAGATATGAATTTCCATGGTCTTATTATGAGTTAGATTCTGGATGGATTTCTGGGATGGCAGAAGGTTTGGGTATAGAAGTTCTTGCTAAGGCATATCAAATCACTGGTGATAAAATTTATGTTGAGACATCAAAAGATCATCTCAGATCTTTTTTTATTAAAGTTGAGGATGGCGGAGTGCTTGATACAGATGAAAATGATGATTGGTGGTATTTGGAATATGCACAAGAAGGAAAAGTGAGACCAAGAGTATTAAATGGATTCATGTTTTCTTTAGTAGCGTTATATAGATATTATGAAATAACTGGAGATGTAGATGCAAAATTGCTTTTTGATAGAGGTATAAAAGGACTAAAAGCTCATGTTGGAGAGTATGACACTGGAAAATGGACAAATTATGATGCTATAGGAACTCCTGCAAGTGAAAGCTATCATAGAGTACATATCAATCTTATAGGAGAACTTTATGACATTACTAAGGATAAAACATTCTTAAATTATGAGCAAAAATGGGAAAATTACACATATAAAAAAAATATTTTAGATAAAATACAGGAAAAATGGCAATATTTTCTCAATAATAAAATATTGACAATAGGTACAATTTCTTTTAATTTTGAGCTATCGTTTTTAATACTATTCATTCTGTTCTATAAGGGGGTATTAAAATGAAAATCGCATCAATTGTAGGAGCACGACCACAGTTCATAAAAGCTGCCCCTTTATCAAGAGAAATAAGGAAGGATCATGACGAAGTATTAATTCACACGGGACAGCATTATGACTATGAAATGTCAAAAATATTTTTCGATGAGTTAGGTATTCCAAAATCAGACTACAATTTAGGAGTCGGGTCTGGAACGCATGGATATCAAACAGGAGAAATGTTAAAAAAATTAGAAGATGTTTTGATAAAAGAAAATCCTGATATTACTTTAGTTTATGGCGATACAAACTCCACACTTGCAGGAGCTTTAGCTTCAGTGAAGCTTCATATAAAGTTAGGTCATATAGAAGCAGGTTTAAGATCTTATGATAAAAATATGCCAGAAGAAATAAATAGAGTATTGACAGATCATATCTCAGATCTTTTGTTCTGTCCTACAAAAGTTTCTGTTGAAAATTTAAAAAAAGAAGGGATAAAAAATGGAGTTTATTTAGTTGGAGACGTTATGTATGATTCCTTGATTTATAATATAAAAATAGCAGAAAAAAAATCTGAAATACTGAAAAAATTAGGAATAAATAAAAAAGAGTATCTATTGTTAACAATTCACAGAGCTGAAAATACAGACAATATAGAAAATCTGATTAAAATCTTAGATTCGTTATCAAAAATCGAAGAAAAAGTTATATTCCCAGTTCATCCCAGAACCAGGAACGTTATTGAGAAATATAAAATAGAGATAAGTGACAATATAGTTTTAATTGAACCTTTAAGCTACCTGGATTTTATAAAACTTGAGAAATATGCAAAAAAGATACTGACAGACTCCGGGGGTATGCAGAAAGAAGCTTATATACTAAAGGTGCCTTGCATAACATTAAGAGATAGAACGGAATGGATTGAAACTATAGAAGACGGGCGGAATATTTTAGTAAGCAGAGATGAAAATAAGATCATTGATGCTGTAAAAAATTTCAATCCTAAAGAAAAACAGAGAAATGTTTATGGTGATGGAAAGGCCAGTAAGGAGATATTAGAGGTTATTGGTGATATGGGATGAAATTTGAAAATCTACTAATAATCTCCAATACATTTCCAGACGAGAAGAATATATTTATTGGAGGTATATTTGTCAAAGAACAACTTAGTTACATAAGGAAATATTTCAAAAAGGTAACAGTAATATCTCCAGTACCAAGGAGTTTGGGGTTTAAAGAAGATGATAAATTTTGTCATAATCATTCCTATGAAAATGTTAAAGTTTACTTTCCAAGATTTTCTCACTTGCCAATAACTTATTTTAGAAATCGGCTTGGAGATAATTACTTTAAAACTATTAACAAATTAATAAAAAGGGAAAATATAGAATTTGATTTAATTCATACTCATTTCGCATGGCCTTCTGGTTATGTCGGAGCAAAAATAAAAGAAAAATATAAGGTTCCTTTGGTAGTTACTGCACATGGCTTTGATATTTACGATGCTCCCTTCCGAAATACTATATTGAAAAAAAAAGTAGAATACACCTTAAATTCCGCAAATTGTATTATAACAGTGGGTAATAGTAATTTAGGATATATAAATAAGTTGAATATAAAAACTCCTGTGGAAATTATACCGAATGGTTTCAATAAAAAATTATTTCATCCTATGGACTCTAGAAAATGTAGAGAACTACTCGAATTGCCTTTAAATAAAAAAATAATCCTAACCATTGGAAATCTAGTAGAAATAAAAGGTCATAAATATTTAATTCTAGCAATAAAAGAGATTTTAAAACAAAGAAAGGATGTTATGTGTATTATCATTGGGTCAGGAGGCCTAAAAGGAGGATTAAACGAACTTATAAAAAGGTTAGGTTTGGAAGCTCATGTAAGATTAGTATGTGCAAAGCCACATGAAGAAATACCCCTATGGATGAACGCTTGTGATGTTTTTGTTCTGTCAAGTTTGAGCGAGGGAAATCCAACAGTAATGTTTGAATGTTTAGGTTGTGGAAAGCCTTTTATAGGAACAAACGTTGGAGGAATTCCAGAGATCATAATCTCTGAAGATTACGGCTTTCTCGTTAAACCAGGGAATTCAGGAGAATTAGCAGAAAACTTGAACAAAGCTTTAGAGAAAGAAGGGGATAGTGAGAAGATAATACAATATTCGAAACAATTTACATGGAAAGAGATTTCAAAAAAAATAGTGGATGTATATAGAGAGGTATTACTATGAAAATCTGCTACATATATCTAGGTAACGTCAATGAAGACTCTGCTCCGAGCATACATGTCAAAGAAGTAATAAAGAATTTATCTGTTAAAAATGATATTTTTTTATCAGTTGACAAAGGAGATTCTTTTGGAAATACAAACATAAGAGTATTTCCTATGAATGTTCCTAAAATAAGGGGATTTACATATTTATTTACTGTTTTTTACTCCTTTATTAATCTTAAAAAGTTAATAAATAAAAACAAGATAGACGTGATATATTGTAGGGATTTCTTCTCTAGTTTTTCTGCCATTCTATTGAGCAAAATGAAGAAAATTCCATTTGTATTCGAGGTAAATGGTATTCTTTCTGAAGAAGCAAAAATCAAAAAGCATAACAGGATTTATATATTCCTTATAAAGACTTTTGAGAGATATGTCTTTAAAAATTCGGATACATTTATCTGTGTTACTAAAAAGCTCAAAAGATTTATAGAAGAAAAATATAATAGAAAAAATGTGTATTTTGTTCCAAATGGTGTTAATACTGATTTATTCAAGCCAATAAAAAATACTAAAAAACTTTTAAAACTCGATGAAAAGTTTTATTATATTGGATTTGTCGGAGCTTTTGCACCATGGCAGGGTTTGGATGCTTTGATAAAATCCGCATCAGAAATATTGAAAGATATTCCCAACATCAAATTTCTATTGATTGGAGACGGATTGGAAAAAGAAAAGTTAATAAAACAAGTTATTGATCTTGATTTAAAAGAAAATTTTATTTTTACCGGCAGAGTTCCTTATAAAGAAGTTCCAAATTATATTAATGTATGCGATATATGCGTAGCTCCCTTTGTGAAAGAAAGAAACGAGAGGATAGGATTGTCCCCGTTAAAAATTTATGAATATATGGCGTGCGAAAACCCTGTTATAGCTAGTAAAATAGAAGGGCTTGGAATATTAAAACAAAACAATGCTGGTATTTTAGTAGAACCAGAGAACCCACAAGAATTATCAAAAGCTATAATAAAGCTTTTGAAGAATGATGAATTAAGAAAGGAAATGGGCGAACACGGAAGAAGATACGTCATTGAAAATCATTCTTGGAAGAAAATTGCAGGAAGGATAGAGGAGATATGCTCAAAAATAATTGGTGAGTTTGGATGAATATTCTAATGATTTTATCTGACCACGATTTTCCTCCCGATATAAGAGTGAATATCAAAAAAACAATAGAATTCAGAAAGAAGTTTAATAGAGAAGTGGAGACAAAAGAGTTGGCTGAGATATTTGATAGAATTTTGGAGAGAGTGAAATGTGTGGAATAAACGGTTTTAACTGGGAAGATAAGGATCTAATAAAAAAAATGAATGAAAGAATAAAACATAGAGGACCGGATGATGAAGGTGTCTATACTGACAAAGAGATTTCTCTGGGGAATAGAAGATTGGCTATTATTGATCTTTCTTCTTCTGCTAAACAGCCCATGTCTAATGAGGATAGTACTATTTGGATAACTCACAATGGAGAAATCTACAATTTTAAAGAGATAAGAAAAGATTTAGAAAAGAAAGGGCATAAATTTGTTTCTGACAGTGATACTGAGGTAATAGTACATGGGTACGAAGAATATGGGATGGACATATTAGAAAAGTTGAATGGAATGTTTGCATTTGCAATATATGACTCCAATAGAAAAAAATTATTTTTAGTAAGAGATAGATTTGGAATAAAACCATTATATTATTATTTCGATGGCAAGAAATTTATTTTTAGTTCGGAAATAAAAGGAATTTTAGTCCACAATATAAAAAAAACTCCAAATAATAATATGATTTTTGACTATCTAGTCTTTAATTTGACTGATCACTCAGAAGAAACTTTTTTTGAAAATATTTATAGGGCTATGTCAGGAACATATCTAGAATTAGATCTAAAAACGAAAAAATTTATTAAAAAAAAGTGGTATTCCCTAGAAAATAAAAATCTTACAATTAACGCACAAAAAATAAGAGACTATTTTCTAAAGAGTGTAAGCTATAGACTTATTTCAGATGTTCCTGTTGGATCTTGTCTCAGTGGTGGCATCGATTCTTCCTCTATAGTATGTACAATGAAGAATATATCTCCTGATTCAAAAATAAAAACATTTTCAGCTGTATTCCCCGGAAAAAATATTGATGAAACAGAGTATGTCAATGAGGTAATAAAAAAAACTAACGTTATATCGTTTTTAACAAATCCTACTCCAGAAATATTGTTTCAGGATTTGCATGATTTGATAAAAACACAAGAAGAACCTTTTCTTGGAACAAGTATTTATGCACAATATTCTGTAATGAAGATGGCTCATGAAAATGGAATGAAAGTGTTGCTAGACGGGCAAGGGGGGGATGAGATTTTTGGAGGTTACCCTTCTTATATCAACCCTTACTTCCTAGAATTATTCATGAATTTTAAATGGAAAATTTTTATTTCTCAATTCATACAATATTTTAAAACATATAGGGATTTATCCCCAATTCTTTTTATTCTATCAAGACTGGGAAGATTTTTTATTAAAAATAAACCTAAGCCATTTTGTATGGAAAAAAATTTTTTTCCATCATACACATCACCAAAAAAGTCTAAAAATAGTTTGAGCCAAAAATTAATACAAGACCTTACTTATTCCACGATTCCCAGTTATTTGAGATACGAAGATAAAAATGCTATGAGGTGGGGTGTAGAAACAAGACTTCCATTCTTAGATCATGAATTTGTAGAAAAGACAATTTTTTTGCCAGCCGAATATAAAATTAGAGATGGTATGACTAAGTATATTTTTAGAGAAGCGATGAAGGGTATTTTGCCAGAGAAAATTAGACTTAGAACCGACAAGATAGGTTTTGCAACACCTATGGATGACTGGCTTAAATCAGGATTATTCATAGAATTAGCAGAGAACTTAATAGAATCTGATTCTTTTAAGGAAAGAATCTATTGGAACTGGAAAAAAATTAAAAAAGAGTTCGAAAAATACAAAAATAACGAAAAAAACATCAGTCTTGACGTATGGAAATGGATAAATTTAGAATTATGGTTGAGAATTTTTATAGATGAGGTAGAATAAGAAGTGCGGTTGGAAATTATGCAGGAAGCTAAAAGATTTGCATTTGACGTCGGTATAACATTTATCGCATCAGTAGTTACCATGTTGTTAGGCTTTGTTATAACAGTGGCTTTGGGAAGGTATCTAGGTGCAGGTGATTTAGGCTTATACAGAATGACTTCTACGATTTATGGAATTGCGATGTTGTTTGCTGCAATTGGAATTCCTGGAACGATAATAAAGTATGTTGCCGAATTTAAAGATAAGAGGCAAAACCTTAACGAAATCGTATCTTCTGGGATTATTACCTCCTTATTTTTAGGAATTGGATTTACTGTATTGTTCTATTTTTCATCTGGATTATTCGCCGAAATATTCGAAATGCCGAAATTATCTGATTTGTTAAAAATATTATCTCCTGTTTTCCCCTTTGCTTTAGTAAACGGTGCTTTACTTGGACTGTTAAATGGACTTAGAAAGATGAAAAAATATGGTATTTCAACAATTTTTCAAAGTATTCTAATGATAACAATTACAGTACCATTAATTTATTATGGATTTGGAGTTTCTGGTGCTATAATTGGCATTGTTTTCTCCTCTATTGGCTACTGTTTGTTACTGATCTGGGTTACAAGGAATTATTTTGATATTGATCTTTACAAGATTATTCCCACAACAAAAATGATTCTCGCATTTAGTTCTCGGAAATTTGGAGCAAACGTAATAAACTTGATAAATTATCAGGCGGACATTCTCTTAATCGGGTATTTTCTGACAACTACTGATGTAGGATATTATGCTGTGGCTATTAGTTTAAGTAGGTTTTTCTGGTTAATTCCAAATGCAATTCAAAAGATAACATATCCAGTTACTTCCGAGTACTGGGCTAAAAAGAACTATAAGGCATTAAATAAAATGATTGATAAAAGTATGAAGCACACCGCCTGTATCTTGTTACCTATAGGATTGGTAACTGGGTTTTTTGCAAGAGACATCATAATTTCAATATTTGGAGAAGCATTTATTCATTCAGTTTTACCTTTGCAGATATTGCTTATTGGAACGATAATAGCAGGAGCTACTACACGTTCTGTTGGAGCCAGTATGCCCGCCATAGGACGGCCTGGTTTAAACCTGGGGGTAACTGCTATCTCTGCAAGTATAAATATAATTCTGAATTTAATACTCATACCCCCCTTTGGGATAGTGGGAGCAGCCATAGCTACTACATGCTCTTTATCAATCCATGCGATTTTGATGTTATTTCTTATTGCCACAAAAGTCTCTGTAAAAATAGATTTTGGGTGGTATGAGAAGTTGAGCTTACTTGCCTTCTTCAGCATTCTCAGTTTTTATTTTTTTAGATACATCAATTGTTATGTTGTAGGAGGAATTGTGATTCTTTTATTTTCTGTGGGTACGTGGCTTTTCTTTTTATCCAAAGAGGATAAGGTCTTTTTTATTAATTTGATCAAAACATTGTAGGATTCTCCTTTATATTTAAGATTTCATGTTATTTTAATTTATTTTTCTCTGCTTCTATCGAATGACTAGAAAAGTAGAAATATAGAATAGAATATTTACTATGGAAGTAATGTTTTCTTTTCCTTTTCATCAGTGATCTAGAATCCAATACGATAATAACATCATACTTTTCCAAGATCTTTTAAACCCTCTATTCTATTCCTGAGTATGACTTCTTCTTTCTTTGTTTCAAGGTTTTTTATCCATTCCAGTAATGTATGTTCCATTTCTTTTGCAAGTTCTATGTTTTCAGCAGCAATATTATGGCTTTCTTCAGGATCCTTTCTCAGGTTGTAGAGTTCTATCCTATTGTTGTATACAGGTCGGAACAGAATGTCTCTCTTTTTCCAAAAAGTATGTAGGAGATCTCCATCCGCAGGAGAGTAAATATATTTGTAATTTTCATTTCTTATTGCAAATCTTCGTCTTGCTGCTTCCATTACGAAAACTTCTGAACGCAATTGTTTTCTTTCTCCATGGATTAGAGAAAGCAAACTTTTTCCGTCGAAATTAAAAGAATGTGAATCTACCCCTAACATGTCCAAAATGGTGGGAACAATGTCGATATGCTGAACGAACCCACAGATTCTCTTACCTTGAGGGAGTCCACCACCAGCCAATACAAGTGGTATATGAATTACTCTCTCATATAAGCCAGAGTGACCAACAAAAATACCGCCACGCATATGATTGTCGCCATGATCTCCTGTCAAAACAATGAGAGAGTGCTCATAGAGTCCTTCATCTTTAAGAAAAGTAAGTAATCTACTTATTTCATGATCCACGAAATTAATTGCACTATTATATTTTGCTGTAATTTCATCAATATAGTTGATTCCTTTCAAATGGTACTGCTTCACCTTGTCTTTCCATATAGGATATTCGATTTTTTTGAGCATTTCTTTTACAGTTATATTGGTCTTTTTTTTATAAAATTTGTGTACATATGAAGCTGGTATTGTGTCAAACGGTGTATGAACATCCCAATAATGAATTAATAGAAAGAAATTCTTTTCTTGTACATTCTTTAAGCGATTCATTGCAAGATTGGTTAAACTTCGAGCTTCTTGTTTCGGAGGCGGAGATTGACCAATGAGGTTCCATGATCTCCTGATCAGAGATCGTATGGGATATGGTAGTGTACCTATATATTTCCCAACACGATGTACAAGAGAATCTTTATGTACAGTTTCAACTTCTTCTGCGATTCCATAAAAATCGTAATTTTCTTTATGCCATCTTCCAAGCCAATCAATGCCAATTGTAAAGTATCCCAATGGTTTCAGTATTTGGTGGATGAGTTTAGTCTGAGTCAACCTAAACTCTTGTATTTCTTTTTTACTGATTTCTGCCTGATGATTGATTCCATGGGAGATCGGATATTTTCCTGAAAAGATCGATGTGAACGAGGGATCAGTGTTGTCAATACAGGAATATGCATTCTCGAACAATATCCCTCTCTCGGCCATTGCATCAATATTGGGGGTGGTAAGCTCAGGGTAACCATAGCAACTAAGGTTCTCAGCTCTGAGAGCATCCACAACTAAAAAAATTATGTTAAACTTTTCGTTCATTTTTACCCCCTTCATGATATAGTATATATAGGTAATCCATAATGCGTTGACCTATGCATGGGACTTTTATTTTATATAAGTTTATTAATTTATCTGTCATTGTGGCCCTTTTTGGCATGTTTTCTCCATACGAATAATCCCAATTTATCCACCATTTAAAAGCATTATGTGGATGAATAACCACATTTATTGACTGTCCAGCTTTTATCTTACGGAGAATTCTGAGAGGGTGTGACGGACAATACTTCCAAGCTCCAACTACCCCCACAAAATCACTCAAGACTGGATAATCTGTGTTGGGTCTCCAAAAATCATCCGATCCCGGCTTCGTATACGGCGAATTCACACCATCGTGATACACTAACCCCAGCTCTTCTGGTGGGGTATTCTTATAGATCTCCCAGTTTGTTGTTCCGAGAGCATTTATCGCTTTATGTCCATGATAAACCATACCATAAACAGACTTTCCAATAAGATCATTCATTCTTTTTACATCTTCTTTGATTCCTTCTATAGCATCTTTACCTGAAATGAGCTGTTCATAGTAATGATCTGTATGCAACCCCACTTCAAATCCTCTATCAGCTATGATCTTGGCTATGTCACTCTTCCAAATGTTATAATATCTGCTTGGGAAAGTCAAGAAATAGAAACTTGCATTGGTAATACCGTTTTCTTTTAAGAGAGTAGCAAAATTAGGACATAGGTGAAGTCCAAAATCTACATCAATTCTTAAGATAATGTTTATTTTATCTTTGGGATGTATATTCTCTTTTAAAAAATAATCAAAAACACTCCAGGTACAGTAAGTATCTTTCGCCAATTCTTCAAGGAGCAATCTGTAGGGTTTTGTCAGTTCTACCTCTGTCGTCGTTTTCACCCCCCTCTTTTACATGATCTAGACTTTTCTATTACATAACTGTAACAAGGGTGATTGGGATTTGGAGATGGCATACTACATTCATCATTTATCGCCTTATTAATTGTGCCACAGATATTACCCACACTCCAAGAGTAGTGTATGGCTACAATACTTTGTACTACATCAGTAGTGTATCTTTCATCATAAAATGTGGTCATATTACTCTACCTCTATTTTCTTCAAAAAATCTCTCGTAACCTTTCTAAGTTCGTGATATTTCTCAACATATTTTCTTCCTTTCTTAGCCAACTCGACCCTAAGACCGGGATCTTCGAGCACCATCTTCAGGTTTTCGTAGATAGTATCAGGTGTCGTTGTGACGATGGGCAAATCATCTGAAAACCCATTGTAGCCTGCAACAGCACTACCCAGCACTGCATTACCACTTGCCATGGCCTCTATACTGAATAATCCGTACCCTGGTAAAAGGAGTTGGTCTATTATAATTTCGGAATCAAATAATTTCTTTTTAAGTTCTTCATTACGTATATTTTCGCACAACATGAATCTGAATTTATAATTTTCTTTTTCAAGTTTTTTTATCGCATTCAAAACATATTTTGTTCCCTTTATAAGTCTACTTGAAGGAGCATGTAAGATTAACGGTTCGTCGGATTGAAGTACTCTGTACTTTACTGTACGCAGATCAATAGCTGGCCAGATGAGATTATACGGTTTGGTTAAGAATTGTGCTCTATCGGGCTTAGCAAAAATATAGTCTGCGTATTTTTCTATTATTCTTGCTCTGCGATTTCGTATAGAATCATATCCTGTTACAATTATCATATCTTCGAGGTCATCTTCCATATATCTAGCGTGCGAGTATAATCCCTCTTTTTTCATTTCGTCAATTAGTAATTTGCGTGAACGTAAATCATCTCCATTTGAGATGAATACTATCTTTTTTCCTATGGCTTTCAAAAGTAATACATCTATATAACTCAGTATACCTACATACTTTAAGGGTATAAAAGAGCTGAAAAATGAGGTGGAAAAATTAAATATAAAAATATCATGAGAGTAACTATTTTTGATGAACTCTTTAATGAGATCATGCCTATAAAGAACCATATTTGAGGTTCTTATATATCTGTCGTGTCCCTCTTGCGGTATTATTGGTGTCGAAGGTTTAATGACAACATTTGTCACTTCATAACCCAGCTCGCGAAGTCCCTGTGACAATCTCAGGGTCGTATCACCTATTTCGTGAATGCCAACAAAAAACTTCGGTCTGTTCATCTATCCACCATGTAATGGATCGGTTTCTGCATCTCTCAATTTTGTAGTTATCCTCTTTTTTATTTTTTCGATTTGGTAACGTAACAGATAAGTAGACAACTCCTTTTTTAATGTACGTGCTGTTTCGTTATGTGGTAAACTGTTTTCCTCAAACGGATCTTCGGTGTAGTTGTAAAAATCGTGTGTTCCGACTTTGTCATTTCGCCATACATACTTAAATCCTCCTTTGCGGGCACATGCCTCTGCAAGGAAATTTTTCAATGAGTTATCAGTATTTCCGAAGAAGGTATTTCTTCCCTCATATGCCCACGAGTCGCTATAGAGCGTACGTTCTACTGATTTCTCATCTTTATTGTCTATTATTGACTTCAGAGAAATCCCGTCAAAATTGAGATCGTACTTTACGGTCAAAAGATCTAGAATTGTAGGTACAAGATCTGTGATACTTACTTCTGTATTTATTTCTAATCCTCCAGGCAGATTTTCAGAATACATAATTAATGGGACATGTATGGCACCTTCTGATACATTGAAACTGTTCATGAAATCTTCTCTATCATTCCACGTACACCGTGTTTCACCATGATCTGAAACGATAATTAATAGACCGTTTTCGAGAAATCCATTTTCTGTGATCGTGTCTACCAAATCTTTTAATTTTCCATGATCGAATTTGTTTACTCCACGAACATATAATGGAACTATTTCTTCAAACAAGAGATCTTTGTTTCTTAAATGATTTCGGATAAGATAATCCAGAGACCTAAAAACTGCATACTCTTGTAAAGATGGGTTGAGGTTATCGTAATTGGTAACAACTTTCCGTGCTTCAGTTTGTGCATTGAGCAGCAAAGATTCAAAATTAACACCTAGATTCTCAGAAAATATTCTCATTTCTTCCAAGTAATTCTTGTTGTATTCAGAGCGTTCACTCCCCCCAGTCGTATAGAGATATGGTTTGTGGACATCAAAGAGGTGTATGAACACAAAATTATTTTTTTGGGGAGGTAATTCGTTTATAAACTCAAATAAATTAGCTTTTTCATCACCAAGTGGTTCTATTACAGTATCTATCCCCTTTGTAATTTTCTGCATTTTTAGAGTGAGATGTTCAGTCCATGCACTGGTTTTCCAGCCTTTGCTTTTCAAAATATCTGGTAGCGTTGTTATACTTTTAGATAGTGGATGAAAAAACGTTTTTACTCCGTGCCGATTTGGATATAAACCCGTTACCATACTCGTGTGTGATGATGGTGTGTATGAAGAAGTGGATATACATTGGGTAAATCGAATCCCTTTTTTGGCTATACTGTCCAATACCGGGGTATCAACAATAGAATGAGCGTTATATCTTTCTAACCATCTTTTGTCTTTTTCACAGCCTATACAATCAAATCGTAAATCATCTATCGAAATGAGAATAACGGTTTTTAGTTCGCTCATGATTTAATCTCCTGATCTCGTTTGTCTGATAACAACGTCTTGTACCATTCAATTGTATACTCAATACCATTCTCAAATCTAATATTTGGTTTAAATCCTATCAACTTCTTTGCAAGGGATATATCTGCAAAATGTCGTCGGACATCACCTATTCTTGGGTCTTTGTATATAATAGGATTTTTGTAGTCAAGGTAATCAGCAATTGTGTTTACTATTTCCTTGATTGATTTTTCCTTTCCACTGGCAATATTTATTACTTTACCTCTTACATTCTTAGAGTTATATATTTTTACAGAGGCATCTACAGTGTCGGTAACATATAGATAATCTCTGGTCTGATCGCCATCACCATATATCACAGGAGATTCCCCTTTCAATATCCGTTTAATGGTAAGTGGAATCACACCAGCGTATTTCTTCATGTTTTGCCGTGGACCATAATTATTAAAAGGTCTAATTATTACCATTTCAATCCCGAAGGTATGATAGTATGAAAATATCAAATGGTCTTCTGCTGCTTTACTCGCTGCGTATGGTGTTGTGGGATTCCAAGGATGTTGTTCATCCATAGGTTCGTATTTAAGGCTTCCATAGGCTTCCGATGATGAGTAATGGATCAACATATCAAAACAGCCATTTCTAATAAGTTCACACAATGTTAAACATCTGTTTATATTCGTTTCATACGCCCATCGAGGCTTTTCCAATGATACGGGCAATGGAATTGTTGCAAGATCAAATACTGTATCTACACTATTATTAGTAATAATCTCTTTCATTTTATCGTATTCACTCGCATCTTGATTGTAAATTTTTAGACCCTTAAATTTTTCTTTCGCTTCACGTAAATTTCGGATGTCTCCCATAAAAAAATCATCGATAACTATTATGGTATCTGGTTCTTCTTTTATTATTCTATCTACCAAATGACTTCCTATGAATCCTGCTCCTCCAGTTACAAGAACTGATTTGTTTTTTAAACTCATGCTAACTCCTTCAATACTTTTTTAAGATGTGTTGTTACTACATCGATATCTTCTTTCTTTAATGTATAATACATGGGTAAGGCTAAAGATCTATTAAATGCTTCTAACGAATTCGGGCATTTGTCTCTTGAATTGTATATTGGTTGAATGTGGGAAGCGTATGTTCCAATTTGTGTTTGGATCCCTTTTTTCCTCAGCATCTCAATCAGTTTATTTCTATTAATTTTTTTATCAACAAGGCCTACATAACTTTGATATATATGCTTTACGTTTTTGCTAACATAGGGAGATTCAATAAATTCCATTTCTAGAAGTTTCTCATCCCAATACTTTGCAAGCTCTCGTTTTTTTTCTATGATCTTGTCAAGCTTTCTTAATTGTGCAACACCAACCGCAGCATTTATATCGCTCATTTTGTAGTTATATCCAGCTTCAGTAAACTCTGGGACAATAAATTTATTACTTTTTTCTCTTTCCCATGCAGGCGTCATGCCAAAAATAGACAATTTTCTTATTTTCTCTGCTAAATTTTTATTATTAGTAACTACCATGCCGCCTTCCCCAGTAGTTATACCTTTTCTCGCATGAAAAGAGAAGCAGCCGATGTCGCCAATCGTTCCCACATATTTGTTTTTATATGTGGCACCGAGAGCACATGCTGCATCTTCTATTACTCTAAGTCCATGATCTTTCGCGATTTCCATGATCTTGTCCATCTCTGCAGATTGTCCAAATGTATGTACTGGGATAATCGCCTTTGTTTTATTAGTAATTTTTTCTTCAATTAACTCTGGATCGATATTATATGTTTTTAAGTCTACGTCAATAAAAACAGGTTTTGCTCTACAGTACAACACAGCATGTCCAGTCGCAGGGAATGTATAATCTGCGACTAATACTTCATCACCTTTTTTTATCTCACTCACAAGCAATGCTAGATGTAATGCAGATGTGCAGTTAACGACACCAATTGTATAGTTAATGTCAAGATATTTGGCAACTTTATTTTCAAATTCTTTTACTTTTGGTCCTTGAGAAACCCAGCCAGAACCCAAAACTTTTTGAACTTCTTTCAATTCTTCTTGATCGAAAAATGGTTTCAGAAGCGGTATTTTTAATTTATCTTGATTTTCAGACTTTTTATTTGATCTTTCTGAATTAAAACCCATTTTTTCACCTTATCACTTTCTATGGAATTTTTATTTTTCAACTCTTTTATAATAAGTTATTCTTTCTTTAAATTATTTTCTAAATTTTCGTTTACTTTTTTACTCATTTATTTTGTTAGATTTTTATATATTTCTATTCAAAATATCAGATCCTACTGATAGAATTTTAGACAACATTTATAAAAGTAGTTTTTTTAAAGTAAACATGGACAGAAGGCTTCTTTTGTTGTGGAAATACCTCAACAAGAAAAAAAAGTATATACTCTTTCTTACAATAGCAACGTATTTCATAACCTTCTTCATTATTTCTCCGTTATATATTTCAGTAGATGATTCTTTTTATTGCGATCTGGCTAGACATTTAACAAATGATCATGCTTACATCTGCAATTTTGGAGAAACGAGTAATCCTCCAGGATTACCATATCTCCTATCTTTTTTCATGTTTTTTTTTAGTGAAGAGATATCCATAAAGATAGTGATTTCTCTATCTCTCTTTTTGTTGTTTTACGGCATTTACTTTCTCGGGAAAGAGGTATATAATGAAAAATGTGGATATTTGGCTGCTTTTTTAACTATGACGATGCCTTTGATACCCATGCACTCTTTGAGAATTTTAACTGATGTTCCCTTTTTGAGTTTTTCAGTTCTAATGATGCTTTTTTATGTAAAAATTATCAAAAATGATGATAGAAATAAAAATTTATTATATTCTGTAATTCTCGGAGCTTTTATGTGGATATCTTTTTCTATAAGGAATACAGGTATTACATTTATAGAAATGATGTTCTTTTTTTCTTTTTGTCTGTATATTTTTAAAAAAAATAAATCAATTTTTTATTTAATGCTAAGCTCTTTAATATTTCTATCTTTTTTCCTTATAAAAATACCAGGAAATAGTCTAGAGTATATTAAATCTCTAATTCTAGCTTTTTTAGGAAAAGGGAGTGTTGGAAGCGTTGGGTATAATAGACTTTATGAATTTTATGGGTTCATAGTAGAGTCTATAATCAAGAAACTCAATCAAATTAACGCACCTATCCAATTTATATATTTCACTGTAATTAATTTCATGCTTTTAAGATGGATTTTTTTGCCCGCGATGATTGTTTTTATATATAAGTTATATAAAAACTTCAAAGAAAGGAGAGAATTTGAAATTTTATTGGTATTATGGGTACTTATCTTCGTATCTTTCTATACTTTTGTTTTTCATGCATTTATCAGACCCCGAGATCTTATTCCAGTAATACCTCCATTTATGATCCTGTTTTCAATATATTTGATAGAAAACGTAGGAAAAAAGAAAGTTGCAGTTATTCTTTTAGCAATTCACTTAATAGCCTCGCCCTTTATGATTTACAGAAGTGTAGACTATGTTGCAGGATACAAAACTGAAACGTATATTGATGCATGTGAATGGCTGAATGAGAATTCGAGTGCGGGAGATATTTTTGTTTCTATGGGAATAAGTTCAAGAATAATTCATTATTATACAGAAAGAAAGGTCTATTCTTTTGATAATCAGGATAAAGACTTCTTTTTAGAGGATAGTATCAAGTATTTTATAGTTTCAAATTATCAAGAAAATGAATATGATTGGGATTACTTAAAGGAAAACCTTACACTTATTAAAAGATACGAGGATGATAAGTTTTTCGTTGAGATATACGAAGTTAAGATATAGCGAAGACGAAAATTGTATAGTGTATCTGAAGAAACGAACGAACTAAAAAACATATTGGAGGTAAAAATCTTGTTTTTCTGTAGACCTGCATCTCTCATTTGTTCGGCCATAAACATTGCTTTCTATGGGTCTCTGTTAATTTCATTTAACTAATCTCAAAATATATGGATAGCAGTCTTTGAAGAACAAAAATTAAAAGAAATAGAAAAATCTAGATTTTAATCTAAAAACTCACAAAAAATAAAATTGCAACATTTGACAAAAAATTCTCCATGATCCTTTTCATGTCAAATCTTTACATTTCTGGCTTTTATCAGGATATAAAAAAAGCGTGACAAAACTTTTTAAATTCTGTATTTTTGAAAACAATTCTAAATAGTAAGGGCATTCCTATTAAAGTTATCTTCATAGTTCTCATCTCAAATCACCTTTTATTTGTATTATTAATCCATTTAAGAAAAATAAAAACTCTCCTAAGAAATTGTTAAAATCCTTTTCATCGATTTCAGTTAGGAGTAGATGTTCTGCGCTTTCTGCTGATATCTCTTCTTTTGTTATTGATTGGCTCACAATTTTATTAAAGTTTTCCTTGTATTTCTTATACATCTTTATAGAAAATATTATCTTATCATTGCAAGCATGCTTTATTTTTTCAAAATCAACTCCAAAATTCTTTTTGGTTAGATATAAATCCAAAACATCCCGCGTTTTTATCCCCCTCCTTGTTAAAACGGATCTAATTTTTTCGCATGCTATCTCATTTATATCATAAATATTATATGCTGGCGATATTCTGTAGAAATCAAGAAAGTTTTTGAAATATTTTCTTTCGTTTTCAGAAAAAGAACTTGCTTTTATCAGATTATTGAGTTTCTCCCTCTTAATCTGAAATTTAATATTCTCTAAGAAGTTTATCTGTATTTTGAAGAATGATTTCATTTCGGTTAAAACAGAGTTGTACCATATTTTAAATGTAACAATTTTGCTTCCTCCGCCAATTTCAACATAGTTTCTATTATTTTTTTCAAATTCAAAGTCAAATCCGTATTTTTCAGATATGTTTTTTATTTTGATTCCAATCTCATCTATCAATCCTGAACAAACCTTTCTTATTTGCTTCATGGTTTTATTCTTAAAAATTTCTTGTTTTTTCCATGCAAAATCAAGATCTTCAGAAAAGCGGTGGTAATTTAGATAAACCTTTGCCAAACAAGTTCCCCCCTTAAAAATCAAAGTCTCATTTTCTATTTCTGAGAGGAAAATAGTTAAATAGAAATCCTTTTCTAATACTTCTGGTGATTTTATTTTGAGCATATCGTTTGTAAATGTCAGAAATTCCTTTACAAGTTGCCTTTCCTCCACATCTTTCAAGTTCATGTTATCAATCTCTTTACGGTTTTGGGATAATATTCAGAATAGTTAAGTAATTTTTTCTTGTCAATAAAGCTATCATATTCCATTATCAAAGAATTTATTGTGCTTTCTGGCTTCCCAGCTTTTTTGTATAAATATATCATATCTAAAACAGTTTTTTCCAGATTGCTATACCTTAAGATTATATTATTCTTTGTCTTTACTTCTATTATTCCAAGAAACAAATCAGTCTTTATTTTTAAAAATTTAAAATTCTCATTACAGATCTTCAATGGTCTAATCCTATTGAACTTGTCATTGATTACATAAGTTAATGGGAAAAATTCGTGAGTAAGATTCAACAATTTAATTGCTGTATAAAGACCAAAGTACCAGTTTTTTATATCTTTTATTCTCATACCCGTTGAAAGAAGTTCGTATGGTGTGTACTTGATCATTCCTGTCCTTTTTTCATTGAAATCCTTCACATAGAAAATTCCCCTGAAAATAGTAAGTAAAAACCCCTTATTTAGCAATAACTTTTTTGTATTTTCATAATTCATATCAAAATCTCTGCATAATTTCTCTAATTCTCTTGATGTGATGAATTTCTTTTTTTTAAGCATAAATTTTCTTATAATCATATCAATTTTTTTCATATCATATTTCACCTAAAATATTGATTTGTAATATGTAATCATAGCAGTATTTATAAAGTTTTTTCATGCCATTCCATCTTGGGCATCCTGTTGCAACATTAAAAACTTTACTCCCTCCGGGATATAAAAAATCTGGATAGAGTTTTTTAAATCCAATGAATTCAACTTCTATGTTTTTTGAAAGCAATTCTAAATAGTAAGGGCATTCCTATTAAAGTTATCTTCTATTTCAAGTTTTAGATCTGCGAAATAAATAAATATCTTTACAAGCTCTTAATAATCTTCCGAATGTTTTAGTATATAATGCCCGATAAATCACTCCAAGAACAGCTCCTTTAAATCATCTTCCTTTTTTCTCTATATTTTTCTTCTTTTCAGTAATTTATTTTCTTTTTTCCAGAACGCTTTTAGAAGATATGCCCAAGTTTTTCCGAATACAGGTTGATGTCAGCAGAGCTGACATCCATTTGTTTTCTCTTTCTCTTTTTAAATGATTGTTTTTTCTTTGGGATAAACCACTTTCTTTTTTCTAAAAAGAAAGGGGTGAGTGGGCCCGTCGAGATTTGAACTCGGGACCTCCTGGTTATCAGCCAGGCGCTCTAACCAAGCTAAGCTACGGGCCCTTATTTCAATATTACTAAATTTTGTGTTAGAGTCCTTTCTCTTTGATGAATCTATCCAGTATCTCTTCCAGACTCGGTCCTTTCTCTTTTATCTCCTCAATCCTGTACCTCGCCCTTTGAGACGGCTTATTTATTTTAATTATATGTTTTAATTCCATTGGAGTGCCGTAGAGAACAGCATCGCAGTCAACACTGTTTACAGTATCTTCAAAATCTTTGATCTGTTCAGAGTTATAACCCATCGCTGGCAATACATTTTTTATGTGCTTAAACTCCTCAAAAACATCTTTCATGCTTCCTTTCAAGAAGGGTCTTGGATCTACTACCTTACATCCATACTTTTGAGCGGCAACATATCCAGCACCAAAAGACATTCCTCCATGGGTAATTGTCGGACCATCATCGATGACTAGAACTCTTTTTCCTCTGACAATATCTGGATTTTCTACCTCCACAACAGAGTTTGAATGCATTATCTCAGCGTTCGGATTCATCTTCTTTACACTTTTAAGTAATTTTTCCACATCTTCCTTTTTTGCCGTATTTTCTTTGTTTATAACGACAACGTTTGCTCTTCTCAGATTTATCTGTCCTGGATAGTACTCAGTTTCATGTCCAACTCTGAGAGGATCTACAATAGTTATAAACAGATCAGGTTTATAGAAAGGTATCTCATTGTTTCCTCCGTCAAAGTGTATGACATCCGGATTTTCTTTCATGACATCCTTCAAGATTGCCTCATAATCAACGCCTGAATAAATAACATGACCTTTCTCTACATACTGTTCATACTCTTCCCTTTCTTCTACGGTACAGTTATGTTTGATGAGATCTTCCTCACTTGCAAATCTCATGGAAACTTGTTTTCTAAGATCGCCGTAGGGCATAGGTTCTCTGATAGATATTACTTTTAAGCCTTTTTCAGTCAATATATCAACTAATTTTGTAGAAACCTGGCTCTTACCGCATCCCGTTCTTACAGCACATACGGATGTAACAGGAACATCTGCCTTTATCATTGTGTCATCCGGATTCGGGAGCACATACTCAGCTCCTGCGGATTGCGCTCTCTGCCCCAAATAAACAACGTGCTTGGCAGAAAGATCGGAATAAGCTAGATACACAAGATCTATTTTATACTTCCTGATCAAACTTTCCAGCATTGTTTCCGGATACATGGGAATACCATCCGGGTACATATCCCCAGCAAGTTCATGGGGGTATATTCTTTTTTCTTCGGATGTTGTACCTACATTCTGCTCCCCAGCATATGTAAATGCAACTACTTCATAATCTTCATTATCTCTGAATTTTCTATTGAAGAGATGAAAATCCATTCCTAATGCTCCTACTATTATGATCTTCTTTTTTTCCATTAGATCACCTAAAAACAAATATTCAATAATATTTAAAAAGGTTTCCGAGATCAAAATAAATTTATAAAGTAGAGTAATAGTGATTGATCGCTTCATTTATGTCTTCTTTATTTACTTCTGGAAAAAATTTGTTTATAAAATACTTATCGGTAAACTCGTCGATCTCCAAGGGCACGTTTTTCCCGGTGTTTATCAAAAGATCTATCTTTTTTACTTTCCACTCATCAAAGTTTTTCATCTTTTTTTTCGGTGTGATATCGTATCCTATGAATATATACAGGAATTTTTTATCAAAATCCTTTGTTTGATCCTGAAGTTTTTTCATCGCTCTGAGGTAATATTTTGGAAGCTTTGAGAAGTTTCCGACAAAATTTACCCTGATCTCTTCTTCATTTATAGTTTTGTCTGCAAGAAGATTTTCATACGTATTGGATTCCACTTCAAATATCGGAATAACTTCCTCTTTACTTCTTGTAGTTATAGCCCCATAGGATAATCCGCAGAATGTAAAATTATCTATTTTATGATCCTTAAAAATCCAGTTGACTAACTCCAGAAACCTGACAGAAGAGAGATCATAAACGTCCATAAGAGAGAGCTTGAACTTCTCGGCATAGCCTCTTATCCCGTGAGGTACTAGAGCTAAATGTTGAAGCATATAATAGAATTTCATGACCAAGATATAAATTTTTCTTTTATGACCATAAAATAGTGAGGTATGGGGTATAGAAAATTATTCCTAGTGCGATTCGATTTAACAATAAAGGGGTCATGATAGAGCCACAAAAAAATAAAAAGCAAAAAAATTATTTCAATAATCTAAAATATCTAAAATTTCACCTTTTAGCTCCATTGTTGATCTTTGAGCTTAGGGAAAGGTTTATATATGCTCCCGTTTTAATAGGGAACATAAAAAAGTGAGGAATGATAAGATGGGTAAAAAAGGGAGTTTAAAAATAACGTCTTTGTTTGTTGTGTTAAGCCTTTTAGTAGCTATTTTACCGGTCTATTCGTTTGATAGACCTGAAGAATATGTAGAAGAGATAAGCGATCAATGCATTGGATTTAAAACGTTTAGTATCGATGCAAATAATGCTGATTACGCTATTTTAGAAGTTAAAGGAGAAGGCGTACAAATATATGAGGAAAGCATTATAAAACAGGAGAATTCTGAAGGAAGCAAAGCTCTACCACATACGCAAACGTTTACGTGTAATGGCGAGGTCAGTAAAATAGATGTTTATATACTACCACCCGCCATTTATAACGGTACACTGTCCAGCTTTATTGGAGTTTCTTTGTTAGGATTAACTGCAATGATGCCAGGACCTACATTTCCACCACCTGAAAAGCCGTCACTTGTAAACTTTACATTTTGCCTGAAAGATCTTAATGACAATATATTATTTCAAGCTCCAATCTCTGTTCAAGCATTAGGTAAACCTATGTGGGCTACTTTTACAGTCCCAAACCTTAACCTAAACGGAAAATATAAATTACAGTTAACTGGCTCTACAGGGATTTCATGGTACTACGGCTCGGGATATAGTGGAGGACAGGCAGATTTCGATTCTAACAAAGACTTCTGTTTTAGAATACATTACAAGAAAGAAGAGATTGTATACCCCGAAAAAGTAGAGTATAAAACTGATTTAATGGATTCTTACGAGACAATATCTACTAATCTTCAGGATGGAACTGAAACAATAACGATACCGAAAGAAAACATAGATGGAGCTACCGAACTGTTACTAAGTTCTCAGAACAATTCTCAGAACGGATCTCCAATAGCATTAACAAAAATTTCATGGAAATTGAAAGTATTTCACACAGTTCTAGGAACATCAGCAAAATTATCTTTGCCTTTTATAGATATAGAAGGGAACGATACGACTTTCCAGATTCTCTATACAGATATAAACAACGATGCTCCTGCGAGTGCGAAGATATACGTCAATGAAGTAGCGTACGATCTTGTCAATAATGATGACGATTCATATCAGTGGAATGGATCTCTTTACAGTATAACATTGCAATATCAAGAATGCAATTACTACTTCGTCTTCGACAACAGCAAAGAAATAATAAGAATGCCTGAGGAAGATTCTTTCTATATTGGAGGATTAGAAAAGAAGATGAGTGAATGGAAAGAGAATATAGAAGAAGAGTCTATATTGATAGATCAGGAGTTAGAAATGGTAGACCAGTATTATATACAGGAGTTTCACAGTTTGGGGCTTTTGAACGACATGATAGAGAACAAGATAGAGCTTATAAAGAAATCAGCATGGAATCATAGATATATGCTTGATATACATCAGTTTGCGTCTGAGAGGGAAGAGATACAGGCTTTTGAAAACTTAAGTAACGAAGAAATAGTCGATGCAATCAATGATATAGAAACAGGATTTCCCGAAGAGGTAAAAGAGATATTCAGAGGATATGGTATGAGTGAAGGAGACATAGAACAGCTCAGAACTGATATCCTGAATAACAAAGATACTATATCAGAAAAGAGAATCCTCAGCAACTTTATAGACTTGAAAGATGTGTACAAAGATATGGGATTACTGCACATAGAGTCTGCATCATCTACTTTCAATATTTATACACGTGAAGGAAATTTCACTCCAGTAACAGATGATACCATTGCTATCGCAAAGAATAGTGTAAAGACTTCATGGCAAAATATAGATGTACAGAGTATCGATACTGTGGAGATAGAGAGCATGCTCCAGAACTCGAAATACCTGGTAGAGAGGGGATACCCAGAGTATGTAGATGATTTCTATGCAGGATTGGTATATCTCTATCTTTCTATCTCTGGCGATAACGAGTTTCTTCAGGAGTTATCTGATAACAGTTCATACTACATTGCATCTCCTGGATGTCCAGAATGTGAAGAAGAAACAACATGGCAGGAAACATTCGATTTTGCATCCACCGTGAGGTACCAGACAATAAACGATATACAGCCGATAATGATTATAGAGCCACCTGAAGAAGATCCTATAGTAATTGAAATACCATACATTCCACCAAAATCAATATACATGCCCACCAGCATCGATACACCATTCTGTGGAAATGGGGATTGTGAGCCAGAATATGGTGAGACCTGTACAAGCTGCCCAGGTGATTGTGGAGGGTGTAATCCAGATCCTACACCGCCACCAGGTGATCCATGTGAAGGAGTTACCTGTCCAGGAGATGGCTATGTAGGGGAGAAATACTGCAAAAACGGAGATGTGTATCAAAAATATCGAGATTACTACTGTGACAACGGAGATTGTAAGTACACAGAAGTGGAGAAAAAGAGAAAGGATTGTGAAGTGGGATGCAATAATGGTGGGTGTGTTGTGGGTCCCTGTGGAGAAGACAGGGATGGAGATGATGTTGGCGAGAATTGTGACAACTGCCCTGGTGTATTCAATCCGAATCAATTTGACTGGGATGAGGACGGTGTTGGCGACGCATGTGATGATTGCAAATATGCAATAGGTCCTAAAAAAAATAATGGATGTCCAGCAGGATGTAAATCATGGAGATGCTATCAGGGGACGATAAATTCTCAGTGCGAAAAAATAAAGCTAAACTGGAAGCCTCTTTATGATCAATGCGAGAAAGGAATTGATAGAGGCAAGTTAGGAGAAAAGATAGGAGGCTTCTTAACAGCTGTTTTTGGATTTTCAGCCACAATTTCTGCAAAATCAGGTAATGCACCATTTGCAGCAATATTCAGTGGAGGTGCTGGATCCACAGGCTATATAACTACAAAAATTAGCGGTGTAAAAGATGATTTCTATGATTTAAAAGAAGAAGTTGTATACCAACAAAATGTTTGCTGGAGCAAGATTAAAGATGCCTATTATGAAGCAAAGCTTTGTGGGCACACTGCAAACGATCAGGTAACATTACCAAATCCAGAGGACGACTGTGGATGTAAAAAATGTACATAGGTGATACACAATGAGAATGACAAGAATTAACTCAATCCTTCTTTTTTCTTTTGTTTTTGGGTATATGTTAGTTATATCATTTTTAGGAAATTTTGAGATAGATTATGGAATTCTTATATTCGATCTTTATGAAGGTCCTGTGTTTAACGTCCTCCCAATAACCTTTGGAATTACATTGATTCTCTTTTACCTCAGATTCTTTAAGTACGAGGAAAATAAAAGTAGATATAAGAATAAAACAATTTTCTATCTTATCTGGTTTGTATGTTATTTTCCTTTAACCATAGGGATACCCATAACTTCTGCTTCGCTTCCTGTTGTTTTTTCCTATGGAGTTTTGATTTTCCTTTTTATGATTTCATGGAGTTTCGATGTGTTGGTATGGATGGGAAGAGAAGGGGAAATCTTCAAATCGTTAGGTATGGTTAAAAAAACGGAGTAAAGAAAAATGACAATTCAAAAGAAAAAGACTGGAATATATGATAAATGCTGATGATTGTGGATATTGTTACAAAGATGATCCTTTAGTAACAATCCCAGATATGTGTCCATCTACTATGGAGAGGTATTGCAAATGAAAATGAAAGAAAGGAGAAGAACATATTTTCTATTTTCTTTCTTTTTAGTTTTGGGACTTTGAGGTGTTATATATGAAAATGGATATATATGGAAAGATTTTTTTCATGGGAGAAATAATCGCAATATTGCTGGTTTCATTTCATTTTGAGTACTATGTAGGACTTATAACACTATTTTTTCCTCTTTCGTGTATCTATATTCATGAATATAAACTAAAAGAGAATACCTCGTATCTAATTTATTTTATTCAAGTGCCTATCTTTTTTTATGGAGTTCGTTATGTTCTTTCTGACTCTTTCTACTCCTATTCTTCGATAGAGAATCTTTTATTTTATTCTTGGGCAATTTTCTGGCCCCTTTTTCTTTTTTTTACATTTTATGAAAGTATATGGGAATAAAACAATTTTTTCAAAAGAACAGCATGATCTAGAATGAACCACCAGAGGACACACAAGAAAACGATGAAACAATATTCATGCACACACACCATTTCGTAGTTATTGAGAATAACCTTTTATTCCTTGAAACGAAATTTAAAACATGAGCTGGATCACTGAAGAGATAGTGAATGGAAAAAAGGAAAAGGCTTTAAATATAGTTTTGCCTACAAAAGGATGTTCTTATAATAAATGCTACATGTGTTCCTATTCTCTCGATATAGTTCCAAAAGAAAACTTACTGGAGATTGTAAAAAATGAGTTAGAGAACAGAGAAGTTAAAAAGTTAAAAATATTTACCTCTGGAAGTTTCCTGGACTCGAAAGAGATAAGATACGAAGACCAAATAGAGATTTTTGATTATCTTTCGCATACGGACATAGACGAGATTACCGTAGAGACAAGACCTGAGTTTGTAGATAAAGAAAACTTGAAAAAATTAAAAGACACTCTTAATAAAAATTTAGAGATTGCCCTAGGACTGGAATCTGCAAACGATTATATTCTGAAATACTGCATTAACAAAGGTTTTACATATAACAATTTCCTCGATGCAACTGAAATTTTATCAGCCCTGGAGATAAAGATAAAAGCTTACGTATTCCTGAAGCCGTTGTTCCTCACGGAGTACGAATCCATTCTTGATGTTGTTAAAACGTGTGAGAAAATAGAAGAGATAGTCGATTCTGTATCTATAACTCCTATGGCGATCCATAAAAAGACTCTTGCAGAGTATTTCTGGCAGAGAGGGGAGTATAAACTTCCATGGATCTGGAGTTTGTTCCATGTTTTAAACAAGATCTCGGACTTGGATTTTCACAGTATATGCCACCCCGTAGCCCTGGGGAAAAAGAGAGGTATTCACAACTGCGGTAAATGTGATAAGGAGCTACGAAAACTCATAGCAGAGTATTCCTTAAAAAATAAAAAGATAGAGTATTATCATGAGTGTAAAGAAGAATGGGAAAAAATCTTGAAGAGAGAGTGGTAAAATGATAGATAAATTAGACAAAGAGATATTAAATGAGATGAATAAAAATGCAAGACTGAGTTTCAGGGATCTTGCAAAAATTCTTGGAGTTTCTGTGGCGACAATATCGCACAGAGTAAAAAAGATGGAGGATCTTGGGATAATAAAAGGATATATTCCATTGCTGGATCAAAAAAAGGTTGGTTATGATTTTACAGCGATAATAGAGATATCTATAGAAAAGGGCAGATTGAGCAATGTGGAAAAAAAACTGGCAGAGTTTGACAATACACTTGGAGTTTACGATATTACAGGTCTTTACGACGCTCTTGTGATTGCAAGGTTTAAAGATAGAGACCATCTAAACGATTTCATAAAAAAAATTCAAAAATTTGAGTTTGTACAAAAAACGTATACATCCATAGTTTTAGAAGTTGTCAAAGAAGACATAAGGATAAAGTTCAATCAGAGATCTTAGCTATATCAACTACAGAATCATTTTCCACCCTTATCACCCTGACTCCCTGAGTGGATCTCCCGATTATAGAGACATCCTTAGCTTTTATTCGTATCATTATCCCCTTTTCTGTGATTACAAGTATTTCATCATCTTTATCTATACACTTGGAACTCACAACGTCTCCATGTTTCAATCTTATGTTTATAACTCCTTTTCCTCCTCTTCTGTGGATAGGATACTCCTCCATTCTTGTTCTTTTCCCATATCCACCTTCTGTTATTGTAAAAAGTGTCTTTCCTTTTTCTGCTATATCCAGACTTACCACCGTATCATTTTGAAGTCTTATACCCCGTACACCCATAGTATTTCTTCCCGTTGCTCTCACATCGTTTTCCGAGAATTTCATGCATTTACCTTTTTTAGTTGAAAGTATTATATCTTTATTTCCATCCGTCAATACAACATTCACCAGTTCGTCTTCTTCTCTTAAATCTATAGCTATTATTCCAGTTTTTCTCGGATTTGAGTAATCTTTAAGTTCCGTTTTTTTCACAGTTCCCTTTTTTGTAGCCATGAAAAGATAGCCTTCAAAATTTGAGAGAGGGATCGCAGCGCTGATCTTCTCATCTCTTTTCATCTGTATGAGATTTATAATGGCTCTTCCTTTAGCTGTTCTCCCCGCAGTAGGGATATGATAAGCTTTCAGCCAGTAAACTTTTCCTTTATTCGTGAAAAACAGGATATAATCGTGGGTAGAGCATGTAAAAACAGCTTTTGTAAAGTCTTCTTCCTTTGTCCCCATGCCTATTACTCCCTTTCCACCTCTCCTCTGTAGCCTATACTCATCAATGTTTATTTTTTTGATGTATCCAAGATTTGAGATTGTAACAGCAACGTTTTCTTCCGGGATAAGATCTTCTTCCTCTATTTCTCCTGTTGTATACGTTATCTCTGTCCTCCTCTCGTCACCGTATTTTTCCTTTATTTCGAGAAGTTCCTCTTTTATTATCCGGAATATCTTGTCCCTTGAAGCCAGAATAGCCTTTAATTTTGAAATTAGTCCTTTAAGTTCTGCTAATTCTTTTCTAATCTTTTCTCTTTCTAAATTTGTGAGCCTCTGGAGCTGCATTTTTAAGATAGCATCACTCTGTACTTCTGTGAATTCAAACCTTTCTATAAGCCTCTTTTTAGCAGTTTCAACATTTTCACTCTTCTTTATAATCTGAATGACCTCGTCTATGTTGTCCAACGCTTTTACAAAACCTTCGAGTATATGTGCCCTTTTTTCCGCCTGGCTCAGCTCATATTTTGTCCTTCTTATGACCACGTTTTCTCGATACTTCAAATACTCGTTGATAATCTCTTTTAAATCCAGTATTTTTGGAATTCCATCCACAAGGGCTAACATTATCACTCCAAACGTTGTTTGAAGGCTTGTATGGGCATAAAGCTGATTTAAAACCATGTTTGGATTTGCATCCGCTTTTAGTTTAATAAAAACTCTGATTCCTCTTTTATCTGATTCGTCTCTAATATCAGAGATACCCTCTATTTTCTTCAGTTTTACAAGTTCTACTATATTTTCTATCAATCTTGCTTTATTTACCTGATATGGAAGTTCTTCAATGATTATATTGTTTTTTTTGTCTGTTTCTATAGAAACTTTTGCTCTTATAACGACTCTTCCCCTCCCTGTTTTATAAGCATCTACTATACCCTCTTTTCCATAGATTATTCCTCTCGTAGGAAAATCAGGTCCTTTTATTATCTGCATTAAATCTTCTATCTCTATATCAGGATTACCTATTACCTCCACTATCGCATCTATAACCTCCCTGATGTTGTGGGGCGGGATATTTGTAGCCATTCCCACTGCTATCCCCGAAGAACCATTGATCAAAAGATTGGGGAGCTTTGCCGGGAGAACCTCGGGCTCTTTTAAGGTATTGTCAAAGTTTGGTTTAAAGTCTACAGTATCTTTGTCAATATCTGTCAGAACTTCCTCTGCTATCTTTGACAGTCTTACCTCCGTATATCTCATTGCAGCAGCAGAATCACCGTCTACACTTCCAAAGTTTCCCTGTCCATCTATTAATGGATATCTCAACGAAAAAGGCTGCACCATCCTTACTATTGAATCATAAACAGCTACATCTCCGTGGGGATGATATTTACCGAGAACTTCTCCAACAACTCTTGCCGATTTCTTGTACGGTTTGTTATGAAACATCCCCATTGTGTGCATTCCATATAAGATCCTTCTGTGTACGGGTTTAAGGCCGTCTCTGATATCAGGGAGTGCTCTATCTACAATTACACTCATTGCATAATCCAAGAAAGACGATTTTACTTCCTGTTCAATTTGTTTCTCAATTACTTTTTCCATTTAGACACCCATAACGATTCTTGACAGATTTCTTGTTCCTGGTCCCATTCCCAGAATAAAAATTACCAGTTTCAAAAAATTTTTTGTATTTTCATCTTCAACATCTTTCGCTATATATATTGCTAAGATCACTACAAAGATTTTTATAGGAAACATTATCCATGCTCCCGTTACACCTATAAGGAAGGATGGAAGGACGTGCTGTTCCCAGTAATTGTAAAAATAGATCCCTGTAAACGTGGTAGAAGCATCAAAAACGTGAGCCGCTATTAAATATAAATTTCCGTTCAAAAAAGTTTCGAATTTAAGAGTAAAAAGATATATAGGAACCATAATGATTAATATCAATCCTAAAGTTATAAGTAGAGGTTTTATAGTTTCTATGTTTATAACGACAAGAATTATATTTACACCCGCAAAAATACTTCCAGAAAATAAAAGAATCTTGTTAAAATCATATTTTCTTCTCAAAAATAAACCTACGCTCATGCAGCTGAGCGTTAATATGGCTACAGTAAAATATATTCCAGGCGTTATCAATAGAGGTGTGTGAGGGAATATCTCTCCGTCAACTAGGGCTCTTGCCGTTCCTCCAAATATCATGAAGGGAAAAAGAGCAAAGATAAACTTTTTGTCTATCTTTATCTTCAATTTCTCGATCAATTTTAGGAGAAGAGCAGCAGCTGTGATAAGGATTACAGCATAGGTAAGAGTATTGACTACATTGTATCCCGTTCCGTATCTTATGGGATCGAGATAATACTTCTCAATGATATCCATTATTCCAAGATAAATTTGCATGCTAAGATTTATAAGAGTTCGTATATAAAGTTTATTATGCAGATTCACGAGATGGAAATTCCCAGGAAAGTTCTTCTTGGAAGCCATATTTTGGAAAAAACAAAGGAAGTTTGCAAAGACCTCAATTTAAAAGATCAATTGGTGATAAATGACAGTTTAACAAAAGATATTGCTGGAGAGACAGTATCAGATTCTCTGAAATGTGAAAATTTGATTGTTAAAAACGCTGAGTACAAGGAAGTAGAAAAAGTAGTTAAATATTTAAAAGAAAATAAAAATGGTAGCATAATAGCGGTAGGAGGTGGAAGCGTCATAGATATAGCTAAATTAGCTTCATTTGCTGAGAAAATTCCTTTCATCTCTATTCCTACTACATCTTCTCACGATGGTATAGCTTCATCAAGAGCTTCTATAGTTAAGGACGGTAAGAAAACATCTTTCGAGGCTCATTCTCCCATCGCGATAATAGCTGATATAAGTGTAATAGTCCAGGCACCGTACAGATTTTTAGCTGCTGGCTGTGGAGATCTGATAGCGAATTATACGGCAGTGAAGGATTGGGAACTGGCATATCGATTGAGAAACGAGTATTACAGTGAATATGCAGCCTCATTATCTTTAATGTCTGCAAAACTGATGATAGAAAATGCGGAAGTAATAAAAAATGGACTCGAAGAAAGTGTTAGAAAAGTTGTAAAAGGATTGATCTCCAGTGGAGTGGCAATGAGCATAGCAGGATCATCAAGGCCAGCTTCAGGATCCGAGCATCTGTTCTCTCATGCCCTTGATAGAATAGCGAAAAATCCTGCTCTTCACGGAGAACAGTGTGGAGTAGGGAGTATAATAATGATGTACCTTCATGGAGGCAACTGGAGAGAGATAAGAGATGCTCTTAAAACTGTAAAAGCGCCTACAAACTCTAAGGAACTTGGTGTCAGTAAAGAGGAGATCACAGAGGCTCTTATGATAGCCCCGACAATAAGAAAGAGATACACAATCTTAGGTGATAAAGAACTCAGCAGGGATGTTGCCCACAGTATAGCGAAGAGAACAGGTGTAATATGATATACACACTTATGGGAAAGGACTTAGCTAAAAAGGGAGTTCAATTTATAGCTCAGGACAGTGAGGAATGCAAAAAATGCAGGTACTATCCTACATGTATTAAAAATTTAGAGATAGGAAGAAGATATGTTGTAAAGGAGATAAAAGACAAAGTATTTAAGTGCAAACTCAGCGGGGAGGTAGTATTAATAGGCGTGGAGTCTGCAGAGATCCCACTAATAGTAGAAAAGAAAAAAGCTATAGAGGGATTGATGTTGAAATTTAAACCATTATCAAACAAGAAAGAAGAGCTTTTAAATCCTCAGGGTTTAAAAACAGGAGATAAAATAAAGATAACTAAAGTTTTAGAGGATCATAACAAAAAGATGAAAAAAGTTATGGTGACAACGGTATGAGAGTTTTTGAGCTTGAGTTTCCAAATCCAGTGCTTCTCGCTTCAGGTGTTCTTGGTATTTCAAGTTATCTTTTTAAACGAATAGAAAAACTCGGAGCGGGAGGGATAGTGACAAAATCTATCGGAATTTTACCAAAAAAAGGTTACGAGAATCCTACTATCGTGGAATTGGATTACGGAATGCTCAATGCAATGGGGCTTCCAAACCCAGGTGTCGATTATTTTTTAGAGGAAATAAAAGATATAAGTTTAAAAATACCTCTCATTGTTTCCATATTCGGAAAAAACAGTGAGGAGTTTGTGAAAATTGCTAAAAGATTGGAAAATTACTGCGATGCACTGGAGTTAAATCTTTCCTGCCCGCATGCTGAAAGCTATGGCATGGCTATAGGTCAGGACGAAAAAATTGTTTACAAAATTACAAAAGATGTTAAAAAATCTGTAGAGATCCCTGTAATAGTAAAACTTACTCCCAATGTGGATGACATAGTAAGAATAGCTAGATCTGCAGAGAATGGAGGGGCTGATGGAATAACTGCAATTAATACGTTAAAAGCGTTAGCTATAGATATAGATATGGAAAAACCTATTTTAAAAAACGTTTACGGTGGACTTTCGGGGAGATGCATAAAACCGGTAGCATTAAGATGCGTCTATGACATCTACAAAAACGTTAAAATTCCAGTCATAGGAGTGGGTGGAATATCGTCTGCAGATGATGCTATCGAGTTCATAATGTGCGGGGCTTCGTTAGTGGGGATAGGATCGGCTGCGAGAGATTTGAATGTGTTTAAAGATATATCAGAAGGAGTAGAGGATTTTCTAAAGAAGAAAAACTATACACTCAAAAACATTATAGGGAAAGCTACAAAAAATATTTAAAACTTGAATATCATTTTTTATAAGGGCCCATGGTCTAGGGGTTATGACGTTGCCTTCACGAGGCAAAGGTCCTGGGTTCAAATCCCAGTGGGCCCACTCACCCCTTTCTTTTTTCAAAAAAGAAAGTGGTTTATCCCAAAGAAAAAATAAATTATTTTTTAAATTAAGAATATAGAGAAAAATGGTTCTCGAAAAAAGAAAAAAAACGATTATTTAAGAAAGAAAAAAGAATGTCATGCTTTGCCCATTGACATGCGTGGATGAAACGACGGAGGTGAATTGCTATAGTATCCTCCTATCAATTTTGGACGCATGACATCCTCACATATTCTTAATTTATCTATTGTTTTTGGAGTATAAAAATGTTACTTCCTATTGAAAAACCCTTTTCTTTTAGAAAAACAATTAATTTTTTGTTCTATTTTTGTAGATTTTAATCAAATAAAAACAGATATTTTCAATGATCCCCTTCACAGACTCAAAATTACTAGGATCGTCTCTGTCAATGGTCTCTGCGATTTTATCGATATTGGCAAATAATTCCTCTAGGCATTTGATTTCACATCTTTTGTAGAATATCTCTTCTCTCAATTTTTTTATTTCACATTCTTTTTTTCTTTTTTTATTTTCAAAATCCAGATCATTTTTTTCATTTTCCATTAAATTTTCTAAGTCCTTCTTTAATTTTTTCAATTCTTTCTTTTTGTCTCTCCATCGTTTCTCAGCTGCTTTTTTTACAAGGTCATCTCTCGAGTTTCTTCTAGACTCATTAGATACAGAACAATCATCAATTTTCAAATGAGAGAATAATTTACCAACGATTGCACAAATATAAATTATAGAAGGATCACCCCATTCAGAAGCAGTTAAAGCACCACATAAGTTTTCGACGTGTTCTTTATTAATTCTGTAATTTCCACCCACGTTTCCCTTTTTATCCATTTCACCAAAAATTTTCTTTAGATTGATCATAAGTGACCACTTCCAGAGGTTGATCATCTCTTTTTCTTTTTTTACAACAGGATGTCTATCGGGATCATCTTTTCCTTTCAAAAAAGGGATTATGTCCATATTGTCATGAGTCCATATTATAAATTCATTATAAATATCATATTTTGATCTTGCTAAATAATGTACTCGAGAAGCGAGGTACACTAGATACAAAGCAATTAAGAACAGAAGGATATTTATCAATGATAGAACAGTAGTAAATTCATAGCGACAAATCTTCAAGATATGCTGAGGATAAAAGTTCCTGTATAAAACGTAATAAATTAATAAAATGATACATAAAACTATTAAAATTCCAATTTCTATTGGAAAAAAATCTCTAATTTTCTTAAGACGCTTTCTTATATTTTTTGCCTCGAACTTGATCTTATAAGCCAAGTAACATATGACACTGATAGCTAAAAATATTAATATATAAAACCAGATTGTGATATTTCCTTCTTTCAAGTTAAATAAAAACTGAATAAACAAGAAAACAAGACAAATAAAAAGATAAAAAAATATCATATTGTAGATTATGGCATCAGCTCTGCGTACCCTAGACGAAAACAAATACTGAGAAGCAGGGTCTTCAATGATGTTTCTCAAATTTGTTCTGTTTATGTTTCCATAATCTACTTCGTAATCTACCATATAATGATAGAAATTATTGCGTTCTTGGGCAGAACTATAAAATGCTGATGTTCTCACAGCCCAGAGGGCAGATATGGCAAATATCAACACAACGATTAGAATCTCACTTAAATTTTTCCAGAAATTGGGATCACATTCCTCCCTCCAAGAAATGAAAATAATTACTGGGATTGCAATAATAAAGAATACACCTATACCTCTAGGTTCCCTCAATTTTTTGATTCGCTTTATGGAATCTCCCATATACTATCCCTATTTACATCTATTTATATAATTTTCTTTAACGCTACCCACCCACACAAAAAACATTTTAAACCTCTCTTCCAAAAAAGTACATGTTCGATCCAGATAAATATATTGAGAAGAAAAAAGATGAACTGAAAGAGATAAAGGGAAGGACCGTAGTTGCAGCATCGGGTGGTGTTGATAGTACTGTCTGCGCGTTTCTCGCGCACACCGTGGTGGACGATTTAAAAGTTGTTTTCATCGATGACGGACTGATGCGGGAGGATGAGCCAGAGCAGGTATCTTCATTCTTTAAAGAAAGAGGGCTTGACATCACGGTAGTGAACGCGCAAAACGAGTTTTTTGACAGCCTTAAAGGAATTACCGATCCCGAGGAAAAAAGAAAGGCGTTTAGAAACACGTTTTATACTGTTTTAGGAAGAATTTTGAAGGATTTTAAAGCAAAATATATGATACAGGGGACAATAGCTGCTGATATAAAGGAAACAAAAGGAGGGATCAAGACGCAGCACAACGTGCTGGAACAGATAGGCATAGATCCTGCGACATATGGACTGACGATTGTAGAGCCCCTGAAGGATATATATAAACACGAAGTGAGGGCAGTAGGACGGGTGCTGGGACTTCCCCAGAAGTTGTGGGATAGAATACCTTTTCCCGGTCCTGGGCTTGCATGCAGAGTCATTGGTGAGGTAACGCCTGAAAGGACAGAAGTGGTGAGAAAGGCGACAAGGATCGTGGAAGAAGAATTATTGGAGTTAAAACCGTTCCAAACACTTGCCGTGCTTTTGAATGATAAAGCTACGGGGATGAAGAACGGGAACCGTATTTTTGGAAATATCATCGCAGTGCGGTGCGTGGAATCGAAAGATGCGCTTACCGCATCTCCTACTAATGTCCCGTGGAAAAAGCTGGAAACACTCAGAGACAGAATACTGGACGAAATACCGGGTGTTATAAAAGTAGTGTACGACGTCACACCTAAACCTCCGAGCACGATAGAATATATATAGACTTGAAAGATATATAGTATATGTATATAGATACCAAAAATTTTTAAGATGTTGTCCATGGAGAAAAAACTGATAGTAAATTCAGATTTGTGTACTGGGTGCTTGCTTTGTGAAGTTGCCTGTTCGAATATTAAATTCAATGTAAACAATCCGAAAAAAGCTGCGATTGGAATAATCAAAAAAAAGGTCGAGTCTGAAGGATTTGAAATAATTGTTTGCAAACAATGCGGAATCTGTATGGATGTTTGCCCACAAGACGCAATCTATGAGAAAGATGATATTTACTACATCAATGCGGATAAATGTACAAATTGTGGAGTGTGCGTTGAAAAATGCCCGAATGGTTCAATGTTTGTGCATGAAGAAATAGAACATCCAATAAAGTGTGATTGGTGCGGTAAATGTGTTGAACTCTGTCCAACGGGTGCATTGGAGATAAGGAGTTGATATTATGTTTGCATACGCAGGAAAAATACTGAGAGTCGACCTTTCAAATAAAAAGATCAGAATAGAAAAACTTCCCGAAGAATTTGCGCAAAATTATATAGGTGGGAATGGATTTGCAGCAAGAACTTTGTGGAATGAGATTGAAAAGGGAATTGATCCTCTTGGACCGAGGAATAAATTAATATTTTCTGTCGGGCCGGTTACAGGTACGATATATCCAAGAACTGGGAGATACGAGATCTCTGCAAAATCTCCTTTAACGAATGGGTACGGTGAAGCAAACTCTGGAGGTTTTTTCGGACCAGAAATGAAATATGCAGGATTTGATATGTTTATTTTTGAAGGAGTTTCAGAGTCTCCTGTCTATGTCTATGTCAATAATGGGAAAACAGAAATAAGGGATGCGACAGATCTTTGGGGTAAAACTACATGGGAAACAGAAGAAGAAATAAGACGAGAACTTGAAAATGAGATGGTGAGAGTTGCTTCAATCGGCCCCGCTGGAGAGAACCTTGTTAGATTTTCTGCAGTAATCACAAACAAATATGATGCTGCAGCGAGAACAGGTTTAGGGGCAGTCATGGGCTCGAAAAAGTTAAAAGCAGTTGCAATTTATGGAACCGGCGATGTAAAAGTTCATGATCCAGAAAAATTTTTTGAGTTTTCAAAGGAAGTTTACAATAGATTACTCTCCGATCCATTCTCGAAATCCCATATAGAGTACGGCACGAGAATTCTTATTGAATTAATGAACGAAATAGGAAGACTTCCAACAAAGAATTTCCAAATGGGAGTATTTGAAAATGCGCATAAAATAGGTGGGGAGGTAATAAAAAGAAAGTACAAAGTCAGAAATATGGCGTGTTGTTTCTGCCCCTTCAGATGTAAAGATTATACGAAGGTTCCAACTGGTAAGTATAAGAATGAAGGAAGTGGACCAGAATACGAAACTCTCTGCTCACTCGGGTCAAAACTGCTGCACGACAATCTCGAAGCCATTATGTATCTGGGGCAACTTTGCAATCAATACGGACTTGACACAATATCCACAGGCGGGGTCATTGGATTTATAATGGAACTCTATGAAAGAGGAATACTAACAAAAAGTCACACGGGTGGCGTCGAACTCAACTGGGGGGATTCCGATATAATTATCAAGCTGGTAGAAAAAATAGCACATGGAGAAACATTTGACAAAACATTGATCGAGGGAACCCAAAAATTTGCAAAAAAGATGGGAAAAGATGCTGAGAAATATGCTATGACAGTCAAAGGCATGGATATTTCTGCACAGGATGGAAGAGCTCAGAAATCCATGGGGCTTTCACATGTAACTGCAAATAGGGGTGCAGATCATCTTACATCGTATGAAGTTATGAGCGAAGTTGGATTTCCAGAGGCTATCGAGAAAAGGTTTGGGAAACATGTAATGCCTGAAGCTGCAGATAGACTTGATCCAAAGTACAAACCTTTGATGGTTAGAGATTGTGAAAACTTCTGCGCAATCTCTGATTCTTTAATAGAATGTAAGTTTGGGGCAATATGGCCTCCAGTTATTTACTTTGAAGACAATGCAAAAACTCTAAATTATGCAACAGGATGGTCTTACTCTGAAAAAGACCTCAGGAGAATTGGTGAAAGGATCTTTATCTTGGAGAGAGCGTTTATCTTGAGAGAAGGATTCACATCGAAGGATGACAGACTTCCTGAAAGATTTACCAAAGAACCGGCTCCCGTTGGTCCAAATAAAGGACATGTAGTTGAGATTGACGATATGTTACGGGAATACTACAGATTGAGGAATTGGGATGAAAGAGGATATCCTTCCTATCAAAAAATGGAGGAGCTCGATCTTTTAGATGTTGCATCAGAACTAGGAATAGAGGAATGAAAATTGTTATTTCACGAATTCAACACTTTCTTTTTTTCCATTTATGCATATCGTTCTCTCAGTAGGTCTTGACTCTACAACGATCTTCCCATCTTTTACAACATACAATCTCGGAGCAACGGTTCTGAGTGCATCGATCTCTGTTGGAGCATTGTAAACTACAAGATCCGCCGGATTCCCCTCTTTTATTCCATACTCATCTCCACAACCGAATGCCCTTGCCGGATTTTCTGTGATCATGTCAAAAAGGCTCATCATCTCGTTGTATCCAGACATCTGTCCGTAGTGAACAAACACAAAGGCTGCTTGAAGGGGATCTCCAACACCTAATGGGTACCACGGATCCATTATGGAATCGTCTGCAATGCAAACATTTATCCCCATAGAGTCCATCTCTTTGACTCTCGTATGTCCTCTTCTTTTCGGATATGTATCAAATCTCCCTTGGAGTATGGAGTTGTCCAGGGGATTTGTCACCATATTCAATCTTGCCCTTTTTATCCATCCTAGAAGCTTGAAAGCGTATGCATTGTTGTAGGAGTGCATTGCAGTGGTGTGACTGGCTGTCACCTTTCCAAAGTATTTATTCTTTATAGTTTCAGCTGCCAGGACTTCAACAAATCTTGAATGTTCATCATCAGTTTCATCGATGTGAAGATCAACGAATTTGTCGAGCTCTTTTCCGAGTTCAACTGCAAAGATAACATCTCTTACACCATCTTCTCTTGTCCATTCGTAATGAGGAATCCCGCCTACAACGTCTGCTCCTTCTTCCATCGCTTTCCTCACAAGTTCATCTCCATCTGGGTAGGAGTATATACCTTCCTGTGGAAAGGCAACAGTTTGAATCTCCACCAATCCATCAAATTCCTTTTTAACTTCAAGAATAGCCTTCAATGCGGTAAAACTCGGATCACAAACATCCACATGCGTTCTTATCTTCGTAACGCCATTTGCAAGTTGCCATTTCACAGCCTCAATCACCCTTTCTTTCACATCCTCTCTGGTAAGTTTCTTCTTTCTCTCACCCCATATCTCTATGCCCTCCAAAAGTGTCCCTGCCATATTGAATCTTGGTTCTCCAACTGTAAGTACGGCATCCATGTGTACATGAATTTCAACGAGAGGTGGAGTTACCAGTTTCCCCTTTAAATCTATTTCTTCCTCACCCTTTTCCGAAATTTCTTTTTTGATCTCTTTGAACTTCCCATTCTCAATGCCTATGTCTACCTGTCCATCGTATTTATGAACATTTGCATTTCTGAGTATCAAATCCATTTATTTCACCTATTTATTTTTCTAATTTATCTTATTACTCATTCTTTATTAAAATACTTTCTTAATCTCATAATCTTAGAGAAAGATACTTAAGTGAAAAGATTATTAGATTGTATTAAAGAAAGTGAGAAGTGATGTAAATGGTAGAATGGGACTCTAATAAAAAAATAGCGAAAAATATACTTGAAACGATAGGGAGAACGCCGCTTGTAAGATTGAATAATATACCTAAAAAGGAGAAAATCAACGCTGATGTCTTTGGTAAGATTGAATGGTTCAGCCCTACAGGGAGTCTGAAAGACAGGATTTATTATGAGATGATTACTAATGCAATAAAGGACGGTGATCTGAAGCCCGGGATGGAGATACTCGAAACCTCGACTGGAAATGCAGGGATCGCCTGTTCCTTTGTCGGCAGATTACTTGGGTACAAGGTTACAGTCGTCATGCCTGAGGGCATGAGTGAGGAAAGAAAAAAAATTATTAGAGCGTATGGAGCCGATCTGGTTTTTACACCTGGCGCTGAGAGTGATGTTGATCTATGTCTTAAAAAAACTGCTGAGCTTAAGAAAAAACATCCTGGCAGGTACTGGGAGCCTGGTCAGTATACCAATAAGTATAACATTCAGGCGCATTATAAAACTACAGGTCCTGAAATCTGGGAACAGACTGATGGTAAAGTAGATGCTTTTATTGCATCTCAGGGTACTGGCGGGACAATTACAGGTATTGGAAAATTCTTGCGCGAAAAGAATCCCGAGATTAAGCTTTATGCTCTGGAACCGACGGAAGCCCCGATGCTTGCTGAGAGAAAGTGGGGTTCTCATAAAATTGAGGGCATTGGCGATGGATTCATTCCAAGGAATCTTGATGTCGGTATGCTGAATGGTATTATTTTGACTACATCAGAGGAGGCTATAAGTATGACTAAGAAGTTAGCTATGGATGAAGGAATGTTTTGTGGCATTTCCTCTGGTTGTAATGTAGCAGGAGCTATTAAGCTCTCTATGAAGCATCCCGAGCTTAAAATGATTGTAACTATGATCAATGATACAGGTCAAAGGTATTTTTCCACTGAGCTTTGCGATGAGAAAAAGCATCTGGAGATTCCTGAGAGGGAACATTCGATGGATGATTATACGATCGATGAGCTGGATAAGTATCAAAGCAAATGGGAGATTATAAAGTAATATGTTCGTTAAAACTCTTAAATGTGTAAAGTGTGGTACTTCCCACAAGCCCGCCAAGGGATTATATCTCTGCAGAAGATGCGGAGGTAAACTGGATATTATCTATGATTACGATAAAATCTCCGAGAAAATCAACAAAAAGGAATTAGAAAAACGTGAAAGAGGTATGTGGAAGTATAAAGAATTTCTACCGGTTGAAAATATTAAAAATATAGTAACGTTGGGTGAAGGTGGAACACCATTAATCAAAGCGAAAAATCTTTCTGAAAAAATTGGAGTGAAGCACATCTTCTTAAAAGACGAGACTCGAAATCCGACAGGTTCATTCAAAGATCGCCCAATGAGTGTAGGAGTGTCAAAAGCAGTTGAATTCGGAGCTAACTCAGTAGTAGCTGCCTCAAGTGGAAATGCAGCTATAGCATTAGCAGCCTATTCTGCAAGAGCGAAGATAAACTGCTATGCGTTTGTACCAGCAGATGTTTCAACGGCAAAGATCGCGCAGCTTTCGATCTACGGTGCCAAAGTTATCAAATCAATTACCAAAGGGAAAGAAGATCCGTGTTATCAGCTAATGAAGATGGGAAGAGATCGCTATGGATGGCATCCTGTGCCCAGTTGCGGTGCATTCAATCCCTATCAGCCAGAAGGTTCTAAAACGATATCATATGAAATATGCGAACAGCTTGGATTTCAGGTACCAGATTGGGTTTTTATTCCTATGGGAGCCGGGACGTTGCTTTCCGGAAATGCAAAGGGATATTCCGAGTTCAAAGACCTTGGTTTTATCGATACTTTGCCCAGATTGGCAGGTATACAGGCTGAAGGATGCGCACCTATAGTCAAAGGATTTAAAGAGGATATAAATCCGTATGATATTCCTGTGTGGGAAAATCCGCATACCGTTGCTGGAGGTCTTATCGATCCGTATCCATGGGATGCCGATACCGCGATTCCAGCGATTAAAAAAACTAAGGGAGTAGCCGAAGAAGTCACTGATGATGGTATCCTTTTTGCTGAGAAATTGCTGGGAAAAACAGAGGGTATATTTGCGGAACCTTCGGGTGTCGCCGGTGTTGCGGGATTGAAAAAACTCGTTGAAACTGGCGTCATAGATCGGGGAGACACAGTAGTTATCGAGATCACGGGTGCCGGTTTAAAAGATCAAAAAGTAGCGATGGAATTTGCACAAAAACCTTTAGAAATCCAGCCGGATATAGAACAGTTAGAAAAAGTGATTAGGTATATGGAAGACCTTTTAGTAGAGTACAATGAAAGAAAATACATATAACTTTTATTTTTCTTTATACGAAAGAGCTACCTTCAATTTTGATACGTATCTTTTGAGCTCTTCTTCTCCTTCTGAAGTTATCTCTACGATAGTTCTTGGGCCTTTCAGACTCAATCCTTTTTTTATATTAACATAACCACTTTTTTCCAAATGTCTTAGATGGCTGTCTAAATTCCCTGACGTTAATCTCAAAGCTTTCTGGATCTCACTGAATACCATCTTACTTTTCGTTTTCAATAAGATCATTATACCCAACCGTACAGGACTCGAGAGTTTTGATTCTGAAGAGAGAAGTTTTCCGAGACCTCCTGTTAAACTTTCCCTCAAGATTTTTTCAGCGTCAGAGTATATATAAAATGAGACTGTGAAATGCGATCCGAGAAAAACAAAGGCAGTGAAGAAGATGGAATATCTACTCGGTAGCAAAAAAACTATAGGAATAGAGAATAAAAGTGATAACCCTATCCATAGATTTTCTTCATGATAATGTTTTTTACCATAGATCTTTTTCATTGATACGTAAATAGCGATATTTGCAAGTCCTACACCGATACACCATATAACACAAAAAGATATATCAAAAGATGATATCACATAATAAATTAAAGCGAAAAGAAAGAAAAGCATGAGAAAGATTACGATATACGAAATTCTCTCTTTCTTTTTAAATGAAATCTTTTCTTCTTTTTCTAGTTTATTTAATCCCGTTTTATGAGCGAGATGGAATCCTCTTCCGACAAAAAAGAGATAGAAGAAGATAAATATTATAAACATACCGATACCCAAAATATTTAGAGGTACGTTTATAGCTTCAGAGATCTTCGAACCATAACCTGAAAAGATTATTGCAATAAAAAAGTAGACCCCTAAAATAAGGAAAAGATTTCCATGGCTCTTTCTATACTGGTAATCTATGAATCTTTCCACTCGTTCAAACGCTTCCAAAAGTTCTTCATCCTTCATTTTATGCACTTTGTAATACAGAGTTTCTATATGCTTTATATACGGAAATTTAAAAGGTTAACTAATGAATGCGATAAATGTAGAAAAATTAGTTAAAAGATACGACGATAATGAAGTTCTCAAAAAAGTAAATTTAAAGATAGAAGAAGGGGAGTTCTATGCGTTAATGGGGCCGAACGGATCTGGAAAGACCACACTCGTTTCTATCATAGCATCGGTAACTTCACCGACGAGTGGTATTGTAAGAATTTGTGAACACAGAGAAGCAAAAGAACTTATAAGTTACGTTCCTCAGGAGAATTTTTCTTCTCCCCTTTTGACAGGAAAGGAAAATCTCATTTACTTTGGAAGACTTTACGGCTTCTCAAAAAACGAAGCTAAAAAGTTAGCAGAAAATATATTGAAAAAAATCGGACTTTCAGAAATATCAGAAATGAGAGTCTCAAACTACTCAGGAGGGATGAGAAAAAGATTGGAAGTAGCGACAGGTTTCTTTCCCGGAACAAAAATTTTAATTCTCGATGAGCCGACTACAGGTTTGGATCCATCGGCTAGGAGAGAGTTTTTTGGCTTGATAAATGAGATAAACGAAGAGGGCAAAACTATTCTTCTCATCACACATATAGGAGAAGATGCTGAGTTAGCTTCAAGGGTGGGATTCATAGATGAAGGAAGAATTATAATAGAAGATAATCCAGAAAAACTGAAAAAGAGGAGTGGTCTTAAAAATGTCGTAAATGCAGAAACAATGATAAAAAGTGAGAAAGTTGCCAATACACTCAGGAAATTCAGTGAGAATAAAAAGGTACTGGAAACTGAGAAGGGATATAGAGTATATTGTGAGGATCCTGAAAAGGTGATACCTGATATAGTTAGATCGCTTGACAAGATAGGATGTAAAACTATGAGAATAGATGCAGAAAAACCTTCACTCGAGGACGTTTTTTTCAAACTCACAGAAAAATCGGTGATATCATGATTGCAGCAGTTATGGAAAAAAATCTTAAAGAATTTTTGAGGGATAGAGTGGTATTGTTTTTCACTTTTGCCGTGCCAATATTTTTCCTGCTCGTAATGCCCATCATGTGGGGAGATGTTCCAGAAGAGAGTATACCTAACTTAAAGGGAAGTTTGAGCCTGGCTATGATTACTTTCTTAATTATGATAGCGGGACAGTCAGATTTAGCGGGATCAATAGCTTCTGATGGAGAAAGAGGGCTATATCTAAAAATAGCTTCGATGCCTGTAAAGCCTTGGAAGGAAGGAATAGGCAGAGTTTTCGGGATATTAACTTTCTCGTTGATAGGATCGATCTTACTTTTAATAGTTGGTTTGATATACGGAGCAAAATTTGATTGTGAATTTGTGAATATACTAAAAGCTTTAGGATTTTTCTTGCTCATAGCTTTGGCATCCACAGGCATAGGCTTGATCATAGCATCTCTCGTTAAAGGAGAGTCAGCTGCCACTCACAGTGGTGTCGCAATCACACTATTAACAGCTTTTCTTGGCGGGATGTTTGCTCCTTACTCGATGCTGCCATCGTTTTTGCAGGTTTTTGCCAGAATCTATCCCATCTCTTCAACCAACGCTTCGATCGTATACCTTCTTGAAGGAGAAGAGTTTGCCTATTACAATCCACTGAGTCTAGGGCAGATAGGTTTAACTATAGCATTATCCTGTTTGCTTTTCGCGTTAGGCTTAATTCTCTATTCAAAACTTTGCTGGAGGAAATCATGAAAAACTAGGAAAAGGTTATAAAACTAAAACAACGAGATTAGAAGGGAGATATCATGATAAAAAGAAAACCACTTGAATATGAAGTCTTTGAAGATATAAAAACTGCGAAAAAATATAACAAAGAGAGTGGAAAATGGATGCGGAAGGTAGCTAAGAGTTTTGTTACTGTAGCAAAGAAATGGGGGATAACCAAGGGTAAAATCTTGGATATAGGAACTGGACCAGGTTCACTCGCCATTGAATTTGCCAAAAAGATCCCTGGCGTTGAAGTTATAGGGTTGGATCTTTCTGATGTGGTATTGATGTTGGCCAAGGAGAATGTTCAAAAAACTGATGTGTCTTCGAGAGTATCCTTCGAAAGAGGTGATGCTGAGAACATACCCTTTGAAGACGATACATTTGACTTGGTGATCAGCAGCAATACGCTCCATTTAGTAAAGAAACCAATAAAGATGTTTGATGAGATACAGCGAGTTCTCAAGCCTAAAGGCAGATTTTTCATGAGTGATTTTAGGAGATCTTTATTGGGTATTTTTACAGAACACATCAGAGCTTCATATTCATCAAAAGAGATAAAGGACTTATTGAGCCGATCGAAGTTGCAAAATTGGGAAATCAATGACTCCCTTTTTTGGCTGAGCATATCTTCTAAAGATCAAGAGGTGTAAAAATGAAACAATCAAGTAAGATAGGCTTTCTGTTCTTCATCGCCAGTATCTTATCGATTCTGGCTTTTCCATGCAATCCACTGATTATATTCAAAGTTCTTGAACCTAATAATATTGAGGCGCTGTGGCACATTGGATGGATATTCTGGGCAGTTGGTATAACCCTAATAATTCTGTCTTATTATCATATCTATTATCGCAAAGCAAAGGTCTTAATTGACAGTGGGATTTACGCAATTGTTCGACATCCCCTATATCTCGGTTGGATTTTGGGGATATTCGTTGCCACAATTTTCTTATACCAACACTGGTTGTTTGTGATTATTGGAATTCCCGGAACAGCCTGTGTCTACTTAATCTCAAGACAGGAAGAGCATAGCAACATTAAAAAGTTCGGCGACGAATACAAAGATTATAAGCAAAAGGTGCCGAGAATGAATCTCTTGCTGGGATTGATACGACGTAGAAAGAGAATAAAAAAGGTGCAAAAATGAAATTAGGTAGACTTGAAAAATGGTTCATGAACACAGAGAGGCACGCGGAACGTGTGATAAACCGCGCTCAAAAACTATTGGAGTTTGCAGAACTGAAAGAAAAACAAGATTTCCTTGAAATAGGATGTGGTAGCGGGGCGGTATCCAAATATATTGCTGAAAGGTACCATCTCAATGTCACAGGAGTAGATGTAGATCCAGAACAGATTGAGCTTGCAAAAAAGAATGCTAACAAGATATTCAATCTTCGTTTTTTAGCAGCAGATGCGACCCATTTAGCTTTTGAAGATAACAGCTTTGATATTGTCTTATCGTTTGGGGTCATGCATCACATACCTAACTGGCTGGACGTCATGGAAGAAATAAAAAGAGTTTTAAGACCTAAAAGCTATTTCATCTATATGGATCTTGTGTATCATGAACTGACAGCAAAAATCGGAAGGGCAGTGTCACAGAATTATGGGATAATGACAATGAAGGATTTAAATTTATTCATCGAAAAAAGCAATTTCTCTATAATCCACGAATCGTTATCAAAATCAATACTATGGAATGAATACGAGGCTGTATATCAAAAGTCATGAATTTTAACTTCAACATATCTTGAAGCTTATAGAAAACCTTTTATATATAGATCTAGATAGAGTGCTTATGAAAAAAATAGCTTTGTTATTAATATTTGGGATATTGGTGTCAGGATGCATTTCTGTGGAAAAAGAAAAGCCGGAGGAGACAGAGACACCAATAAAAACAGAGCCTCCAGAACCAGGAGAAATAACTATAGAACAAAAGTTTGCTTCTTACAGCTCGTATCCTGTGGATGTTATTCCTAATGCAAGAGCATACGATTTTACACCAGAAAACATAGAAAATTTCTATCTGGCAGAGACTCAAAAGAAAATTCTGGAAGAGAATGGATTTGTTGTTATTCCTGGATACTCTGAACAGTTCTATGAGGTTTATAAAGGATGCAGAGAAAATAATATTCCTATATTTGTTACGACAGACTCAATGCTTCATACGTACCATATAATGTATGATTACACACTGAGAATCCTCGAAGTTAAAAAATTCCTCGAAGATCTGGAAACTCTTACCCAATCAATGCTCGATGCATCGACAGAACAATATAATTCATCAGAAGGAAAAATAAAAGAGGCTGCAAGAAGGAATATAGCGTACTTCTCTGTTGCCATGAAACTTTTAAATGAAAATTATAAAGTTTCAGATTTGGTCAAGAAAGAAGTAGAAGAGGAACTTTCCTTGATAAAACAGCATAAGGGCTTCTCTTTTTCGCCTATCTTTGGATACTTGGAAGATTATTCGCAGTATGTTCCACGAGGTCATTACACGCGATCCGAGGATTTAGAAAGATATTTCAAAGCAATGATGTGGTATGGAAGGATCATGTTCAGACTAGAGCCTGGAAAAACTCCAGAAATGATAGAAAAGGGAAGAGAAGAAACGAGACAGGCGATACTTATCGTACTTTCGTTGAAAAATCAGGAACTGGAACTTTGGGACAGGATCTACGAACCTACTGTATTTTTTGTCGGGAAAACTGATGATCTGAATGTGTACGAATATAAAGCGATAATAAAAAAAGTTTATGGAGATTCTATAGACGATATAGAAGAAAAATTGGATGAATTCATAAAAGAAGCAAAAAAATACAGAGACCCCAAAATAAACTCGTCTTTCGTATATGACGTAGAAAAACCTGAAGATGTTACAAAAGGATTCAGATTCATGGGGCAGAGATTTATTCCAGACTCGTATATGTTCCAGCAGTTAGTGTATAACAAAGTCTTGCAGTATCAGGGGAATGATAGACCCTTTACTATGGTATATTCACAAGCAGGGCCTATAAGAGGATTTCCAAGAGGATTGGATGTTTTCGCTGTTTTAGGATCTGAGGAAGCTTTGAATATTCTGGAAGAAGAAGGTGACACGGATTACATAAAATACGACGAACAGATGGAAAAATTGAGAGATGAATTTTCTTCTTTAAACGAGAATGACTGGACACAAAATCTATACTGGAACTGGCTCTACAGTCTGCTTCCGTTAATAGATGAGGAAAAAGAAGGTTATCCAGAGTTTATGCAGAATAGAGCTTGGACTCGAAAGGAACTGTTTACCGCGTTAGGCTCATGGACAGAACTGAGACATGATACTATACTTTATGCAAAACAGAGTTATACACTAAAAGCAACAGCGATGCCCACACCACCAAAAATGACAAAAGGGTACGTCGAGCCTCAGCCCTATGTATATGCGCGACTTGCATCTCTAACAAAGATGACGAGAGAAGGACTTGAAAAGAGAGGACTGCTTTTGGATGAATACAAAACAAAACTTGAAGAACTGGAAAATTTGCTTTTAAAACTGAAAACTATATCTGAGAAAGAACTTGAGAACAAAACTCTAAGCGACGAGGAATATGAGTTAATATGGAACATCGGAGAAACACTGGAACAATTATGCACCTTTGAAACTGCTGTAGAATCAGAAGCAGATGAATCGATAGAGATAATAGCCGACGTACACACAGATACAAACACGTCACAAGTATTAGAAGAAGGAGTTGGAAATGCATTTACAATACTTGTAATCGTGAATGTAGAAGGAAAAACGTACATAACGGAAGGAGCAGTATTCTCGTACTACGAATTTAAATGGCCCATGAGTGACAGATTAACAGACGAGAAATGGCAGGAAATGGAGAAACCTGAACTTCCGAAATGGACTCAAATCTTTATTTCTTAATTTTTTTATTTTTTCTTCCATCAACTATTATACGGGATAAAGCAAAGATAGGTGCGATCTCATGAAAAAATGAAGATCTTCGAAATATTTATTAGCTAGTACACAGAACACAATGTACATGTATCTCATCTGCCAAAAAACAAAAAAGAAGTATGATATCTCAGAACCATTATGGAGATCGCCAGACGGCAGTTTGTTGGATCTGGAGTTCAAGGCAAAATTTCCAATAAGTAAGATTAAAAATCGACCCCCAACCATGTGGAGGTACAGAGAAGCCATTCCAATAATATATGATAAAAATATCGTATCTTTCTGTGAGGGTTTCACTCCTTTAATTGAAGTCAAGATCGACGAAAGAATAGTTTTACTTAAACAGGAGCAGTTATTTCCGAGCGGATCGTTTAAAGATAGAGGAGCTTCAGTACTGATCAGCAAAGTAAAGGAGTTGGGAATCAAAAAGATCGTCGAAGACTCGTCGGGGAATGCAGGATCAGCGATTGCTGCGTACTGTGCAAAAGCAGGTATTTCCTGCGATATTTACGTTTCCGCTTCTGCTTCAAAAGAAAAACTTGTTCAGATAGAGATGTATGGAGCGAATCTTCATAAAATATCAGGAAGCAGGGAAGATGCAGCGAATGCAGCTCTTGAGGCAGCAGAAAAAAATTATTACGCAAGTCACGCATGGAATCCTTTTTTCTTTCACGGGACAAAAACATTTGTTTTTGAAATCATTGAACAACTAGGATGGAAAATACCTGACGTGCTCATTGTTCCTGTTGCTCATGGGACGTTGCTCTATGGCTCATTTTTAGGATTGCAGGAGTTAAAAAATGCAGGAATAATAAAGAGATTCCCGAAGATCATAGGTGTGCAGGCAAAGAACTGTGCTCCGTTGTACGAATCGTGGAAGAATCAACGAGATGGTATTTCTAAGATCAGTAAGAAATACACGATTGCAGAGGGAATTGCAATAGCTGAACCAATAAGAGCAAAGCAAATTTTACAGGCTATCAGAGAAACTGGTGGTGAAATTATTGTTGTGAGCGAATCAGAAATAAAAAGAGCACTAAAAGATACTGTGAGGAAAGGTTTTTACATAGAACCGACATCTGCATCAACGATTGCAGGAATCAAAAAATATAATGCAGCAGATGAAAAAATTGTGGCCCCGCTGACAGGTCACGGATTAAAGGCTTCCGGTACAATGTTGAAGTTGTAAGTCCTTCTCTAAGTTTTTCTGGACAAATAGAGAAAGTATTTATACAGAAAAGTAGATACAGGAAAAGGATAATTATGTTAAAAATGGAGAATACACCAAACAAGAAAGAAAGCTTTACCCGGCGTCCCGTTGCAACATACTCCATTGTTGCACACGATCCCGAGACTGGAGAATGTGGTGTTGGAGTACAATCACACTGGTTTTCTGTTGGTAGTATCGTACCATGGGCCGAAGCAGGGATCGGTGCAGTAGCGACACAGTCTTTTGTAGAACCTTCATACGGACCCCTCGGTCTCACCCTAATGCGAACGGGAAAATCGGCACCAGAAGCATTAGCTGCTCTTCTTGCAGCTGATTCAAACCGTAAGACACGGCAGGTAGCCATGATAGATGCCCAGGGGAGAGTTGCGGTACACACCGGGTCCCGCTGCGTCGCTGCAGCAGGACATGCCATAGGGAAGAATTTTTCTGTTCAGGCAAATATGATGAGTAACGAACGAGTATGGCCTGCCATGAAGGAAACGTTTGAAACAGTAGAAGGTGATCTCGCTGACAGATTACTTACAGCACTCGAAGCTGCAGAGGCAGCAGGAGGTGATGCTCGAGGTAAGCAGTCTGCAGCACTTCTGATTGTTCATGGAACATCAACAGGAAAAGCTTGGATCGATAGACGATTCGATCTACGGATAGAAGATCATCCGGATCCTTTAGTAGAATTACGTCGGTTACTCCAAATAGCCCGGGCGTATGAACACGCGGAGCGAGGAGACGATTTCGTTACCGAAGGAAAAGTGCAAGAAGCTGGAAAAGAGTACGCTGCCGCAACGAAGTTCGCGCCTGAGATTGTTGAACTCCCTTTCTGGCATGCAATTAGCCTTGCTGGTACAGGGGATCTCGAGAAAGCAAAGCCGATATTTGCAGAAGTATTTAAAAAGGAGCCACGATGGCGAGAGTTTGTAGTTCGGCTGCCCAATGCTGGATTGCTCCCCGATGATCCAAAATTGGTGAAGACAATTACGTCTATAGGAAGGAAAAAATAGAGAAGCACCTTGAAGACTGTCAGTCCACATTTAAACAGTTGTTAATCCTTGAAATATTTTTCAGATCCTCCCAATACATTTGCAATAAACTCCTTTGACTCTGATAGTTGATTTTACCTAACTTGGTATATCCAACCTCACTTTTCATATCATCCCAAATTGTTATTATATCCAAACTATTTATATCTCTCGTTTCTTTTTTAACGTTTCGTATGTTTAAGAAGTAAATTTAGTCAAGTTTAAGGTTCTGTAAAAGTTCATCTTTATTTATCATGACCTTGGGCAAAGTTGGCCTTTTGGCAAAATTTGCAGTTACTCATAGACAGTCCCCCATTATCCAAAATAATTTTCCATTCTATCAAATGCTTTTTTTATCGTTCCCTTGGGAACACAGAATGACAATCTTAAATGACCTTCGCCTGTCGGTCCAAAAGCTATCCCTGGTGTTGTTGACACCTTAGCTTCTTTCAAAAGTTTTTTGCAAAAACTTGTTGAGTTTTTACCCTCTTCCAATAGTATTTTTGGAAACATGAGATAAGATCCCCGCGGTTTTTGATACTCAAAAACTGAACTGAGATTATCAAGACGATCACACATCAAATTACGAGTGGAGAGGTAGTGCTCTCTGAATTTTGCTATACAATCTTTGGGACCTTTTAAAGCTGCAAGTGCTGCATACTGAGAAATTACTGGTGCACAGATTGCAAAAGGAATATGAGCCTTAGTAATCTGCGGAATTAATTCCTCATCTGTGTGCAAATAGCCTATTCTCCAGCCTGTCATAGCATAAGTTTTTGTAAATGTAAAACAGCTGACCGTATTTTTTCTCATTTCAGGAATTGAAGCTATACTAAAATGCTCATGCCCATCATATGTAAAATATTCATAAGCTTCATCCGTGATAACCATTAAGTTATTTTCTAAGGCAATATCAGCTAACTGACGAAGCTGTTTCTTGCCAAAGACAGTACCCGTTGGATTACTTGGAGAACAATACATAACTGCTTTTGTTCTGGGAGTTATTGCCTTTTCTATAGCTTCTATATCAAGGGCAAATCCTTCTTCTTCGATTATAGGAACAAGGACTGGCTTTCCCGAAGCTAGAATAATCTGACGGATATGGGTGGAATAAGTTGGAGATGGCAAAATAACTTCATCGCCAGGATCAATCAAAGCCATTATTGAAGCAGACAATCCTTCCACGGCACCGATAGTAACCAATATCTGAGAAACGTTAGCATCTATATTGTTATCTCTTTTGAGCTTTTTAACGATCTCTTTCCTTAATTCCAGTAAGCCAGAGTTCTCAGAGTACCCACCTACAAGTCCATTTTTTATTGCAGAAATTGCACCCTCTTTGATATGCTCCGGAGTATCGGAAGTTGGTTTTGCCCAGGACAAAAATGCTACATCTTTTATTTCCTTCGATAATCTTGTCATTTCATGAATTGCAGATTTCTGTATCTGCATAACCCTATTTGATATTCTCCAGTCATCTTTCATTTCATTTGCTCCTTACGTTAATCTATATATAGCTCATAATATAAACTTTCTCGAAATATGACATATAACATTTTGTGAATTTTCTATCTCTTTATAAACCCTTCTTGATGGGCAAAAACATGGACACTTTCTTTTTATATTCCTCGTACTCTTCTGCTCTCCCATTGTAGTAAAACATCATTTCTTCTTCGATTTTATCGCCCATGAATTATTTCAACCTTTCACTTCTCAGAATAAAGACACATTTTGTTCCCCTCCCTCCTTTATTATACAAAGCAAAAAAGTCTTATCCTTCCTCTTTACTTGCTTTTTCTGGAAGGGGATATTTAATTGTTGCAGAAGAATCGAATGTAGAAAGGAAAAAGTTTTTTGTCAGTATGATGGCTTCTCTTGGACATATATCTTGGCAAAGACCACAAAAACAACACTTTCCAAGATCTATCTTCGGATATTTTTTTGGATATTTATCTTTGTATTCTTTAGGCATTTCTACCATTTCTATTGCTCTATTAGGGCATATTTTAGCACAAAGTCCACAGGAGATACATTTATCAATATTATACTCGTGTTCTCCTCTGTATCCCTCTGGAATAGGAATGGATTCGTGAGGAAATCTGACAGTCATCGGTTTTGAGAAAAGATTTTTAATCAATTTAGGTATCACATCTACTTTCATTTTATCACCTATCTAAATCTGCGGGACATACATTTAAACTCCAGTAGATAGCTGGTACATCTGCGATCTCTGCTCCTTTTAGCAGATGTTCAAGTACAGGTATCATATGCAGGAAACTGGGACCACGAATTTTTGCCCTGTATGGTTTTGTACTGCCGTCACTCGTCATGTAAATTCCTGCTTCACCTCTTGCCACTTCATTACGGACATATACTTCTCCTTCGGGTATTTTTATAGCTAATTTAGGTTTTTTAAATTCTTTCGCTATAAAATCACCATCAGGTAGATTCTTTAACGCCTGTTTTACTATATTTATAGATTGCTGGATCTCCTCTAATCCTATCCAGTATCTTGCATAAGCGTCACCCTCTTTTCTAACAGGTACTTCAAAATCTAATTTACCATACACTTCATAAGGTTCATCTTTTCTGACATCCGTTTTCATTCCCGAAGCTCTTAATACAGGGCCTGTTGCCCCTAATCTTATTGCATCTTTTAATTCTAAGACTCCAACATCTTTCATTCTATCTAAGTGAAATGGATTTTCCAACTTTTCAAACTCCAGCATTTCTTCCATCTTCTCCAGAACTTTTAGTATCTTTTCTTCGGCACCTTCGGGAAGATCCCTTCTTACTCCTCCGGGGCATATATATCCAGCTGGATAAACCCTTCCTCCGGTTATCATTTCAAACAAATCTAGGATATAATCCCTGTATCCAAAAGCTATTTTGAATCCTGTATCAAAACCGGTACCTGCTGAGATTACACCATACCAGATAATGTGGGATTGGATCCTCGATAGTTCCGCCATTATCACCCTTATATATTTTGCTCTTTCTGGAGTATCGATACTCATCAATTCGTCCACAGCCTCAGCATGAATAAGATTCCAATTTAACGGTTCTAAAACGCAAATTCTATCGGATAACACAGCATTTTGTATTGGCAGTCTGTATTCCATCAATTTTTCAAATCCTCTATGTAGATATCCCGGATCTGATCTGGCAGATAATATTCTTTCTCCATCTACTTCCAGCCTAACAGCGAAATTCCCTGAGCCTGGATGTGCAGGACCAAAAAACAGTTCATACTCATTTTTACTGATAGATTCCATCTCCATTGATTACACCTCTTTAAAATAAATGTTTTCTCTTTCATTTTTCTTGTTGTAATACTTTTCTCTGACATATTTTCCCCAATCGAAATCCTTTCTAAATGGAGGAGGTCCCTGCCAGTCCTCTAAGAAAAGAGGGGATAAATCATCATTTCCTTCAAATTTCACCCCAAACATTTCGTGCATCTCTCTTTCATGTATCTGAGCGTTCTCTCCCCATATAGGAACAACAGAGTTTATATTCTGATTATCTCTATCTATCCTTGTTTTTAAAGTGATAAGGATTTTATCTTTATATGACCAGAGATGATAAGTCACTTCGTATTTTCCATCTTTTACCCAATCAGTTACAGATATTGCAGATAGATGTCCAAATCCTATTTTTTTTACAAATCTACATAAATCTATCAAATTTTCTTTATCCACTTTTATCCATATCCTCTGTTTCCTCTGTATTTTCCCTTCAACTTCAAACTTTGCACTAATTTTATCCAGAACATCTTTTTCCATTTACTCCATCTCCTCAACATGCTTGAATATCTTTCCACACGCTTCAAATATCGCTTCAGGTCTCGGTGGACATCCAGGAATATATATGGTAACTGGTAAATAATCTTCTAATCTCTTTATTGTATTATAAGAATCCCAGTACATGCCTCCAGTCATGGTGCATGATCCCATAGCGATTACTACCTTTGGCTCAGGCATCTGTTCGTATATTTTCTGAGCTCTTTTCATTGATTTCAAAGTTTGATACCCCGCAATAAACAAAACATCTGCATGCCTTGGTGTTCCTACAACAATCATTCCAAATCTTTCCATATCCCATCTGGATCCAACTACGGGGACCAATTCAGTAAATCCGCATGAATTGAACCAATTCATAATCCATATAGCCTTTATGAATTTTTTCATCTTCTTTTTTTGAGCCGATTCTTTTGTCATCTTATCACCTTTCCATAGACTCGGTATGTCCCAAATAAAAACTTTTTCTTTATAAACCCTTCCTGATCTTGGGCAAAAACATGATTAAAATGCGTTATCCTCTCATTTCTTCAAACTCTCCATGAATTCTTTACCAAGTAATTCCTCACCTACAAATATTGTGGGATCCCCTCCCGTATGCCAGAATATTATATTGTCATCCTTTGATATCTCTCCCCGATCTATCAATCCTATCAATCCTGCCATCGCCTTTCCCGTATACACAGGATCCAGGATAATTGCTTCTGTTCTCGCCATCAATTTTATGGCATCGTTCGCTTCTCTTGTTGGGATATCGTACCCTTCTCCTATAAAATCAGAGTATGTTATCACATCTTTCTCAGAGAAAGATTTTTTTATCCCTAAAAGTTCACCTGTTTTTCCAGCCATCTCGGCTATCATCTTTGGAAATGGTTCAAACATCCTTCCGACTCTGATACCCATTATATTCACATCTGAATTAACAATTCTTTTTCCGACTAAAAGACCAGCCTGTGTTCCTCCAGAACCAGTGGCAGATATAAGATGATCTACTGTAATGCCAAGGTCATTTATCTGCGAGTTTATCTCCAAAAAAGCGTTTGCAAACCCGATGCATCCAATAGGTGTCGCTCCACCTACAGGCATGATATAACACCTATGTCCTTCCGCTTCCAATTTTTCAGATAAAGATCTCATGAGTTTTCCTGCCTTCTCTGCGCCTTCATCTAAATTTTTCGCCGAGACAAAATGAATCTCAGCACCCATGAGCTTTTCCAGCAGAAGGTTTCCGCGATACTCTTCAGGATCATTACCGATCAGGACAAGAAATGTTTTTAACCCGAGCTTCGTTGCGCATGCCGTGGTCTCTCTCGTAAAGTTTGACTGCACACCTCCAGTTGTAATTATACTATCCGCTCCCTTTGATAATGCATCTGCCAGAAGATACTCCAATTTTCTAATTTTATTTCCGCCGTATCCAATACCTGTCATGTCATCTCTTTTTATATACACTTCAGGAACACCAATAGCTTTTGATAAATTTTGTAACTTTTCCAGAGGTGTCGGCAGTCTCCCTATTCTTATTCTCGGTATCTCTTCGATTTTCATGGATTAATTAAAGGATTATTAAATATATATGTTGTCTTCAGTCATAACGCAAACGTGTCGCTTCGTCTGTAATTGTTGGCTCGATCCTCTTTTTCCACTCTGGAGATTCCCATGTTCTCAGATTTTTATGCGTTAGATAATATTTTTGAGGAATCGGGTGTGTTCCGATAACTACCTTCATATGATACTTTTCTTTTATAAAATCGCAGAAATGATCGATATAAGGACAGGGAGGGTACCCTACCACAAATCCTGTTGCGAGATGTATCGCCTCTGCACCATTCTTCTTCATCTCTTCTGGACAGTACTCTACATTTCCGCCGGGACAGCCGCCGCATGTGGTATATCCTACCAATTCTACTTCTTTATCCTTATAAATACTGAATGCGCCTTCTCTATTATGAAGAGATCTCAAGCATTTACCGCCTGCACAAGTATTCCAGCGATCGCATATGATTATACCGATCTTTATTTTTTCTGTCATGCTATCTCTCCCTTTCTCCTTTTATGAACTCTTCGACCATCTGTTTTGCCACTGAGTCCGGATACTGGATCGGTGGATGCTTGAAACTGTATGCAGATATGGATATCAACTGTCCACTTACCCCTCTATCCAATGCAATTTTAGTTGCCCTGATCGCGTCTATCATCACGCCTCCGGAGTTTGGCGAATCCTCCACGCTGAGCTTAAGATCTATTGTTAATGGTATGTCTCCAAATTTCTTTCCCACCATATAGATATAGCAGACTTTGTTATCATTTAAGAATTCTACATAATCTGAAGGCCCTATTCTCAGAGGAATTTTATATGGAACTAAGCTTTGTACTGCCTCTGTCTTACTTATTCTTTTAGATTTCAGCCTTTCCGGTTCTAGCATATTATAAAAATCAGTATTCCCGCCAATGTTCAACTGATAACTCTTCTCAATTTTAACTCCTCTGTCCAAAAGCAATTGTGCAAGAACTCTGTGAATTATCGTAGCTCCTACCTGACTTTTTATATCGTCTCCTGCACACGGAAGTCCTGCATCTTCAAACTTTTTCGGCCAGCCGTCTCCAGAAACAATGAATGCTGGCATTGCATTTATGAAGGCAACTCCTGCCTTTAAGCACTGTTCAGCATAGTACCTGGACGCTTTTTCACTTCCTACCGGCATATAATTTATGAGTACATCTGCATTACTCTCCTCCAAAATCTCTGCTACATTTACTGGCTTCTGATTTCTATCTACAGGTATCTTTTCACTCAAATATTTACCGATGCCATCCAAAACTTCCCCCTTTTGGACTATAACATCACTTTTTGGCGGATCTGAAAATTTTATTGTACAGTTTTCGCCTGAAAATATTGCTTCTCCTAAGGGCTTACCCACCTTCCTTGAATCTACATCGAAGGCAGCTACAGGAACTATATCTTTTATCTTATAACTCCCAAAGACGTTGTGCATTAATCCCGGGACTAATTCATCTTTTTCATCCACGTTTTTATAGTATTCTAGACCTTGGATCAATGATGATGCACAGTTTCCTATTCCTGCTACAGCTAGTCTTATCTTGCTCATTAAAATCACCTTTCTATTATATACCGTAAGCTTTAAATATTTTATGCTTGTGAAACATTTAAATTCTATAAAATCTAATATAAATTGGTGATAAAATGCCACTTGAGAGACTGAAAAGAAAAATGACAAAGGAAGTTATGTGGATATATGTATTGAAACTCCTTAAAGACAGGCCTATGTATGCCTATGAACTTAAAAATGAGATTAAAAAACGATTTGATTGGGTTCCAGCCACTATCACGTCTTATGTAGTTTTATACAGGCTTCAAAGTGAAGGATATGTTACTGCAAAGTGGGGAGATGAAAGTACCAATTCAAGAAGAAAGTATTATTATATAACAGAAAAGGGAGAGAAACTTCTGAAAGATGGGGAGAAATTCCTTAGAGATATAATCCAAGTGCTGTTTGAATCTTAAATCTTCAATACTTCAAACTCCTCTACCACGTCTGAATCTTTCAGATGCTTCTTAATATCCTCTACAGTTAACTTGCTTTTTGATATATCCACAAGTCTAACATTTGTAGATTTATTATCATCTATCATTTCTCCTTCATTATAAAGTATGTTTATAAGATTTTCTCCAAGAAAAAGATCTACTTTAGCGCTAGCACCTGGTATGTTTTTTACTATTGAATTTATTTCCACTAAGTCACTTCCCTTTGCTGCCAGGGGAGATATTACGGCTTCTTTATCATCCGGATCTGTTTCTATCAGAACATACTCACATTTTTCCAGTTCTAGGGCTTTAAAGACTTCTTCAGGGAACTCGATCTTATTTCCCTTTAATCTCACTATACTGTATTCTTTCATTGTAGTCACCATTGTTCTAAGACGAAGGAAAAATAATATCTCTATAAATTTAAAGGTTTCGGTTAAAGGTTTTCCCAAACAAATAAAAGTTTAAGATACATAGCATAAGCATGGATAAAAATCTAATTATTTTTGAAAAGAGTTTAGTTTTATCTCTTGCATTCCTTATTTTTCTCTCAGGATGCATTACTGAAGCACCTCAGACAACAACACCCCCCGCCACCACAGCACTCCCGACCACATCCACCCCAACGCAACCTTCTGCACAGTTTGAGGTCACTGATTTACGAGTGGCTCCTGAGAGTCCTAAAGTAGGAGATACACTGACTATTCTTGTAGATGTCCAGAATAGAGGAGATTCTTCGGGAAGTTACACACTCATAGTGAGTATCGGGATGAAATTAAAGAATCAAGATATAGAATTGGAAGGAAAAAGTTGCAGAACAGTTGAATTTCAGGAAATAGTAGACAAAGAAGGAGAAATAGAGATAAGAACAGGTGATTTGGCAAAAACAATAAATGTTTCATCTTTAGAGACGCAGACCACAACACCCCCCGCCACCACAGCCCCAACTACACCCGCCCCAACATCTCCTCCAGTGCAGAATTCATTTTTCTACATGCTGCAAGGAAAATTTATCCAGACAACAGAGTATGAATATGAAATATATTTGGAGAGTAGAGATGTAAAACCTGTGGATGTGAACACTGTTCTTATTCCTTCAGTTTCGAGTTACCATTTCTCACAGCAAATTTTTAAACAGAGTATTGGGTATAGTGAAAACCCAGATAAAATAACTAGGAAAAAAGATGAGTTTGGAGTAAGATACGAGAGGGCAGAGTGGAATGATCCTCCTTCGGAAATAACTGTAAAAAGAACTGCAACATGTAAAAATATTATAAGTTATTCTCCATTTATCACACAATCTAAATATCCTTTAGATGCAAAATCTTTGTCTTCCAATATCAAGAAATATCTCGGTCCTGAATTCTTTGTGCAGTGTGACGATCCCGAAATAATACAAAAAGCAGAAGAGATTGTGGAAGGAGCAGAATCAGAGATGGATGCAATAGTGAGGATACTGAACTGGGTAAGGTACAATGTACAGTATACATGCTCGAAGGATCTTAAAATATGCGAGGGAGTCTCATTTGTCGATGCAAAGAGAACACTGAAATACAGAAAAGGAAACTGCGTAAACTTTGCAAATTTATCGATCGCATTATTGAGAGCGGCAGGGATCCCGGCAAAAATGTCAGGAGGGTACGTTGCCGATTCCGAGCATGAATCTCTAGCATGTCACGCCTGGATAGCTGTATACATTCCGGAAGAAGGATTTGTCGAGTTTGAGTCTTCATACTGGATGCCAAGATCTGGATTAGTACCGGAAACAATGCTCACGTCTCAGCACATATGCTATGGAGGTGTTGGAGTATCGAATGCAAATTTTAGTGAACTGCACAGATCAACACAAGAAATTACATCTCTCCCAGAAAAAAAGGCGTACGTATCGGAAACTATCAACAAAAACGACATCGTATCGTTTTTTGCTTATATAGAAAAGAGTTCCAAAAATCGCACCGTATCTTTCACAGCCGATGCACCACCGGGATGGAAAGTATTTTTTTCCAACGATATCCTCACTATAGATTCAGAGAATTATATTTCCAAGGAACTCCTCATCACCATCATACCGCCTCCAGATGTCAAATCTGGAGATGAAGTTGAAGTAAAGATCATTGCAGATGATGGGTCTCAACAGGAAGAGATAATATTGTCCGTATCTGTTTACTAATGAAAAACTATTTTAAAACATCGTCAAAAACTATATACATGGAAGATTTTTTAAATAAAAAGAATAAGATTGCAGTTATAGGTGTTTCAAATAATCACGAAAAATGGGGATACAGAGTATATAAAACTTTAAAATCTTCTGGATTCAGTGTCTATGCAGTAAATCCAAAACATACAAAAATTGATTCAGATAGATGTTATCCTGATTTGAGATCGATACCAGAAAAACTGGATGAGGTAATAACGATTGTTCCGCCAAAAGTAACTGAGAGTATAGTCAAAGTATGTAAAGAGCTAAACATAAAGAAGGTATGGATGCAGCCGGGCTCAGAATCAGAAGATGCTATTAGATTTTGTAAAGAAAACGGTATTGATGTAATGTATAATGCATGTTTTGTTGTCGATGGTTTAGAGGAAACTATTTAAATTTCAATGCATAAGAAACTTTATGAAATTAGTTTTGAAGTTCGGAGGCTCTGTTCTTCTTAGAGATGGAGAGATAGATACTAAAATGATAAAACGTTATGTTCTTATAATCGATCAGATAAGTCAGAAACATAAAATAAATATAATCGTGGGTGGAGGAAATCTAGCAAGAAAATATATAAAGGCTCTGGAGAATTTAGGAGCTCCCGAGTCCTTTAAAGACCTTGCAGGCATAGAGATCTCGAGAATAAATGCACAGATATTTATTACAGCATTAAAAGATCGTGCTTACCCTGTACCGCCAAAAAGTTTTGATGAGGTAATAATGGCATTAAGCTCAGGGAAAATTGTAGTCTGCGGGGGAATGTTCCCGGGGCAGTCAACAAACGCTGTTGCAAGCTTTATAGCTGAAGAAATGAAAGCTGATCAACTTATTAATATAACAGATGTTGATTATGTATACACAGATGATCCAAAGCTAAATCCAGACGCAGAACCTATAGAAGAGATAAAAATTGATGATTTTATAAAACTCATAATGAAAAATCCTGGAGGTGCAGGAACGTATAAACTTTTTGATATTACGGCCGCTCAGATCATAAAAAGATCAAGAATTCTATTAAAATTCGTTTCTGGACGTGACCCCGAGAACATACTAAAAGCAGTGAATAATGAGAGGGTAGGAACAGTTGTCATGAGCGAGATTGGACGTTGATATTCATAAACAGCATCTGTCGACACAGGTACATGTCGTTTCGACTCCTTCTGTATTTCTTATTTCACTAACTTTTTCGTCTATTTCATTCATGTCTTTCGCGTTTAGTATTACAAGAATATCATACTCCCAAAAAGTAAGTGAGCCTCTCCAGATTTTTTTAACGACTTGAATATAATGTTTTCCATTCCCGAAATCACTTTTGTCAATATGTATGCTCTTACCATAAAATCACCAACAAAATTCTGAGTATTGTTACCTCATATATCTTCATTTCTATACTTAAATATTTTACTAACGAGGCTTGAAAATGAAAATAAAAATACTCACTCAAAACTCTGCAACCATTTGAAATACTCATAATACTCTTTACATGTCATGTATCTGACGTTGTATTTGTTTTCAATAAATGCAAAATAGTTTTTTATCTCCTCAATTTTTTTCTGTATTTAGGGTAAGATCGTCATTTACAATGTTCCAGTTGTGAAAATATATAACAAGGGCATCATACCCCTCTTCTGTCTTTCTCATTGTAAGTTCCTCCATATTACCCTTATAGAAGTTCAGATATCGTCCTTCAGTGGAGGTCAATGGCAGTATAAGTAAATTATCTTCAAAATAGATGGTATCTTCGGTATCCCAGTCTAAAAATCCAGTTTCTTTCAATACCTTTTTGAGATCGTCGTCATCACAAAGCATCCTGCTCTGAAAGATACTATATCTGATCATACTTTTTTGCTTTCTCTTCCCTACTGAGTATCCATGTTTTCAGTTCATTGTAGTCATACCAGTCGTGCCACGAAAATGGAGTCCTATCTCATGCCCATCATCTATCATTCTTTTGAGTGGTTCTTCAAACTGAAACATATCTGCCATGGAATCATACTCCACTAGAAAGGTAGCTTTGATGTCATGTTTTTAAATATATCTAGAATTATAAGTGTTGTTTCTTCTATACTTTCGTAAATATCGCTGCCCCCTATCTCAGGCTTCTCTTTTTCCCAATCTATCGTCACAATGAAATTTGCCGGGGTTATCATCGTTAATCTCACCCATGCTGAATAAAAGGAAAACTTATAAGAACTACCTCTTTTTGCATAGAGATACTTTATATCCGAAAATAAAAAGTTTATCACATATTCTCAGAAAGATTTTTATATGAACATCATCTTTTCCTGATCATGAACAGCCAGAAAATAGCTCATGTTGGGATTTTCGCGGCTTTGTACACTGTTATAGGCATGATCCCCGCATTTCCTTTAGTCGGATCTTCAGCTACAATGAGTTTTAGCGAAGTTTTAAAACCTTTTAACGGTATTCTTTTAAATCCATACTATGGATTTTTGGCTACAGGAATAGGGGCTTTTGTTCTTTCTCTAATAAATCCTTCTCTACCCTTTGGATTTGCTTATTTTATTGTACCTGCTGTTGGAAGTTTACAAGCTGGTTTTCTAGCTTACAAAAAATGGAAAGAAGGGACTGTTCTTCTGGGGGTATTGATATTTTTATGGTATCTTTTTGATACTGGAAGAATAGTCTGGTATTATCCTTTTCTTCACTTTGTAGCCTTATTTTTTATTATTTTTACAGGGAAAAAACTTCCCGCACTTTTAAAATCGAAACATATTGCAGTTTCTCTTTTCATCATTTCTTTTTGCGCAACTCTGACAACTCATTTGACAGGAAGTATATTTTTTCTGAACATGTATTCACCGTCTCCAGAGGTTTTCGAAAAAGTTGTTTTCATATACCCCATAGAAAGATTAATTTTCACGATATTATCTACAGTTTTATGTTATGCAATACTGAAAGGTGGATTTATTGATAGAAATAGATGGAAGCTACTGTGAAGGAGGAGGACAGATTTTAAGGACAGCTGTAGCTCTTGCGGGTGTTACAGGAAAAGAAACTAGAATATTCAACATTCGAGCAAGTAGAGACCCCCCAGGACTCAAGAGACAACATTTGGCGGGTATACTCGCCGCCGTAAAAATATGCAATGCTTTGGTAGAGGGGGCAGAGATCGGATCGAAAGAAGTTGTTTTCAGGCCGGACACTATAAACTCGGGAAAATATAAAATAGATATAGGTACTGCGGGATCAGTAACATTACTTCTGCAAACTTTAATTCCAATAACCATTTTTTCAGATAAAAAAACAGTTTTAAATATTACAGGAGGCACAAATGTGCAATGGTCTCCTTCAATTGATTATTACTCAGAAATATTCCTCTATTTTCTAAAAAAAATAGGAATAGAGACAAAAATGGAAATTTTAAGATATGGTTTTTATCCTAAGGGAGGAGGAAAAATCAGATTCGAAGTTTTATCATGGGAAAATAAAAATAGGATAGATCTTACAGAAAGAGGAGAAAAGAAAAATATCAGGACAATAAGTGTAGCCACACATCATTTAAAGAATGCCGAGGTGGCAGAAAGGCAGATAAGAGGTTTCAGAAGAGTTTTACCGTGCGAAAAAGAGACAAAGTATGTGGATTCTTATTCCATTGGCTCGTCTATTACAGGCACAGCACATTTTGAAAACTCGAGAATGGGTAGTTCTGTTCTTGGCGAAAGAGGAAAAAAAGCTGAAATCGTTGGAAGAGAAGCAGCAGAGGAGTTAAAAAAAGAGATAGAATCCAATGCAGTTCTCGATAAACACATGGGAGATCAAATAATCCCATACTTGGGATTAGTGGGAGGAAAGATCAAGGTCTCGGAGATTACAGATCATTTAAAAAGTAATATCTGGGCAGTTGAGAAGTTTCTTCCCGTTAAATTCAAGATAGAAGGGAATATAGTTGAAACAAAATTTTAAAAACAATGAAATTATAGTTTTAAGTAGGAGATAACCATGAAGATGCAAAACAAAATAGCCTTAGTTACGGGAGCTGCGCTAGGCTATAAAAATGGTGGTCCTTCAATAGGAAGTGCTATCGCATTTAAACTTGCTTCTGAAGGAGCAAAAGTCGTAGTTATTGATATTTTAGAAAAGATGGGACAAAGAACTGTCGATAAGATTAAGGAAAATGGAGGAGAAGGCTTATTTATAAGAACAGATGTATCAAAAACAGATGAAGTTAAAAGGGCTATAGAGATAACCAAGCAGAAATTTGGGAAATTACATTGTCTTGTAAATTGTGCTGCTTCTTATGAAGGCAATATCTTTAAAAATGTTGTAGAAACTCCGGAGGAAGACTGGAATCACATTATTGATGTGAATTTAAACGGATATTTCAGGTTTGCTAAATATGCAATTCCTTTGATGTTGGAAAGTGGTGGGGGAACAATTGTAAACATTTCATCATGTGCCGCTTTCAATGTTTTAAAAAGTTTTAGCATCTATCCTGTGACAAAGGCTGCAATCAATGCTTTAACGAGAACATTAGCCATAGATTTTGCTCCGCAAATTCGCACAAATGCGATTTGCCCCGGATTTGTAAGAATAGCGAATTCAGAGAACGATAGAACCCCAGAGGAAATCAAGCAATGGATTGAAGGAATAGCTAAAGGCTATCCTCTTAAAAGAACTTGTTCAGTTGAGGAAATCGCCAATGTTGCTTTGTTTTTAGCCAGTGATGACTCATCGTATATCAATGGTGAGTGTATAATAGTTGATGGTGGAAGATTCGTATCCGATACGCATGAATTTTAACGATGAAAAGTTTTTGCCAACATCACAACTTATCTGGTTTGTGCCAAAAATTTAAAAGTTTGAATTGTACATTATATATAATGGTGATGAAAATATGACGAGTTTGAAAGAATTGAAGGAAAAGATACTACCAATACTTAAAAAATGGGAAATTAAAAGAGCATCTATATTTGGGTCCTATGTTAGGGGGGAGGCTAGAGGTGACAGTGATATAGATATTTTAGTAGAACTTGATGAGAAATTAAGCCTATTAGACTTCATAGGCCTTAAACTTGAGATTGAAGATGCTATTGACAAGAGGGTTGATCTGGTAGAATTCTCTACGATCAAACCAGCATTCAGAGATAGAATTTTGAAAGAACAGGTGGTACTCATATGAAAAGAGAATATAAAGCCTATTTAGAAGACATTTTAGAGTGCATTGAAAGAATTGAAGAATATGTTGACAGAATGAATGAAGTTGATTTTTATGAAAATTATCAAGTACAGGATGCTGTGTTAAGACGTTTAGAGATTATTGGTGAGGCTGTCAAAAGAATACCCCAAAATATTAAGGATAAATATCCTAATATCCCTTGGAGGAAAGTTGCAGGACTAAGAGATGTACTAATTCATGGATACTCAGGTGTAAATTTGAAAAGAGTATGGAAAATAATTATAGAAAATCTACCAGAACTGAAATCTCAAATCATTGATATAATTGATTCAATAAAAAAAGATGAAATAAAATGATGAAGGGGGATTACTCTGTGGTGGCGAATTTCAAATACGCTCAGAACACTATATTTTTGTTTTATGTCCCAAATTTAAAAACAATGGAATGTATTATTAGTAGTTTGGATATGAAGGAGTTAGGCGAAATATGTCTAAGAGATGAGAAAATGGAAAAATATGACTTAGTTGCACCATGCGGTGATTATTGCGGTGGCTGTGGACAGTATAATGAATTAATTGTTAAAACAGCCAAGCAGATGAGGGAATTTGCAGATCTTTACGGGTTCGAATTTCGTTCCGAGGAAGCATTCGATTTCAAGCAATTTGTGAAGGGATTAAAATGGTTCATCGATAATGCGAAGTGTCCAGAGTGCCACTATGGTGAGGGACCACCATGGTGTGAGGTAAGGAAATGCTGTTCTGAAAAAGAATTGCGTATATGTTTTGAATGCGAAGAGTTTCCATGCTCCAAATTCAAGAAGTATGCAGATCTCGACACGATGGATAGGTATAAGAGATTTGAGGAAGTAGGATTCGAGAAATGGGTCGAGGAACAAATGCAGAAAGCCAAGGAGGGCTATGAAATACATTTGCAGAAAGTAGCATCTTTAAAACCATAGCAGCCAAACGACAAGATTCATTTTCCACATTTTTAGGTAAACGAAAAAATAACGTACCCAGCAATTTTGAAAAAAGTATTTAAAAGTAACAGTAGAGATCATTTATGGATAAAGAAGAGATACCCTTGGACTGGAAGGACTATGTGGCTTTTACATTAGCCTTTCTTCAAACAGTCCTTTTGCCGTTTATACTTTTCATTGTAGCAGTATTAATTTTAGTGTTTTTAATATCAATTATGTGGTGAGTATGGAAATAACGAGGTATAGTTTTATATATCTTCTTTTAATGATCTCTATAGTTTTATTAAATATAAATTATTTTCCGCAAATTGATGAAAATCTGGAAGAGAACTACGAGCCTTCTAACATTTTGCTCGATACAATTCACGGAAACGCTAAGAGTGATAATCTGATACTGAAAAATAATTTTTCCTGTGAAGAAACACCTTTTTTCCCAATAACTTCAAAAGTGTTATCAAATTATGATCTTTTGATAATCTCAGAGCCAGGGCACTCTTTTTTCAATTCTGAGATAGAAGCTATAGCAAAATTTGTAACAGACGGAGGCTATTTAATATTTATGGGAGGAGAAGTTCTAAATCCACTTCTTTCAGCATTCGATGTGAGTGTAACGGATATAGAATATATGGGCAAAAGTTACATGCCTCAAGAGGCAGGCGAAGAGAGCTATAACTTCAAATTTATAGATCTAGAAAAAAATGAACTGACAAAAAATGTCGACTGTCTTTATTTTAAGAGAACGAAGTTGGTTTCCGGAGATTTTGATCTCACAGCATCTAAATCACATAAATTTTCTTTTGATTTTGAAGATTTTCGTTATGAGGTCTCTAAACCTGTTACACTGATAGGTGTAAAAAATTATGGAAGCGGAAAACTGCTCGTAATAGGGAGTTTTTTAGATCCAAGCCATGACACTAACAAGATTCTTATTCAAAACTTTATACCACCAAATAAATTCAAAAATAGAGAAGAATATGATGCATTATATTCTTATCAAAAAATGATGAAAAATATCAGAGGAAATGGGCATCTCGATCTCGCTTTAAACCTCGAGGCTGCCTGGAAAGCATATTTTGAAGGAGAAGATCCAAGACCGATTCTTGCCCAAAAACAGGGTATACCCCCTTATTCAAAGTTTTTCTTCCTTTACTATGGGACGTTAGTTCTTTTTCCATTTTTTGTATTTTTTATAATAGATAAAAAAAGGAGTTTCATCTTTCTACTTTTTCTTTTAATTCTTTCTTCTCAGGTACATTATCACGAGAGAGAAACGAATCCGAATCTTTTGATACGGCCAGATAGTATCGGTGTCTCTTTAATTTCTCAAGAAATAGAAGAGAAAGATCTTGATGATTTTATATTCCTTAGAATGGAAACAGTTACAGAAGTATACAATAATTATCCTTCTCCAATGGAAATTCTCTCATCCATGAGAGACGATTGCGATGGACAGGCAATTTTAGCAGCTTCTATTTTAGAAAAGATGGGATATAAACCAAAAGTGGTCTTTGGGATAGGGCATGCGTGGGTGGAGTATGAAGGAGGAGATATTCTTAGTCCCTTGGGGGGATATTATATCAAATTCAATTCTAAGGGCATTAAAGATATAGATGTCTTAAATTTAATTGCTTATTCATTCTGTTATTCCTATACTTACAAAACTATCTCTTTTTTACTTTTCGGAATATTATTGGCTAACTGGAGGAAAAAGATAGATTTTTCATATTTAATGAACTCTTTTATTTTGACAACTTTCTTATTTGTATCTTTCTATTTCCTTATCCTCATATCTAGAGAAATAGGGTTTTTATCTATTTTTCTTTTCATAATCTTCCTCTATATGACAAAACATGGTATAGAGTGGACCGACAGATATAGGAGTAGAATACTCTCTTTTTCACTGGCTGCAGGGATCACAGTCTTCTTATTTCCGTATATATCACTATTACCCTCCAAGATTCTGACATTTTTATTAACTTCTGTCATCCTTGTTATTTTTTACATAATGTTTGTATTGAATTTTGAAGAAAAGATTTTCTGAAAAGGAATATTTTTTAAATTTAGAAACATATTTAACAATATGGAAAAGATATTTACTCAGGCTATAGATACTATATTTAAAAAACCAATTCTTTTAGTTCCAATGGCTATCCCCGCGGTCTTTGCCATGGTATTTGCCGGGAAGATCTTTATAGATTTCTGGAGATCAGGCTTTGATATATATTATTTTGCAAATTTTGATATTTCTCACCTGGTATACGCTGTAATAATTCTTTTTTTAATTTATATCTTCTTTTTGCTCATGGAGGGTATAATGATCTATGATTTTACATTAAGAGGAAATATTGAGATTAAAGAGATTATTCTGAAATCTATCAAAGTATTTCCTATATTTTTGGCAACATTTTTACTTTTTTTGATATTTTATATCATTGCGGTACTTCCTTTCTCCCTCCTAGCTGCTCTTGGAACTTGTGGGATCATTCTAATGTTTGTAGGCATCTTTTTTGTAGTGCTCTTCATATCTCCCATAATGTTTTATATTTTGCCTTCAACTGCAGACGGTAAATATTTCCACAATGCACTGATTAAAGGAGTTAATTTCCTTAGAAGAGACTTAAAAAGAGGATTTTATTTAGGTTTATTCTTTTTGCTCGTATCTCTTGGAGTTTCATTGATACCGATAGTCGGGACATTTTTGCAGTATATTTTCCTGCTTCCGTTCTTTATCGTTGTAATAACAATATATTACCTCAAGGAAGAAAAAGGCATTGAATACAGTATAGAGGTAGAGGTAAAGTACTGATGAAAAACGTAGTAAAGAAATATGATAGGACTGCTTCATTTTATAATCAAAGATACAGGAAGATACAGGAAAATAAATATAAAAAGATGATAAATTTTCCTGTAAAAGGAAAAATACTGGATATTGGATGCGGTACAGGACTTTTATATGATTTTTTGGAATATGATAACTATATAGGTACAGATTTATCTCTTGAGATGTTAAAAAAAGGAGGTTTCGCCAACAAAATACTTACAGATTGTGAGTTTTTACCTTTTAAAGATTGCGTTTTTGATTTTATTTTTTCCTTTACAGTTCTACAGAACTTACTTTCTTATAGAATGATCTCCGAAGCTTACAGAGTTTTAAAGAGAGAGGGAATCTTTGTCCTGACAACTCTTAAAAAAACGTATAAAAAAGATTTAATTGAGACTTTTAAATCATTTGAGTTGATCGATAGGAGAGAATGTGATGAGGACGTGGGATTTGTATTAAAAAAAGCTTTCTAAGGTTTCTTGATTCAGAATTACACTTTTTCTTTTCCAGAGATCAAAATCTGTTGATAGTCTGGATTTTATATAATCCAACGCTTCTTTCATGGTGTCAAAAAAGTTCATTTCAGCGTTTCTTACATTTTCCCTGCATTCCCAGACCCCTACGGGTAGAAAGTAATCGGGAGTGACCTCTCTAAAAACCAATGCACAAGCCTGTCTTTTCAACTCTTTAAGCCTCTCCAAGACTCCGAATCTTATCGCATAGTAACCTCCCCCCTGTTTAATCGCATACGTTTTTCTTCCAAAATAAGTTTCATACTCGGATGTTATGTTTATCTTCTCCGCACCCATGGTCCAGAATGTATCAGGTATCCACGCTTCCAATGTCTCAAACTCCCATTTTTTCGGAATGAGAAGAATCTCAAAATGATTTCCTAAATATGAGTTGCTCAGAACAATGTATCTATCTATGATCTGGAAATCTTTTATCTCCGAGATCAGTTTTTTTCCGATAATGTCATCGACTGCTGTAATGCTCCATCTCGTGGGCACTATCTTTTTTTCTATTCCCAGTGCCCCGGAGCTGAGAAACCTTGTGAGAGAGTATACGTCATATCCCTCTTTGTAAAGAATGTCGAGAGCATTTTCCGCTTTTATGTCGTCATTAACAACTTTATCTACCTCTTTTGATATCTTCGGATTTTCAGTAATCTTTAATTCCTCTATTCTACCCAGAGGCCCCATAGGCTGCGATATTGCAGAGAACAGTATATTGAATTTCGGCTTTTTCTTGAGTTTTACCTCTATGTCTACAGGTTTTTCTGAAAGAACTATCTCCTGAACATCTTCCACGATCTTGCTTTCTTTATCCACTCGTACCTTCTCCATCGATCTTATGAGAGAAGATCTGTAGTTAATTATCTCGTTAAAACCATCTCCATACCATAGTTTAGGATTATCATAAATCTCAGCGTCATCGTCAAAAGGGAGGGAAAGAGGTCCGTAATAAACATGAGGATAGTTTTTCCAGCCTACAAATAATGAAGGTGAAGGCCCGAAAAACTCGCGATCCAGAGTCACCATTTTCTGTACCCTTATCTGTGCCAAGATAGGACATTTTGAAAGCCCACAGAAGAGCCTCCCTTTGCATACAATGCATTTCTCCTTATTTATGTCCGTAGATTTATATATATCTACAAATATTTTACACCGGGGTGTCAGGAAAGATTGATGTTTCATTAATTCATGTTCTCTTCTGAGAATATATAATTTTCTGGTTTGAGAAGATAAAAGCATTTTTAAATACATATTTTCTATATATTTTTGGGAGTAATCCTCCTCTCAGGTGATAATTACGGAAGGTAAAATAATAACTGACATATGTGTACTCGTCTTTTTCATGATATTGATAGCGTTGAGAAAGTATCTTTTCACGGAAAGATTTTCGAAATTTTTAAAAGAAAATTGGTTTGTGTTTGGTCTTGCTATCGTAGGTTTCCTTATGATAGTTATTCCAGAAGAACCATCACCTTATCAAAATTTTATTGTTATTATAGGTGCATTTCTTATCGTTTATTTTTTTGTTTATAGTTACTTTTCAGTACATATTTTGTCATTACGGAACAGAAGGGGGATATGGAAAAAATGGCAAATATTATATGTTTCCATCGCTCCAATACTTCCCATCTATAGAGCGTATGAGTATTTTACAACCAAACCATACCACTCTCTTGACATTGTTATTTTTGTGTTTTTCTTAGGTACTGTTGTTTTTGTGAGCCGATTTTTACTGAAAGAAATGTTTTTTTCTAAAGGAAAAGGTGAATAACAATGATACCATTACATCTACTTTCTATTTTGAAAATAATTCTTTTATTCGCCTATATTATATTATTTTTCTTATTTTTCATTTCCATTTTAATAAGTCGTAAAATAATAAAAGTAACGTATCGAAAAGAAAAATGTCTCTCGGCTTATAGGAATCTGGAAGAATCTCCCTTCCTTAAGATCTCTCCGTATATTCTTGTAATATATATCCTTTCCATGGCTTTTCTCTCAAGGTATGCAGATAAATTCACAAGAGATATATTATTCATGGGAATTTTTGCCCTTCTGTATGGTATTCTAGGGTTTTATTTATTGAAAAAAATATTTAAGCTATTGGGGGAAGCACAATGAACTGGCTCTACCTGGTACCCGCGGTGTTTTGTTTTTTTGTAGGATTCATAATACTTTTTTACGCATTTATGATTGGAAAGAGAGTTGTAGGGTTTTTTGTTTTTGCTGCGTTTATTATATTTTTTTTATATAATTATTTTTCAGAGAATTTTCTCTTGAAAGAGCTGGAGCCCATACTATTTTTTTAGGTGTCATAATAGGGCTCATGGTAATTTTCTGCTTATGTTTCACAGAGATGGAAGGGGTAGGGTTTTTTATTTCGGGAGCGTCCATTGTGCTTTCTTCTTATTATTTCTTTAGAGGATTCTTTTTAGAAGAACAGTACGATACACTCACCTTATTAAGGCCTGCGGTACTCTTTGTAGCATTATCTTCAGTAAGTTTTTTATGGGGTATCATGGAACAAAAATTTGGGAGGAAGAAGAAAAAGATAAGAATACACTATTATGGATAGAATTATTCGAACTCTGACATTTCCATAATCCCATGATCGTTAAATTTAAATAACAGTTAATAGATATTTTATCATGATAAAAGTAGGAGTCGTGGGTTATGGAACGATAGGAAAAAGAGTCGTAGATGCTTCCATAGATTCTGGTTTTAACGTTGCAATTGCAGTCAGGAGATATACTCCGAAACTGGATATAGCCATTGAGAAAAAATATCCATTATACTCCATGACGGGAGATATAGGGATAGATGTTTGCGGAGATTTTGATGATTTTATAAAAGATTGTGATGCCATAGTTGACTGCACCTCGAAAAATGTTCCTGTTGAAAATTTTCCACGGTATAAAAATGTCAAAGTCATTTTAGAAGGAGGGGAAAAGCATTCTCTAACGAATTTCTCGTTTTCTTCTCTCGGAAATTATGAAGAGGGAGTTAATAAGGCTAAGGCAAGGGTAGTTTCATGCAACACTACTTCTCTGGTGAGAACGCTCTCACCTTTAAAAAATTATATTGGCAATGTTTTTGTAACTCTGATAAGGAGATCGGTAGATCCCTGGGATATAAAAGGAGGCCCGATAAATGCAATAGTCCCCGTTCTCAAGGTTCCCTCGCATCACGGCCCTGATCTCAATACTGTTTTACCAGATATTAATATCCAAACGATGGCTGTTAAAGTACCAACAACATTAGCGCATTTACATATAGTGCGAGCAAAACTAAAAACAGAGATGAAAAAGGAAGACGTAAGAGATATATTTGAAAATACTCCTAGGATAAAAGTTTTATCAGGGTATAAATCTACTGCAGACGTAATAGAACATTTCAGAGACCTTGGAAGAAAGAGATGTGACATGCAAGAGGCAGTGATCTTTGAAGAGTCTATAAATGTGGAGTCAGGAAAAGCATACTGGATACATGTAGTTCACCAGGAATCTATAGTAGTTCCAGAGAATATAGACTGTATAAAGGCGATGTTCGGTGAAAAAGACAAATGGAAAGCTATCTACGAGACGGATAAAACTCTTGGAATAGAAAAGAAGAGAGAGTGTTATAAATAAACATCCTCTTTAGAGCACAAGCTTTAAAATATTAAAAACAAATATACTACCATGTCAAAACGAAAAAAACGACCCATAACAGCGGAAGATTTATACAAGGTTAACATAATTTCTGATTGTCGAATTTCGTCAGATGGGCACCATGTGATCTTTTCTGTACAGAGAGTAGATAAAAAAACAGAGAAAAAATATTCCAATCTCTGGATTGTTCCCACTAACGGAAAAGCTGCGAGACAATTTACTTATGGTGACCACTCAGATACTCATCCCAGATGGTCGCCTGATGGTACCGAGATCGCCTTCATCTCCAACAGAGGTGATGAAAAACAGCCACAAATCTACATCATTCCTTTTCACGGTGGAGAAGCTCGTAAATTAACTGATTTGAAAGGTACCATTAAAACTTTTGAGTGGGCGCCTGATGGTAAAAAGCTTGTCTGCACCTTCTGTAAAAAGGATAAAGAGGTCATTGAACGGGAAAAAGACGAACGAAAAAAGAAACTGGGAGTAGTCTCTCGTCACATTACTCGCGTCTTTTTCAAAGAGGACGGTATAGGATTTTTACCAAAAGAACGCCAGCATATCTGGACTATCAACATCCGAACTGGCAAGGCAAAACAGTTAACTGACAGCGAAGTCTACGATGAGATGGAACCCAGTTGGTCGCCCGACGGTAAGGAAATCGTTTTCTGCTCAAATCGCAGTAAAGATCCCGATTTAGATCCAGATGCCATAGATATATTTGTTATACCAGCAAAAGGTGGAGATTTCAGTAAAATCGAAACACCTGTAGGACCCAAGATGACGCCTCGATTTTCTCCAGATGGAAAATGGATGGCATACTTCGGACATGAAGGAAAGGAGATACCATGGAAGCAGATACGCGTATGGGTAGTACCTACAGATAATTCTGAAAAAGCAAGAAATCTCACAGAGAAATATGATTTTAATGTATCCAGCTGGACCATTAATGATCTTCCGGGCATGCCATCTATGATGCCTCCCACATGGTCTAATGATTCTAAAGTAATTTACTTCCAAGTGGCGCATCACGGTAACACTGTTCTCAAATCGGTATCACTGGATGCGTCTGTAGAAACTGTGATCGGTGATAAAGGAGTTGTGGGGACCTTCACTTTTGATAAGGAACAATCAAAACTAGCATATTTCCATGCAGGTATGAAGGATCTAGGACAGATCTGGGCATGTGAAATGTCTACTGGATACTCGCGTCAACTAACGAATGTTAACAAAAAATTGCTTCAATCTCTAGATCTGGGCGAAATCGAAGAAGTGTGGTTCAAAGGCGCTTCTGATAACGATCTTCAGGGATGGATTCTTAAGCCTCCTGAATTTGATGAGTCCAAGAAGTATCCTTCCATTCTAGAAATTCATGGTGGGCCTCGGGTGCAGTATGGCAATTTCTTCATGCACGAATTCTATTATCTAGCTGCTCAAGGATACATGGTCTACTTCTGTAATCCGCGCGGCGGATGGGGATACGGTGAAGAACACGCCAAATCCATCTGGAACAACTGGGGGACGGCAGATTATGATGATTTAATGGCTTGGACGGATTATATTGAGAAAAAACCGTATATTGACAAAGAGAGAATGGGCGTCACAGGCGGTAGTTATGGTGGATACATGACCGACTGGATCATTGGACATACAGATCGATTCAAAGCAGCAGTTACCCAGCGGAGTGTGAGTAATCTCATCAGCATGTACGGCTCCAGCGATTTTAACTGGGCCTTCGAAAGTGAATTTGGAAAGGAGTCTCCTTGGGAGAACATGGAAAACTATTGGCGGCAATCCCCTATAAAATACATCGGCAATACTACAACACCCACGCTTGTCATTCATAGTGAAAATGATCTGCGCTGTGCTATAGAGCAGGACGAGCAAGTTTTCATAGCGTTAAAAAAACTTGGTATCGATACAGAGATGGTGAGATTCCCAGAAGAGCCCCACGGCCTCTCACGCGGAGGGCGAACAGACAGGCGCATTGAAAGATTGCAACATATTAAACGTTGGTTTGATCGATATTTGAGGGATGGAAGATAGACGATAATTCTTATTTTTTCATTTTATCTTTTATAAATCCAATGCTCGCAACGAGAATACCAAATACTGCAATATACAGACTTCTTTTAATGCAGTCATTCACGTCTCCTTTATGAGCTACGGAATACTCAAAATGCGAATCGTTTTCAGATGTATTTTTGATAACAAAAGTGTAGAATCCAGTTTTTTCAGTGTTAAATTTTATCATCCCCTCATTTTCCAGCTCTAATTTCTTTATGTGGTCGATCTCAT
>Ga0315549_1000010_pt1 | contig 175061 bp, 164 predicted proteins | sample SalMarSW160200MG_FD_203101 | JGI IMG/M metagenome (GOLD analysis project Ga0315549, IMG submission 203101) | Salt marsh sediment microbial communities from the Plum Island Ecosystem LTER, Massachusetts, United States - Salt Marsh Sediment SW1601-200 ... | reverse complement strand
AAGGCTACCCACTCTCGCAACGCCGCCAGCACGTCGTCGCAGGCCTCCCGGCTGTGAATCACCACGGGCAGCGCCAACTCGGCCGCCAGGGCCAGTTGGTCGGCGAAGGCCCGCCGTTGCACCGGGCGCGGCGAGAGGTCACGGTAGTAATCCAGGCCGATCTCGCCCACCGCGACCACCTTCGGGTGATGGGCCAGCGCACGTAGTTCGGCCAAGACGTCGGGCGTGACGGTCCTGGCGTCGTGGGGATGCACCCCCACGGCGGCGTAGATGAAGTCGTACTGCTCCGCCAGCGCCACCGCCGCCCGGCTGGATGCCAGGTCGGTCCCTATGTTCAGCATGGCGACCACCCCCGCCTCCCGCGCCCGGACGACGACCGCCTCCCGGTCGTCGTCGAACTGGGGGAAGTCCAGGTGGGCGTGGGAGTCAATCAGGCCTGTCGCGAAAGACTGCACCTTGATCACCGGTAGCGAAGTTCGAATTGCTCAACGCCGCAATCCAGGCCCGTATCGTATGTTGATTCCGCCGCTCTACTGCGGGCAGTATTTGTTCCAGCCTGGAGATGACACTCTCCCGACTCCAGTCACTATGTGAGCCAATCACCGACCTGGTCACCTGGACTAGGGTGGGAGACGATTGAGTGGCTAAGAGGATCTCAGCCAAGCGCCACTCTGAATAAGCCTTCCGGATCTCGGTAGCAGATAGTTCTTCCAGTCGCCCCAGCGCTGTCTCCATCAAGCGCTTAGCGATTTCTGGATCACTACTCTCAACGTAGATTCTGTTGATAGGTTCCGTTCCTGACGCACGTACCCGCAAGTAGTGCTGACTGTCACCTTGAGCATCACGCAGTTGTAGATCTACAAAATCATACCTGATGCCACCGGCATAGACAACTTGCAAGTCCGCCAAAGTGCCCTCACCGGGTGCTTGCCCCTCAAAACGGTCGAGAAAGTCATTGATGAGTTCCTCTTTCGCCTCTAGTACTGCATCAACATCTGTCCGCCCTGTATTGGAAGGATTGGCGCTCAGTTCTAGTCCACCAAAGGATCTCCAACCAGCAACCGCCACCGTGTTCTCCCAGATCTGTGCCAGCGGCTTCCCGTAATATGCGACCATGTCCATAATCAGGAGATTGGCCCATATGCCATCCTTGTCTGTTACGTGCCCTCTGGTAGTCAATCCCGAGCTTTCCTCGCCGCCAATTAGAATGGTGTCTCGCCAGCCCTCAGGTAACTCTTTGTAAAACCTGTACCGGCGGTCAGTGCGCCGCTGTTCCTCAATGTATTTGATGCCTACCGGGACCATGAAGGTATACTGGTACACCCGGTCTTCACGTTCGCCCACTCGTCTGTGATAAAATGGGTGATCTACAAAGGCCGGCACGACACCCGGTTCTGGCTGGTTCTGCTCGTTGTTCGGGATCATCCCGGTCAGCCTCTCAAGCAGTGGCGATCCGGTTTGCGTAGCGATCACGCGACCGGTCAACTGGCGATCAATACCAAGATACCTGACCAGCATCGGCAACACCTGGTTGGGGCGATAATATGTCCCATCTCTGTCCACAACGCCAAAACGGTCGGCGTCCGTGTCCATTCCTAATCCCAACGTCGCGTCATCCAATTCACGCACTGTATCCTTCAGCGTGTTGATAAAGGGTTCCTCAGGGTTGGCATAGTCCAGACCAGGGAGGTTCGGATCCCGTTCGGCATGAATGACTTTATATCGAACGCCAATCTCACCCAGAAGTCGCGTCAAGTAGCCACGACTAACGCCGTGCATCTCATCAACAACCACCAGCCCGTCTCTAAAGTGATCCCGGATCTTATCAGGATTAATTGGGATCCGCTGATTACCATTCCCACTATCCAGCACCCAGCCAGTATAGTTGACAATGGGATCAAAGCCACGCAGGTCACCCTGTTCCTCCGCTTGAGACAAGTCTGCGACACGTGCAGACTCGTCTAGCAGTTGAAGTTGATTGGCTCGCGCGGCAATAAAGTCCGTTAGACTGGTCGGCGCCGAGTACCCCTGGCGAGGGTTGAACTTGATCCCTTGCCACTCTGGAGGGTTATGACTGGCGGTGCAGTTGACCAGGCCCGCGACATCGTTCTGGTCCAGGTAATCCGTCAAATAGTACACCAGCGCCGGGGTTGGTGTATCTCGATTAGCCAGATCAACCTTGAAGCCATTGGCCAAGAACACTTGAGCGGTCCACTCAGCTACAAGCCGTGCATTCCTCCTGCTATCATATCCAATAACTACACGCTTGCCCTGAAGGTCTTCTGCTCCAACATAAGCAGGAACCTCGGCCGCCTTCAAGAAATCGCAAATAGCCTGTACCACGCGCTTGGCCCGGGTCTCGGTAAAGTCCAACCCCCAACGTCCTCTAACTCCCGAGGTGCCAAATCTTGCATACTTGCGGTCGTAAATCTCACGCAGGAGCCCAGGTGTACCTTCATCGCCAAGGAGGCATGGGTCGGTGGTTCTGAGGCGGAAGCTATACAGACGCTCTATCACGTTGCCTACTTGAATGACTCGAAACGGCACATAGCGATCCCGAGCCAGTTTTGAACTCTCCCCCGAAGTGTCGCCCAGGCTCTCTAACAACGGGAAAATCCCCCACTCGACGTCAGTCTCTAAGGAATAGAACACTGGTTGGCGCAAATATTGCTTGGCAACGGAAATAGCATGCTCTCTTAACTGTCCCATCCTCGGCAGAAGTTCCTCGTCTATCAATCTGCGGCGTTCCGGGTCGGCGCTATAAGTCTCATGTCGGTACTGCCCCGCTTCCGCGAGAATCGTTAGCAGCATACTAAACAATTTTGCCGACTCTGCGTGCGTCCACTGCAGACCTCCGGCCAATCCACTTGCGACTATCTCTAGAAAGCGGTGAGTAAGACTGATTGCCGGGTTCCAGTCCTCCGGGACTTCGGCCCTCGTCAGAATTCTAAGGAGTTTGACGAACATCGGCCCCACTCGAGACCGCTCCAACCCATCCTGTGCGAGCCAAGCCTCAATTCGCTCCAGATCATATTCTTTGATTCCCATCCTGCTCCTCAGTCAACTAATACGAATGCGCTCTGCGGTCTTGCTCAGCAGATTTCTTCTCGTTCCTCGCTGGTAAAAAATAGATACTGCCAGACGTGCGCTTGTTTCTTTACTGAGTGCCTGACCAGTTGCATCTCGGCTGTCTCCCGTTCCCGTATAGCCCGCTCTTCCATACATGCTAATTTGTTGGGGATGCCGAAGTCACCGACAAGCCGCTTGATGCGGGCAAAGAGCTCCACACCGCCGTACAGGAGTTCGCTTTCGTGCAAGATCTTGCACGCGACCATGTGCCGGAAACTGTCAAATTGCAACTGGGTCAGAACTCTAGCCATATCCTTGACCACATAGTCTATCTCCTCCCGAAACTGCGGCAACACCAGCATATTCCACTTTTCCCGATAAATCGTCGCGTCAAGCACTTCACGCTCTGCTGCGGTGATCTCCTCGTCCGAGACAACGACCACATCGAGGTCGGAGCCGCGCACGAGTCGTCCGGTGCTCGGCTCAGGCCGCTCGACAGTGTGGGCCATGTTGTATGTCACGTCGCCAGCGATCAGATAGCAAAGATGTGTGCACAGTCGTTCCCGGTTAGGACTGGATTCGACGATCCGCCGGATAACGCCCCGGGCGAACTCGCGTTTATATTGGCTGATGCGTACGAACCCCTGTCGCAACTCCAGGCAGCGCGCGGCAATCTCTTTCTTATGCTCGCTTAATCCGACGACCGTGTAGGTGAGAAACTCGCGGCGAATTGATGGTGACAGACGAGCATAGCCCTCCACTGTCTTATCGAGGCGCAAGTACCGGCATCCAACGTGCCGCATCACAATACCCGGTTGTGTGCGGCACGCTTTCCAGAGAGGAAAAACCTCCAAATCCACCAGGCCCAGCAACTCAGCACCAGTGCAAGGTCCATGTACGGCCAGGAGATCACTAACGTTCAACACAGGGCTCTGTACATGTGATACTGTGACTTCAGACGCTCAACGTGCCGATAATAACCGGCGCGGGCCAATTTCGCCGCGGCCGCATCGTCGAGGATTACAGTCGCGACCCCAGGATGCAATTGGATAGCGGAAGCAGTAATCTGCGACGTTACTGGACCCTCCAAGGCCCGCGCCACGATATCCGCCTTTTTGCCGCCCGAGGCAAGCATAAGCACGTGACGCGCTTCCAAAATGGTCCCGACACCCATCGTGATCGCGAAGTGCGGCATGTCCTCCCGCTTGCAGTCTGTCTTGCAGTAGAACGACTCCCAATTATCGTCCAGTGTCTGTTGTGTCAGAACCACTACTTGCGTCCGGGAAGCCAGCGAGGAGCCTGGCTCGTCAAACGCCCAATGACCGTCTCGACCGATGCCCAAAAGTTGCAAGTCAATCCCGCCAGCCCGCCGGATCGCGTCCTCATACCAGGTACAGAACGCTTCCGGATCCTCAGTCAGCCCGTCCGGCACGTGGGTCTGCTCAAGCGGAATCTCCACCCCCCGAAACAGTTCCTCCCACATAAAACGCGCATAGCTCTGATCCTCCGCATACGGCTTGGACAAGTCTTGGCCAATTCCCAGGTATTCGTCCAGGTTGAAGGTCGTAATGCCTGAGAAATCCAATCCCTCCTCGCGATGCATGCGCACGAGTTCCCTGTACGTCCCGATAGGAGTTGAGCCCGTCGCCAGGCCCAACACAGCATCAGGTTTCTCGCGCACCAGCGCGGCGATGATCCTCGCCGCACAGATGCTCACTTCCTCGTAGTTGTTCCTGATTAACACATCCATGTCTGCTACACTCCTTGTCAATTCACTTGAGTCTGGCTAAAATCTGTGAAAGGTAGTAGCGACTTCAGTCGCCCGGAGCGACTAAAGTCGTCACTACCACAAATCTTAGCCACGCCCAATTCACTTGATCGCCTGTTTGGCAACAGCCATAAAGGCTTCGGCTTCTCGTACTAGCGTTTGCCGGTTGTGTTCCTCGCCAGCGCGAATCTTCAACCGCAGTTTGCTCTCCGTTCCTGAGTATCTTAGCGTTATATCAACATTGTCGCCCAGTGATGCATGCAGCCGTCGAAGTGCCGCCTGCACCTCTGGAATCATCTGCAAAGGTGGCTTGCTCGCGACATCTATATTGACCAGGCATTCAGGGAACTCCCGAATACAACCCGCCAACGCAGACAAACTCTGATCGGGTTCGCTCACAACTACCTTTAACACCATCAAAGCAGTATAAATACCATCTCCTGTAGTCTGTCCGTCCCCCAACGGTATGATGTGACCCGATTGCTCCCCTCCCAGTGAGTAATTCTCCTCAATCATTCGCTGCAGCACAAATCGGTCACCCACAGACGTCTCCTCCAGACGAATGCCGGCTTCTTCCAACGATGCCTTGAGACCCCAGTTGCTCATGGGCGTACTGACCACGGCATTGTTGGTCAACAGACCCTTCTGCTTCATATCGCGAGCCAGGATCGCCATGACCGCGTCCCCGTTGACAAAGCCTCCCTTTTCATCAACCAGTATCACCCGATCGCCATCGCCGTCGAAAGCGGCCCCGGCGAGAGCCTTCTCTCGCAAGACAGCAGCACGAAGAGACTCAGGCCGAATGTACTCATAGTGCTCATTGATGTTGACACCATCCGGAGCGTTCTCCATCGCGACGACGTCAGCGCCCAGGCATCGGAACACTTCCGGTGCAATTTCCGAAGTCGCGCCATTGGCACAATCGAGCACAATACGCTTACCCTGCAAAGAATGATCCTCCCCCCACATGCTGACGAGATGATCGACGTAATCCTGCCGCCAGCCGCTGGCGTCCCAGCTTCGACCTAGCCCCTTTGCATCCGCCCCCCCAGATCCAACGTCGCTATCCAGCAACAACCGTTCGATTTCAATCTCTATCTCGTCGGGAATCTTGAAACCATCAGCCCCGAAGATTTTGATCCCATTGTGATCGAAGGGATTATGTGAGGCTGAGATCACAACGCCCCATTGCGCCTGATGCGTTCGAGTCAGATAGGCTACGCCAGGCGTCGTGATGACCCCCGCCAGCATCACATCAACACCTTGCGACATCAACCCGGCAGCCAGCGCACCCTCCAACATATAACCAGACAGCCTGGGATCTCGACCGATCACAACCCTTGGCCTGACATCTCCATCACGCCTCGTCACCTGAGCCGTCGCTTGTCCCACCTTTAGAACGAAATTGGCTGTCAGAGGCCATCGGTTGGCTTCGCTACGGATCCCATCCGTCCCAAACAGTCTAGACATTTACTCCCTCCTCGCATACCCCTGATACCTAAAGATTGTACTCGCTGCGCAGCAAAGCGATATCAGCATCCAACATCATACGCACCAATTCTCTAAACGCGATCTTCGGCTCCCATCCCAGCACCCGGCGCGCCTTGCTGGCGTCCCCCACCAGTAGGTCCACTTCCGCCGGTCGCATAAAGCGGGGGTCCTGTACCACGTACTCCTGCCAGTCCAGGTCCACGTATTCGAAGGCTGCCTTGCACATATCGCGGATGGAGTGGGTCTCCTCCGTGGCGACGACATAGTTATCCGGCTCAGGCTGCTGAAGCATCAGCCACATCGCCTCGACGTAATCACCGGCAAAGCCAATGTCCCGGCAGGAATCCAGGTTGCCCAGGCGCAGTTCCTTCGCCAGCCCCAGTCTAATCCTCGCCACCCCTTGGGTGATCTTGCGCAGAACGAACTCCAACCCCCGGCGGGGGCTGGTGTGGTTGAAGAGGATACCAGAGGCCGCGTGGAGGCCGTAGGACTCACGGTAATTGACAGTGATCCAGTGACCATAGACCTTGGCGACGCCGTAGGGGCTGCGGGGATAGAAGGGGGTGTTCTCGTTCTGGGGCACCTCCTGCACCTTTCCAAACATCTCACTACTCGAAGCCTGGTAAAAGCGGATGCCCTTATCCACCGTGCGGATCGCCTCCAACATCCGGATGACCCCCAGGCCTGTCACCTCGCCAGTGAAGACCGGCTGCTTCCAGGAAGTAGGGACGAAAGACTGGGCCGCCAGGTTGTAGACCTCCTGGGGGCGGTACTCTTGCAAAATGGCGATCAACGACCCCAGGTCCAGCAGGTCGCCGGAGACCAGCGTGATCTTGTCCTGAAAATGCTGAATGCGGGAGAAGTTGACGGTGCTGGTGCGGCGCACCATCCCAATGACATCGTATCCCTTCTCCAGCAAGAACTCGGCCAGGTAGGAACCGTCCTGGCCAGTGACGCCGGTGATCAATGCTTTGGGCATGAATCCTCCTATGTCTTGTGTGTGAAATATTTCTCAGGCACGTGTTGCAACACGATTGCCTCCAACATGTCCAGATGTTGCAGATTAATGAAGTAATGGCAGTGCTCTACCAGTCGTTCCAGGTCGCGCTTTCTTGCCAGCCAGCCGCCGCCGTCCACAAAGTTCACAAAGACTCTACTGTCCCAGGCTTCCTGAAAAGAGATTTTGCGTGCCTGAATCACTATTGTGCCTCCAGCTTGGCTGCCTTCAATGCTTTGCCCCACGTTGGAAACAGATCGAAGAACACCTCCAGGTCATATTTGCTCATCCTGCGCACGTCTTCCGGCGTTGGCAAACGGTCCAACTTCACTGCCAGGTCGCGCAGTTCCAATTGCAACTCCTTCTTGGTGTACCTGCGCTGCGGCTTGCGTATGCTCTTGCGCTCCACGTATCCCTTACGCTTTACCTCGGCTATTTTCTCTCTCGTCATCATGACGTATCTCTCGTCAACGTCGATCGCCACGTAACGCCGCCCCAGTTTGACGGCCGCAATCGGCGTCGTGCCCGCGCCACAAAGCGCATCCAGCACGATGTCACCCTCGTTTGTGGAGAGACGGATGATACGTTCCATCAACCCGTCGGGCAACTGGCAGGGATGATAGTCCCGGTCGCGTTTATGTTTGATGCGGTGAATATCCCACCACAAGTCGGTCAGGTCCATTTTGTCGTCAACCCCTGCTGCTTTGCGTTTGCGGATGCACGAGGAACGCAGGCAATAGTAGCGGGCGTCCAACTCTCCTACTTGATCGTAATTGAAGACAAAGTCCGTGGGATGTTTAGTGTAGAACAACAACCCATAGTGGGCCGGCATCAACTTGCCCCGTGGTTCCGACAGCGCGTCCCACACGATCCAGTTCTGAAAATAGAGATACTGGTTGAGAAACGCGGCGTGATACATCGTCCAGTGAGGCAGATTCAGAACGTACAGCGAACCGGTGGGTTTCAGTATCCGCACATACTCCTGCAGCCAACCGTTGCACCACTTGACGTACTCTTCGTCCGCCCGTTCATCGTCGTAGACGTGATATGCCTTGTCGAGATTGTACGGTGGGTCGGCAAATACGAGGTCTATGGAGTTGTCGGGATACTGTTTGAGTATCTCCACGGCATCGCCGTGATGAACGACATCGAACATTTTATCGCCCACCACGTTGGTGGCGCTGCTATATCTTACGTCCGGTTCCAGGAAGCCGGGCAATCTGTACTGGGCGGCCGTCTCTGCCACAACTCTATCGCCACCAAGTCCTTCTTTAGGACCAATGAGGCCCTTAACCTCGCTGGCGGGCCTCTGGACGCCTGTTTGCTGAAACAGGTCGGCTTCTTCCTCTCTGTGAGGCTCGAAATCCAACATCCGCAGGATGGTATCGAGGACAGGGGGGGAGATTTGCGTGTAGTTGTTTGCCTGTGGCAGGCCCGTCCACACGTCGGAGATGACGTAGCCGTCGGGATGCATCAAATGCGCTTTGCCGCCCCAGTCCTTGAGCGTCCTTTTGCAGAAAGCACAATACTGGTGGGGAAAGCGCGTTCGCCTCACGTTGAAACGACCGTTGCCTTTGGTGAACAAAGGTACAGCCGCGTGAACTGAGGGCAAGCCGCTATCCCTGTGCTGTGTCGTGGACTCAATCGCAATCCAGTACTTGAAGTTCAGGTATCGGTCAAGATAAACGCCCAACTCCGGCAAGTATTCGGGTCGCCCCTGTACGAAAAGCAATCCCCCATTTTTCAGCACTCGCACACACTCGCCCAGGGATGCCCTAAGCCCGCCGGTGTTGAGCGGGTTGAGTGCAGCAGTGACAATCACGATGAAGTCGAGAGAATTATTACCCGCCTCTTTCAGCGTTCGGTTGAGACTTTCTCCGTCCGGGTACACGATGTGCATAACCTTACCCTTACCAATTACACTCGTCTCTCTCGGCGCCCTTTGCTTCCTGCCTCCTGCCTCCTGCCTCCTGCCATCTGCCCCCGCCAATAGTCCAGCGTATCTCGCAACGTCTGCTCGAGCGGAATCTGAGGCTCCCAGCCGGTCCGCCGACGGAACTTCTCTGCACTGCCGTAGACTACCGGCACATCCACAGGCCGGTAGCGGACCGGTTCCCTCTCGACGCGGATCCCCACCCGAGAATAACTCAAGAGCATCTCCAGCAGACTCTGCACCGATTGCGGCCGCCCCGACGCCAGGTTGTATACCTCTCCGGGCTCACCCTGAGTCACCGCCAGGTGATAGGCCCACACGATGTCCCGCACATCGGTGAAGTCGCGGGCCGCCTCCAGGTTGCCCACCTTCACTATCGGCTCCTGCAGGCCGGCTTCGATGCGGGCGATCTGGCCGGCGAAGGCCGGGACGACGAAGCGAGGCGACTGTCCCGGGCCGGTGTGGTTGAATGGGCGCACCCGCACGACGGGCAACCCATAAGCCAGGTAATACTGGAGCCCTAGCAAGTCCTGGGCGACCTTGCTCACCGCGTAGGGGTTGTTAGGCCGCAGCGAGCTCTCCTCCGTTTGGGGCAGTTCCTCCGGCTTCGGTGCGCCGTACTCCTCGTTCGACCCGATCACCAGCACACGCACCTCGCGCCCCGATCGCCGCACCGCCTCCAGCAGATTCAGTTCCGCGCGGATGTTGTTCTCCAACGTATCCCACGGGTCTGCAAAAGAGGTGGGAACGAACGATTGAGCAGCCAGGTGGAAGATGTAGTCAGGCTGCACCTCGCCTACGAGCGCCTGCACCCCCTCCGGATCACGCAGATCAGCGTGCCTGAGCCGCAGGCGTGGTTCCAGCGGCTGGGCCTCGACCGGCCGGGGATAGACCGTACCCATCAACTCCCAGTCGGTATGCGCCAACAGATAGGCACACAGATGCCCCCCGACGAACCCTCCCGCTCCGGTGATCAGTGCTCGCAACGGTCGCCTCCTCGATGGGGCAGATTATACCCTACTTTCCCATCCCTGCCAACCGATGGTCGGCACCCACTGGGCCCTGGCCCACCTGGGGCATGTATCCTTGCGCGGGCCGGTGACGCAGGTACGTTTCGAACTGGGGGCAAGAACTACCGCTCAATCCCTTCTCGCGCCAGCACTCCCTGCTGGTAGTAGTGCTTCACCTCCCGCATCTCCGTCACCAGGTCGGCCCGCTCAATCAGTTCCTGCGGGGCGCGGCGGCCAGTGAGAATCACCTCCACACGATCAGGCCGCCGATCCAGAAACGCCAATACTTCCTCGACGGTGAGCAACCCGAACCAGACTGTCACGTTGACCTCGTCCAGCACCACGATGTCGTACTGGCCTGAGAGCATTGCCTCCCGCGCCCGCTCCAGACCCTGGTGGGCCTGGGCCACGTGCTCGGGGGTGACCTCCTCGCGGCGGATGCAGCGCACGTCCCCGTACTGCTCAATCGTGATGTAGGGATGGTCGCGCAGCGCGTCCAGTTCCCCGTAGTGCTGGCCCTTCATAAACTGGCCGACATACGTGCGCATCCCGTGGCCGGACGCCCGCAGTGCCAGGCCCAGGGCGGCGGTGGTGTTGTGACACACAATCCCGTTTGCGATGAAAACCTGGGTATCCGGGACGCAAAAATCATAAACTTGCGCTCGTCCAGGTGCCAGGGACTTTACTCTATCCCAGAAGTAATTCACGTTCACGAGAGCGTGGAGCGCCACGGCTTCCGGAGACGATATAACAGCCGGGTGGTTCAGCAACACAGAGAACGCCTCGTAACTTGCAAAGACTCCCTTCTCTCTGTAGAACCGCGTCTGTCGCATGAACTGACAGGCATACTTGGGCTGGGGCCCCTTATGTGACCTTCGAGGGGCAGGGGCTTCAGAGAGCGGTAGGTGACGCAGCAGTTCCCACGTGTAAGGGATTACGTCTACGTTAGGGTTGTGCTTGGGCGACAAGTACTGGCTACGATCCTGCTTCCTACGCAGGCGAAAGCCTATGCGCTCGTAGAATTTTCTAGCCTCAGTGCCACGTAGTTGCAGCCGCCAACTTGGTTGACCACGCCCATTCTGGCTCCTGGTCTGGCGACGGTAAAGTTTGCCAACAATGCCAAAGTTCAGCAAGAGAAGGTGAATCTGCTGTGCCAATTGAGTGCTGGTAGTGCAAAACTCGACGTCCCCTCGTAAACGGTCGGCACTTCCATCACTGTCGAACAACCCCTGCAACAATGCCCGGAGTGTCTCACGATCACATCTCAGCCAACGAGGATCTATGGCTTTGCTTTCAGCACGGCCAGAGGTCAACCATAGGTCGTCCAGAATATGCAGGACCAAATCTTTCCCGTTTACGCGATAGTCCAATGGCCGGCAAGCGTAGATGACCGGTTCCGCACCGAGAGAGCGGAGATAAGAACGCCAGACCTGCACACAGGCAGCATCGGCGCTGCTCAGAGCAATCCGCCACGTTCTTTTCTGGGCTCGAATATAGCCATCGCCGATAAGAAGCCCCACCAGATAGGCCTTATCCAGCGGACGCCTGTTCGTTCCAAAAGCAGCCTGCCCTCGCGCTATCGCTACATAGTCTCCCACCTGCAATTCCGAGAGAGAGCGCCAGACAAGCCCCTCGGGAGTTAGACTTAACACCGGGTGCTCTGGTGTGCCCTCGAGACGGTAGCCGAAGCCGGTGGTCAGCCGCCAGGTGTCTGTTACGTCACCGTTGTAGATCGCCGTCACCGTGGAGACGCCGAAGGGAGAGAATATCTCAATTGAGACGGGAGCAAACTGTCCAGGCTCCACCGCCTGAACAGTGGTCACTAAATCCGCAACCTGCCATAGCCCGCCAGCAGCAAGAATATACACATCAGCACTAACACATTTGCCCTTGCCGTCGCCGGTATAAACTTGTACGTAGCCTTTTATTTCACCCATTCGCCATCCGCCATTCGCCATTCGCTATTCGCTATTCGCTATTCGCCATTCGCCATTCGCCATTCGCTATTGATCATCGGTTCGATGGTGAAGACCATACAGTGCCGTCTGGGATGTCGTGGCAGACTCCGTCGTTGAGCGTGGTACAGACGCTCTTGGGGAAACCCCGGTAGTTCAGCGGCGCGGGGATAACGCCGTGGGCCAAGGTGTACTCGTGAACCCAGCGATTGATGTCTTTGGTGGTGATACCAGCGACGATCCGCTTCTCCAGCATATCCAAGATGTCGCAGGTCAACCGGCTGCTCCTGCAGATGCCCTCGATCTGTTTCTCGGTCTTGATGATGATGTCGGGCAACCGTTCTCCCACCTTCCGGCGCCGGCGCAGCGTCGCTCGATCCTGCTTGAGATGACAATGCTTGTACTTTTTTCCGCTCCCGCACCAACCACCAATCACGCCAGGGCATAATTTAGAGCCGCCTCGGCGTGAATGGTCGTCGTATCGAACAGCGGTATCCCGGCATCCGCCTCGTTGACCAGCAGGGGAATCTCGGTGCAGCCCAGGATGACTCCCTCCGCGCCGCGTCCAGCCAGTTTCTGGATGATAGCCACGAATCCAGCCCGTGATTCGTCACGGATCTGGCCGGCAACCAGTTCGTCGTAGATGACGCTATTCACGTACTCGCGGTCGCCGGCGTCCGGCACCAGGACAGTAATGCCTTTCCGGGCCAGCCCGTCCTGGTAAAAGGTCTTCTCCATCGTGAATTTGGTGCCCAGCAACCCCACCGTCTTCATCCCCCGTGCCAGAACGGCCTCGCCAACGGCGTCGAGCAGGCTCAACATGGGGACGCTGACGCTGGCCTGTACCTGGTCAAAGACCAGGTGCATAGTGTTGGTGGCGATGATGATGAAATCGGCACCTGCCGCTTCGAGCCTCTGCGCGGCCTTGCTCAGGCCCTGGATCACCAGATCCCAGCGATCCTCGTTGGGCCAATCCACGTAGGGCTGGAAACTGACGCTGTAGATGATGATCTCGGGGTAGCCATAGTCGCCGAAGCGCTCGGTGTAGGTGCGGGTGATGTACTCATAGTACTCTGACGTTGATTCCGGGCTCATGCCGCCCAGGATGCCGATCTTTTTGTGCATGGTTGATTTCCCCCCTTATAACTAGACACAACCTGGCTGAAGAACACTTTCTCCCTGACGCTGGTCAACTCGCCGGTGATGGTGCCGGTATTAGAGCGTTTCACGGCTTAGAGATTATAGATGACACCTGTCCCCTGTCAAGCCCTATTTGCTGTGGGTATTCCGCCTTCTCTCCCAAAAGACTCGGCGGTTGAACAACCTGGGCAGGTAGCGGCCGGTCCGCGCGCAGTAGGCGGCGTAGGCCGCGCTATATGTCTCCCGCAGGCAGGCTTCCTCGATCCGGATCTTCCATTCGTAACCCACCACGTTCAAGGCCAGGCTGACCAGCGCCAGCCAGCTTGGCGCTAAGAGCAGCACGCCCAGGGCCAGCAAGTCCATTGACAGCGCCATCGGGTTGCGCGTGAAACGGTAGATGCCGTGGATGACCAACGGCTGCTTGCTCTCCGGCAGCGCCACCCGGAACGAGCGGCCCAGCGAGACCTCGCCCCAGATTAGACATATCCCGGCCAGCAACAATGCCGCTGCCCCCAGGCCCTGCACGACCGGGCGGTCGAGGAGGGCGATACGTCCAAACCAGTCCACGCTTCGGGCGTCGAGGGGGTAGGCGACGGCGGTCACAAGGAAGAGTAGTGTTGCCATCCCGTTTAACAGCGCCGCCAGGCGATGCCCCCCAGCGTGCCCCTTAGGACTTGCGCCGGTGCTACGCTTCACCGCCACCAGGATGGCAACGAAGGCTCCCAGGTAGACGGTCAGGGCTGCCGCCAGAAAGACTTGTGTCCAGTGCATCTTCACGCGGGCTTGCGAAAGTTGAGGGTATAGCGCCACCAGTTGCCATACCGCTCCGCCAGCTCCAAGCCAGCCTCCTCTGCCCAGCGGATGGTCGTCCGCGCCAGTGGATAGTCGGGATCCAGGAACTCTTCGGTGACGGACAGCACCCCGCCTAGTTTGAGTACGCGGCGCAATTCGGCCAGCGCCCGTTGCTGGTCGGGGATTTCGGGCAGTACCGTCACCAGGAAGGCGCGGGCGACGCTCTCGTCTTCCAGAGGCAGTTCATAGGCGCTGGCGACGTGCGTCTCGACGTTGGCCAGGCCCACTGCCTGCACTTTGCGCTCCGTGGCGGCGATCATCTTGGGCTGGATATCCACCGTCACCAGTGTACCGCCCGGTTCCGTTCGCCGCGCTGCCTCAATGGTAAAGGCCCCCGGTCCTGGCCCCAGTTCCAGCACTCGCTCGCCAGGTTGAATACCCACATGATCCAGCAGATCACGCATATACCAGCGTCGCAGCGGGTTGTCTGTCATCCAGGCCAGGGCGTAGGGACAAGGCCCCCTGTTGCCGAGCTTGGAGATCAGCCGGAAGATCACCAGCCACAAGAAGGCAATGCCGCCCACCACGATCAGGAGTGCCAATACGATTTTTTGTAACAAGGATTTATCTTTCACGTCTCACTCCCCCCACTTTTCCAGGTATCCGCCCCTCGGCTTGATGGCTGAGACATAGGCCGTGGGCATGGGTTCCCAGGTCACCAACACAGCCTCGATCACGTAGAACCCAGCATCGGCGATGAGATGGGAGAAGGTGTTCAACTTGAACGGATGTCTGGCAGGGGGGATGCCGAACCGAAGAACATATTCGATGCCTGTGCACAGTTTAGCCCAAAGCGACATGTCCCCCTCAGTGAGGGTGATGGCCAGCAGTTTGCCGCCGGGCCGCAACACGCGGTGGAATTCCCCCACGGCTACTTCCGGGTTAGCCATCTGGTGCAGGACATTGCAGCACAGCACCACATCGAACGTGTCGTCTTCGAAGCTCAGGGCGGTGGCATCCTCCACACGATAGTCCAAATGGTCAAAGTCTGCCAGTCTCGCCTTGGCCTTCTCCAGCATCTCCAGCGCGATATCGGTGCAGGTGACATGCCCCACCAGCGGCACGATGTGGGCCGTCAGCAGGCCAGTGCCCGCCCCCGCGTCCAGCAGCCGGTCGTTGGGGTTGAACTCGCTTTTGAGCTTGGCAATGATCGGCGGGTAGGTGTCTCCTGCCAGGAGCTCGTTTTCATCGTACACGTCGGCCAATTTGCCCCAATAGCGCGCGGCTTTTTCCGCCCTAGTCATGTTCCTCCCTACGCATCGGTCTCTCCTTGCCGTACATCAAGTCCTTTATAGGGTTCCAACCATCCTCCTTAGAAGAACAAAACCTATTTGACAGCCAGGGTGCACAACCAGCCCTGGCCCTTCTCTGGCACAGTCTCGAACCACGCTTGGCTGAACCCGGCTGCGGTGAGCCTCTCCACCATCTCAGCGCCGGAATAGAACGGAAACCCCATCCGATCCGCTAGAGTCACATATTTCCGCCAGTTGGGCATCTCCTTGCTCCCCTCCATCGCAATGGCGACCAGCCCGCTGGGTTTCAACACACGGTGCACCTCCTTCAGATTCGCTATCGGATTGGGCCAGAAGTAGAACGATTCGATGGCGCAGACCTTGTCAAAGGACTCGTCATCGAAGGGCAGGGCCGAGATATCTCCATATCTGACCTCCACGCGCCCGGCTCGCACGGCAGCGGCGTTGCGCTTGCGCGCCTGCTGCACCATGACCTCCGAATAGTCAACGCCAGCGACGAACCCACCCATGGCTATCCTGGCTATCAATTTGATCGCCATGCCGCCGCCACAGCCGACGTCCAGCACGTGATCCGCCGGTTGCATGTCCAAAAACTCTATGGCCCAGTCGGTCAGAGGTCTGTGTCCCCAGCCAGGTGGCCGAAAACCATCCTGCCGAGCCATCCACTGGGTTTGCGGGCTTGCCTCCCGATTATTTCATATATTCTACCTGTTAATCCCATTTTCCCCTCTCTCCACGTCGGCATCCCAGGGCATCCGTTTGAACCACGCTATCGCGTGCTCGTCGCGAAATATGAGCCGCATCCAGGCTTTAACACGCGACGCATCTCACACGCTAAAACAATCTCGGAAAGAACATGCCAACTTTGCGTTGGTATTCGATGTATTCCTCTCCAAATCGCTCGATTAGCATCTCTTCTTCGGCTTTTGCCGTCGGATAGATGCCAATCATCACACACAGAGCGGGAACCAACGGCCAATAAGTCAGCAGCACTAAACTCGACCCCACCAGAATCAAGACGTAAGACACGTAGTACGGATGCCTCACGATTCCCAGCGGCCCGGTTTGAATCAGTTCATGCTCCCCGTATACGCCCGCGGTCGAGGGGCGCAAGTATTTCCCGGCCAAGAGGAGCGCCCAATTCAACAGCATGGCTCCGGCGTAAAAAATCAGGAATCCAACGACCTGTATGGCAAGTGCGAAACGGGAGGAAAAGGTCAGGAATCCAAAAACGCTGTAGTACTTGTTCAGAAACAGAAAGACTGTGCCCCCAATCCAAAACGGCCAGATGCAGAAATAACCAAATCCCACCAAGGACAAAAGGAGTTTGGCATACGGTATTTCCTGCTTTGCTGTTCCACTCTTACTGCTGTCCCTGAACTCGGCCCAGTAGCGGACACTGACAACTGCTATCACTGCCAGGGGGATAGCCAGCAAAACTGCGGCGATTGTTTGGGGAATCATTTTCACCTCCTTATCAGGCGAAACCCAGCAGCCGTCCCCCCTGATACACCAGGAACGTGATCAGGCCGGCCATCACCAGCGGCACGGCCGACCCCATCAGCGTCCACTTGAGGCTGCGGGTCTCTTTCCAGGTGGCCCACACGGTGACCAGGCAGGGCAGGTAGAGCATGAAGAACACCAGGAACGTGTAGGCGGTCAACGGCGTCCACGCCTGAGGCAAGTAGTTCAGCACCTGCTCCGACTCGGCCAGGCTGGCTTGCAGGCCATAGGTCATAGCCAGGGCAGGCACGATGATCTCTTTGGCCGGCAGGGTGAAGAGCAGGGCGGCCAACATCTCGCCGCCCAACCCCCAGGCCCGGCCCAGCGGCGCCAGCTTGCGCACCAGCCAACCAATGGCCGTCTGCTCAAAGGGAACGCCGGGGGGCACGTTGCCCAGGATCCAGATGAGCAGTGTGGCCGGCGCGGCGAACTCGACCGCCCGCCACATAGTGTGTGCCACCCGGTCCACCAGCGACCGCCAGATCACCTGCCCGAACTGGGGCCGGCGATAAGGATGCATCTCCAGCACGAAGCCGCCTGGCTCTCCCCGGAAGATGGTTTTGTTTAGCACCAGAGTGGCCAGAAATGCGGCCCCCAGGCTGAGGAAAAACAGGGAGAGCATCACCGGAAAGGCTCTAGCGCCAAAAAGGGCAATCGCCAAGGCCACGCCCGCGCCGTAACTACCGCTGCAGATGATCAGGGGGCCGGTCAGGATGGACGCCAGGCGGGCCTTCTTGTTTTCGATGATCCGCGAGGCCATCACGCCGGTCACGTTGCAACCCAAACACATGCCCCAGGCGAGGCACTGCTTCCCCTGGGAGCCCACCGCGCGCATAGGCCGGTCCAGATTGAAGGCTACCCGGGGCAAAAGGCCCAGGTCCTCCAACAGGTCGAAGGCGATGAACAGGATAATCATCGGCGGCAGCATGGCCGCGATGACTGTCCCCGTGCCCATGAGAAGACCATCCACCAGCGCGCCGGTCACCCACCAGGGGGCCTGAATGCCCGTCAGCCAGGCACGGGCGGCGCCGATCAGCCAGGAGAGGCCGGCCTCCAGCCACCCGCCCCCGATTTCGCCGCCCTTGATGGTGATCCAGAAGACGAGAGTGAGCGTCGCCAACATGATGGGCCACGACCAGACCCTGTGGGTGACGATGCGGTCAATGCGCTCGGTCAGGCTCTCTTCCACCGGGCGCAGGCGACGGACTACCCGGTGCACCACGTCGTGGGCGAACTCGAAGCGGCGGCGGACGATCTCCACCTTGGCGTCGGGCCGGGTCCCCTCGCGCAAGCGCACGGCCCGGTTCAGGATAGCCCGCAAGGCCTTGGGGGAGAGAGACGAAGCATCGTCGTCCGGCTCCAGGCGGCAGGCCGCCAGGTCCCCCTGCTGAAAAGCCGCGACGATCTGCGGGTCATCCTCCAGGAGTTTGAGCGCCACCCAGCGGCGCCGGCCATCAATGCCCAGGCGGGCCAGGTCGGCCTCCAGGCTCTCGACGTATCCCCCGACGGTCAGCCCGTAGTTCACCGCCGCCGGATGAGTCTGGCGCTGCCCCGTAGCCACCTTCACTATCGCCGCCACTAACTCCGGGAGACCCTCTTCTTCCGTAGCCACGGTGGGTACCACCGGCACACCCAGGTCTGCCTCCAGGGCTGCGACGTCAATCTCCCATCCCTGCCGTTTCACTTCGTCCATCAAGTTGAGGACCACCACCACCCGGCCGGTCAACTCCAGGATCTGCAGCGCCAGATTGAGATTGCGCTCCAGGCTGGTGGCGTCCACGATGTCAATCACCACGTCCGGCTCGCCGGAAAGGACGTAATCGCGGGCGACGACCTCCTCGGGCGACTGGGCGGCCAGGCTGTAGGTGCCGGGCAGGTCCACCAGGCGGATCTCCCAACCCTGGTAGTGGAAGGTCCCCTCGGCTCGCTCCACCGTCTTGCCTGGCCAGTTGCCCACGTGCTGCCGGCTGCCGGTGAGGGCGTTGAAGATGACGCTCTTGCCCACGTTGGGATTGCCAGCTACACCTACAGTGATTGTCTTTTTATCCATTTCTCACCTCTTCTACCAGGATGCTGTCGGCGTCCGTGCGGCGCATGGCAATGGCCGTGCCCTTGATGCGGTACTCGACCGGGTCGCCCAGGGGCGCTGTGCGGATCACGGTCACCTCGGCGCCGGGCACCAGGCCCATGTCGAGCATGCGCCGTTGCTGTTTGCCGCCACCCTTGACCTCGGCCACCATTGCCCGGCTGCCCACCGGGAGTTCACCCAGGGGCACAGGCAGAACGGGCACCGGCACGGCGTGGACGCGCCCGGCGGCCGCCGTTGCCAGGGGGAGGATGTCTGCATTAACCTTCACCCTCAAATGCTCCGGCTGGCGTTCAACTATCTCCACTTCAGCGCCGGGCTTCAGGCCCATAGCCACCAGTTGGGCGAAGAGGGCCGGCGGCTCATCCTCCACATGCAGAATGCGCAGCCGGTCGCCCGGCGTGCAGGCTGCCAGGGGAATACCGGCCGGAGGAGGCACCCAACAGCCAGCATCGGGGATGATATCCCCGTGGGGGTCCCATGCAGGGTGGCCCAGTTCGGCGTCCAGTTCCTCCGCCTCGTCCGGAGTCATCTCGTGCTCCCGGCGGTCGGCCTCGACGTGGACGGCCTCCAGGGGCATCTCCTCCCGATCCACCAGGTAACGCTCCCACAGCCGGTGCACCCGGATCAGTTCCTGCGCCCGCTCCCGACCCCGCGCCGTCAGGCAGATGCCTGCGCTCGCGTCTCCATCGGCCCAACTGGAGGCCACCAGCGTGTCTATCAGTCCCTCGGTCATCTCGACCGAGATGCCCATCGTCCGGGCCAGGGCCCTGGCTTCCACAGTCACCCCGTTTCGCTGGAGTTTGTAGACCTCTTTGAGCGCATCTTCCATCTCAATGAGTTGGGTCGACTGCGGGTGCACCGGGGCTCGAGCCCGCCGCAGCAGTGCCCACAGCGACAGGATGGCCAGCGCGAAAGATACGGCCGGCCATAACCAGTTCGATATATCAAAATTCTCCAATTTTGGCCTCCTCTGTCTGTGCTTTGCTCTCTATGTTGCCGGTATTCCTCTCCCCATCCACCCTCGTGAAGGTTGCGAATAGTCCTGGCAATGAGGCGATTTTCGACTGGCGAAGGTGCTTCTGGCCCGAAATCTATCGCCTAACCTTCGCAAGGGTTCCCTCGCCTGAAAGGGTACTCGCATTTCATCAAGAGAGTTACGTACTTCCCTTTATTGCTCTCACGAAGCACATGGACAAGAGCCCTTCGAAGCGTTGAATGGAAAAACCACTCTTCTTCAAGGTGGCCCTCAATTCCCCCTCACTGATTGGCGTGCCCCCGAAAAGTTCGTAGGCCGCGTCAAGTCCAGGTTTCCCAGAACGGAAGAGAAAATCAGGCAGTAAGGTTTCTTCAGAAAAGGAGAATACGCTTCCCTCTTTCAGCATGCGGTAAACTTCTGAGATTGCTTTCTTCCACCCTCTTATGTGGTGAAGGACGCCGAATAGAAAAACAGCGTCAAAGTAACAATCTGGAAAAGTAGACCCGGTTGCGTCCTCACAAAGAAATTCAATGTTGTCGGTTCTTATACTCTGAGCCCACTTTGGTGGATGCGATATACACTGTTGGGCTGCGGTGACCATACCTGGATCAACGTCTATGCCCACTACTTTCTCACAGTCGAGATACTGGTTGATCAAGAGGGCACCTATACCACTTCCACATCCAATGTCCAGACATACGCTTCTTTCACCAATATCAAGATTGGAGAGAACCCTGGGAGCCTCAAGCCGGCGCAACATGTAGGCCCTCAGTGGACTACGGATCAGCAACTTTTCTACGACTGTGAGTCTCATTTTACACCTCTTCTCAACATCCACAAGTATGGAGTTTGGCACCTTCTTCGAGGATGACGACGTTGTGCACCCTCTGGGCGATGTTGCCCCGCGCCATGTACAGAACCGCCTGAACGGGGAAGGGCACTTTTGCTCCCTTCTCGACGCGGAGGAAGTACCCCTGGGGCTCCGGCCCCGATGCGCATCGGGCCGTGTACCTGTCCAGGTCGGCCGGAACCGCCTTCCAGTGGTATTTCTCGCTCAGCCAAGCGTACTTCTTGAGGGCCTCAGCGATGGGCAGAAGTTCGATCTGGTCGGATTTGACTATCAGGGAGAGCGGATGAAAGTCGTGCAGGATGTACGTGCCTGAGCGCTCCTCCCCTGTGACGTGCACCCCCAGGCTGGTCATCACCTCCGCGTCGGCCGGCCCCACCTGTTCGGGGGGGATCATCGCCGGCGGCGAGATGTCAGGTTCAAAGAGGAACTGTGTCAGATCAAGGTCCGGGCCGTTTTGCACCCCTGTAGGGCTGGTGATTGGCATTCTCATTCTTCCTGTCTCCTCTCCTGTATGCACCGGATGCACTCCTCGTAGCCGTGCTTGCGGACCTCATCGAGTAGGATAAGGGGATTCCCCGAACAGCCTATGCGTCCGTCGAGCATGATGTGCGCTTTGTCGGCGTGGACGTGATCCAGGATGCGGCCGGTGTGGGTGATGATCAGACCCGCTCTCCTGTGTGCCGGCCGGCCGGGTTCTTTGGAGAGCAGCGCGTTCACCATATCCCCCACCACGGCCAGGGCCTCCAGGTCAATGCCAGAGTCGGGCTCATCCATCATGGCGAATCGCGGACGGGTGGCCAGGAATTGGAACAACTCGGAGCGTTTGATCTCACCTCCGGAAAGGCCGGCGTTGACGTCGCGGTACAGAAACTCTTCCATCTGAAAGGCCCGCGCCAGATCGTCAATCTCCTGGGCCCGTTCCGGAGCATTGACGACGATGAAGTCGAGAATCTGCCACAACTTGACTCCGGCGATGGTAGGGGGTCGCTGCTGCGCGACGCCAATGCCCAGCCTGGCCCGCCCGGTGATGCCCAGTTCGGTGACGTCCTCTCCATCAAAGAGAATCTGTCCTCTGGTCACCTTGTACTCTGGATAACCAATGATGGTCATCATCAGCGTGGTCTTGCCGCTTCCATTAGGTCCCAGCAGGGCGTGCACCTCCCCATCGGGGATGGCCAGGTCGAGGTCGTGGAGAAGCACTCGTCCGTCAACCTCGACGCAGAGGCCCCTGATTTCCAGTATGTCGGTCATACGTGTCTCCCTGCTCCATTGCTCTACCAATCAAAACAGTTTTGGAACAAACATACCAACTTTGCGTTGATATGCGATGTATCCCTTTCCGAATTGCCTGATTAGCATTTCCTCTTCGGTTTTTCAGTACCGGACACTTTTACGGACGCGCCAACTTGTTGGCGTTTTAAGTTGGCAAAAACGCGGTTTGCGCTGTTGGTTTTGGCAGCAAGGCCACCACGACAAGTTGCGGCATCCAAAATCCGTGCGTTTGGCAAAAAGTGTCCGGTAGTGAATTCGGTTTTTGCCGTGGGGTAAATGCCAATCACGACACACAGGACGGGAATCAACGGCCAATAAGTCAGCAGCACAGACTTGCAATATTCGGGCGGGGCCAAGTCACGACCCCGCCCGAAAAGTGTTCTCTCGGCTCTCTCGGTAGTGAGTGGAAGCGTCAACTTGTTGGCGTCCCTGGCGGGCAGAAAGCCGCATCTACGCGATCACCGTCTGTGCGCCGGGGCTACCGAAACAAGTTTCGGCTTCCATCAAGACCAAAGCAGTGCGAAAAACGGGCTCAGAACCCCAGCAGCCGTCCGACCTGGTAGATGAGCGTGGAGACGATCCAGCCCAGGGCCGTGAGGTAGGCGGCGTTGAAGAGCGCCCACTTGGTGCCATATTCGCTGCGGAAGGCGGCAACGGCTACCATGCAGGGGATGTAGAGCAGCACGAAGACGTTGAAGGTCACCGCCTGCAAGGGCGTGAAGCGTTCCCTTATGGCCGCGATGAGCCCCGTCTCCTCCTCTTCTTCCTCCTCGCCCATCAGGTTCACGCCAGGGATGATGCTGATGGTCGCCTCAACCGTGTCAACGGTGGCCTCTACGAAGCCGACCACGATCTCACCCAGGTCCTGGAAGAAGGTGGTCGGTTCTTCTGCTTCTTCTTCCTCGGCGCCTCCGACGTAAATCTGGCCCATGGTGCCGACCACCACCTCCTTGGCCACGAAGCCGGTGACCAGCGACCCGGCGGCCTCCCAGTTTCCGCAGCCCAGCGGGGCCAGGACGGGGGCGATGGCCGCGCTCACTTTCCCGAACAGGCTGTCCCTCATATTCTCCACCCCCCAGGGGATGCTCAGCAGGAACCAGAGGACGATGGCGACGGTCAGGATGATGAGCACCGCCTTGCGGAAGAAGTAGGCACCGCGCTCCCACATGTGGATCAAGACGCCTTTGAAAGTGGGCATACGGTAGGGGGGGAGTTCCATAACGAAGGGCGCCTTCTCCCCGCCGGCGAACACAGTGCTCCTGAAGAATTTAGCCATCACGATGGCCCAGAAGATGCCGAACAAGTACAGGCCGAGGATGAAATTCCCAGGGTTGTCGGGGAAGAAGGCGGCGGCGAACAGGGTGTAGACCGGCAACCTCGCCCCACAACTCATCAGGGACGCCACCTGCGCAGTCACGATTCTATCCTTCCACTCCCTCATCGTCCGCGTGGCGTAGGTGGCCGGCACGGTGCAGCCGAAGCCGATGATCATGGGCATGAAGGACTTCCCATGCAAGCCGATGGCTTTCATCATGCGGTCCATCACGAAGGCGATGCGGGCCATGTAGCCGGAGTCCTCCAGGATGGCCAGGCAGAAGTAGAGGAAGAACATGAGCGGGACGAAGACCATCACCCCGGCGAAGCCGGCGATGATGCCGTCCACCCACAGGGACTCGACCCAGGTGCCGCCCAGGCCGATGAAGTTCAGGATGGCCACCCCCCAGCGGCAGAGGGGCCCGCCGAGGATCCTATCTAACCAGTCTGAGTAGGGTCCGGAGCAGGCGACGAACTGGAAGACAACCCACATAGCGAGCAGGAAGATGGGGATGCCCAGCACCCGGTTGGTGACAATCTTGTCAATCTTGTCCGAGCGGGTCAGCCTTTCCACGGCCGGCTTCCTCAGCACCCTCTTCGTCAGGCCGCTGATGAGGCCGTACCTGCGGTCGGCGATGACCGTCTCTGCGTCGTCGCCGAAGATGCCTCGCAGACGGGTCGTGCTGGCCTCGGCCTGGCGGAGTATCTCGGCCCCGCCGGGGACGGCCCCTACCTTCTCCTTCACCTCACTGTCGTTCTCCAAAAGTTTCACCGCCAGCCAACGGGCGGGATAGCGGGTCGTCAGGGCCTCGATCCTGGAGATGAGCCCTTCCAGCCTGGAGATCTCCTCCTCCACGTCTCGCCCGTAGTCAACGATGGCTAAACGCCTAACACCTACCGCTTCTACTGCCATTTCAATTTCCTCCTTTCGATGCTCACACGCCCGCCGCCTCGACGATGGTAGCCAGGAGATCTTTTATCCTCTCTCCTTTGCTAGCCACCGTAGAGATGACGGGGACGCCCAGAAGATCCGAGAGCGCCTTGGCGTCTATCTCGTGATCGCGCGCCTCGGCCATATCCATCATGTTGAGATCAATGACCAGGTTGGCCCCCAGTTCCAGTATCTGCACGGCCAGATAGAGATTGCGCTCCAGGTTGGAGGCGTCCACGATGTCCACCACCACGTCTGGATTCCCCTCCACGATGAAGTCCCGGGCGACGATCTCCTCCATCGAGTAGGCGGTCAGACTGTAGGTTCCGGGCAGGTCAACCACGTGGATTTCGCGGTCCTCGTGCTTACAAGTGCCCTCCTTCTTCTCCACCGTCTTGCCCGGCCAGTTGCCCACGTGCTGGCGGGCTCCGGTGAGGGCATTGAAGACGGTGCTCTTGCCGGAGTTAGGGTTTCCGGCCAGAGCGATAGTCAATTCTTCTGCCATTGGATTTTTCCTCCTTTGATCAGATTGGGTTCACCATAATCTTGTGAGCCATCCCCCGCCCCAGGGCCAGGCGGGAGTCCCGCACGGCAACGATGATGGGGCCACCACGGAAGTCGGCCTGGATGACCTTCACTTTCACCCCCGGGTTAAGCCCCATCTCGGCCAGGCGGCGGCGTATCCCCCAACCGCCGTGCACGGCCATGAACTGCACTTCCTGCCCCGGAGCAACCATACTTAGCGGCATAGACGTTCCTCCCTTCATCGTGTCAGTCACTTCTAACCCATCTCGACGTGCACGTTCTGGGCCTCTCCCTTGCGCAGCGAGAGGTGGTAGCCCAGCAACTTGAACTCGACCGGGTCGCCCAGAGGGGCGACTCGCTCTACCTCGATCTCCGAACCCGGCACCACCCCCATATCCAGGATGCGCCGGTGGACGGCCCCGCTGCCGCTGACCCTGACCACCTTGCCCTTCTCACCGGGCTTCAGTTCGCCTAACAGCCTGGTCTCGGCCATCTATCTCACCTCTCTTCCGTTTTGCTATTGCGAAGCATGTGCGAATATATAAGGTGTAAATTAAAACCCCTGCGGAAACGTATCTCCATTCACAGACGGTTTTACCCACTCATCTTCTGCCGGCACTCAGCACAGTAGCCCAGCAAATCCAGGTGCGCCCCTGTGATCTCGAAACCGTACTCCTCGCCCAGATCACGCATCAACTTCTCGCTGAAAGGACACTTCCCAATTACTCACCCTTCTCTGCCGGCACCTCGATGATGACATTACGTGCCTCACTCTTGCGCAGGCTGAGATGATACCCCTTAACCTCAAACTCGACCGGGTCGCCCAGAGGTGCCACCCGCGCCACCTTGACCTCGGCGCCCGTCACCAGCCCCATGTCCATCATCCGGCGGCGAACCGGCCCCTGGCCTCCCACGCGCACCACAATGCCGCGCTGCCCAACCTTCAACTCGTGCAAGGGGACTCGCTTGAGCATGCCCTGCATGCCCGCATCCTTCTGTTTCTCCTCGTCGAGATCAGAGCGTGTTGGCGCAGCCGCCGCCGCTTCGGACGGCACTTTCTTCATCTCCACCTGCACCGCCTCCGCCAGCGTCCGCGCCAGTGAAATGTGCGCCTCCCCAACCTGCACCAACAGGCTATCGTCCGCCGTCGCCACCACTGCTAGCGTCGCCCCCGGACGCACGCCCCGCTCGTCCAGGAAGGCCCGCGCGGCCTCGCTCACATCGCAGCGGATCACGTGACCACGCTGCCCGGCCGAGAGCACTGCCAGCGGGAGCAAGGAACGCACCGGAAGGCTCCCATCGGCTCTGGGGATAGACTCTCCCTCTGGATTGACCGACGGGTATCCCAGGAAGGCATCGAGCCGGTCGGCCAAAAGTTTGGGCGTGGCGTGCTCCAACTGGCAGGCGGCTTCGTGGGCCTTGGCGTAATCAAAGCCCAGTTTCTCCACCAGGAAGACCTCCCACAACCGATGGCGGCGCAACACGCGGTAGGCCCGCTGCTCTCCCTCTGGCGTGAGCGAGGCTCCCTTATACGGCCGGTAGATCACCAACCCTTGATCTTGCAACTTGCGGCACATCTCGTTGACCGAGACTGGGGAGATGGAGAGCGCCTCAGCCAGTTGGGAGAGAGGCACCGGCCGGCCATCCACCCGCAGGCGGGCGATGGTGATCAGGTACATTTGCATACTTTCGCTGAGCAGAATCGAGGATCTCTCTGTCATTGTTTATATGCACCAGAAATTATAATAACTGAATTCTTAGGTTAGCCTTATTATAAGACATGATTTCTCATTTGTCAAGGGCCACACAGGGAACTGACTTATTTCTTCTGGCTCTACGCGGATTAGTGGGGTGCTCAAAGCGGACGTGTCGTCCGCGTCCCACACCTGGATGTAGTTGCATTGTCTCGACACCACATACGGGGACGGCACGTCCCCTTTGAGCATACGTACCCCGCGTTTCCACGTAGAGCCTTTCTTCTTGACTCCTCCTCCTCACATGTGCTATATACTAAGGCAATAGCGCAAAAGTCGCCCTGACGGCTAGCCGTCATTCTGAGCGTAGCGAAGAATCTCCCTCTGCTCTGGTGGAGGCCCTTCGCTTCCCTTCACTGCGCTCAGGGCAGGCCGCTCAGGGTGACAGGGTGAGTTTTGCGCTATTGCGTCTGTTGGCATTCCGCTGTGTGGCGGCGACGGTACTGGGGCTGATTATGATCTTTTCCAGGCGGTGGAAGCCGCATCGCTGGTGGAAGCGTATCTATGCCGAGAGAAAATGAGAGATGCATTGAGAGGAGAATTGTCGGCCTGAGTTGCCCGGCGTGTGGAGGCAGGTTGGAGTTGAGGATGCGCTGCGGCTGGCCGAGTTGATCTACCTCTCGTTGGACGACGACCCGGCACGGGTCGAACGACGATTGGAGTTGGTCTCGACGCAGCTGGTCGTCTTCTTGTCGGAGTGACAGGAGGTTATGGAATAGAGGACATCGGAGAGGCAAGGGGTTCACAACCTCAACAGGTATAGGTAGTTTGGTTTGGCGAAATCCATCCTGGGTAGTAACTACGGTGCATTTGTATCCCCCTCCGGAGTTGGCGTGGGGGGCGGCTGGAGGAAATCGTCGCGCGTGTTTTCGATCAGGGGCTCGACGTTGTACCCCACCACGCGCACGTAGTAGGGCGATGCGGAGCTTTTGACAACGCGGCTCTTATTGTCAGCATCCTGAGCGCCTATCTGTAGAGTAATGGTCCGATCGCCCGTCTCCAGCGTAACGGTAGCCGGCGGGTCGTCCAGCCCGTAGGCTGCGTCTTCCTCCTTACCAAGTGGCTTGAGCAGCGTGACGGAAGCGGCCATGTTGACAAGAGCGGTGACCTGGCCAGAGGCGAGTTCCTCGCTTGCCTTCAAACCGGCCAAGGCCCACTCCCCTTCATCGTCTTGGGTAAAGACGAAAGTGCCGTGACCGTTTTCCAGGGTTATCTTGGTGATGTCCTCCCTGGGCACACTCAGGTAGGCTGTATCAACCCAGGAGGCAGCGGTGGCGTTGGTCTCCCAGGCAGAGATGTCGGCGGTCAGGTAAGTTTCGCCCTGCCCATCCACGCGGAAGTGGGTAGCGCCGTAACTGGGCGAGGAACCCAGGTAAAGGATGTGTTTCGTCCCCTCCGCCACCTCGAAGTCAATACGACGCACGAAATCATCTGGGGCGACCTGGAGCCGCTTGTGGCTGGTATCGGTGCGCGTCACCAATCGGCCGGTGGTGAGACCCACGATTTTGTCCAGCAATGGGGTGATTTTGTCCGCCTGGGCAGGGTAATCATCCGCGTCGGGCAAAACCCAGTCCCCGCTGACCTGCCGCAGCGCGATGCTGTTGCCGTCGGCGTCCGCGATGGTCAGGGCGACGATATCGCCGGCCTCCAGGTTGGGGAAGATTGGCTCACTCTCGACAGCGGCCGTTGACTTCGGCCAGAAGACAACGACGCTCAGGATGATTTGGATGACCAGGATGCTGGCTAAGATTTGGTTATGTCGTTTCACAGTTCCCCCTTGCGTGATTCGTGATTCGTGATTCGTAACTCGTCATTGTCCATTGTTAATTGAATCGGCTGCTCGTTCCTGCGCCGGGCGTGCCACACAATGCCAATGATGATGAGCGCCAACAGGGCGACGACGTAGTTTGCGCCTTCCCAGAAGGACTGCTCGCTCTCAGTCATCGGGATGAGTACCCGCGCGTAGGTCCCACGCGAGCGGATGTTGAGCAGGTCCAGGTCCTCCGTTGACCAGGCGACTCCGTTCTGCATCAGTTTGAGGCTGTTGAGATAGCGATCCCGCGTCAGGCTAGAGGAGATGTCGAAGACGATGTCGTCCATGAACTCGGCGCTGCCGATGACGACCAGCCGGGCTGTTTCCGGCGAGACCTCAATGGTACCCCCCCCAGCCCCCCCCGCGAGGGGGGGGGACTCTCCCTCGGCCTCGCTTTCAGTGAAGGGGGAGGGTTCATCCTTGAAGGCGCTCTCGAAAGCGCCCTGCACGGAGACGGCTAGCGCGTAGGACTTCTTATCATCCCCCACAGGGAAGCCCAGGTCCGGGTAGAGGCCAAAGTCAGGCTGGATGGTGGTATGATCTTGCGTCCAGGAGGCTGGGCTGGATTGAAGCAGCGTCGTGACCTGCCGCCCGGCGTTCTTCTGCTCGTCAATCGTGATGGGCGAGACCCAGTTGAGCGTCACGGCAGGCAGGTTCGAGACGATGGGGCTGCCCGATGCCATCCCGTCGGGCCGAACGTCCACGAAGAAAGGGTAGTCAATTGCCTGGATCTCCTGCACCTGGAAACCGCCCACCTTCCGGGTGACCGGCACGGGAAAGGGCTCATTCTGCGGGTCCATCACCAACGATTCTTCTACCTGGATGCCATAACTCGCTAACATCTCCCGTAGGCCATCTTCCAGAGGCATCAGGGCCAGCCCGCCGGAGAATTGGTCGGCCGTGATACCATAATTCCCGGCCGCCACCACGACCGAACCGCCGCGCATCAGGTATTGGTCAATTGCGAAGCGCTCTTTATCGGTCATCCCCTGGGGTGCGACGACCGCCAGCACGTCCACGTCCGCCGGCACCTGCCCGGTGCTCAGGTCCAGAGTGCGGACTTCGTATTCCTGGCGCAGGGACTCGCCGATCTGCTGCCAACTGGAAAGGGGCTGTTGCATCTGCCCGAACGCATCCGGCGTGGGCTCCGCCGGGGGCGTCCATAGGCCCACCACCTGGAGAAAGCCGGAAGAGGCTCGCTTGAGAGCCGATTCGATGGCCGTGCGCACGTCGGCCTCGCTCAGTTCGCCGGAGGGATAGATCACCTGTGCCTGGTCGCCGACGTGCAGAACCATATGGAGGTAGTAACTCTGGTTAGAAAAGAGCGAGACGGCGAAGGGCTGCAGCCCGTAGATATCGTACAACTCCTGGCGTGTAATAGGGCTATCGGGCGCGTCAGGGTCCACCATGGTGTACGTGAACTTGCCGTTGGATTCGCTGGCGATATCTTGCACCACCTTTTCGATGGTCGCTGGGACATCGGCCAGCCATTCCGGCAGCGTGTTGGGGGTGAGGTAAACCGTCAACTCGGCGGGGTGCTCCAGCGCTGCCAACACTGCATCCACGCTCTGGAAGCCGTAGACCACTTTCTTGATGGAGCTGGTCAGGTCATATTCCAAATTGCGCAAGTGCACATCTACGTTGCCATCGTGCCTGGGCTCGACCTCGATGAGATCACGAAAACTGAGCACCACGTTCTGGTCGCCGTAACGGATCAAGATATCGAAGTAGGAGTTGATGATCGAGGTCTCGTAACGTCCGGCCACCTGGAACGGCGTTGGCTGGATGCCGTAGGTCTGGTTGGCCTCGGCTTCTTTATCAGGCTCCTTGGCCGGGTCTATAATCTCCAACTGCACTGTGCCGCCCGAGGCGACCTCGTACTCTTGCAGCATGTCACGGATGCGCGGCACCAGCGGGGCAAGCAGAGGATGGGTCTTCTCGCTGAAGTAACCCCGGATCAGCAGTGGCTCCTGCAGGTTACCCAGCAGATCGCGGGTAGTCTGGGAGAGACTGTACTCCCGTTGTGCCGTGAGATCCAGACGCAAACCGCGCAGGGGGAAGACCCAGACGTTGAGCAGGCCTAAGTTCAGCACCACCAGGAGCACGGTGAGGATTACGCTGCGGCGATAGGGCCGCGTGCGCTCCCCGGTGCTCCATCTCTTGCTGTCGAGCGAAGCCACGTTGAGCGTCAGGAACAGGGCGGTCAGCGAGAGATAGTAAAGCAAATCACGCAGGTCCACCACGCCGCGCTCAATGCTTTCGAAGCGGCTGCCCGAGCCGATGGCGCGCAGGATCTCGCCCAGGCGATCTCCAACGAAGTCGGTCACGCCGCTGGAGCCAGCCAGGTAGAAGAGACCGCAGAGCAGCACGGTTGAGATAAGGGCAACGATCTGGTTATCGGTGCGAGAGGAGACGAAGAGCCCAATGGCCGCGTACGCCGCCGCCAGCAGGATGGCGGCCAGATAGCCGCCACAGACCGGCCCCCAGTCCAGGTTCCCCAGCAACGAGACGGTGATGGGCAAGAAGAGCGTCAACGCCAGAGAGGCAACGACCAGCGCCATCACCGCTAAAAACTTCCCTACGACCAACTGGATAGGGGAGACGGGCAGTGTGAGCAGCACCTCCAGTGTGCCGGAGCGTTGCTCTTCGCTCCACTGGCGCATCGTCAGCGCTGCGACCAGAAAAATCATCAGCACCGGCATCCAGCGGAAGAGTGGCCGGACGTCGGCGATGCCCCGGGCGAAGAAAGTGTCCACCCAGAAGAAGGAAAACAGCGTGACCGCCAGGAACGCGCCCACGAAGATGAGCGCCATTAGCGAGCCGAAATAACCCTCTAACTCTTTACGTGTGATGGATAATGCCTGTTTCATTGTAGCACCTCACGCGGCCATAGCCAATTCATTGAAGACCATTTCCAGTGTGCGGACATCCCGTCGCAACTCGCGTAGCGGCCAGCCCTGTTCCCGCGCCAGGTCGTAGATCGCCGGACAGAGGTCAACCCCGCTGGCATCCTGGCCCAGGACGCGGTAGGCGGGGTAGCCGTCGGGCGTCTGAGTTTGCTCGACGCCGCTCACACCGCTGAGGTCGCGAAGCGTGCGTTCGACCCCCCCCAGCCCTCCCGATGCAGGGGGGAGCACCGCTTTGTCCAGCACCAGGATCGCGTCCGGCGTGGCGGCCAACTCCGAGAGCCGGGCGTCGGCCCTGATCTGGCCGTTCATCAGGATAATGACCCGGTCGCAGAGCGCTTCGACCTCGGAGAGGATATGCGTAGAGAAGAGCACCGTGCTGTGCTTCGCCAGACGACGGATCAGGCGGCGGACTTCGATGATCTGCGTCGGGTCCAACCCCAAAGTGGGTTCGTCCAAGATCAGAAGCCGCGGCCGGTGAAGAATTGCCTGGGCCAGTCCCACGCGCTGGCGGAAGCCCTTGCTCAGTTGGCCGATGGGACGGGCCAGATGGTCGGCCAGGCCGGTGGCGTAGATGGCCTCCGAGAGATGAGCCCGCTGCTCGTCCTCCGGGATCTGGCGTAACTCGGCGATCATCCCGAGATATGCCTGGACCGACAGTTCCGGGTAGAGGGGCGCGCTCTCCGGCAGGTAGCCAATTTGCGCCTGCACCTCGCGGGCGTGCGTCAGCACATCCAGTCCGTTCACGGTGACGGTGCCATCATCGGGTTGCAGGTAGCCGGTCAGAATCTTGATGGCGGTTGTCTTCCCAGCACCGTTGGGTCCGAGCAACCCGACGATCTCACCCGGTGCGATGTGAAAGGTGACCCCACACAACGCTTCGATGGGACCATACGACTTGGTTAGATCGGTGACTTCAATCATAAGTTCCTCCTCACAACAGATCATGTAATTATACTACGTCCATCTCCATCGTCAATGCTTGCGCCTCACAGCCTCATAGGGTAGGGCAATCGCATTCTATCCAATATCTTCACAACAACGTCATTCTGAGGAGCGCAGCGACAGCCTGCCCTGAGCAGTAACAAACTGAGAATGCAATCGCCCCACCTTATGGAGTCGGGCGGGTCTCCAGGGCCACCTTGATCTGCATCCGCCCTCCCTCGCGCAGGACCGTGAGTGTGACCTTTTGCCCTGGACGAGCCTCTTCTACCGATGTCTTCAGTTCCTCCATCAGCGTCACGGGCTGGTTGTCCCACGCCACGATGACGTCGCCGCCCACCAACAGCCGCTGGCCCCTGATGGTCACGGGCTTGTAACTTCCGCGCAGTCCCGCTTTGTCCGCTGGGCTGCCGCTGACGACCTCGCCAACCAGGACCCCGGATTGTGTCCCCGGCAAATCCATAGCCCGCGCCACTTCTGGCACGAGCGTCATACCGCTGATGCCCAACCACGCCCCTTCAGCAGGTGCCTCCTCTGTGGCAGGGCCGGCTTCTTCCTCCGTTTCAGGACGCTCGCCCAGGGTAACTTCTACTTGTCGTTCGTGTCCGTCGCGCAGTATCGTCAACGTGACTCGCTGTCCCACCTCTGCGGCGTCGACCAGGTAGGCGACCAGATCGTCAAATTCTCTTACCGGCTGGCCGTCGAATGCCACGATGACGTCACCGCCGATCCGGCGCTCCTCCCCATCCACTGTGATCGTCCGGTCACTGCCGCGCAGACCGGCCTCGTCAGCGGGGCCGTCGGGCAGCACCTCGATCACCAGTGCACCATGCTGGTTGGCCTCCAGGTACATCGCCTGAGCCAGATCGGGGTACAGCGAAGTGCCACTGATCCCCAGCCAGGGATAGGTGTAGTGGCCTGCGGTGATCAGCGCCGGGACAACCTTCTGAACGATGGCCGAGGGGATCGCAAACCCGATGCCGGCCGAGGCTCTCACCGGTGAGACAATCGCACAGGTCACGCCGATCACCTCTCCGTCGTCGTTCACCAGGACACCGCCGGAGTTCCCGGGATTGATGGAAGCGTCGGTCTGGATAACGTCGGGGATAGTGTAGGAAGGCCCTTCGCCATCGCTCTCCGCCGGCAGGGATCGCCCCAGCGCGCTGATGAACCCCACAGTCATCGTGTTCTCCAGGCCGAAGGGATTGCCAATGGCCACGGCGAGATCGCCTACCTTGACCTGGGTGGAATCGGCCAACTGCACCGGGTACAGGTTGAGCGAAGGTTCGTCCGACAGGTCCACTTTCACCACCGCCAGGTCGCTGTCTGAATCGGTGCCCACCACTGTGCCTGGCAAAGTCGTTCCGTCGGGGAACATCACCTGGATTCTGTCGGCTCCTTCCACGACGTGGTTGTTGGTCACGACGTAGCCTTCTTCACCCCAGACGAAGCCGGACCCGGATCCCCGCCGGTACTGCTCCTGCGGTGGCGGCTGGGGAGAGGGCATCCCGAAGGGCCACCCCGGCAGCATCTGGAACGGGTTCTCCCCGGCCTCCTGCTTTTGGACCACCTGGATGTTGACCACAGAAGGGCCGACGTCCTGGTAGATGCGCTCCAGTGCTTCCTGTAGAGCGTCCAGTGTGCCGGCGCGCGTCGTCGGGGGCGCGGCCTCCGCCGCAGGCGGGGTCGGTGTCGGCATCGGTGCGGCGGTGAGCGCCACCGTCGCTGCCGGTGTCTGTTCCGTCTGGAGCGGGAGCAGGTTCATACCGCCGCACCCCAGAATCATCGTTAAGGAAAGTACGATAATCAACGTTAGCCATAGTCTTTTCATTCTATCACCTCACAACAGCGAATTAGGAAAAGGAACGAATTCTTCTCGCCCGGTCACCTGTTGTACGTGATGCGTGAAACGTAAGTCTTACAGATCACGTTTCACGCATCACGCATTAACTTGTACCCCACCCCCCGCACGGTGAGGATACGCCGGGGATGTCTGGGATCGTCCTCCAGTTTCTCGCGCAGCCAGCGGATGTGAACGTAGACCACCTGTGGCTCGCCAGTGTACTCCGCGCCCCAGACGCGCGCCAACAGGTCATCTACCGAGACGACGTGCCCCGCCTCCAGTGCCAGCACATGGAGCACATCAAACTCGCGGGGGGGCAACTCCACGGCCCGCCCGCCCACGGTCACGGTGTGCGCCGCTGGATCAACCACCAGGTCACCCACCACCAACGGGGCAGGTCCCCTCGCAAGTGCTGGCGCCGGCGTGGCTCGCCGCAGTACAGCCTTAATACGGGCCAACAGCACGTCAATGTCGAAGGGCTTGGTGACGTAGTCGTCGGCGCCCAGTTCCAACCCAAGCACCTGATCCATCTCGCGGCGGCGCGCGGTGAGGAAGATCACCGGCACGTCTATCTGTCGCCGCAGGTTGCGCAGCGCGTCCAGCCCGTCCATTCCCGGCAGGCCAATGTCCAGCAGCACCAGGTCCGGCGGATCGAGGCGGACCTGAGCCAGTGCATCCTCCGCCGTGGCCACCGTGCGCACGCGGTAGTCAGCCCTCTCCAGGTTGAAGGCCAGGCTGCGGCGCAACAGCGCATCGTCGTCAACGATGAGGATATGTTTGCTCATACATCATCCCTTACTTCACCAACCCTGAACTCGCCGAGGAAACTCGATCCAGAGACCTCCCCTTCATACATCCCGATGTGCGTCGGGTCGCCAGTCCGGGATAGGATTCTCAGGGAAAATTATAGCAAATTTCGCAGTATTGCAAAAGTCGCCCCGGCGGCTAGCCGTCATTCCGAGCGTAGCGAGGAATCTCTCTCTCTGGTCGGGGCGTGAGATTCCTCGTCGCCTTCGGCTCCTCGGAATGACGAGTGGGTGCAGTTTGTTTTCGGAGCAGAACAGGGTTTGCCATCCGCTTAATGCGGGACATCCCCAGGCAGACGAGCAGCGCATCTGAGCCTAGCGCCACGCCGCCTGGACAGTGGGCGAACTGGCAATCAACACCAAAAAGGTGTACAATAGCCCAGGCGAAAATCGTCCAGGTTTCGCCCTCAAAAGCCAGTCCAGCGCCTTTCTCCCCGTCCACCCTGGGAGGTGTTGATGTGAAGAATCCAACCGATCAATCGCCTGACCAACCAATTGAGACGAGAACTCGGACAGGCCATACACCCTGGGTGATATGGCATTCCAGCAACTACAGCCTGCGCACCAAACTGATCGTGGCTTTCTTGGTGATGACGCTTGTCCCGCTGGGTATGCTGGCCTTCTTGAACAACCGGAGCACCCGGACAGCGCTGATTGATGCCGCCAACCAGGCCCTCCTGGCCGGGGCCTGCCAGACCGCCGCCAAGATTGACGCTTTCATCGTCGCCAACCTAGAGGCTGTCAGTACGGAAGCATTATTACCAGGCATGGTGGAATATCTGCGTCTGCCACCTGATCAGCGGGCGGGCAGCGATGAGGAGAGGCTCGTCCAGGAAACGTTGCGAGGACTAAAAGGCAAAGACGAGCACATCCTGTCGTACGCCTTGCTAAACACCGAGGGACAGAACGTGATGGATACGGTCACGGCCGACATTGGTCAGGACGAATCCAACCGCGACTACTTCTATGAGCCGACACTAACCAACCAGCCCTACGTCTCCCCCAACGAGTTTGATCCGACGACGGGGGAGGCGGCCCTGTATTTCAGCAGCCCGGTGCACTCTGGCCAGGAGGTTATCGGCGTGTTGCGCGTACGCTATGGCGCCACTGTGCTGCAGCAACTCATCGTCCAGAGTAATGGCTTGACCGGAGAGCAATCGTTCGCTATTTTGCTGGACGAAAACCACGTTCGCCTGGCACATGGCACTGCGCCAGACCTCATTTTCAAGTTAGTCGTGCCACATGATCCGGCCCGCATAAAACAACTGCAGGCGATTGGACGTTTACCGGTCCGGCCGGCCGCAGAACTGGCTACAGATATCCCTGCCCTTGAGGCCGGTCTGGCCAGCGTGGACACTGCTGAACCATATTTCACCACCAAATTGGTCGCCACTGGTGAGAGGTTGGACTCGGCGGCTGTCACAAGGACGGAAACGCAGCCGTGGTTGGTGGTCTTCGCGCGCCCCCAGGAAGCATTTCTGGCCCCAGTCGAAGGGCAAACTCGCATCACATTGTTGTTATTGGCGGTGGTGATTGCTGGCGTAGTGGTCGCCGTGGCCATCGGTATGGCGCAATGGCTGGCCAGCCCCATCACCCGCCTCACCGCTATCGCCGCAAAAATAGCCGCAGGTGACCTGACAGCGCAGGCGCAGGTGGAGTCGGGCGATGAGATCAGCACACTGGCAGCCACCTTCAACAGTATGACCACCCAACTCAGGCAAACGATGGAGGGGCTGGAGCAGCGTGTGGCTGATCTCAAGCGGGCGGAGGAGGAGATCCGACAACGCACGGCCCAGTTGGAGGCACTGCGGCAGGTGGGGCTGGAATTCACCGCCCAATTGGACCTGAACGACCTTCTCCACTCTATCGTCTCGCGGGCCATCGCATTGTTGGGAGGGACCGCAGGCGGCATCTATCTCTACTGGCCAGAGCGGGATGGGCTGGAGGGGAGTGTGGCCATCGGCGCCAACCTGGCATCCATCGGGACCGTCCTTCAGCAGGGCGAGGGCCTCGCTGGCAAGGTCTGGGAGACCGGTGAGCCCCTCATCGTGAATGACTACGAACACTGGGAAGGACGGGCGGTGGACTTGGATGGCTACCCCGTCGCGGGCGTCGTGGGCGTGCCAGTCCGCTGGGGCGAGGAGTTCCTGGGGGTGCTGAACACCCAGGCGGCCCCCCCGCGCACCTTCTCCTCGGCTGACGCCGAAATGCTGGGCCTGTTCGCCACCCAAGCCGCCATCGCCATCCGCAACGCCCGGCTCTTCGAGAAAGAGCAGCAACGCGTGGCGGAGCTAGAGGCGCTGCAACGCACCAGTCTGCAACTCACCTCCTCGCTGAACCTGTCCGCTGTGCTGGATAGCATTGTCACGAGCGCTTTGACCCTGGTGGGGGCCAACGATTGCCACATCTACCTCTACGACGAGGCAACCGAGACTTTCACTTTTGGCACCGCGTTGTGGAAAAGTGGACGACGAGAGCCAGCAGTGCAGGCACTGCGCCGCGATGGCCTGACGGCCACTGTGGCCCGCGGGGGTCGTCCCATCGTCATCAACGATGCCCCCCACCACCCTCTTTACGCCACCCCTGAAGCGCAGAAGTGGAGCATGCAAGCAATCGCTGGCTTCCCCCTCAAACGCGCAGGTCGGGTGCTGGGGGTATTTACCATCGCCTTCCTCGAACCGCATACTTTCAGCCAGGAGGAACTGCGGGTGCTTGGCCTGCTGGCCGACCAGGCTATCATCGCTATCGAAAACGCCCAGTTGTACCGGCAACTGCGAGACCACGCCGAGCAGTTGGAGCAGCGGGTGCAGGAACGCACTGCCCAACTCCAGGCCCAGTACGCCCACCTGGAGGCGATCCTGCGCAGCGCCTCCGACGGCATCGTCGTCGCCGACGCCGGGGGCGAGATCCTCCAGACCAACCCCGTCGCCCAGGCCTGGCTCACCCAGACCCTCTCGCCGGAGGATGCGGCCCGGCTGCGGGCCACGGCGCAAGACCTGGCACGGCGGGCCGAGGAGCGGCCGGAGACGGTCCTGGAACTGAGCGGGCTGGACCTGGAATTGAAGGCCGCCCCCATCTTGCAGCCAGGGATGGAGGGAGCAATAGCGGCCGTGGTGGACATCCACGACGTCAGCCACCTCAAGGCACTGAACCGCGTGAAGTCCCGCTTCGTCTCCAACGTCTCCCACGAACTGCGCACCCCCGTGACGACGATCAAGCTGTACGCGGCGCTGATGCAGCGGCAGCCGCAGAAATGGGAGGAATACCTGGCCCCGTTGGCGCAGGAGGCGGACCGCCAGGCGCGGCTGGTGGCGGATATCTTACAGATCTCCCGCATTGACACCGGGCGACTGGAGATGAAGCCCTGGCCGACCTCGCTCAACCAGTTGACCGAGAAGATCGTCGCCAGCCACGAGATGCTGGCCCAGGAGCGGGGGCTGACGTTGGAACACCACCCAGCGGAGCCGGAGCCAGTGGCACTGGCGGACCCGAAGCGCATGACGCAGGTGCTGAACAACCTGGTAGAGAACGCGATCCGCTACACGCCGGAGGGGGGCCAGGTGGTGGTCTCCACGGGCCAGGAAGAAGCGGAGGGCCGCGTCTGGGCCACGGTGACGGTGGCAGACACGGGGATGGGGATACCGGAGCAGGAGTTGCCGCACATCTTCGAGCGGTTCTTCCGGGGGGAGAAGGTGCGGCTGATGCAGATATCCGGGACCGGCCTGGGGCTGGCGATCGTCAAGGAGATCGTGGAACTGCACGGCGGGCGGGTGACGGTGGAGAGCCAGGTGGACGTGGGTGCCGCCTTCACCATCTGGCTGCCCCTCACCGATGCCCAGGGATAACGCCTCAGGTACCCACCTATCAAGATTTGCAGCCCAGGGCGAAGTGCGGTAGAATGAGGCAGGAGACAAGATATGCCCAGCCCGTTTCCCGGAATGGACCCCTACCTGGAGGAACCAGCCCGCTGGCCAGACGTGCACCAGCGGCTGATCACCTACATCGCCGATGCGCTCCAGCCACAGGTGCGCCCGCGCTACCATGCCCGCATAGGTGAGCGGGTGTACATCCTGCAGCGGCCCCGAGCAATGTACCCGGACGTCATCTTGACCCGACGGCCTGTCAGGGAACCTGCACCGGTGGACGTTGGCATGGTAGCGCCTCAGGTGACAGTGAATGAGGAGGAATTGGACACCCCCATTATCCTCACCCTCCCGCCAGTCGAACTCCGGGAGCCCTTCGTCGAGATTATCCACGCAGCCGGCGATGAGGTGGTGACGGTCATTGAGGTGCTCAGTCCGGCCAACAAAACGCCGGGGGAGGGACATCGCCTCTACTGCCGCAAACAGCAGGAGGTCTTGGACAGCCCCGCGCACCTGATAGAGATTGACCTGCTGTCGGAGGGACTGCACACGGTGGCGATCTCGGAGGAGGGACGGGCCTCCCTACCCCCGCACCGCTATCTGGTCGGCGTGCAGCGAGCACCAGAGCGGTATCGCTTCGAGGTGTACCCCATTCCGCTGCAGCGCCGTCTGCCCCACGCCCGCGTGCCCCTGCGGGAACCGGACCCCGACGTGGTGCTGTACCTGCAGGCCGTGTTCACGCGGTGCTACGACAACGGCGGCTACGCGGACTTCGTGAACTACCAGCAACCGCCGCCGGTATCGCTCTCGCCTGATGAGGCAGCGTGGATGGATGGCCTACTCAAGGGGAAAGGGCTGCGTAATAGCAGCGCATGAGAACTTCATACCCGTTGGGTAAGTTGCCCGCTGAGCACCTGGCCCGGCTGTTGGCCCGCCATGCCCCCTCCGACCAGCGCATCGTCCTGGGGCCGGGCGTGGGACGCGACGCCACGGTCATCTCCTTCGGCGACCGCTACCTGGTCGCCAAAACCGACCCCATCACTTTTGCCAGCGACGAAATCGGCTGGTACGCCGTCCACGTCAACGGTAACGACATCGCCTGCATGGGCGCGACGGTGCGCTGGTTCCTCGCCACACTGCTGCTGCCCGAGGCCCGCACCGACGAAGCGTCGGTAGACACTATCTTCGACCAGATCGCCGCCGCTTGCCGCGAACTGGGCGTGGAGTTGGTAGGCGGCCACACCGAGATCACCCACGGGCTCGACCGCCCCATCGTCATTGGTTGCATGCTGGGTGAAGTGACCCCTGAGCGACTGGTGCGGCCCGAGGGGGCCCGACCGGGCGACGCTCTGCTCGTCACCAAGGGCATCGCGGTGGAGGGGACGGCCATCATCGCGCGGGAGAAGAACGCCGGATTAGCAGGATTAAACGGATCATTTCTGCAGCGTTGCCAGGGCTTCCTGTACAAGCCTGGCATCAGCGTCGTGCGCGACGCGGCCGTGGCGACGGCGGCGGGGGAGGTACACGCCATGCACGACCCCACCGAGGGCGGGCTGGCGACCGGGCTGTGGGAACTGGCCGCAGCGGCGGGGGTCGGGCTGGAGGTGGACGAGGACGCCGTCCCGGTCTTCCCCGAGACACAAGTTCTGTGCGCGCGGCTGGGGCTGTACCCGCTGGGACTGATCGCTTCCGGCGCGCTGCTGCTGGCGGTCGCACGTGGGGACGCGGCCGCGATACTGGCCGCGCTGGAAGATGCCGGCATCGCGGCCGCGCGCATCGGCCGCGTGGTCGAGCGAGAACATGGCGTCGTACTGCGAGGCGCGACGGGCAGACGGCCGCTGCCCCACTTCGAGCGGGACGAGATCGCCCGGCTGTTCGAGTAGGCTGCACGTAAGCGTTCGGAGAATAGATGGGAACCCCCAATGTCATTAAGTTAAGCAACTGTGGAGGTGTGACGCACTTCTTGGCCTGTGAAAACGACAAAATATGCAGCAAAAGTGCGATAGCGGGCCTGTTCAGGGCAGCGATGGAGGTGCGTCGCACCTTTAACTTAAGGCCCAGAGACGGGCCGGCGTCTCCATTGCTGAGGAACGATGCCTGTTAACTTAACCTCGCGCCTGATCCTGGCAGCGACGCTGGCCTGGACCCAGGTACTGCAATTAGGCCCTTACGTGACCGGCGGCATCATGCTGGCGGTGCTGCTGGGCCAACTGGACCTGCCCCGCCGCTGGGGACGCTGGCTGATCCGCAGTGGGCCGGGGATGGTGGTAGGAGCAGCCTGCCTGGGCGGGGCTTCACCGCTGTGCACCTACGGCACGGTGCCGGTGCTGGTGGAACTCCTGCGCGGCGGCGCGTCGCCCGGCCCGGCGCTGGCTTTCCTGGTTGCCTCCTCGCTCCTTAACCCCCAGTTGTTCGTCGTGATGACCGGCGGGTTGGGGCTGCGCCTGGCGCTGGCGCACGTGGCCGGGGTGCTGTTGCTCAGTCTGCCGGTGGGACTGCTGGCCCGGCGAGTGAGGCCGGAGGCTTTCTTGAACGCGGGGGCACTCTCTGCCTCCTCCCCCTTCCCCCCGCGGCGGGAGGAAGGGGAGGGGCGAAGGGGAGGGATTAGGGGGTTCCTCCGCCTCACCGAGACAGTGGGCCTGTACTTCGTCGTGGGCGTGATCCTGGCGGCTTTGCTGCAGACGCTGGTCCCGTCAGAGTGGATCTCGTCGCTCCTGGGTGCAGGCCGCTGGTATGGCGTGCTGCTGGCCGGCGTCCTGGGCGTCCCGTTCTACGCCTGTGGTGGCGGAGCGGTGCCGATCATCGCCGGATTGCTGGCCCAGGGAATGAGCCCCGGCGCAGCGTTGGCCTTCTTCCTGGCCGGGCCGGCCACGCGGCTGACAGCACTAGCGGCGCTGGGCACGTTGCTCAACCGGCGGGCACTGATCGCCTACGTGACCTACGTCGTCGCGGGGGCAGCACTGGCGGGGAGCGCCCTTAATCTGGCGCTGGGCGATTGATGCTGGATACTGGAGGCTAGACACTGGAGGCTGAGGTGAAGAGACGATGGAAACTGATCGCACTGGTAGGACTGCTGGCGTTATTGGGCGGCATAAGCGCGCTGCAGCACCAGGCAGCCTACTCCAGCCCGGCCAACGGGCCTGCCGAGGTCGCCATCGTGCAGGCGACGTCCTGGCCGGTTCCGGACGCGGAGGTCGAACGAAGCGTGCGCCAGGCGGTAGCGCTGGCGGGCGGGCTGGAACCCATCATCGAACCGGGAGACACCGTGGTGATCAAGCCCAACCTGGTCTGGGGGGCCGCCCCTGATGAGGGCTACACTACCGACCCCCGCGTGACCCGCGCCGTGGCTCAACTGGCGCAGGAGGCTGGCGCAGGGCAGATCATCATCGCCGACGGCGCGGCGCTATATCGCGATGGGCACGACGCCCGAGGTGCAACCGCCGAGGCCTTCCGTCTCTGCGGCTACGACGCAAACGGCGACAGGGTGGACGATGTCACCGGCGCGCCGTTGGTGGACCTCAACGACGCTGGCGGGCTCGACCAACACGACCCCACCCTGGTACGGCAGGTGCACCTGCAGAACGGCCTGATCTGGACCGACTACTGGCTGCCCAACGTGATCCTCGACGCCGACGTGCTCATCGGTGCCCCGGCGCTCAAGAACCACTCCTACGCCGGGGTGACCCTGGCACTCAAGAACCAGTTCGGCATCCCTCCCTCCGACATCTACCACAATCCCGGCGCACAGACGTTCAAGGGCGCGCTCTCGCACGGCCCAAACGACCTGGGGCGACACATCGTGGACCTCAACCTAGCCCGCCCGCTCGACTTCGTCGTCCTGGATGGATTGCGAGGGATGACCGACGGTCCTATCGGGGGAGCATTGGCAGCCCCTCCAATGCGACTGATCATGGCCGGTCGGGACGCTGTGGCCGTGGACACCGTCGGCGCGTTGGTGATGGGGTACGACCCACAGAGCATCCACTACCTGGGCTGGGCCGCCGGGGCCGGCCTGGGCACCGACGACGTAGCACAGATCACCATACGCGGGCTGCGCGTCAGCCAGGTGCGACGCGACTTCCCGGCTCCCTACGGAAACCCGCCAGCCCAGCGAGCCGAGGCGACCCCACCCTCCGTCAGCATCACCGCACCAGGAGAGGGCTATGTCGTCGTGGAGGAGACCACCGTGTGGGCCACCGCGTCGGATGACGACGCCGTCTCCAAAGTCGAGTTCTACGCCGGCGACGAACTGCAGGCCGTGGTCACCGCCCCACCCTACCAGGCTACGCTCGACCTGAGCGCGCATCGCGGGCAGACCGTCACCCTGCGCGCCGCGGCCTACGACTTCGCGCTCAACGACGCCGAGGATCGCCGCACGGTCACGGTGGTGCCGGCCCCGGCACCAGGCACCGCCTCGTTCCAGACCGCCACGCTGACTATCCCTACCTACCCCTACGCAGCCTACCTCACATCCGCGTACACCCCGACCTACAACATCACCTACACCATACTGGACTGGGACGCCTACGATGGCTCCAACCCGACGCCCGTACTCCACGCCTATGAACTGCTGGTGCTGGAGAACGACTATCTGCAAGTGACGCTGCTGCCCGAACTGGGCGGGCGGGTCTACCAGATGACCTTTAAGCCCACCGGCCACAACGAACTGTACCAGAACCCGGTCATCAAGCCGACCCACTGGGGGCCGCCGGAGCAGGGCTGGTGGCTGGCGGTCGGCGGCATCGAGTGGTGTCTGCCGGTGGAGGAGCACGGTTACGAGTGGGGCGAGCCGTGGGACTACCAGGTCATCACCTCCACGGCGGGCGTCACTGTCACCCTGCGCGACACGACCGTCAGCGACCGCATCCGCGCCGCCGTCACGGTGCACCTGCCGGCCGGCCGGGGCATTCTGGCGATCACCCCACGCATTGAGAATCCCACCGGAGGCAACCTCGACTACAAGTTCTGGCTCAACGCGGCGCTCACGCCGGGCGCGGCCAACACCGCAGGCTCCGACCTGCGCTTCGTCTTCAACGCCGACCAGGTGACGGTGCATTCAAAAGGCGACGGTGACCTGCCCGAACCACGTCAGCCGATGGACTGGCCAGTGTATAATGGGCGCGACTACTCCCGTCTTGGCAACTGGAACCGGTGGCTCGGCTTCTTCGAGCGGCCCCGGGCGGCGGCTGAATTCGCCGGCGTCTACGACACCGCCGTGAATGAGGGCGTGGTGCGGGTCTTCCCCTCCAGCGTGGCCCGTGGCAGCAAGGGATTCGGCTTCGGCTGGTCGGACCCGATCCCCTCGAGCATTTGGACCGACGATGGCTCCACCTACGTCGAACTGCACGGCGGCGTCGCGCCGACCTTCTGGGACACGGCGACCATCGCGGCCGGGCAGCCGCTGGAATGGACGGAGTATTGGTACCCGCTCAGCGACATCGGCCAACTGAGCGCGGCGACGGCCGAGGCCGCGCTGGGCGTGCACGCAAACGGCGACCGCTTCACCGTCAACGTGCACTCCACCGCACCCCGCGCCGCTGGCACGAGCACACTTTACGTCTGGGATCGGAATAATTGCACCGAACTGGCCCGTTGGGAGTTGCCGGCCGTCGGCCCTGGAGATCCCTTCGTCGCGTCGGTAGCGCTCCCCCCCTCTGTCCCCCCCAATGGGGAGGATGAAGGGGGGGGACTGGACGACGTGGCCTTCGTCTACCTGGACACTGACGGGAACCTGCTGGCGGCGGTCAACCCCCGAGATTGCCTGCCGCCCACCTCCTCGGTCGAGCCGCTGTCGCCGTGGGTGGCTACGACCACCTTCACCGTCACCTGGGCCGGGCAGGATACCTGGTCGGGCATCGGGGCCTATGACGTGCAGGTGCGCGACGGCTACGAGGGGGAATGGAGCGACTGGCAGACCGGCACGGCTGCCACCTCGGACACGTTCACTGGCATCCACGGCCATACCTATTTCTTCCGCGCCCGCGCCCGCGACACTTGCGGCAACCAGGAGCCTTACGACGACCGGGAAAAAGAATGGGGGCAAACGTTCACGACGGTGCTGACCGAGCCCGCCCTGGTGCTGGTCACCTCTCGCAAGTCCGCCACGCCCCGGCGCTTCAGCCCCGACCAGACCGTCGCGTACACCGTCCTCATCAGCAACACCGGCAACCTCACAGCCGGTGGTGCGCTGACCGACACGCCCCCGGCGGAGATGTTCGTGCTAACGGGAACACTGGCGACCACCTCCGGCCTCACGCCGACCTACACGGGCGGACAGATCCGCTGGAGCGGGACGGTGGAGGCGGGCGCAGAGGTGCGTGTGACCTACACACTTTCGCCCACAGCGGCGACGCCCTGCGGCGTGCCGCTGACCAACACGGCCCAGATCGCCGGGAGTGTGCTGGGCCCCTTCACGCGCCGGGAGACAGTCGTGCAGACGCATCTCGTGTGGCTGCCGCTGATCGCACGGCGGTGAGGGCGGCGTAGGTGGCAGCGCGGGAGGAGGCCAGGGGCGGCCGGGCCCACCACATGTGCAGCGTGGAGATGTGGCCAAGGTCAAAACTTCGCAGCGCCAACACCGCGCCTTCGGCGTCGCTATCACCTTTGCGCCTGGCCCTTGTCCGTTCAGTCGGCGCTCAGGATCTCGTCCGTGTCACTCCTCCATCACTTCAATCCCCAGTTGGCGGAAGGCCTCCTGGATCTTGTCCTCGTACTCCTGTTCGGAGATCTCCCCATGCTCAGCCGACAGCACGATATCCAGCCGGTCGAATTTGTGCTGGAGCAGGTTCATCACCCCCATCAGGCCGGAGACCTTGCCCTTGGGCACGGTGAACTGCAACCGGAGCCGCCGCCGGGGAAGCGCAGGCACGCGCCTGCGACCTCCTGCGCCGGCACCCTCAGGTGCCCCCCCAACGCCCGTAAGGCTACCCTCCTGTGCCGCTATGTCCGCCACTGCTGGGGGGCCGTAGGTTGTACGCCCCGCTTCTGCCGCCCGCTGGGCCTGGCAGACCTCGGCCAGGATGATAACCTCGCTGCCCGCCAACCCGACAAACGGCTCTTCCTTCTTCCCGAAGTAACGACATACGGGCCGGCCTTCCTCCAGCGTCCCTAGACCAAACAGCCCCTGGCGCACCCCTTCGGCAATCCCTTGCTCCCACGCCTCACGGCTGACCACCCGCGTCTCTCCCGGCGTCCGCAGCCCAGCCTGGGCCAACTGCTCGGTCAGCACGTACTCCTGCTCCCACAGGTAGCGCTCCCGGATGACCAGGGGAGCGATCTTCTCCAGTATCTCCCCGTCCAACTGCAGTTTCTCGTACACTTCCTCGTCCAACGGCTTGTCCTCGCCATAGGTGGGGATGCCCAGGTCCAGTTCCTTCAGCCCATCGCGGGCCTGCCCTGAGCTTGCCGAACGGGCGGGGATGAACAGTTGCCGGTAGGTGCGGCGGATGGCCTCGGCCAGGTCGCCCCGGGCTTCCTTCAACCCCCCTTTGATCTCTTTCTGCTGATCCGCGGTGAGGCTGAGAGTTGCGTCTTCTGCCAACGTCTCGTACGCCAGGCTCTTCCGCATCAGCGTCTCCGCAGAACTGCAGATTGATCCCTTCGCCAGCGGCCTCGGTGGCCACCAGCAGTTGGGCCTCGTTCTTGAAAACGCCCTCAGCCCGCACGCGCTCCTCCAGGCGCATCCCACCGTGGATGGTGCAGACAGAGTAGCCCCACTCGCGGATACGCTGCTCCAGGTACGAGAGCGTGTCGCGGGCCTCGGTGAAGATAAGCACCTTGGCGCCGGGGTGCTGGCGATCCAGATCGCTGAGCGCCTCCTGCAGGTGACGGAGTTTGATCTCCTCACCGCCCTGGATGATGGCCCGGGCCTGCCGGATGAGACCCTCCAGGGTCTGGATCTCCCGCTCCAGTTCCTGGCGGTTCTCGGCCACGCTGAGGGTTTCCCAGATCTCTTCCTGCCGCCAGCGCTCCTCCTCGCTCAGGTCCTCCACAGCCTCGAAGTCCAGGCTGCTTGCGTCCATCCGGCGCCCTTCGACAGGGCTCAGGGCAGGCACTTCTTCTGCGCCCTTCAAGAGTTCTTCCAACCGCTTCTTGCGCCGCTCCAGGGAGCGATAGAGGGCGTATGTGCTGGAGGCCAGCCGCCGCTGCAGGATGACCAGCGCGAAGGCCACGTTGCGGTGCCGATCCCGGGTCAGCGCCTTGTTGTACTGCTCGCTCACGTAGCGAGAGAGCCCGTTGTACAGGTACTTCTCCGCGACCGACTCGCGGCCTAGATCGAAGGGCTTCGTCTCCACGTGACGGGGCAGAAAGAGCGGCCGCCCCTCAAAGTCCCTCATGTCCTCCTTGACCCGGCGGATGAAGAGGGGATTGTCCTGGTTGCGGATGGACGCCGCCAGCATATCGGTCGTGGCAAAGAAACCGGGCTCGAGCAGGTCCAGGAAGAGACGAAAGTTCTCCGGGTCGCCCTTGTGAGGTGTGGCGGTCAGAAAGAGCAGATGGGTGGCGATGCGGGAGAGAACCTGTCCCAGCCGGTAGCGGCCGGTTCTTTCCAGCTTATTGCCGTAGCGGTAGGCGCTCATCTTGTGCGCCTCGTCCACGATCACCAGGTCGAAGTGGACCGAGGCCAGGGAGGGAAGGAGGTCGTCCTGCTTGGCAAAGTCCATCGAGGTGATGATCTGCATCTCCCGCTGCCAGACGTTCTCGCTGTACAGGGCGTCAATCACCCCCCGGTCTATGACGACGAAGGTCTCCTCGAAGCGCTCCTTCATCTCCCGCCGCCACTGGTCCTTGAGGTGGCCTGGCACCACGATGAGGATGCGGCGGGCCAGGTGGCGGAGTTTGAGTTCCTTGAGTACCAGCCCGGCCATGATGGTCTTGCCGGCGCCGGGGTCGTCGGCGATGAGGAAGCGGATGCGGGGCAGACGCAGTACGTACCCATAGACCGCCTCGATCTGGTGGGGCAGGGGGTCCACCTTGGAGGTGTTCATCGCCAGCAGCGGGTCGTAGAGAGAGGCGAAGCGGTAGCGGCGGGCCTCCAGGCCCAGGAAAACCTCACGGGGCGGGGCGGTGAAGTCGGTCTCCACCCGGGCGATCTGCAACTGGGCCAGTTCCTGGCGGGGGATGAGTTGATCTATGTGTTCGCCGGAGCCAGTGGTCGCGCCGACGAGGTGGACGTAGTCGCCCCAGTCTTCTACCAGTTTGACGTCCACCGGCTCGGGCCAGCGGGGACCTTGGACGATGTGGCCGGCCTTGATTTCGGGCATTTGTTTCTCCCATGGTAACTACTCACAGCCGCTCGGCCTGGATTGTCAAATCCAGTCTCCGGTTACTAAATCTGACCCGGATCGGGTTCAAAACATCGCTCAAGGCAGGCGTGTCGCCCGCGTTGCCAGCGGCGGACGGCGCGTCCGCCGCGAGCCTGAGTAGTTACCTCCCGTGTTTTATTGTGGGTTGAGTATCGCTTCTCTGCCGTGGTTGACTCTCCAGCGCGCTGACGGTGCTTAGTCACCCGTGAACCATAGGACTTTGTCTAGTAGTTTGAGGAAAGAGCAAGGCAGGCTATTCAGTGGATGACTGCCGATGAGCTGAGAGTTCTTCTGTTCCAGAAAGGCTCTCAGAGCATCGAATTCCTGGTCGCGGAACAGATCGTCGAGGAAGCGTCCGAACCCAGGAAACGACCCGGGATACGCCCAGAACTCCAGAACTGCCATCACACGGCTGTCAAGGATCCAGAATGAGACAGGGTGAACAAAGTGGAGCAACTTTGAAAGACTAACATCCGGCAACGGATAACTGCGCTTCAAGTCCTGTGAAAACGCTTCTCTGAGTTCCTCGAACTTGCTACAGATGATGCCGATTGAATCTATGCTGGCTTCGGGCAAAGCCCGTATCTCGTCCAGGTGCTGAGCGAGGATTGGAGCAAATCGCTCACCGTTGAAGACCGCTCTGCGCTGAAGCCCGTAACGCGTGTTGAGCGAATCAATCAGTGAGGGAAGTAGTGAGTCAACATCGTGCGCGGCCGAGAAACCTGCGAGCAAGTCATAATCTGCATTCAAGAGGTTGCGGCCTGCATTGTACCCTGCCAACTGCTTTGAACAGTCTATGGTCAAAGAGATGCCTCCGCGCCCGCCAACCAGCAGGAAGTTGCCGGATGACCTGACGATTTTGACTGTCATTGCTGTGTCTCCTCAGAGGCAAATGCCTTGCAGCTTCTTGGATGGCGCACGTGATTTGTGTGTCACCTTCAATCGCATCCAGCGCATGCCGGTGCGCGACGCCCCCGCCGCCAATCACCGTCCCCAGGTCAGCGGCCGCGCCGTCCCGGCTGGGCGCTGGCGCTCCGCCGCTTCAGCGGTGGTGATCCATTCGGTGGGGTTGAAGTCGTCAGAATCCTATTCGCCCTGCTTTTGTGACGACTGTTGTTGTCCTTGTTGTTGCCCCTGTTGCTGTGACTGCCGAGGCGGCGGTTGTATCGACGATTCCGTTGGAAGTACTTTAGGACGTGTCGGCTTGGTCCCCTGCGTACTCTTTATATTAGTCGACACGCTTTCTGTAAGTCTATCCTCCTCACCCATCCTGCACCTCCTTCGACTCTCTCTAGCTGTCAACGAACTCGATATGCGATATTTCAAGACCTGGGGTTATCAGTACACCGTGAACACCCGCTTCCACAAACTGTCCGTCCTTAAACTTGAGTGGATCTGTCAAAAATATGTATGGTTCTTCTGGGTCGTCGGAGTAATGCTTCGGCCACCCACACACCCGACTTTCGTCCTTGAAATAGACGATGACATATTTTCCTTGTTCAGCGAACACGTCATACCACAAAGACGATCTCGATGTCTTGTTTGTGATCCTAAGCTTACGCGCGATCCGCATATGCCAGTCGTTCGTAACGAACAAGCTTATTACCAGCGGGAAAACCAGGCTCAAGCCGACCAAAATCAGCAGAGACAATGGATCATATATGGGAACACTCTCTGAATCTGGAGATACCGGCTGCCTACCAAAGAGTGAGTAGATGGCATATACAAGCATCGAAAAAACCAATGCTTCCACTACTCTCTGAAGTTCCTTCTGTTCACCCTTTCTCACCACAAGAGCGTTCAAAACCACGGATGAGATGAACCCTGGAATGAGAAACACCAGGATGTTCAAGACCTCAATACTGTTAGGCATTTGGTATCCTCACGTACTTGTGCTTTTCCACTATGACACCCCCGCCGCCGGGTGGGGCCTCGTGCGCCTGACCAGCTCAGACAATGTCTCAATCCCACCAGAGCAGCCCCACCACTCGGCCAACTCGGCGCACTTCCCCACCACAACAGAAACAGCCGCCCAACCTTGACCGGGCCTTGTGCTAGAATATCGCCCTCCAGGGCGCCTCACCGTCCTGGCCAACGCCTCGGACTGGTCAGAGCCGCGAGGCGTTTCTTACTGGATTGGTCAGGAACTCCCCACAGTATACTTGACCTTGGGCGAAAGTCAAAGTCTTGTACAGCCGACGTGCCTTCAGCGTTGCCTGAAACGAAAACCGGGATGAAATCTTTGTCAGACGAAATCAAAATGGCCACATCCCAGGCATCTTCCCAGGCCAGGCTAATCATATCGGTGGCGATGGCTGTATCAATGCCCTTTTCACCTGTACCAGTCATGCGGCCACCACAGTGAGGGCAAGTCTGTACTGGGGTGTGACAGATTGGACATTTAGGGGCTGTTTTGACCTGCCGTTTCTTGGAGATCACTTTGATACCCGGGAAGCGGTCAAGTGTGTTGAGACTCCAGTCGCGCAAGCGATGACCGGCCGCTGTTCTCGGATCATACGAAAGGTAGACATTGGTGCCATCAAATCGTAGCGTTGAACTCAAGTAAGGTTCTGCCTCGGTGATCAAGCGTGGTGATAATGCACGCCAGTCAATCTTGAAGTTGTGCCCTACGCATTCATTGATGGTAAGTTGTAGGTTCCAAAAGTCAACAAAGATCCGCGCACGCATAGTGCCTCCTCAATAATAATTCGGGGAGTGCACAGAGTGCACTCCCCGGGGCAGTAATTGCGAACATCGTGAGCACCCGGTGAATTCCTCACCGGCACGCGTTCGCGGGTTATTACACTTCTAATTATAGGCGATAATCGGGCAAATGTCAAGGCTTTTAAACGCAAAGTTTTTCACTCACCGCACCCACCGGCCTGTACCCAGACACTCAATCTGCCCTTTCTCGCGCAGTTCCCCCAGCACTCGTCGAATGGTTGCACGACACTTGTGCGCACCAACAAACTTCGCAGCGCCAGCGGTATCTGTTTAGCGCCAGTATCGCAAAAGTCGCCCTGACGGCTAGCCGTCATTCTGAGCGTAGCCCGTCATTCTGAGCGTAGCGAAGAATCTCCCTCTGCTCTGGTGGAGGCCCTTCGCTTCGCTTCACTGCGCTCAGGGCAGGCCGCTCAGGGTGACAGGGTGAGTTTTTCGCTATTGCGTTTAGCGCTTGTCCGGGACGCCGAAAACGAGGGGGCGATTTGGACAAGCCAGGCAACGGGGGTATACTCAGTCAGGGGGAAAGGAGACGCATGAACCGACGGCATCGGTTATCGCGGTGGCTGGCCCGACTGGTGGTCGGGGCGGTGTTCTTCTTCAACGTGACCTGCGCGCTTTCGTTCGTAGCCTGGCCGGACCGGTACGCGCCGGCCTTCGAGATAAGCAATGTGCCGGGGCAGGTGCTGGTGCGAGGGATAGGGATCCTCTTCCTGATGTGGAACGCCACCTACCCGCCTGTGCTGGCCCGGCCAGACCGGAACCGCATTCTCTTCGCGGTGATCCTGGTTCAGCAGGCCATCGGACTGGCAGGGGAGACCTGGATGTGGGCCACGCTGCCTCCCAGCCACGCCGCCCTATGGGCCACCGGCTTGCGGTTCATCGCCTTCGACGGGGCGGGCCTGGTGGGGATGGGGCTGGCCTTCTGGTTGCTGGGGCACCGGGGCGGCTTCACCCCGCCTCAGCGCCCTTGTGTCTCATCCCTATCATCCAGGGATGGCTCTTGACAGTCTGACCGGATTCCTGTAAGATTAGGATGCAAGTGGGGCCAAGGGGGGAAATTTCCTCCCGCTGCAATTTGTGATATACTTCTCCTCGTTCCAACCTTGCCCGGCACTTCACGAGGCGGTATGAACGACCAGGTAAGATCAGCCGATGGGCCCTATGAGCGAGAATGAGACCGTCCGCACGGAGACGTTACCGGAGGGCGCGCTTTTCGTGAGTCCCGACGGTGTGCTCTACCGGGTGGCGATAGCGGGGAGCGCCGGTTTCCGCAAAGCGGAACCGTGGCCCTGGCCCCCTCACAGTTGGAGCGGTGCGACCGAGAAGCCGAGGACGGTGGCGCTGGTACCCGGGTCACTCCTGGCGCGCAACTACCCGGTGGTGGCCGAGGGCAGGCCGCTGCCCGTAGTGAGCCGGTCCGACTTCTTGGGTCCCGATGGTCAGCCAGGCCATTACACCTTCCCCGACGAGCAACTTGCCAGGCTGGCAGCGCAGTTGGACGAAGCACTGGCACACCAGTCGGGTCTTGCAGTGCGCAAAGAACGGAAGCGTTGGATCCTCAGCGACGGGCGGCGCATCTTCCGCGTTTACCATTACCAAAGCGACAGCCAGGGGGGAGAGATAGACCTGGTCACCCGCTTCGCCGAGGAGCACATCGAAGCCCTGGCGTGCGAACAAGGGCCGCACTATTGGCAACACGTACCCGCTTGGGAGAAAACTCTGAGTGCGCCAGCGCAAGCCACAGAACTCTCCTCTCTGGAATCCGCGATCGAGGCAGTGATAGCAGAGGTGGCGGCGGTCACACTAGAACCCACTGCCTCACCAGCGATAGGAGTGGCAGAGAGGCCGGAGGCACAGCCCGTCACGAAAGCGCCACTGGAGCCCAAACTTGAAGTGGCGGCACACGGCGCGCCTGTGGCACTTGCGACATCCAAAACAAGGAGAACTCCAGCGATGATCCTCTCGATTGATATCGGATATGGCTACACCAAAGGCATCGGTCCCGACGGCCTACGCTTCTCGTTCCCCAGCGTGATTGGCACTGCTGAGGACATCCGTTTCACCACCGACCTGATCCATGGCGGGGAGGAGCGACCGGTCAAGTACGGTAACTGGCGTTTCTTCTACGGCGAGCAGGCCGTGCTCCAGAGCCGGGTTCAGTCCACCATCTTTGACCGCAGCCGAGTCCATGACCACACCTACAAGATGCTCTTCGTCGCGGCGCTGGTCGAACTGGCCAAGTTAATGCCCGATGCCGAGCGCGTCAAGGTGGTCACAGGATTGCCGGTGGGGTTCTTCGGCGACCGGCCTGAAGTTGTCAAATCGTTCGAGGGTGTCTACCGTGTCACCGCCGAGCGCGCGATCAGGTTTGCCGTCGAATCGGTAGTCGTCGCGCCACAGCCCTTCGGCTCCCTGTTCCAGGAACTGCTGAACAAGCAGGGCAAGATCGTCAGCAGCAACGTAGAGAGGGGACGAGTGGGCATCATTGACGTGGGCACCTACACCACCGACTTCGTCGTCTCGGACGAACTGCGCTACGTGCAACGGTTGAGCGGGTCTGTCCGCATCGGCTGGAGCAAGGTCATCAGCCAGGTGCAGCAGGCGCTGGGGGACTTATACAGGCTGGAGTTGATGCCCCACGAGGTGGACCGGGTGGTGCAGGCCAGGCAGGTACGAGTGCGCGGCGAGCCGGTGTCCCTGGAGGCATTGATCGAGCCCGCCATCACCGATATCCAAACGGCGATCATCGCCCGCGCCCGCGACCTGTGGGGCGAGGGCACCCGCCTGGATGTGATCCTGGTAAGCGGTGGGGGCGGGCCGCACCTGTACAACGCGATTCACGACGTGTACCCCCACGCGCGTCTACTCGATAACGCGTTTTGGGCCAACGCCGAAGGACTCTACCGCTTCGGCCAGCGGCCAGCGACTTTTGAGAGTTAGCCAGCAAATGACGCTTACCTTCCACCTGGAGTTCAACCCACACGATGCCGACCACCGCCGGGTCTCTGACTGGCTGGCGGCCCAGCCGGACCCGGCTGAGGCCGTGGTGCGGTTGATTCGGGCCGCCAACGAGGGGGAGCGGCGGCTGCGGCAATGGGAGGAGTTGGCCACACTGCTGGCGAACGAGGTGCGGGATGTACGGGCTCAATTGAAGGGCCAGCCGCCAGAGGCGAACCCCGAACCGGAGGCGCACGAGGACCCGGAGTCGGCCCGGCGGCTGGATTCGATGCTCAGATAACAGCGTCAGAGGATTAGACCATGCCCCACGCCACCATCGGTTGGGAAAGAGCCGAGCCGCCAGGCGACAGGTCGTTCAACGCCTACCTGCACGCTCGAAACGGCCACCTTTACTTCGAAGACCTGAATCTGTTTGAGTTAACGCAATCCGGCGTTGATGAACAGCCGCTGGGCAGTCCCCTGGAAATCGTTCACCTCCCCAAAATCCGCGAGAAGATCACGCGCATGAACGGGATCTTCAAGCGAGCGCGGGCGGCGCTGAACTACGAGGGCTGCTTCTATTACGCCTACGCTTCCAAGGCCAACGCCGCCGAGGAGGTGACGCGCACGGCTGTCGGCGCGGGCGCGCACCTGGAGATGTCCTCCAGCGTGGACGTGGACATCGCCCGCTACCTGGCAGCGCATGGCTATCTGAAGCCGGAGCAGATGGTCATCTGCAACGGTTTCAAAGGCCCCGGCTCCCTCTACGCCGAGAAAATCATCGCCTTCAAGCGGGACGTCCACGCCAACGTCATTCCCGTGCTGGAAGACTTGCCCGAACTCCGCCCCTTCGCCGAGTCCGGTCTCTCTTTCGCGGTAGGGCTGCGCCAGAAAATTGATTCGCACGTCCACACCGTAGCCGACGTAGACCGATCGCACATCCGGTTCGGGATGCAGACGGACGACCTCTTCGAAGCCGCACGCCGCATCGAGGCCCATCCCAACCTCACGCTCACCCTCTACCACGCCATGGCCGGCACCCAGATTGCGGACTGCGCCGCCTTTGTGGAACGTCTGAGCGCGGCGCTGGAGGTCTACGCCCGTCTCAGACAACAGCAGCCCAACCTCAGCATCTTCGATTTCGGCGGCGGCACGCCGGTGGGCATGACGCTGGATTTTGATTTCGACTACGAGACCTTTGCCCACGAGTTGCTGGCGGCAGCCCAGAACATCTGCGCTCGCCACGGTGTGCCTGTCCCTCACGTCATGGGCGAGTTTGGCCGCTACACTGTCGCCGAGCACGGCGCGCACCTCTTCAAAGTCATCACTGCCAAGGACAACGGCTCACGCCTGCCCTGGTACCTGATCAACGGCAGCATCATGACCTCCTTCCCCGACATCTGGGCCATCGGCGAGCGCTTCATTGCGTTGCCCCTCAACCACCTGGATGAGCCCTTCCGCCGGGTCCTCCTGGCGGGCATCACCTGTGATAGCGACGACTTCTATCCCCTCCCCAACAGCCCCGCCGTCCTCTATCTTCCCACCGTCACGGAGAATCTGTACGTCGGCTTCTTCGCCATCGGCGCTTACCAGGAGATGCTGGGCGGCGTGCGGGGGGCCAAGCACTGCGTCCTGCCCGAAGCGATGGAACTGATCATAGATCGAGATGAGGCCGGGAATTACCAGTTCACGGTGCTCAAGGAGCAGACGCCTGAGGATGTGTTGAATATCCTGGGGTATAAGGGATAGCAGAGATGTCCGATGGTCTGCAATACCCTCGATTGGCTTTTGGCCTCCCTCCCCATCCTGACCATCCTCATCCTGATACTCCGCTTCCGCTGGGGCGGTGCTCAGGCCGGGGCGGCTGGATGGCTCGTGGCGCTCCTGGTGGCCGCGCTCCGCTTCGGCGCGGGGTGGCAGGTACTCGCCTATGCCCAATTGAAGGGCCTCCTGCTGACCCTCTTCGTGCTCTACATCGTATGGGCCGCGCTCCTCTTCTACCGCGTCACCGACGAGGCCGGCGTGCTTGCAGCCATCGGAGCGGGGCTCCCCCGCCTCACGCCCGACCGGGGACTACAGGCGCTGCTCCTGGGCTGGGTCTTTAGTGCCTTCCTGCAGGGCGTGAGCGGTTTCGGCGTGCCGGTGGCAGTCGTCGCGCCGCTGCTGGTGGGGCTGGGCTTCCCGCCTGTGGCCGCCGTCGTCGTCACCTCGGTAGGCCACTCCTGGGCCGTCACCTTTGGCTCGCTCGGCTCCTCCTTCTACGCCCTCATCGGAGCGACGGGGCGCACCGGAGAGGAGTTGGCCTCCTGGTCGGCGGTGATGCTCGGGCTTGCGTGTCTGGGCTGCGGGGCAGGAACACTATGGGCAGCGGGAGGGAGACGCGCGCTGCGGGCGGGCCTGCCCCCCCTGCTCCTCATTGGGTCGGTGATGGCCGGAACCCAGTTCCTCGTCGTCACCCACGGACTGTGGTCCATCGGCAGCATGATGGCCGGGCTGTCCGGGCTGGCGGTCGGGGTGGCCTGGGCCCGCTGGCGAGCCGTCATAGAACACAGACGGGCAGGATTGGCGGATCGGACAAGCCCCCCACGCAGTGGGGGGTCTGGTGACAGCCCACCCACAGTACCCAACCTTCCTCCCAGGGACATGCTTCTCGGTGGGGCACTGTTCCCCTACGCCCTGCTGGTCGCCATCGTGCTGGCCGCCCGGCTATTCCCGCCCGTGTACGATTTCCTCGGCCAGGTAGTCATCCGCGTGCAGTTCCCCGAACTGACCACCACCCGCGGCTGGGTGACGCCGGCCGGGCCGGGCCGCACCATCAACGTCTTCGGCCACGCCGGGGCACTGCTGACCTACGCCTCCCTCGTCACCTATGGGCTGTTCCACCGGCGAGGCCGCTACGCACCCGGAGCGGCGCGCCGCATCGCGCGAGCCGTCATCCGGCGGGCGGTGCGCTCCAGCCTGGGGATAGCGGCCATGGTGGGCATGGCGGTGACGATGGAGCACGCGGGGATGACGCACCTGCTGGCCGACGGGGTGGCGCGGGTGGCTGGGCCAGCCTTCCCACTGGTCGCCCCTTTCATCGGCGTGCTGGGGGCCTTTATGACCGGCTCCAACACCAACTCCAACGTCGTCTTCGGCAGCCTGCAGCAGCACGTGGCGGCACTGGTCGGCGTGAGCCCGCTTATCATCCTGGCCGCGCAGACGGCGGGCGGCGCAGTGGGCTCGATGTTCGCCCCGGCCAAGGTCATCGTAGGATGCAGCACGGTGGAATTAGGGGGCCAGGAGGGGCCGGTGCTTCGAGCCGTGATGCGCTACGGCCTGGTCATCGCGGCCAGCCTGGCCCTGGCGACCGGCGCGGCGGTTTACCTGCACGGGCGTTGAGCCCTTGCCTTCCCCTTCATTTCCTGTTATACTTTCGCTATAAGAAAAATGGTATCTTCTCAAAATGTAGGGGCGAACCCTTGCGGTCGCCCTGGTGGGCAGGCGCAAGACCTGCCCCTACCCCAAATTATTGAGAAGATACGAAAAATGGTAGTAATGAGAGACGAGATACCTATGCGTGCCTCAAGACACGAGGTCGCCCTCTACATCGAGCATGCCCGTCAAATGCTGGATGTAGCCGCCCACAACCTGGCTGACGGCTTCTACGGATCGGCGATCAACCGGGCCTACTACGCCATCTTCTACGCCGCCAACGCGCTATTGGCGACCCAGGGCATCACCCACAGCAAACATTCAGGCGTGATTGCCGCTTTCCGGCAGCACTTCGTCAAGCCCGGGTTGATCGAGGTCGAATACAGCCGCATCTATGGACGATTGATGGACAATCGGCACGTTAGCGACTATGAAGTCCAACTTCCCATAGACGCACAGGTGGCAGAAGACAACTTGCACGACGCACGACGCTTCGTTGAGCGCATTGAACAGATCCTGCAGCAAGAAGGCTGGCTGTGAACGAACAGTCCATCGCCCATCTAAAGGCAAAAGAGCATCAGGCCGTCGGAACCTTTCTCGACCGGCTACGCGAACGGTTTCCAGGACAGATTCTCCAGACCATCCTATTTGGGTCGAAGGCCCGTGGGGACAGTCGCTCCTGGTCTGATATAGACATTTTGATTATAGTCAGGGAAGAGAGTTGGCCGTTACGTGGGGAGATCAGCACCCTCGCCGCCGACGTCTCTCTGGAGTACGACGTGCTCATCGGCCCCCGCGTCATCGGGCAGGAGCGGTGGGAACGGATGAAGCAACGCCGCTTCGGCCTCTACCGGAACATTGTCTCCGAGGGTATCCCTCTGACATCCGCTGCGACACACTCCTGATCCACTTCCCCGACCTTTGCGGCAGCAAAACGGCAGGTAGGCCGCTCTTTCGTTTTCCCTAACACGACCCGGTGCTTACTATGGCCCATCGGTGTCCCACCGCCTCTGTCAAAGTCGCGGCCAACCTGCCCTACGAAATCGGGAAGTTATTCTTGGCTCTCTGGGAACTGCCGTGGCGGGCGCACTGGAGGCCCGAACTTGTTCGGGTTCCTCGCACCGCATCCCCAACGAGTTGGGGAGTCCGGAACTCAAACCACGGGAATTCCCAAAGACCCTTATTCTTTTATGAGCGCTAAGTGAACGTGGTTACCAAAACCTCATCGCCGTAAATCTCATGGCGGCGGGTAGTGTGAGGGTCGTCGTCGGGCCAGAGGATCTCCAGCAGTTGGTCGGCGGGGACGACGTGGCCCCGGCGGGCCAGCAGCGCGGCCGTGTGCCGGCCCAGGACAGGGGCGGGGCCCGGGAAACGGGCCGGCTGGGCCGAGAGACGCACTGGCGAGAGCAGAGCCCCGGCGTCGAAGGACACCAGGGCTCTGGTGCGCGGAGGGCCAGCACGAACTCACGGCCCTGACACATCGTAGGCCGAGCTATAGACCTCCATCCCCCGTAACAGAGCCAACTTCCTGGCTCTCGGGTCGAACATCGGGGAGATTATGAGCATCCGCTCGACCTTTACGCCCTCCTCTTGTTCGTAGAAAGCGACCTTGCGGTAGAAGTGCTCCACGTCGCCCCGGCTGATGGAGGACTTGATCTCTATCAGTGAGTGCGTCCCGTCGTGGATGACCACGTCAATCTCCACCTGGTCGGGTTCTGCGAAGACGATCCCACGCGTATCCATCTTCCGATAGTTCTTCACCTGCCAACCGGTCTGTCTCAGGACACCGATCAATCCCTCGCGGAAGGCACTCTCGGCCATCATACCCCAGCGGGCACCCAGTGCTCCGAGGGTTGACTCCATCCGGTCAATCCTGCCAGAGAGGTGAGCGAAGCCACGGTTGAAGTCCTCTCGCAACTCGTTCATCCGCTGTGAGAACTCATCCATCCGCCGCGAGTGTTCCTCCTGCACTGCGGCAAAATGATCCATCCGCCGCGAGTGCTCGGCAAACTGGCGATTGGAGTCTTCCCTCAACTCGTCCATCCGTTGTGAGAACGCATCCATCCGCTGCGAGAACGCGTCCATCCGCCGCGAGTGTTCCTCCTGCACTGCGGCAAAATGATCCATCCGCCGCGAGTGCTCGGCAAACTGGCGATTGAAGTCCTCGCGCAGTGCCTCGATGCGCTCGCCCTGAGCATCTATGCGCTCGCCCTGAGCATCAATGTGCTCCAGGACTGCCTGCAGGTCGGTGCGCTGGGCAAAGGTATGCGCCATCACCCCAATCAGTTCGTACTGAACCGCCGGAACGCTGGTCAGCAGACGACTCAGTTCCTCTCGGACAAGGGCCGGAAGTTCCTCTCTGGTTATGGTCATCCGTCTCTCCCGTATGAACAGGTAGTGGTCTGAGTATATTATACACCAGTTGGGCAACAAAATCAATCCGCCGATGTGCCTACGGCTCTGTCTCTTCCTCCGGCGGCTCGTAGCCGGGGCCGTAGTGGTAGGCAGCGCGGCGGGGGGCGTATTGGCTGACGAAGGTGTCGTGGTAGAGCAGGTCGCCCGCCGCGTCATAAACCCATCGCTCGACCGTCGCCGTCAGTCCGTTCACCGCCGACTGCCAGCGGATCACCGTCCCTGGCTCCAGTTCCTGGTCCAACTGGTAAATGGGCGGGCCAGGCTCGGTCTCGTCGCTGACCACCGCTTCCTTCTTCTCCACCCGCCGCCCATCATCGGTAGAGTAGAAGCGGAACACCAGCCGGTGAGCCCCCTCCTCGATCTCAGTCTCGATCAACAGCGGGTAGGGCTGGTCGTTGGTGAAGCGGAAATCCACCTGCGGCGAGTAGACGGTGGCATCCATCCCCACCCCTGCGTCCATCAACTCGTAGTAGCGCACCCGATAGTGATGGTACCAGCGATTGACGATGGGATAGCCGCCCCAGAAAGCGGCCCGGAAAGCGGTGGTAGAGACCTGGCAGATGCCGCCACCGACCTCGATGGCCAGTTGCTCTCCGGCCGTGATGTAGGACTCATCGTATCCCGCCTCGGCGCTCACCTCCCCCAGATAGTGGTTGAAGGAGAAGGTCTCTCCCGGGGCGACGACGATGCCATCGAACTTGGTTGCCGCCAGCCGGATGTTGTGGTCGCGCCCGGAGGGGGAGCCGATGAAGTAGGAATCCCCCTCAGCCACCAGTTCGACGATGCCCGACTCTTCAGCGGTGGCAGTGTCGGGGTAACGGGGCGGGACGGCCTGTACGACGAGAGGGATGTAGCGATTGCCCGCCCTCAGTTCCTGCACGATGCGTACCAGGCTGGCCCCCACGTCGAGTGCCCGGCCCTCCCGGCTGGGGCTGATGGGTTCCAACTGGCCCGTTCCCTCGTCGAAGTGGAAACGGGCATCCACCGGTTCCACCACCAGCGCGGGGGCCAACTCCTCCAGGTAGGCCCGCAGCGCGCCTTCGTCCAGTGCAATGTGTAACTCCCCACCCTCCGCCCGTACCACCAGCATCGTGACCAGTTGCTCCGGCGGCAGCACCCACGGACCGGGGTCGCCCTCGCGCGGGTGGGCGAGAACGAGCGTGAGCGGGCTATCCAGCAACGTCTCGGCCTCGGCACGGGCCGGTTCGGCGTCGGCGATGACGGGCGGGACCTCGCGGACGACCAGTTCCACCTCGGCAGGGGCCAGGCGAGTCACGGCCGGGACCAACGCCGCCAGTGTCGCCTCCACGTCCAGGTAGCATCCGGGCTGGGCCGGGTTGACGACCGGGGTGACGCCGTCGAGGGAGAGAGTGGCATCGGTGGAAGGGAGGTTCACCTGTTCGGCCAGCGTTTTCAGGTAGAGACGGGCCACGCGCTCGTCGTAGATAACGACTGGGGGGAAGTTCTCACCGTAGGCCAGCAGCCGCAGATGGGTCAGCAGGTTGCCCGCCCACGAGGATGAGCGCCGGCGCCCCAACTGATGTGCCGGCGCCAGCGTGGCCCACGGGTCGAGCCGGAGTCCCAGGTCGGTGGGACGGACGGACCAGGAACGATCCGGCCCGCGCAGCGTCACCAGCGGCGCGTCGAGCCCCAGGCCACCCTCCAGCGCCGTAGCGGCCTCCTCGGGTCGCATCCCGCCCACGTCCACGCCCCATACCCACACGCCGGGGTAGATGCGCTCAGCGTGGTAGAATCCAAAAGCCAGCACCGAACCGAGCAGGAAGGCGAGAACGATACAGAAGAAGATAAGTAAAGCGCGGAACTTCATAGCAGGTTTGGCAGTCAGCGGTCAGCAGTCAGCAGTTAGTGATTGGCTGTCTACCATTGGTCATTTTGCCATGGTCGGTACTCGTCAGCATGAGTACGACTGGGACGAGGGCAGATGAGCCTGATCACCGCCAGCCCGAAGACAAAACCCCCGATGTGCGCCCACCAGGCCACGCCTCCACTCTGCAACACATCGGTGGCGGCGGCCAGGGCGAAGAGGCCGTTGAATAACTGGGAGATGAACCAGAAGCCCAGGTAGACCAAGGCCGGGATCTCGATGATGCGGATAAAGTAGAACACAGGCACGAGGGTGACGACGCGGGCCTTGGGATAGAGCACCAGGTAGGCCCCCAGCACGCCCGCGATGGCCCCGCTGGCCCCCACCGTCGGGACGGTTGAGCCAGAGTTGGTCACCAGGTGGGCGGCGCTGGCCGCCAGGCCACTGAACAGGTAGAACAGCAGGTAGCGGAAGGGCCCTGCGCGATCCTCGACGTTGTCGCCGAAGATGTAGAGGGCGAGCATGTTGGATATCAGGTGCCACCAGCCGCCGTGCATAAACACCGAGGTGAACAGAGGTAACCAGCGGCCCAGCCCCCCGCTATGCCAGAAATGGGCCGGCACCAGCCCCCACAGCCAGATGACCTGATCCAGTTGATCCGGGGTCAAGATGGACTCGAACAGAAAGACCAGCACGTTAAGACCAATGATCGCCGTGTTGACGATGGGGAAACGGCGAGTAGGTATGGTGTCTCGTAAAGGAATCAGGGTTGCCCTCCCTCAGACTTCAACTCGCACCTTTTAGCACATCACAGTATACTACACCTGACCCGAATTGCAATTTCCAGTCCTCATTCCTCCGAATAAAATCGCGGGCAACGACGTTAAATAGGTAGAAAGGACAATCAGCGGAGTGGACAGCCGGCCAGCGCTGCCAGCAGAAACCGAACTCAGGCTGATCACCCTGGCTCAGCAGGGAGACAGGCGGGCCTTCGGTGAATTGGTCCGCCGTCACAGGGAAGGGGTCGTCAACGTGGTGTACCGCATGTGTGAGGACGCGAACCTGGCAGAGGACGCGGCACAAGAGGCCTTCATCCGCGCCTGGCAGCATCTCCCCAGTTACCGGCCTCGATCACCTTTCCGCAACTGGGTGTATCGCATCGCCACCAACGTCGCGCTGGACGCGCTGCGCCGCGAACGGGAGACGGTGAATGTGGACATGCTGCCGCCGGTCGCTTCGCAGGACGGGCCGGAGGCCACGGTGGAAGGGAAAGAGCGGGGCGAACAAGTGCGGCAGGCGGTGCTGGCGTTGCCGCCGGCCAGCCGTGCGGTGCTGGTATTGCGGGAATATGAGGGGCTCTCGTATCGGGAGATCGCCGACACGCTGGGTATTCCCATCGGCACAGTGATGTCGCGGCTGAACTATGCCCGCAACCGGCTGCGCGAGTTGCTGGCTCCCTGTTTGGAGGCGCTATGACCGAACACGTGACAGTCTGGCTGGGAGCGTACCACGACGGCGAGTTGAGGGGACTTCGATTGCGGCAGGTAGAGGCCCACCTGGCGCACTGCGCGACGTGCCGCACGGAATTGGAGAGGCTAGGGGCGCTGACCGCGCTGTTGCAGGAAAGCCCCGCGGCCGCGGGCCTCACACCGCCTGAGCGATTCGTGGCACAAGTAAAACTACGACTCCCGCGCCGTCCAGAGCGGCCCGCCACGCAGCGGGCGCTGGAGACCGGCTGGCGGCTGGCGCCGCTGGGCCTGCTCGGCGCGTGGGCTTTCATCCAGGCGATGTTTATTGTGGCCGGGGTGGTGCTGGTTGCGCTGCGGATGGGCCTGGGGGGCGAGGTGATAGCGGGGCTGTTCCCCGCCTCGCAGCAAGGAGCGTGGCTGACCGACGCCTTCACTCTCTCAGACGCGGGTCTGAACGACATCGGGCGGAGTGCGCTGTGGCTGCTGAGCGGCGGGGGGGGGCTGGGCTGGACCCTCACGTTGCATCTGGTATTGCTGGTCGTGATTGGCTTGCTCTATTGGAGTTGGCTGGCCAGTTGGGTTGTGAGAACACGGATTCCAGGACAGCAACGAATCAGATAACGAAGGAAGAAGGGGTCTACGTGGAAACACGGGGTAAGTGTGCTCAAAGGGGATGTGCCATCCCCGTCCGTGGAGGCCGAGATGCAGCCTACAGGCACGAACGCACGGGCAACATCGTGGCCCCTTGGCTGGCCCACGTTCTGGCTGGACTGGCTCTCGTGTTGACCGAAGCGATGACTTTTGTTCAGCACGTGGAGTGAGGTGGCATGAGAAATCGAGGAAAAGGAGCATAGAGATGGATCATATAAAGGTTTTGAAACGAGCCTGGGACATCACCTGGCGCTACCGGGTGCTGTGGATCTTCGGCATCATCCTGGCGCTGACCACACCACACTGGGGCGGCGGCAACAATGGGGGTCAAGTTCAGTACAACGTCAGTGGTGAAGACTTCCCCCTACCAGGCGGAAGGTTCACCCTACCAGAGATTCCACCGCAGGTCGTGGCCATCCTGGTCACCGTTGGCGTCGCGCTGGCGTGCATGATCATCTTTCTGGCCGTGGCGGCAGCGGTGGCACGCTACGTGGCAGAGACGGCGCTGATACGGATGGTGGACGATTACGAGGAGACGGGCGAGAAACACAGCGCGCGCCAGGGGTTCCGAACTGGCTGGTCGCGCACAGCGCTGCGGCTCTTCCTGATTGACCTGCTGATCGGCCTGCCGGTGGCGATAGTGTTCATCCTGCTGTTCGCGCTGGCACTTGCCCCGCTGCTGCTGTGGGCGACGGACAACAGGGCCGCTGGAGTGATCGGCACGGTCGCCACAATCGGCTCGTTCTTCCTCCTCGTCCTTCTGGCCATCGTCGGCGGCGTAGTGCTCTCGCTGCTGAAGCACTTCTTCCGCCGGGCGTGCGCGCTGGAGGAGATGGGAGTGATCGAAGCGATCCGCCGGGGCTACGACATCGTGAGGCGGCACCTGAAGGACGTGGCACTCATGTGGCTGATCATGGTTGGCCTGGGCCTCGGCTGGATAATCGTGATGATCCTCGTCACAATCCTGCTGGTGCTCGTGGGGGCGGTGCTGGGTGGTGTTCCGGCGTTGTTGATAGGCGGGCTGGTTAGCCTGTTCCTCAATGGGGCAGCGCCATGGATCCTGGCAGCCGTGATCGGCGGCCCCATCTTCATCCTGGTGGTGGCGGTACCGGCACTGTTCCTGGGAGGGTTGATGGAGGCATTCAAATCCAGCGTGTGGACGCTGACCTACCGGGAACTGCGCGCCCTGGAGGGCTTAGAGACGGAGTTGGGAGAGTTGCCTGAGTTGGACGCACCGGACTTCGAGTAGCACCGGCCGCACGACAAAGGCGGCCCCCCTCTCTGGGGGCCGCCTCGTCATTTCCGGTCGGCATCGGAACTCGAGAGTTGCCTAAGCGGCATGGACGTACTCCAAAGAGATAGCCTCGAAAGCGCAGGGTTTCGCCTGCTTTGCTGGCTCCTCGTAGGTCTCGGTCAGAAACTCACGCACGGGGTCCAACACGCAGGTGATGCAATATATCCCGACTGCTGCCTCACCCTGTCTAACCAGCCGGTTCGCGGGCCGGCAAGTCAATACGCTGCCCATCCTCCAGCGCCACCTGCCAGGCCGGCACCCAGGCCAGGCCGCAGAACTCGACCACCACGTCGGCGCGGCGGGGGGCGATCTCCACCTCCTCAACCTCCTCCAACGTATCAGCCCAGCGGATGTTGACCTCGTTCGCTTCCTCCTCCCATTCCTCCCCCAGCGCCTTCAGTTGCTTCTCCAGGTCCTCAATGGCGTCCAGCGACTCCTCGACGTCGGCCTTGGCCTTCCTGGTCAGCGTTCGCTTGCGGCTGGCGCGGGAGAGCATAGACGACGACCGCCGCCCGGCGAACAGGTTGAGCGCCGATTCGCCCAAACTCAGCATTTCCTCTCGTTTGCGGGCATCCAGTTCCTCCTGATCTTCGGTCAGTTCCCGCTTCTCGCGGCGGATTCTCTCTTGCACGCGGGCCATCTGCCTGTCCATGCGGGCGTGGGCTTTCTTCAATTCGGCGTCGCGCTTACGGCGGGCTTCCTCCTGGCAGCGCACGCGGAAGTCACGGCGGCTTTCCCCCACCGTCCCGTACAACTTGAGCGCCGGGCTGTGCCACACGGTGACGGATACATCGTGGTAGAGGTAATCGGCGAAGTCCTTCTCCAGCCGCTTCAGGTCGCGCGCGCGGGCCAGCACCGAGGGCATGGGCGCGTAGAAGCCCTCCCCCAGCGGTCTCAGCGAAAGGTCGTCCTCGCTCACCACGGCCTCTCCCTCGTCCCAGTCTACCATCGCAGGTCCCTCGCCGGGCCGCACCAGCCGCGCCACCGCCTGCTGGTGGTCCACACCTCGCGTTCGATCCAGCATCCGCACCGTGCCCAGGCCCAGCAGGTGAGGTGTGTAGACCAGACGCCGCTCCCGCACCAGCACCGGTCGCCCACTCCGTCCCTCGTAATTCCGCAGCGCCCACTCGAAGGCCGTGGTCGGCGGGAGGAAGACCTGGGGGACGTCGGGGGGGAGCGAGGGCGGCTCAGACATCAGGTCGGCGAGCCCCCCACCCTTCTGTTCCCCTGCTCCCCTGCCTCCTGCCTCTTGCATCCTGCTTCCTGCCTCTTGCATCCTGCTTCCTGCCTCTTGCCTCCTGCCTCCTGCCTCCTGCCTCCTGCTTCCTGCCTCTTGCTCCCTCTCCCCCTGTCCTCTCGCCATCTCCCGCACCTGCTTCCGCGTCAGCGGCCCGCGCAGGTAGGACATCGCCCAGCGGGTGTGGAAGAAAACCAGCGCGCCCTCGCGGATGTCGTGGAGCAGAAAGACGCGGGGCTTGAGCGCACCCAGCGCCTGGTCGAGCGTGCGCCGGTTCAGCGTCGCCCCAGCCTCAGCGACCGCCCCCTCCAGCCCCTCCAGCACGCGCTCCTTGTCTCGCTCAGCCCGCAATGCGCCGATGGCCCACGTGCCGGCGTTGGTCAGTCCCTTGTAGTCCAGGTCGGCCGGGTTCTGCGTCGCCAGCACGACGCCCAGGCCAGCGGCACGTCCCTGCTTGATCAGCGCCAGGAGCGGGGTCTTGGTAGGCGGGTTGGCCGGGTACGGCGGGAAGTAGCCGAAGACTTCGTCGAAGTATACTAGCGCCCGCAGGTCGGTGGTGCCCGATTGAGCACGCAGCCAGTCGCGCACCGCCTCGAGGAACATAGTGATGAAAAAGGCCCGCTGCGCGTCGTTGAGGTGCGCCAGGTAGAAGATGCTGGCCCGGGGGCGGCCATCGTCGGCGTAGAGTAACTCCCCCACGTCCAGCCCCGTCCCTTCCTGCCAGTTCTCGAAGCCGGGGGCCGCGATGAGGTTATTCAGCGTCCGCGCCAGCACGAAGCGGTCTTTTTCGGGGAAGAAGGTCTCCAGTTCGAACACGCCCACCTGGCGGAAGGGGGGCTTCTGCAACAGGCGGATCAGCGTAGGCAGGTCAAGCCGCTCACCAGCGCGCCAGACGTGCTCAATGACGCGCGCCAGCAGAATGTGCTCGGGGCTCTGGAGCGGGTCGGCCTCGACGCCCACCAGCCCCAACAGCGCCGAGACCATCCCCCCGATGCGCTCCCGCAGCGCCTCCTCCTGCTCGTCCCAGTCGAGATCAGGCGTGTCGAAGAAGTGGAGCACGTCCACCGGCTGGCCCGCCTCCGAGCCGGGGGTGAAGATGGTGAACTGCGCCGCCTGGCGCAACCGTGCGATGCGCTCACCAGTGATGTCCCACCCGGCCAGCCCCTCCCGCCACTTGCTGGCCTCCCCGGCGGCATACTCCTCGACGCTCACCCCGCGCCGCCGGGCTCCCTCCAGGTCCACCCAGGGCGCGAAGTCTTCCGGGCGCAGGTCGGGGAAGGTGAGCAGCAAGTTGGTCATGTCCCCCTTGGGATCGAGGATCAGGACGGGTATACCCTGCAGGAGTGCCTCCTCCAGCAGGATGATGCCTAGGCCGGTCTTGCCGGAGCCGGTCATGCCGAGGATGATCCCGTGGGTAGTGAGATGCCGGGCCTCGTACAGGACGGGCCGATCGGTGACCGTGCCCTTCTTCAGGTCGTACTCGCGGCCCAGGTAGAGTTTGCCAGGTTTGTCGCTCGCGCTCATCGTCGCCTCCCGTTGTGGTGTTGCGTCAATTGTACACGGAGAGGGAAGAAGATGCAAGATGCAAGATGCAAGATGCAGGAGGCAAGTCAGTGCTGCAAGTTTTTGACTTCCGGGCCGGGTTGGACTATACTCTCTAGCAAGGAGATAGGTCTATGCCCACAGCCGACGAACTCGTCCAGCGGCGCGCGCCAGAGATCGCGCTGGTGATCCAGACGGCGGCAAAGGGCTCTCCCCTGGAAGCCGACTTCCGCCGCCCGGTGGAAGAAGCCCTCGCCCAGTTCGCTGACGAGGCAGGCGTGCCGCTCCGCACCCACCACGAATACACGCTGGCGACCGGCCGGGCCGACACCGTCTACAACCGGCTGGTGATCGAGTACAAGCGGCCGGGCCACCTCAGCAAATATCCTAGCAATCGCAACAACGCCGCCGCCGTCGAGCAGGTGAAGGGCTACGTCGAAAGCATCGTGAAAGCCCAGCGCATCAAAAAAGGCCGCCTGGTGGGGGTGGTGACCGACGGGCGATGGATGATCTACTGCCGTCACATCGCCGGGCGCTGGCGCGTGGAAGCCCCGATCCCCGTGGACGCCGACTCGGTGGCAACGTAGCCTGCAGTTTCAGCGCAAGGTGGAAATCCCTATCACCTATGACGGGGTCGTAGTCACCAAACGGCGCGTGGATTTCGTCGTCTGGAACGACGCCGACGAGTTGCTGCTGGAAGTCAAAGCCAAGAGCGTTATCTTGCCCGGAGACATTGAGCAATGCCTACTGTACCTGCATCAGGGTGGTTATCGGCTATGTCTGCTGGTCAACTTTGGAGAGAAGCCGTTGGGCATACGCCGCCTGGCGCACACGCCTGAGGACAGGAGTAGCCGCAAAAGAGATTCGTGACTTTCGCGGTGTTTCGCGGCTTTCGTGATCCAAAGGCACCCGCAGCCACAACGGCCGGGGATGCGGCGCGGGTGCGGGAGATTGAGGCGGAGATAGACCAACTGGCGGCGGAGTTGTGGGGGTTCAGCCAGCAGGAGTTGGAGGAGATTCAGCGGTCGTTGGAGGAGTTGGGGTGATCGAGGGTCTGTAGAGCTTCCAGGAACACAGCTTGTCGCCTGCGTCTGTCTTCTGGTTGCTTGATGATGGTGGTGAAGTATTTCGTGGTGACAAGCATTTGGCCGGGCTTGAGCAAATGCCCGACCATCGCCTGGACGTTCAGCCAGTAGAACCGTTTCCACCTTTTTTCGCGCAGACCGTAATACAGATTGTATCCGTCCACATACGCAATGACTCGTTCCATGAGCAAAACCCTTCATATAAGAGACAGCCCACCCAGAGGGGTGGGCGTCGGGCCGGAGATGCTATCTCCGGGGGAGTTGTTCATATTCTAGCAGGTTACTAGATTTTGTCAAGCCTGAGTTGAACATTATGCAGTTACTGGTGGGGCTGGACGTGGCGCATCGCACCTGTGTCTTCAGCGCCCAAAACGGACAAGTGGCTTTCTGGTACGTGCGCTTGCGCCAGCAGGAGATGGTAGACTACCCGCTGATGGGCGTGATCAAAGTGACGCTGCCCAATCCGTCGGGGGAACCGGTGTCCAGCGAGTTGGTTGACCACCTGTCCCGGGCGCTGGTCGCCGAGCGCCACGTCATCCCCCACGGACGCGACTCGCGCTGGCACGTGCACCTCTACCCCATCTACCTGGCCAAGCAGGTCATCAAGAACGGTTTCCTGTCGCAAGAGGTCATTCGCAGCGCCATCCACTGGCCTATGCTGGAAAGACCTTTAGGGTCTCGAAGACCCTAAAGGTCTTAAGGAGGTCATCCCGATGAACGGTGAAGATCATCTTCCCCAAGCCCGCGCTCAAACAGCAAGGGTGATGCCATATCGAAGGAGAAAGAGACACATGAACGAAGAATCTCCCCATCCCTCCCACCTGGCCCACACCTTCTCCATCGTCGCCCGTGACCCGCACAGTGGCGAGATGGGAGTGGCGGTGCAATCCCACTGGTTCTCGGTCGGGTCGCTGGTGGCCTGGGCCGAAGCCGGTACGGGGGTCGTGGCCACCCAGGCACTCGCCGAGATCACCTACGGCCCGCTGGGCCTGGCGCTGATACGGGCAGGCAAGTCCGCGCTCGAAGCACTGGCGGCTCTGCTGGCGGCCGACGAGGGGTGCGAACTGCGCCAGGTGGCGATGGTGGATGCTCAGGGCCGGGTGGCCGCCCACACCGGCGCGCGCTGCATCGCCGACGCCGGTCACGAGACCGGTGAGGGCTTCTCCGTGCAGGCGAACATGATGGCCTGCCCCGACGTATGGCCAGCGATGGCCTGGGCCTACGGTGAAGCAGAAGGCGATGTCGCCGGGCGCATGCTGGCGGCCCTGGAGGCCGGCCAGGCCGCCGGCGGCGACGTCCGCGGGAAGCAGAGCGCGTCCATCCTCATCGTGAAATCCGCATCCACCGGCCGTCCCTGGGCCGACACGGTGATGGACCTGCGCGTGGAAGATCACCCCGAGCCGATCCGTGAACTGCGCCGGCTGGTGGGCCTGCACCGGGCCTACCAGCGCATGAACCGGGGCGATGAACTGCTGGGGGCTGGGGAAGTAGACGAGGCACTGCACGAGTACCGCGCCGCCGCCGGGATGGCACCCGAAATCGAGGAACTGCCCTTCTGGCACGCGGTCACCCTGGCCGATTTGGGACGTGTGGACGAAGCACTGCCCATCTTCCGTGACGTCTTCGCCAGGAACCCGGACTTGGCCATACTGCTGCCCCGCCTGCCCCAGGCGGGCCTCCTGCGCAATGACCCCGAGATGCTGCGCCGTGTCCTGGCGCTGGCGAGCGGTTAACCTAACCCCCGACTCTCTTCCCTACGAGGGATAGGGGGAGCCTCCCCTCCCCGATGCGGGGGGAAAAGGCTCCCCCCCGATGCGGGGGGAAAAGGCTCCCCTCCCCGACGCGGGGGGAAAAGACTCCCCTCCCCGACGCGGGGGGAAAAGACTCCCCTCCCCGACGCGGGGGGAAAAGACTCCCCTCCCCGACGCGGGGGGAAAAGACTCCCCTCCCCGACGCGGGGGGAAAAGACTCCCCTCCCCGCATCGGGGAGGGGCCGGGGGAGAGGTCAAGCACACATCACGCCCAGCAACTCCCCGTGGATCAGGCCGTTCGTCGCCAGGCAGGTTGGCAACCCCACACGATACGGCTCGCCCTCCAACGTGGTGCATCGCCCGCCCGCCTCCGCGACGAGGAGCATTCCGGCGGCAGAATCCCAGGGCTTCAACGCCAGGTGGAAATACCCATCCAGCCACCCCGCCGCCACGTAGGCCAACGCCAGCGCCGCTGACCCCAACGCGCGCATAGTGCCACACCGTGGGGCAACCTGGTGCAGACAGGCCAACGTCCGTCCACGCACCTCGTCACTGTGGCCCCAGTCCAGACTCACCAGCGCGTGGTCCAGCCTCGCCACGTGGCTGACGTGCATCGGCGCGCCGTCGAGCCTGGCCCCGCCCCCCCGCTCGGCCACGAACGTCTGGCCGCGCAGCGGATCGTGGATCACGCCGATGAGCGGCTTGCCTCCCTCCAGCACACCGATGGAGACGGCGAAAACGGGGACGCGGTGCGCGTAATTAGTCGTCCCATCCAGCGGGTCCACGATCCACGTATAGCCGCTGCCGGGTTTGCTGCTAACGGCGCTGCCCCCTGCCTCCTCGGAGATGATGGTGTGATGGGGGAAACGAGCGCGGATCAGATCCAGGACGATGGCCTCGGCAGCAGTGTCAGCATCGGTGACGATATCACGGTAGCCCTTGACGGTGACATTGCGGCCGGCCGGGTAGCGCTCAGCGATCACCTGACCGGCCCGCCGGGCCGCCTCGACAGCAGTCTGTAGTATCTGTTTCCTCTCCATAGCCTCCTAAGACGCCAGGGATGACAATTACCCAGCCGGCTGCATGCACATTACCGCCAGAGACGATTGGAGCCGCTCCGATGGTAGTCTAGCGCATCGCCTGGAGGTAATTCCAGACAGCGATAGCAAGGATGACACCGCCAACCAGCGCAAAGATGCCGCCAAGCAGCAACCCCAACACCTGGCCGTCCCTGGCCATCGAACTACCTACCCACGTGCCGGCCACCATGAACGATCCCCCCAGGACCATGAGCCACATGTCCTTGTGGAGGAAAGGGCGCAGCCAGTCCAGTACCGCGTCCCAGGCCAGCAAGGCTACCAGAAACACGCTCCCCCAGATGAGTGCCTCGCCGAGCAGGACAAGGGACGTCCCCCCCTCCTCAGTCGCCAGTTCCAGACCCAGGCCAAAGGGCAGGCAGCCGAACATCGCCCCCCACACCGCAGAGAAAAATGCATTCCAAACCCATCGTCTCTTGCCGCGCAGCCCGCTCCACACTCTCCGCAGGCCGTTAGCCAGCATCACCGCACCGATGACGTGAAAAACGGACAGAAAGCCGAGTATCACCAGAGGACTATCCATAGCGACCCGTATTATACACCGCCTCTGACCATCCGGGCAAGTTGTAAGCGTATAACAAGGCTGCGCTTCGACCCGACGAGCTGAATGAATGAGACTGTCAGAGGCTTTCGGGGAAGGGAGCGCCGAACACCTGCGTGATGATTGACCCGGTTCCCCTGGTTCTTATCGAGCCCCCGTGGATGACCTGTTCCATTCTCCACTCGTCACGTCTTCACTCCTTCAGGCTGGTAAGTGGGCAAGATAGACTCAGTAGACCCGATTTTGCTCGGCCTGGATCGCCAGATCCAGGTCAGAACCGGGGACTTGGCAATCCCCTTGGAGCAATTCTGGACCTGCTGGGACTGGTAGACTTGTAGGGCGATTGCATTCTCAGTTCCCTAGTTGGCGTGTCATTCTGAGCGTAGCGAAGAATTTCTCTTACGCTATGAAGAGCCGAGATTCTTCGTCGCTGCGCTCCTCAGAATGACGTTATCGTGAGGATATTGGATAGAATGTGATTGCCCTAGTAACCTTGAGATCAAGGTTGACGGCTAGTTCAGTTGATGATATGATGTAGACGTTCAACAACTCCCCAATAAATCATAATAGTTACCCAGACAGGGCTTTATCGTTGAGAGTTGAGAGTTTGTAACTGTAAAGGAGCGCAATGCACAACGGTATCACCGATGTGAAGGGTATCAAGGTAGGCCACTACACCGACCGGGAGGGCATCACCGGCTGTACGGTGGTGCTTTGCGAAGGTGGGGCCGTCGGTGGCGTGGACGTGCGCGGCTCCGCGCCTGGTACCCGCGAGACCGACCTGATGCGCCCGGTGAAACTGGTGCAAGAGGTCCACGCTGTACTACTCACCGGTGGCAGCGCTTATGGCCTGGACGCGGCGAGTGGCGTCATGCACTGGCTGGAGGAGCGCGGCGTTGGCTTTGACGTCGGCGTGGGGGTAGTGCCCATCGTGCCAGCGGCAGTGCTGTTCGACCTGACCATCGGCGACCCTCAGGCCCGTCCCGACGCCGAGGCCGGCTACCAGGCCTGCCAGTCGGCAACCGACGGTCCAGTGGCCGAAGGGAGCATCGGCGCAGGGACCGGGGCCACGGTGGGCAAGCTATTGGGACCTAAGTTTGCCACCAAGAGCGGCCTGGGCACAGCCAGCGTTAAGATCGGCCGGGGCATCGTCGTGGGAGCCATCGTCGCCGTCAACGGCTTCGGCGACGTGGTAGATCCGGACACCGGCGCGATCCTCGCCGGCACGCGCAAGCCAGTGGTCGGTGGGTTCGTGAACACCGCGAAGCGGATGCAGGGCGACCTGGGCCAGGTGATCCTCGGTTTCGCCAACACCACGCTCGCCGTCGTAGCCACCAATGCCTACCTGACGAAAGAAGCGACCAACAAGGTAGCCCAAATGGCCCACGACGGCCTGGCGCGGAGCATCCGGCCGGCACACACCATGCTCGATGGCGACACGATCTTTGCCCTGGCCACCGGCAAACCCCCGAAGAAGGGGAGGGGTACCCTGAGCCTGTCGAAGGGCGGGGCCGACCCCAGCGTGGTAGGTTCGGCCGCCGCCGAGGTACTGGCGCAGGCCGTGGTGCGGGCAGCACAACAGGCGCAGTCATTGGGCGGTGTCCCAGCGGCCCGCGATCTGAAGACGTGGTAATCACTGTTATAGACTGTGATCCGCTGCATGGGACGTCCCTGGGACGGAGACTTCGAGCATTAGTACCCTACTGACCAAATTCTTGATCACTGTGCAAGTAAATTGAACGAGGCTCCTGGCGGACGACGCGTCCGCCAGCGCCGGACGACACGTCCGGCGCGAGCCCATTTGGTTCCGGCTTGTCTGGGTCAGGGTGGGTAATTACAAAGGGGAAATGATCACGATGAAAATGAGTGAACTTTTTGGCCGGACCTTACGGAAGCCACCTGCAGATGCACAGATTGCCAGTCACCGGTTGCTTGTTCGAGCAGGGTTTATACGTCAGTTAGGGGCTGGCATCTTTAGTTATCTGCACCTGGCACGACGTTCAATGACTAAGATTGAAAATATCCTGCGTGATGAGATGAACGCTATCGGGGGGCAAGAGATCACTATGCCTGTTGTCCATCCGGCCGACTTATGGAAGGAAACTGGACGCTGGCAGCAGATAGGTTCGGAGATGGGACGCTTCCGCGACAAGAACGGTCGAGACATGGTATTGGCCATGACCCACGAAGAGATCATCGCTAACCTGGTGCGTACGGAGATTCAGTCTTACCAGCAACTACCACGCTTGCTATACCATATCCAGACGAAGTGGCGTGATGACCCTCGCCCACGTGCTGGTCTGATCCGGGTAAGAGAGTTCACTATGAAGGACAGTTACAGTCTAGATGCGGACTGGGAAGGCCTAGACGTCCAGTATCGGGTTCATTATCAAGCCTACTTTAACATCTTCCATCGCTGTGGTTTGCCTGTAGTAGCGGTCAGGTCGGATGTAGGAATGATGGGGGGAAAGATGGCCCATGAATTCATGTACCTTACCCCAATTGGAGAAGACACCTTAATTATCTGTGACGAGTGTGGGTATATGGCTAATCGTCAGATTGCCAGGTTCCAGAAGCCTGCTCCGATGGAAGAGAAGCCTAGACCGATTGAAAAAGTCGCTACGCCAGGCGTAACCACCATCGAGGGTCTGGCAGAATTCCTGGGCGTATCTGAGTCAAGAACCGCCAAAGCGGTCTTCAGAGTAGCGACAGTCACAGAGGAGCAAGAGGACGTAGAGAAATTCGTGTTCGCTGTTGTGCGCGGAGACATGGATGTAAACGAAACCAAACTGGCCAACACTGTAAAAGCCAAGTCTCTGCGTCCAGCGAGAGATGAGGAAATCCGGGATACAGGTGCCATTCCCGGATATGCTTCTCCCATAGGAATCAAGAATGTGATAGTAGTTGTAGATGACCTCATCGCCGACTCGCCCAATCTAGTGGCCGGCGCTAACGAGGAAGGCTATCACATGCTCAATGTCAATTATGGACGAGACTATCAGGCCGACATCATCGCAGATATCGCTGTAGCCGAGGATGGACATGCCTGCCCTGACTGTGGTGCTGCCATGCACTCCTCGAAGGGAGTGGAAGTTGGCAACATCTTCAAGTTGGGCACTCGTTACTCTGAGTCTATGGGCTGTACATTCCTGGACAAAGATGGACAAGCCAAGCCAGTGATCATGGGGTCTTATGGCATTGGTGTTGGGCGTCTGTTGGCATGTGTGGCTGAAGAATACCACGATGAGCAGGGCCTCTCATGGCCAATTACCATGGCACCCTATCATGTCCATATAGTCACTTTGCAAGGCGGTGAGGAGACGGCCGAACGCTTGTATGCTGATCTACAGTCCGCAAATGTCGAGGTACTGTACGATGACCGCGACGAGAGAGCTGGCGTCAAGTTCAATGACGCTGACCTGATAGGTATCCCCATCAGGTTGACAGTGAGCAAACGTTCACTTGAGGCCGGGGGCGTTGAGCTAAAGCTCCGTCGCAGTTCTGAACGCACCATCATTTCACAGGGTGAAATACTGCCTCACGTTACAGGCAAGATTGAGGCTTTGCAAACGGAGATGGCCGATAAAGTGGTGCCAGTGCCTTACAATGCCTAGCGAACTCCGTTCTCCAATCACCTCACGACAAGCCTAAAACCGCGTCAATACTGGCGCTCGTCTCATAGATAAGTCGCTCGCCATGGTACCGGTAGGGCGGCAGGACCTCTGCAGTCACCCACGAGTCGTATTGAATGATGTCGAGCGCTTTCCGCACGGCGGGCCAGTTCACGTCCCCTGCGAGCAGCGGGACGTCGCTGTTTAGCGAAAAGCGAAAATCCTTGAAGTGAACACGTTTGATGCGCTGGCCCAGGATCGGAATCCAATCCTCCGGAAAGCCAACGCGTATCACGTTGCCGACGTCAAAATACGCCCCGACCCAAGGGCTTTCGATCTCGTCCAAGAAGCGGGCGAACTCGAGAGGGCTGAGCAAGAACTTGTCCGGGCAATTCTCAACGGCCAGATGAACGCGATACCGCTCGCCCACAGTGCAAGCCAGCTCCCGGAGGACTGCTTGCGCGTTCCGGTAGGCAATCTCGTAGGGGACAATTTCCGGTTTGGGTGCCAGGATACTATTATCCACCCCACCCGGCGCTACGAGAACAACGTCCGCGCCGAGAGTAGAGGCTGCCCTGGCCAGGCCTTCAATGATCGCCTGGCAGCGCTCGCGCGTCGCCCGGTTTTGGCTGGTCATGGGGTGATGCCACTGCTCCCGGTCGTAGACAGCACTCACGCACATACCTCGCGCTTCTATCTCGCTCCTGAGCCTGGCAAACTCACTCTCACTTGACTCAAGTGTGTATTCTTGCCCGGGCTCCAGGTTGATCTCAACTCCCTCGTAGCCAGCGTCGCGCGCGAGTTCTACCCTGCTGAGTGCATTCATCTCTGGTGGAAACATGCGTAACGTAATCGCCTTCCGCACGAGACACTCCCCGGCCCAGAGACTATTCTTCCTCGACGTCGCGCTCCAGGAGACCAAGCATACGCAACAAGCGCTCCTCTTCCGCGATCATCGGATGCGACAAATTCTCCTTGTAAACACGATTCAACATGGGATAGCCCGCTTGCTGCTCCAGTGTCCATTCCTTGGCAAAGGTGCCATCCTTGATGTGGGCAATGATCCTGCACAGGCGCTTGCGCTCCATCTCCTCTTCTTCGGGAGTAAGGCGCCCAACCACTTGCTGCCCGTATTGGCTGGTCTGGCTGTGCAGCTTGAGTTGATGGAAAAGTCCCCGGGTCTGAATGACGCGAGACACATCGGCATCTTCGCCCGATGCCCAGAACTCAAGCATAGCCGCTTCGGGATTGACGCCCGCCTCGACCAACATCTCGTAGTAACGACGCAGGTTATAAAGACGACCGAGATGCTCGTTGAAAAGGTCACAGAGGGTCTCCTCGTCACAACTCGACTCGATAGCGCCCCTCTTGAGGGTACCGATTGCCTTGCCAAGGGCAAGCATGACATCCTTCGCCTTGCCGCTCGCGTCCTGGTGAACTGCCACAAGGCTGGGGAAGCCCGAGCCGTCCAAATAGGTGCGCCGCACACCAGTACCGATCGTGCGGGGAGCGATCATCAGCACGTCAACGTCTTCGGGATAATTGAGGAAGCCATAGGTTACGTTGTAGCCACTGGAGACCACGATTGCCTGGCCTGGCCTCAGATTGGGGCGCACGTCTTTTTCAAATACCTGTGGCATGATCTCATCGGGGACGAGCAGCAGGTGATAGTCTGCCCGGCTGACAGCGTTGGGAATATCGCAGACCTCGAAGCCGTCAGCCACAGCCTTCTCAAAATATGCGTCAGAGATGTTTCCAACAACCACCTTGACACCACTGTCTCTCAGGTTGTGAGCCTGGGCTCTTCCCTGGTTGCCGTACCCGAGGACGCTGACCACCTTGCCTTTCAGTACGTTTAGGTCACCGTCATCGTCAAAGTATGCCTTTGCCATGATAGCCTCCTTGCGTTATCAGTGCGGTTTCGATTATCGGACGTCCCCTAATCGGTCCAGAGTAAGTGAACAAGGTTTCCGGCCGGATCCCTTTCCTTCAGGAAAACCGACTTGACGCCTGGCTTGATCTTCGGCTCCTCGAACTCCACTCCCTGAGCCTCCAGGGCAGCCACGGCCCTCTCGAAATTGGATACTCGCACCGCCACGTGACACCTGTCGGTGATCGCCTCCTTCACGATCTCGATCCGGCCGCTCCCCGCACCGCTGGCGAAGAACGACGACCTTCCTTCCTTCAGCCTAAAGCCGAACCGTTTCTTGTACCACTCACCGATAGCCTGCGCGTTGGCTCCCCCCGTCGGGTAGAGACCCACGTGTTCTATTCCCAGGAAAACCGGTACTCCCCGCGCTTCCTTAATCCAACCCAGCACCTGGCGCACCAGGCACGTGATCTCCGCCCAGTTGCCGGCCGCAACCAGATCCTTGCGAACCAGTTTCGAGCCTATGCCCACACACGATACGCCGGCTTCGAACCAGGCTCTGATGCTCTCCTCTGTGGCGGCCACCCCACCGGTCGGCATGGTGCGCGTCCACGGGCAGGGTCCCAGCACCGACTTGACGAAGGCCGGGCCGCCGACCAGACTGCCCGGAAAGACCTTGACGATTTCTACACCAAGCTCCTCGGCATAGGATATCTCGGAAGCAGTGCCGCATCCAGGACTATAAGCCACTTTTCTGCGGTTACATAACCTGGCCACTTCCTCGTTGAGAACGGGACCGACCACGAAGTTGGCACCGTAGCCGATGTACATGGCAGCGGTGGGCGCGTCAATCACAGAGCCAACCCCCAGGATGACCTCTGGATGCGCTTTGGAACAATACTGCGCCAGTTCCTTGAACACCTCCGGCGCAAAGTCGCCCCGGTTGGTGAACTCCGCAACTCTGGCACCGCCAGCGGCGCAGGCTTTCACCACGTTCTTGGCCACCTCCACGTCGGCCTGGTAAAACACCGGTACCAGCCCGATATTCACCATCGTGTTCAACACTTCTAATCTACTGAAACGTGCCATTTTCCTCGACTCCTCTCTAAACTGTTCTCTAAACCGTTCAGCGCGAGACGCGTCCAGAGACGTCGCCGCCCATCAGTTTCTCGACCTCGGCAACGGTCACCATGTTGAAGTCACCAAAGATTGAGTGCTTCAGGCAAGAAGCAGCCACGGCAAAGTTGAGTGCCTTTTGCCGGTCTGCCCCGTAGGCGCGCAGGCCGTAGATCAGCCCTCCCATAAACGAGTCTCCCCCCCCCACCCGGTCCACAATGTGGGTAATGTCGTAGGTCGGAGCAACGTAGAATTCTCCCTGGTCCCTTCGACCTTGCCCTTCGACTTCGCTCAGGGCAGGCTCAGGACAGGCCCACAGCACCCCCGACCAGGTGTTGTGACTGGCCGAAATCGAACCGCGCAGGGTGACGGCAATCGTCTTCAGGTTGGGGAAGCGCTTCGCCAGTTCCTCACACACGTAGCGGTATCTGCTGGCTTCGACCTTGCCCGCGGTCACGTCGGTCTCGGGCGACTTGATGCCAAACACCTTGTCGGCATCTTCCTCGTTGCCGATAGCCACGTCGCAGTAACTCACCAACTCGGGCATCACCTGGCCCGGCTTCTTGCCCCACTTCCATAGTTTCCTGCGGTAGTTCAGGTCGCAAGACACGGTGAGCCCCATCTCTTTGGCGACCTGGACTGCTTCCAGGCAAACGGCGGCCGTCCCGGCCGAGATGGCCGGGGTGATGCCCGTCCAGTGGAACCAGTCGGCGTCGGCGAAGACCTTCTTCCAGTCAATCATACCCCGCTCGATGGTGGCGATGGCTGAGTTAGCCCGGTCGTAGATCACCTTGCTGCCGCGCTGCACAGCCCCCACCTCCAGGAAATAGATGCCTAGCCGATCGCCACCGCGAACAATCTTGTCCACGCCCACGCCGTACTGCCGCAGGAACTGGGCGCATGCGTCGCCCAGGTCATTGTCGGGCAGGCGGGTGACGTAGTCCACCGGCACGCCGAAATTGGCCAGCGAAACGGCCACGTTGGCCTCGCCGCCCCCGTAGATCACGTCGAACGAACGGGCCTGCCCGAATCGCAGGAAGCCGGGCGGCGACAACCGCATCATGACCTCACCAAAGGTTATTACTTTTTTTGACATCGTATCGCAGTCTCTTTCTTATCTGTGTAAGACTCAGTCTCGCCGATATGGATAGGGGGTTGTCCCCTCGACTTCGGGATTGACCACCCCTTGTGGCCAACGCCCGTCGCACACGTCAATGGCAATCTGGCAACCAGTGCGGTACAGATCGGCCACGCTCTCCTCGGAATTGGCCCCTACGTGGGGGGTGAAGGTCACGTTGTCAAACTCACGCAGCGGTGAGTCGAGGGGTAGGGGCTCGTGCTCGAACACGTCCAGCCCGGCCCCCCACACCTTGCCGGTACGCAATACTTCCACCAGGGCCGCCTCGTCAATGACCGGCCCCCGGCTGGTGTTGACGATGAACACACCCTCTTTCATCAGGCCAAGTTCCCTTGCACCCAGGAGATGGTATGTCTCCTCATTCAGCGGGCAGTGCACAGAGACGAAATCGGCCTGCCGCATCAACTCATCCAGTTCCACCTTGCGCGCCCCGTAGCGGGCGATGGTCTCAACGTCGAGGTAAGGGTCGTAAGCCAGCAAGGTCATCCCGAAGCCACTCACCCGCCCGGCCAGGGCGCGGGCAATACGGCCAAAACCGATGAATCCCATGGTGCAGCCTTTCACGCGCCGGGCCGGCCGGGCTCCCCTGCGGTCCCAGCGCCCGGCCCGGACCCAGCGATCCTGCCGCGCCGTGTGTCTCACGCCGTCCATGAGCAAAGCCAGGGCATGATCGGCGACGTCATCCACGCAGTAGGTGGGTGCATTGCAGACCAGGATGCCCCGCTCGGTAGCGGCAGCCACGTCAACGCTGTCGTAGCCAATGCCCAGCCGCACGATGCACCGGCAGCGCTCGAGTTGCTCGATGATGGCCCGTGTGAGCAATGGGCGCACCGACTGAACCACCACCACGTCGCCAGCGCGCGCCGCCTCCATCACGGTTTCAGGTGTCCGGTGCTGGCCGGCAATCCATTCAATGCCGTGGTGAGCGAGTTCCTCACCCACCCAGGCCGGTGGCGCAAAAAGGTCCTCGTCATAGTCAACCAACACGACTTTGAAAGAGATAGAGAATATCATAGGTTATGCACCTCAGGCCAACCGCCCATCGAACTGCTCCGACCCTTCGCTCGCGTCAGGCGGGAACTTGACCGGTCGCCGATCCCGTTGCGAGCGATAGATGGCGACAATGATCTCGACGTGCTTGCGCCCCTCGCGTCCGGTGACGGCTGGCTCCCGATCCTCAATGATGGCCCGCAGGAAATCCTGGATCTGCAGCCTGTGGTAGTGGCTCATTACATCAATGGTCTCGCAACGCGCCCGGTCCTCCGCCTGCCACTGGGCCAGCAGGTGCTCCTCACCTGGGACAGTCCACATGTCGTTGATCGGTGGGTCAGGGGCCTCCGTAACGCCGGAGATGAAGACGGAGCCGCCGTCGGTCTGCACGCCCACCGAAGCGCCGTTCTCCCCGTGTACGTGAATCTTGCCGTAGAAGCCTGGCTTCTGCGAGTTGCTCACCAGGATGGTGCCCAACGCTCCGCTCTTGAATCGCACGACGGCGATGGCCGTGTCTTCCACCTCTACGTAGGGATGGTTCAAGTTTGCCCAGCAACCAAACACCTCTTCGATTGGCCCCATCAACCATTGAAAGAGATCGATCTGGTGAGTGGTTTGGGTGAGCATTACGCCTCCCCCCTCCGTGGCCCACTTACCGCGCCAGGAATCCATACGGTAGTAGGCCGCGTCCCGCCACCCCAGCACGGTGACCGTGCCCAGAACCGGTCGCCCAATCTTGCCCGCTTCAATGGCCCGCTCTACCCTCTGGACTGGCTCGTAGAGGCGGCGTTGGCTGACGATTCCCAGCTTGATACCGGCCTCGGCGGCGGCGACGATGGCCCGATCGCAGCCTTCCAGGTCAACGGCCATCGGCTTCTCGACCAAGGCGTGCACTCCAGCCCGGGCACAGGCCACGGCCAGGTCGGGATGTGTAGGATGCGGGGTGCAGATGGATGCCATCTGGACCTGTGGGTGATTGAGCATCTCCTCCAGATCGGTGTAGGCCCTGACGCCGTATCGCGCTGCGAAAGCCTCGGCCCGCGCTGCCTCCGTGTCGTAGACGGCCACAAGATGGGATTCCTCCAGAGACTTTAGCGCCTGGGCGTGCGTATCTCCCACCTTGCCACAGCCAATGAGGGCAGTACCAATTTTGTCCAAGGCCGACCTCCTTTCTCGTCTACTCTCGTCTACAATGTGGGATCGAGCTCCAGTGGATAGCACCCGACCTGCCGGGCATGACGATACATAGTGATCAGGTTCTCGGGCGGCACGTCGGCCTGGACGTTGTGGACGGGGGCCAGGATGTAGCCGCCGCCGGGGCCCAGGTGTGCGATGCGTCGCTCTACCTCTCGCTTTACTTCCCCCGGGGTGCCGAAGGGCAGCACGTGCTGGGTATCAATAGCGCCCATAAACGACAGATGATCGCCAAACTCGGCTTTGAGGCGCTGTGTGTCCATGTCCCTGGCACTGACCTGCACCGGGTTGAGGATCTCCACACCGGCGTCTATCAAATCAGGCAACAGGCGGTAAACACTACCGCACGTGTGCAGAAAGACGCGCGCCTCGGTGCGTTCCTTAATGAAATCGAACAGTTCCTTGTGATAGGGCTTGATCACGTCGCGGTAAGTCTGGGGTGACATCTGCGGACCATTTTGCGTGCCCAGGTCGTCGCCCATCTTGACGATCTGAACGTAGGGGCCAGCCAGGTCGAGAAAACGGCCCAAGGCCGCTTTGCACAGATCGGTGATGCGGCGCAGCACAGCGTGGACAAACTCAGGGTCCAGGATCAGGCTCTCAAGCATGCGAGAGAATCCACACAGGTACCAGGCCCGCTCCCAGACACTGTTGAAGCCGGGGCAACCGACCAGGGCGTAATCCGTCTGGTGAAGGAGGCGTTCGGCATCCTCCCTTACCCCGGCGTAGCGGTCGGGATCGAGCGGGTCGGGCCACCAGGGGTAGTGATCCAGGTCATCAACGGTGGCGTCGGCCAGGGGGGTCTCGGCCAGTTCACGATAGACGGTTCCCCCAACGTCAACTTCCTTCCACCTGACACCCCAGTCGTCGTAGAATTGGCCTTGCTCGCTACAAGGGCGCACTCCGCGCCGGACTGGGCGCATGGAGATCGGTCGGGTATCAATGTCCAGGTCTCTCAAGATCCGCTCGTCAACGACCGCCAGCCGCATGATGTGGGGTACGAGGCGCACTTGCGGCTTGATACCGTACAGCGCAGCCAGCCTCTGGTAGAGTTCTGGTACAGGAGCGCTGTTGCCGCCGGTGCCGAGGTCGAGGGGAACCTGATCTGGTTCTTGGTGGTTAAGCGTGGTCTGCACACGCTGGCGAGGCGTCATGGCCTTCATACGTGGGTTCCTCCCTGACAAGTAGGAGACACTGCTTTCGAGCCTAGTATAACATATCACAGCACGAATGTCAACGGTTAACAGACAACCGTTTGACAGAATGGCAAGCCTATGATATTATTGGAGACAGTTCACGCATGCGGAAGATAGAACACTTATCTAATCAGAGTCGGCAATCTCGGTCTCGTCTTCCGTGAACAACTTGGCCACGGTTTGGAACGAGGCCGCCAGGTGCTTCTGCAGGAGGATGTGCGCCAATTTGAGATCACGACTGCGCAGCGCATCAAGAAGTTGACGATGCCACTCGACCCCCCTTTCCCGGAAGTCAGCGGGAAGCAGCGTCCTATGGGATAGGAGGAGCAACCGAATCTGGGGATTCAGGGTCTCCCAAGCGGCCAGTACCCGCTTATGGCCTGATATGCGGCACAAGATATGGTGGAATTCCAGGTCTAGATCGGTGGCATCAAATTGGGTGTAATCTTGATCTGCCCGGACAGCCATCGTGTGGACGAGTTCGCCCAGCTCATTAAACTGCTCATCCGTAGCGTGTTTGATCGCGTAATCAACGGCGAGCATCTCAAGGGCAACCCGGAGGCTATAAATCTCTTCTACGTCCTGCAGAGTCAACCGGGCCACGAATGTGCCTCGGTGAGGGTAACGGACGACGAGCCCCTCGTTCTCGAGCAGCTTAAGCGCATCACGCACAGGCCCTCGACTCGTCTGCATGGTCTCTGCGAGCTGTCGCTCCACGACCCGCTGACCCGGGCTCAGTTGGTCAGTTAGGATAGCCTGACGCAATTGATTCGCGACGTAGTCGCTCAGCGTCCGGCTGGACGGCGCTGACAATGCGAGCGTTTTAGAATTCTCTTCCATAATCTGCTCCTTACCAAGTGATTGCCACTATCACTAACTGTCTGACCTGTCCAGCCGTAGCGGCAGGCTGAACGATCAGACTGGGCCGGATTGGGGATTACCCTGCACTTTCCCATCAGCGATTTGAGGTGTCCGGCCATCAGTGCCAGCCAATGCATTCATGATCTCGATAGTGAAACCGACCTTGCTTTCGGTGTCAAGGTTGACCCAGGTAGTACCAGGACGCAGTCCCGAGCCACTCTGGGCGACCCCGATGTCATGCCCGGCCAGATACTCGATCACGGGCTCCACATCGGGTACGTTGAAGCGAATGTGGTGGATGCCTTCGCCGTGCTCTTTCAGAAAGTCAGACCACATGCTCTCACCTTCGAGCGGCTGGATCAATTCCAGTTCAATGGGGCCTAACTCGGCGAAGGCCATTCGGGCAGTAAAATTACCAGGTTTCCCGCGATAGAACTTTTGAACGTCAGTGCGATCGGCAGGGGGCCATGTGATCGCCCGGAACGGCCCAATTCCAAAGATTTCAGACAGCGCCTTGATGGCCTGATCCAGGTCTCTGACGATCACGCCGATCTGCACAAAATCGCTGAACATTTCCTGGGGAGAAATGACTTCGTCTGGCATTGTACCCCTCTTCGATTGTCTAGGTTGTCGTTTCGTGGTTAAGAGTTACCTGTTAACCAGAGTATATCACTAAGGGGGTGAATTGTCAACTAAGAATTAGCTCGGGAAGATTTCTGGAAAAATCTCGCAGTTCAATCGCACGATTTGGTCCAAACCAATAACCGCAGTATCGCAAAAGTCGCCCTGACGGCTAGCCGTCATTCTGAGCGTAGCGAAGAATCTCCCTCTGCTCTGGTGGAGGCCTTTCGCTTCCCTTCACTGCGCTCAGGGCAGGCCGCTCAGGGTGACAGGGTAAGTTTTGCGCTATTGCCAATAACCACACTCAGGAGGTAGTAAGAATGTCTGAAAACCTAATAGATTTCACGGGCAAGGTGGCAGTTATCACCGGAGCCGGTGCGAACGGTGGCGTGGGCCATGCACTGGCGGTGGGCTTCGCGCAGCACGGTGCGGACGTGGTGGTCTCCGACATAGACGACGAAGGAGCCAAGGTCACGGGTGAGGAGATCGAGGCGCTGGGACGCAAGACTATCGTCGTGCACTGCGACATCTCGAAGCCCGAAGACGTCGAGAACCTCTTCGCAAAGGTTGACGAGCACTTCGGCAAGGTCGACATTCTCGCTAACGTGCCCTATACTTTCCCCGAACGTGTTCGCCCGCACGAATTGAGTTTGGAAGCGTGGGACAAGACGCTGGCTGTTTGCATCACCGGCTACTTCTTGTGTGCCCGGCAGGCGATCCGCCGCATGCTGAAGCAGGGTACGGGCGGCCGCATTCTCAACATCAGTTCCATCGCGGGAAGTACAGCCTTGGGACGAGGCAACTTCCCCTATAGCGTGGCCAAGGGTGGGGTCAACCAGATGACCAAAGAACTGGCGGTCGAGTACGCCGGGCAAGGGATCCGGGTCAACGCCATCCAGCCGTGCACTATACTCACGCCCGGCCTCAAGAAAGAACTTCTAGCCGACCCGCGGTTCGGCGAGAAGCTGCGCCAACGTCTTCTCGTTGGCATACCTATCAATCGCTTTCTCGAACCGGAAGAACTCGTGGGCGCGGCCCTATACCTGTGCTCCGACGCGGCCAACGTCGTCACCGGCGTGCTTCTCCCCGTGGACGGCGGGAACCTGGCGCTTAACGCCAGTGGCAGCCACATCTGGCCGACCGATTAGAGCGATACGAATCGGGTGTGTTTCAAATGAGTTGGAGGAAAGGAGCGGATGCCCCGCTTCAGCGGGGATTTTCCGGCTGATGAACTTTGACAAATTAAACGGGTGATAAGATACTTAGGGCATCCTCGGCATGGAGGTACAGGATGCCCAAGCAACGGCACTTGATGTTGAGTGAAACCCAGCAGGCTGACGGCGTTTCTCACCACACCAATCTCGAATCGTCACCTTCTTCCAAACCGTCTTCTTGTCTCCCAGTATGTGCTCAAGGGTTGGCAGGCGATCCCCTTTCAAACGTGGTCGCCCTTTTTTGCCCGGCTTGCGGGTCGGGGCTGGCTTGTACAGAGCCGCGTCCAATCTGAGGCGTGTCACCATGCAAATCGGATTCGGCAAGCGTCGCAAGCGTTCCAGAAGCAGAATCGCCGCGAAACTGCTGTCGGCCACGACGACCAAAACTCGTTCCGGCAGCCAACGACGCACTTGCAGCAGCATTTGACGTGCCCAATCGGTCAGCTTCTTGTGACCGCGTGCCTTGCCCTCGTAGTAACGCTCCGAAGGCGCCAAGGCTGTCAGGAACGGCAGTGCCCACACGCGTTTCACCCACGGGATCGGCACCAACAACATCGTGCTCAACCACCTGAGGCCGCTCGTTTTGACAAAGTGACTACGACTCGATCGTACTGGGTCGCGATAGATCCCTTTCGCTTTGATCTTGGCTCCTCGTCGCCGTTCAATCGTCTCGTCGATGCCCATCACCACTGGCCCCTTGGGCACAAGGGTGTTGACCAAGAGCATCAGCAGGATGCGACTGGCTTCCCGGCTCGACCACACCGCTCGGCTCAGTACACGATGGTAGTTTTGAAAGTGCTGTTCACCACTCAGACCCATCACGTGCAGCGCAGAAGTGACCGTGCGTTTGCCTGGAGCGAGGATCGCTCCAATCAGCAAGACTTGTGCGTGACGCCAAACGCGTTTGGAGAAGATACGCGCAAATTTCGAAATCGGTGTACAATAGGTTTCCGGCAGGGTGAGCATTGGACATCCTCTTGGCGGAGAGAGGCCATAGCTTACCCTGCTTCTTCATAATCTACAAATGGACAAAGTCCAGCTAAGGGGGAGACGAAAAAGGCCCTGGAGGCCATGGAGCCGACCGCCATCGAGATATCTGTCGAGGGCCTGGGGGACAAGTTCCTTATGCTGCCGGATGATGCCCAGCGGTTGCGCAGCTTCGCCCCATCGGACACCCCCTACGTCTTCTTCCTGCCGAGCCTCGACCCGTATACATCATGGGATATCACGACCGCCGCCGGTTCCTGGCAGCGGAGCATCGCGCCAAGGTATTCGACCGCGCGGGGAACGCCGTGCCAACCGTCTGGGCCAACGGACGAGTGGTGGGTGCCTGGGGATGGCGCAAGGACGACAGCGTGATCTATGGCCTCTTCGATTCAGTAGGGGCAGAAGAACATACGCGACTGGAAGATAACCGCCGACAGCTCAAAGAATTCCTGGAAGGCGAGCGGCCTGCCCCATACACCCGCACGCCATTCACCCGCGCTCTGAAATAAGGTCAGGCGTGGAGAGAACCATGGCCTGACACCCAACCTTCGCCGGGAGTACCAAAATATGCCCGCTACAAAAACCTCCAGACGGCCCGTAGAGGCATTCAAGGTGGAGCCAATACTCAAAGAGCTACAGGCCGATACGATTCTATTTGCCCTGCCGGGCTTGTATGCCGCCGGCTTGATCCTCATTGCAGGCGCAGGACGTTTCCAGGACCCGTTACAAGGTAGCGTGCCGGGCGTCCTCTTGTTTCTCCTACCGATCGCCGTCGGGGCTCTGCGCGGGCGCAATTACCTGGCGTCGGCCTGGACGCTCGTGATCGGATGTCTGGCCGTGAACTTGCTTGTCGTGTTATGGGGAGGGACATACTTCGCCGTCCAACTGCTTGCGTTGCCTACGGGACTCGCGGCCCTGTTCGTCAGTGTGCCGGGAGGTGTACTGACAGCGACGGTGTGCACACTCATGTTGTGGCTGGCGCCGGCCAAACTCCTGACCCTCGACAGCGCCCTACAGGCTACCGCCCTGATCGGGGTATGGAGCACCGTCGGGCTGATATGGCTGACTTCCAACCCTCTGCTGACAGCGATTCAGTGGTCACGGTCCAGCTACGAGCGCAACCGCGACCAGCTTAAACGAACTCGCGACTATCAAGTGCAGCTCAAACAAGCACTGGAGGATCTGGAGGCTGCCAATCTGCAACTCACCAGGCTGAACCGCCTGGCGCAAGACCTGTACAGGGCCGCGGAGGAAGCACGCCGGGCCAAGGAGCGGTTCGTCGCCAATGTGAGCCATGAGCTGCGCACGCCGCTCAACATGATCATCGGATTCACCGAAATGATCGTGCGAGCTCCAGAGACTTACGGCGGCAAAATCCCGCCGACTCTGCTGGCTGACCTGACGGTTATCCTTCGAAACAGCGGACACTTATCCAGTTTGATTGACGACGTGTTGGACTTGAGCCAGGTGGAGGCGAAGCGAGTGGCCCTCACCAAGGAACGCGTCAGGTTTCGCGAGATCGTGGATGCTGCCGTTGTCGCTGTGCGTCCACTTTTCGAGTCAAAGGGATTGTATTTGGAAACAGAAGTACCCGAGACGTTGCCGATGGTTTTCTGCGACCGCACGCGCATTCGCCAAGTGGTGCTCAACTTGCTGAGTAACGCAGGGCGTTTCACCGAACGCGGAGGTGTGCGTGTACGCGTCTGGCAGGAAGACAAAGACATCGTGGTCAGCGTGACGGACACTGGCCCCGGGATTGCGCCCGAAGAGATCGGCAAACTCTTTGAGCCGTTTCAGCAATTGGACGACCGCCACGGAGGGAGTGGTCTGGGCTTGATCATCAGCAAGGAGTTTGTTGAATTACACGGCGGGAAACTGTGGCTGGAAAGCACGAAGGGCACCGGCACTACCTTTTTCTTCAGTCTGCCCGTGAACCCGCCAATGCCTTTGGATAGTGGGGTGTCACGGTGGTTCCATCCGTACGTGCAGTATGAGAAACGGACGCGCCCTTCCAGAGCACCAGTCAGCGCTGTTCCTCCCCGATTTGTCGTCATGGAGACCGGAAAGTCCCTGCAGCGGCTAGTCTCCCGCTATCTGGATAGCGCGGAGACTGTGTCCGCGCGGGACATGGAGGAGGCTATTCAGGAACTTGCACGCGTGCCTTCCCAAGCGCTTCTAATCAACGATCCATCCGTGAGTGATACACTTGAGTATCTCAATGGATCTGTAGCACTCCCGCACGGCATACCGGTGATCATCTGCTCTATACCCGGAGCTCACGATGCAGCTGGCGCTCTGGGCGCTTCCAGATACCTTGTCAAGCCCATCTCGCGGAAGATGCTGCTGGCAGCTCTGGATCAGTTGGAGATGGAGGGCCGGACCGTGCTAGTGGTAGATGATGAACCTGAGGCGCTGAGGCTGTTTCGACGCATGCTGGTCTCATCGGGGCGTGACTACCGCGTGTTGACGGCGACGGACGGACGCCAGGCGATGCATATCCTCCACAATCAACACCCCGACGTCGTGCTCCTTGACCTGGTCATGCCCAACCTGGATGGCATCCAGTTGCTCAATGCCAGGAGACAAGATCCCTCGCTGCGGGCCATTCCGGTGATCGTGACCTCAGCTCGCGACCCGGCGGGGCAGCCGGTCACGAGCGCAGCGCTGGCCATCACGCAGGGAGGAGGATTATCTGTGCCGCAGGTCCTGGCGTGTGTCGAGACCCTCACCGGGATTCTCTCGACAGCCGGTCAATCTGGCGGTCCAGAGCTGACAAGAAGACATTCCGGCTGATCGGTTTGCGCATGAACGCTGCTGCGCCGAGGGCCAAAGCCAGCTCCTCCTGAGGCAGTACGGTACAGACGATGATCGGTACCGCGCGGGTTTTGGGATGCTCACGCAAGCGCCCCAGCAGTTCCCAGCCGTCGACCATGGGCAACATGACATCTAGCACGATGATCTGAGGCACCAACTCCTCCGCCAATTCGAGCGCTTCTTCCGGGTCCCGCGCGCCGATAAACCGATAGCGGGTTCCCGACACGTATCTTTCCAGCAGCTGCAGTGTGTCGGCGTTGTCATCAATCACCAGCACAGATACTCGTTGGGCGGCGGGAAGTATGAGCTTGACAGTGCAGGGCTGTTCCCTCTCCCCATCCGCTATCACATTGAGCGAGCCACCGGACAACTCAATAAGCTGTCGTGCCATTTCCAGTTTCTCGACATCGTCATCCCGCATGGCGGAAACGGTCGCCTGATGTATCACAGGCTGCACATAGATGCACACGCTCCAAGGCTGGGCCTCGGCCCGGACGCGGACGCACTCACCCGGGACGCAACGGATCGCCGCGGTGAGTATGTTCAACAGGGACTGCCGCATCGTGGTCAGTTGCACGATCGCTCGAGGCATGTTCTCCGGTACCGCGCTCTCAACGCGCACGTTCAGTGCCTGCATCAGCGGACGGGCGGTCTGCACCACTGTCCGGACGATTTCTGCAACGTCGGCCTGCTCGCGAGACAAGGATTCCTGCAGCCACTCGCGCTCCCGGTTCCAAAACGGTGTCCCTTCTTTCGGAGAGGCCTGGTCAGTGGCGCGCGACAGCGCGGCATCGTTGGGCACCTTGAGCTCCAAATCGTAACGGGCCCACAGATCATCCACTAACCCTTGCAGAGCCACGTGCTCCTGCCGTCGCAACTGTCGCACACTTATCGAGAGATCGGTGGCAACCTCGTGCTGGGTGAACTGCTCCGTGTAACGATGGAACAGTATGCGATAGGTACGACACGCGCTCGAATGAGGCGGGACACTGGCGTCCGGCTTGAGCCTCTCGATAGCGTCCACCAGCACGTGCCGCAGCGATGATGCCGGATCTTCACTTCGCTCCAGACCAAACAGCTTCACCAACGGACTCTTGCGCAAGTTCGTCGGGTCGTATATGTGGTTTAGCGCCCAGCGCAACTCGCGCAGGAATGACGCGCGTACTGAATCACTTGTCATGTCCGCCCAATGACCTCCCAATGGCCTCTGATTGGCCAAATCCAGCCCATCTACTCGCCTTTCTGTGCTATAATGCTTGCTGAGAGCGAGCCACTCCAGGCCTTAGCCGGATAGGTATTTAATTCTATCACAACGCGCAGCACATGCAAGATTCGTCGCTGCAACCAGGCCAGATGCCCGTGACCGCTACGCTCTCAGGTACCCATCGGGGCGATCGCGTATTGGTTTCTAACTCAACAGTTTCAAATAGGAGGAGGAAGTCATGTCTACCCGCAAGGTTTCCCGTCGTGAATTCATACAAATGGGCGCGCTGACAGGCGCAGGTGTCATGCTGGCTGCCTGTGCACCCAAGCCGACGGCGGCACCGGCCACTGAAGCACCAGTCGCTGAGGCACCGACCGAGGCCGCGCCGCCGACCAAGGCTCCTGAGCCCGCCCCCACCACGGCTCCCGCGGAGCCAGAGTTCACCACCATCTCTTTCATAGGCGTCTTTCAGCTGGCGATGGAAGAAGCAATGAACGAAATCATCGCCAAATTTGAGGAGCAGAATCCTCACATCAAAGTAGACGTAGTAAACGCACCACCCGCTCCCACTGAAACCTGGACAGTGATCAACTCCGCTCTGGCGTCAGACAGGCCTCCTGACTTGTTCTTCGCATCCGGCAGGGGATACGTGGTTGACTTGGCTCGCAGGGGAATCACGTACGATCTGACCGAGTGGCTCGACCCTGTAATGGATGAGCTTATCCCCTCTGCCATTGAAGACATGAGTTTCGAAGGCAAAATCTATGGAGCTCCGCATTTCACCTCGTTCAAGTTCATGACGTACAACAAGGATGTCTATGATGGAGTTGGAGTGGAGATACCGACAACTTGGGAGGATTTCTTGTCGTCAGGACAGAAACTCATGGAAGCAGGTATCACACCGTCGGCCTTTGGGTGCCTCGGCGGCGACCAGTGGGCGGCACTGAACTGGGTTCAGCTTTTCAACCAGAAGCTTTGCGGCCTCGAAACCATCGCCCGAGATATGACCGTCGATGAAGGTGCCTGGGATCACCCTGGGTACGTGGAAGCGCTAGAGCTCTTGGTGTCTTTGACTGACCAAGAGTACTTCGGCGTGAATCCGATTTCCAGACCTCACCAAGTCGCCCAGGCCAAGCTGTTCGCTGGTGAAGCCGGAGGCTTGTATTCGGGCAGTTGGGACTGGTTGACAATGCTTGAGCCTGGCAAAGCTCCCGAGAACTTCATGGAGCAAGTTGTCTTCGAAACCAACATCTGGCACGATCCTGCCTGGCCAGGCGAGGAAGGCGCAGTACAAGGCACATCGACGGGCTTCGCGATCCCGCTCAACGCGAAGCACCCAGAGGAAGGTGCTGAACTGATGCGGTTCTGGGTTGGAGCCGAAGGGCAGCAGATATTCCATCACTACTCGAAATACGTCATGTCCAACTTAGGAGTCGAGTACGAGTATGGAGAACCCAAGATAGGCGCTTTGATTGAAAAACAGCAGAAGGCGCCGATGTACGGCTTTCTCGATCAACATGGGCATCCGACTGTATGGACTACCTACGGCAAAGCCATAGAGGGTGTGCTCAACCACGAAATCACCCCCGAGGAGGCCATGGAACAGGTTCAAATGGCCGCGGATGAAGCTAGAGAGGCTACAGGGGCATAGATCGGTAAGTGCCCTGCGCTCAGTAACGGCTGCGGCTGGTCTGTTGCCGCTTGGCTCGTCGCCAGCGAGATCAGGCCAGCCGCACTTCGAGAGAGCAACGACACACGGCTTATGTTGACTGTCCGCATCCCCCCGGTGGAAAAGAAGTCTGGCGTTCTGGCGCTCGGCTGCTGGGAATTCGGCGGCGATTGGTGGGGTGGTCAAGACGATACCGAATCACTGGCTGCAATGGATGCAGCTCTGAAACATGGCGTGAATCACTTCGATACGGCCGCTGGCTACGGTGATGGCCACTCCGAGCGAATAGTAGGTCAATTCCTGCAGGGGAAACGCGATCAAGTCTTCGTGGCGAGCAAACTCTGGCCCACCAAGTTCGACCCGGACGATGTGGTTGAGCAGGTAAATGACAGCCTGAGGAACTTGCGGGCAGAGGTCATTGACCTGTATTACATTCACTGGCCTCTCAAGGATGATATGCGTCCCGTCATGGAGGGACTGGAAAAAGCACGTCGACTGGGTAAGGTTCAGGCAATTGGTGTCAGTAACTTCTCTGTTGAGCACATGGAGCTTGTCTCTGAGGCCGGGACTATCAATGCTCACCAGTTGTGCTATAATTTACTTTGGCGCTATCCAGAGCGCGACTTGATCCCCTATTGCCGTGAGCACGATATCGCGGTAGTCACCTACAGTTCCCTTGCACAGGGGATCCTCGCAGGCGCGTTCTCGCGCCATCCGAGGTTCAAAGACGGCGATCAGCGCAACACGACTGTCTTTTTCGATCCCGATGTCTGGCCATACGTCTATGAAGCGGTCGAGCAACTCAAGACTCTAGCCCAGGAACTCGAACGGCCACTGGCGCACCTGGCAATTCGCTGGGTGGCCCAGCAACCAGATGTTACTTCTGTTCTGGTAGGTGCGCGCAACGCCGCCGAGGTCAAGGAGAACGCCGCGGCAATGAGCGGCGACATCCCACATGAGGTGTTCGACCGCATGACAGAGATCAGTGACCAGGTAACACCCTTCATCCCGGATGTGGGCAATATCTTCCGTTACTACCCATGACCAGTCACAGGCGCGCTGAGGCTAATGGACACCGATCCTTGCACTGACCACGCCGTGCGGGTATCTCTAACTTGATCTTTCATCAGTGGCACAGGGTGCGCGAAGTCTGACTAGATACCATCTTCACAACTTCTGTTGTTTCGTGGGAGCCATCTCCATGCCTTTCTCGACACTTCTTTCTTTGAGACGAGGGCGAAATTCAACGAGCGCACTCCAGAAAAGAGAAGCCCTGTGGGGTTATCTGTTCTTGCTGCCAGCAATTGTCTTTCTGGCCGTTTTCGTAGTGTATGCCACCCTGGTTGGCATAACACGGAGTTTCTGCGACTGGAACTTCATGTCACTCAATGAGTGGAAGTTCATCGGTCTTGGCAATTACGTTCGGCTAACAGACGACCCCATCTTCCTGCTGACATTGAAGAACCTGTTGGCCATTCTTGTGGGGAAACTTGTCATACAGGTGGGGGGAGGACTGGTGATTGCCGACATCCTCCATCATCTTAAGTCCCTTAAGCGAGTTCTCAGGACAATCTACTTCATGCCAGCGGTGGTAGCCCCGGTGGCTGTGGGACTACTGTGGTCCTACATCTTCGAGCCAGATATGGGGTTGGTTACGAAGCTGTTTGCGACCCTGGGTATGAGCAAACTTGCTGTTCCTTGGCTGAGTGACCCAGTCCTCTCACTAGTCTCGATCATCTTGGTTGACTCCTGGCAATGGCTCTCATTCCCTATGGTCCTGTTCATCGCTGGTATGCAGGCCATTCCCGAGGAATTGTACGAAGCCGCACAAATCGACGGAGCTAACAGATACCATCTGTTTCGATATATTACTATTCCTGGACTCAGAACGATAACGAGCGTCGTAATCATCCTGGTCACCATCAACGGCATCAAACTGTTCGATTTAGTCCGCGCCATGACCAGAGGTGGCCCCTATTACCATACCGAGACCCCTTCAACGTTACTTTTCCAGGTCGGCGTGGAGAAATACCAGCTCGGATATGCCTGTGCTATGGCAACAGTGGTGGTGGTTCTGTGTTTAGTTCTCGCAATCATCGAGTTGGGAGTATTGGAGCACGATGAAGACTAGACAACGAGTGAGGACAGCAATCCTCAGAAGGTTTAGAGTCTCGACTATCATCACTACAGTCGCGTTGGGCATCCCTCTAGCGCTGTTGGTGGTGATCTCGGTCCTGCCATTCTACATGACTGTAGTTGGATCGCTAAAGAGCAATTGGGACCTATTTCGCAGTCCTGTAGCGCTGCCGCCCCAGGTCACATGGGCCAACTACGGTTATGTCATTGAGACCGGTTTCCTAAGAAACATGCTCAACACCGCTGTCGTCAACATCGTGTGTCTCAGTCTAATAACCATGATTGGCTCGATGGCCGCCTTTGCTTTGGCCAGATTGAGGGTACCGGGGAGGAATCAAATCCGAGTTGCCATAGTCACCTGGGTGATGATCCCGGTGTACGCAGTTCTCTTCCCATTGTATGCGATGATGGATAAGTGGGAGTTAACCAGTAGCTACTTGGCCCTAATCGGGCCTTACGTGGGGTTTGGATTGCCGTTTGCCGTCTTCGTGCTAACCGGATACATGAAGACTATTCCGTACGAATTGGACGAAGCGGCGAAATTGGATGGCGCTTCACCGCTTGCGGTTTTCTGGCAAGTCATCTTGCCTCTTACTAAGCCTGGCTTGGCAGCTGTGCTTGTGTTCGAAGCGCTTTGGATTTGGAACGAAGTGCCCTTCGCACTGGTCCTCGTGAGACAGGAAAAGATGAAGACATTGGCCGTTACACTACTTCAATTCGGTACCAATTGGGCTATTGATTGGCCGAAGACCTTGGCCGCTGTCTGCCTGACTACTTTTCCGATACTCCTGCTTTATGTCATGCTCTCCGAGCAATTCATCAAGGGGTTGACTGCGGGGGCAATAAAGCAATAGACACACTATGCAGAAAGAGAAAGGAGTGTAGCACATGGCGTCCGACGTCAAGGCCGCAGTGATGACCAGTTTTGGGAAAATCGAAATAAGGAGTTTCCCTTACCCGAAAGTAGCTAGTGATAGCATCGTCGCCAAAATCAGAATGGCAGGCATCTGTGGCACAGACTTACACATCTTTCAGGGCAGAGATGAAAATCGACCATTGCCCATCATTATGGGCCACGAAAACCTGGCCGAGGTGGTGGATATCGGTGACGAGGCACGCACAACAATGGAGGCGACGGGCCAAGTCCTCTCTCCTGGAGATCGGATCATATTCTATCCCGGCCATGCTTGCGGCAAGTGTTGGTGGTGCCGAAACTATTCACCTGAGCGCTATGGGCAGCTTTGCCCCAATCTTGAGGGTTACGGGCTGACCATAGGATGCAGCGAACCGCCGCACCTGTTCGGAGGATACGCAGAATACGTGTATTTGTTGCCCTGGGTACCAGTCTACAAAGTACCGGAGGACATTCCTGACGAAGTCGCGGTCTTGGCAGACATTTTCGCCTCTGCTGCTGGATTTCTAAAAACCATGGCCCCTTATCCTGTATTGAAGGAAGGATTTGCACCTACTGGGAACGTGGCTGTGCAGGGATCTGGTCCGGTCGGCCTCGCAGCCGCAGTTACTGCCAAACTGTGTGGAGCTTATCAGGTCATTCTGATAGGAGGTCCGAAGCATCGGCTAAAGATTGCCGAGAAGCTCGGCGTCATTGATCACATGATCGACATTGACGAGGTGACTGATCCAGACGAGCGCGTGGAGTTGGTCAGGGAGCTGACTGGCGGCATAGGGCCAGATGTCGTTGTCGAGCTTGTAGGTGCTGCAGCTGCTGTCCGTGAGGGGCTTGAGATGGTCAGAAGAGGCGGCACATATCTCGAAAGTGGGAATTTCGCCGACACAGGCGACGTTCTGATCAATCCCTTCAAGCATCTCTGCTACAAGGACGTATATCTGCTGGGACACTACGGGTCTCCGCCATCCTCCTATCTAACTGCGCTCAGAATGATCGAGTTGGCCTGGAGGGAGCGGCATATCCCATTGGACCTGCTCGTGACGGACCGGTATCCATTGGAGAAGACTCAAGAAGCCCTTGAGAGCAAGCTTCGGTACGAGGGCATCAAGACCGTGATTGAGCCCTAGCCCAAGCGCTCAGAGGAACTGGGGGGCCACGGGGCCTTGTTGCTGGCGCTGGCGCGCAAGTTGCCCCAGATGTCGCAGGCGATGGTTGAAGGAGCCTGGAGCAGGGCCCGGAAACTGACCCACACCAACCAACGTCTTTCAGAATGCGTTCTCGGCCTGGTCGGGTTCGGCAACAGCGCGCGTGCGCTGGCGAGGCGGGCCAGAGGATTCGGCATGCGGATCCTGGCGACGCGTCGGAACATGAATGCACCGCGCGACGAAGCGGATGCACCTGGCGTCGAGATGGTGGATCTCGACACACTGCTTGCGGAATCAGATTTTGTGTCTCTGCACCTGCCATTGAACAATAAGACGTACCACCTCTTCGACGATGCTATGTTGCGAAAGATGAAGCCAGGCGCATACCTGATCAACGTAGCGCGCGGAGCGATCACGGACGAGGACGCACTGGCAGCGGCGTTGCGCGAGGGCCGGCTGGCTGGGGCAGGGATTGATACCTTTGAGCAAATTGACCCGTTCACGGAGGTGGAGACCCCGCCCGATCACCCCTTCTTGGAGCTTGACAATATAGTTCTCACCCCTCACGTCGGCGCAGGTTCTGTCCAATCTAGTCGGGAGGTCGTAAGGGGACCCGTCGAAAACCTGGTGGCCGTTCTGAGCGGTCACTGGCCTCACCCCAAGAACATTGTCAATTCAGGTGTTGTGCCCAGGGTACCTTTGGCCGATTATGACGCGTCGCTTTTCGAAGAGTAGCAGGGGAGGTAACTGCTCAGCCAGCCACAAATGGGACACGGATCAACACAGATCACACGGATGTGCACAGATAAAGATAAAAAATCCGTGAGAATCTGTTTCATCTGCGTGTATCCGTGTGCTATTTGTGCCTGTTTTGGTGAAGGGCCTGAGTAGTTACCAGGGGAGAAGCTTTCAATGAGTTCAATCGCCAGCCCAGAGCCATTCTACAGCATGGCCCGTAGAGCAGGGGACTTCGTGTATCTCTCTGGCTTCGGCCCAGTAGACAGGGCCGGCAACGTAGTCGGTTCGACTTACGTGGCGACCGTCGTCTTAGCGTTCACCACGTTTGCCCGCGCCGGGCGCCTGGAAGCCGAGGGACGAGACATCATCCACCTGGAGATTGGGCAACCAGATGTAGACACCTTCGGCAATATATCACAGGCCAGGATCCGGGCTATCCAGGAGGGACACACCCGCTACTGCCCGATTCCAGGCGTTTGGGCACTGCGCGAGGCCATCGCCGAGGACACCGGGCGACGTCTGGGGATCAAGGTACAGCCAACTCAGGTGCTCATTGGTCCTGGAGCCAAGACGATGCTGTTCTTTCCCACGCTGGCGCTCGTTCGCCCAGGCGACGAAGTGATCTACCCTGACCCCGGGTTTCCCACCTACAGGGCTATGATCGGCGTCGCTGGCGGCGTCCCTGTGCCCGTGCCATTGCGCGAAGAGGAAGACTTTGGCGCAGATATTCAGAGAGTGGCTGCTGAGCTAAACGTTTCCGTCAATGGGTGATCTCCAGTGTCTAATCTCCAGTCCAAGAGGTTGACAAAAGACACTTCATGTGCTATGCTGCTAACAGTTAACGATTAACACCAAAGCCGAGTGGTTGATGTCTTCTGAAGTCGTACGACTTTATATGCATTTCGAAAGAGCGACGGATGGATCTACCGGATAAAGACTTCCTGCTTGCGCTGTACCGCCAGATGCTCGTCATACGGCGGTTTGAGGAGACCGCGGCCCGAACCTATCGTGAGGGGCACATCCCAGGTTTCATACACCTGTACATTGGCGAAGAGGCCGTGGCTACTGGCGTGTGTCCGCAGGCAAGTCCAGCTCAGCCCGGCCGCCCGCCGGCGGGCAAAGGAATTGGGCATCGACTGGCGCACGATTGAGCATCCAGGGGGCGGACCAATCGCGGCGGCGCACGTGGAAGAGGCCGCCCGGTCGAGGGAGCAGGTGGTCCGAATCCAGGCTTCGCCCGTAGCGCGACGGCTGGCGGAGGCGGCCGGCATTGACCTGGCCGAACTGGCGGCCCAGAAAAGGAAAAGGCAGCCGGGCGAAAGGATCAAGCGCGAGGATGTGGAGGCGGCTATTGCTGCTTGCGAGGCGGCCGCCGCGCCGCCATCTCCTGCCCCGGTGGTGGGCGAAGCCATGCCCGTCACTCACATTCGGCGTCTCATCGCCCAGCGCATGGTTGAGAGTACGCACACCACTGCTCCTCTTACCCTCACCACCGAGGCCGACGCCACCGAATTGGTCGCCCTGCGCGAGCGGCTCAAGGCAACCCTCAGCCCACGAGGCGTGGTTGTGCCTGCCTACACCGATCTGATCATCAGGCTCACCGCCCTCGCCTTGCAGGAACACCCGCTGCTGAATGCTTACTGGAAGGAGGATGAGATCATCGTCCCGACAGGCATTCACATCGCGGTAAGGGCACTAAAGCCTGTGGCTGTTCCTAATCGCGGGTCGTGTCCCCCTGATTTCGCAGAGAAGAGGAAGATGGACAATGACAACGTCGGCACCAGCCCCCAGGGCTCTGGGCAAAGCGGTGGGCGAGGAGACCTTAAGAGCCGATTTGGAGCGTTACCGTGAATTGGCGTTACAGTCAGGCGCTTCAAGTGCGGCAATCATTCCTGCCAGCACCGTCACCGTAGATGAGCGGGTGCGGCTGAAATGTTTGGTACCCCGCTGTCTCCGCGCCGGGGAAACCCCCAACTGCCCTCCTTACGCCCCGAACCTGGACCTGGTACGCCGAGCCTTGAGCCGGTTCTCCTGGGCGGTACTGTTCAAGTGCGACGTTGAGCCGCTAGAGGAGTACGTCCCGGGGAGGGGAGCGACCAAAGCGGAGCAGCGGCGCACCCTCTCCTTTCACCAGAAGAGTGCCGAGGTGGTCTGCAAGTTGGAGCGCCAGGCTTACAAGGACGGCTATTATCTAGCCATGGGGCTCGGCGGTGGATCCTGCAAGGATTACCTGTGTAAAGGGCTGATATGCCAGTTTCTGGATAGTGGCAGGTGCCGTTTTCCCCACCGCGCCAGGCCGGCGATGGAAGCTATGGGCATAGATGTAGTGGCTCTGATCAACAAAGTGGGGTGGGAAGCCTATGCCCTGCTGGGTGATCTCAGCCTCGTCCCTTGTGCCGTCACTGTGGGTATTGTCTTCATTTGCTGAGCGAGGTGAAAAATGCCCAAAGATGTAGTAGAGTTGGTGGAAAGGTATCTCTCGGAGGACCCGAGTAAGTGGGCCAAGCTAGCCAGTGACATCCAGTGGCGTCGCCTGCAACTTCTGCTGTTGAGAGAAGTCCTCGTGGAGCTAAGGGATTTGAAGCAAGAGGTGGCGGAGTTGTCCTCTGAGTGTCATTCACAACCCCGGGGCAATAATGACATAGATCCAAATGGACATTTGAAAGGAGATAAACCATGAGAATAGAAGAAGCGGTTTTCGAAAGGGGTAAGCTGCTTATAGAGGAAGAGAAAGGTCTTCCGGCGGGCACTCTTGGCACCGGCCGGGTGTGGCGCAAAGAGTTATTTGAGGATGTCGAACACTCAGGACACATCGTCATCTGGACGTTGGAACCAGGCGGGCAGGCGCCGTTGCACCTCGAAAAGAACGATGAGGTCTTTATCGTTATTTCAGGGGAAATGGTCACTTGGAATCATACCGAAGAACATATATTGACGGCTGGACAAGCATCACTTACCCTGAGCGGGGAGTATCACGGTCTGCGCAATGACAGCGATGATCTGTTAGTGGTGCTCATTGTATATTAATTGGTCTGGCGATTCGCCATTCGGCTGAGCGTTCGACCGAGCTCATGCCGAGGGCTCACGACGAAGCCTCAAACCGACAAGCCGAATGGGACGCAGATGTAAGGGAAGGGACGATTATGCATGTTCGTGGTGTAGAACTAGCAGTTACGATCACAGGACAGGGCCTGCCATTCATCTGGGGTCATGGACTGACCAGTAGCCGAGCAACAGAAGACGAGGCTGGCCTTTTCAATTGGAGTGGCGTCGCTGAGGTTGCCCAACTGATACGCTACGATGCCCGCGGTCACGGCGCATCCGGAGCTAGCTTCGCCACGGTGGATTACCAATGGTCGAATTTGGCGCGGGACATGACCGGTATTGTCGATGCCTTGGGTATCAATGACTTTGTAGCTGGTGGTGCCTCGATGGGCTGCGTAACGGCCTTATTTGCCGCTTTGGTTGCTCCTGGTCGGGTTGCCGGGCTTGTACTCGTTATCCCTCCCACTGGCTGGGAGACCCGAGCGGCACGAGCCGAAATCCGTGAAACCCTGGCGAGCATTGTCGAGACTCAAGGGCTAGATGCCTTGGCAGAACGACTGCAGCAGCAGCCACAGGCCCGGTTCTTGGCAGAGGAGTTTCCTGAAGAGAGAGAAATCCGCCTACGCCACGTTGTAGCGATGAACGAGCGAGTGGTTTCTTGCTGGTTTCGTGGAGCAGCCCAATCGGAGTTGCCACTGCCAGACAAGGTGAAGAGTTTGACTATGCCGGCTTTGATTCTAGCCTGGACCGACGATCCTGGGCATCCACTCTCTACGGCTGAAGTCCTTGATGTGCTATTACCCAATTCTTCGCTCCATATTGCTAGCAGTCTGGCTGAGATTCACACTTGGCCTGGACTGGTTCGAGATTTTCTAGAAGGGATATAGGAGGCTATGGTGATGAGGGTAGGAATAGCCGGCGCGGGTGCGGCGGGAAAGTTCCATTTCGAGTGCTGGAAAAGGATTCACTCGGTTTCCATCGAAGTCATCGGTGTAACAGACATTAGTTTGGAGAGCAGGGAAAGGTTTGCCAAGCGGAGAGGGATCAGGGCTTTCTCAAGCCTTGATGAACTACTCAGTGCGGTGGACGTCGTCGACGTCTGCGTCCCACCCTATGCACACGAAGAGATGATCGTTCGCGCTGCTGAGGTGGGAAAAGATGCGATTGTCGAGAAACCGTTTACCGGCTACTTTGGACCCAGTGAGGGCCATGATGAGTTCCGGGCATACGGGGTGCCGAGAAGCAAGATGCTCTCCGAGGTTATCGCGAGCATGAAGAGGATAGAGGAGGCGGTGAAACGATCAGGAATCATCCTTGGCTATGCTGAGAACCTGGTCTATGGCCCTGCATTGCAGAAGGAGCGCGAGATCGTCGAGAAGTCCGGAGCCCAGATACTCAGAATGATCGGTGAAGAAGCGCATAACGGGTCCGCATCTCCTGTCTACGGCATGTGGCGGTTCTCCGGTGGTGGCTCGCTCATAGGAAAAGGGTGTCATCCATTGGGCGCGATTCTCTACCTTAAGAGAGTGGAAGGTATAGCCAGAGATGGGAAACCGATCCGTCCCCGGACCGTCAGTGCCAGGGTGCACGAGATCACCAGGCTGGATACCTATCAGGACAAAGGGTTCCTGAGAACTGACTACGACGACGTCGAGGACTATGGTTTCATGCACGTCGTCTTTGAAGATGGGACCATTGGTGATGTCGTCACGAGCGAACTCGTGCTGGGTGGAATCTCCGACTGGGTTGAGGTTTGTGCGAACAACCACCGCGCACGATGCCGGATGAGTCCAACGAATCTGGTTGACGGATATTATCCGTCAGGTGAAGAGGTTAGGGACATATACCTGATGGAGAAAATAAGCACCCAGGAGGGATGGGTTAACACCGCCCCAGATGAGAATTGGACAATGGGATACCAATCTGAGATGCAGGATTTCGCTGAATCGATAAATGCGCGGACGCAGCCGCAATCAGGTCTACCTCTCGCGATAGACACGACCCTGACGATCTACGCTGCGTACGTGTCTGCGGAACAGCGCGGCACGGAGGTAGATATCCCAATTGAAGAGTCCGTCGAATAGACTGAGAGGGTGCCTGAAAAATGCCTGTAGTGACGACTTTAGTCGTTAATTGCAGGGATTATTGGGCTGGAGAACGACTGAAGTCGTTACTACGAACGCCTGGTTCGACGGCTGAATGTTCTCACAGATCTAAGCCACAAGGATGGTAGAATGAGTCAGATTACCCATGTGAAGGATGCATTGCCCGGCCCGGAAGCCAGGACGCTACTGGATATCGGTAAGCAGTACGAAGTTCAGTGCCACGGGTACCAAGCCCCGGTTGTCTGGGACAGGGCAAAGGGTGTCGTCGTAACCGACGTTGATGGGAACCAGTACATAGACTGGACATCCGGGGTGTTGGTAACAAACGTCGGGCATTGCCACCCCAAGTTGGTGAAGGCGATACAGAATGCCGCTGAGAAGGTTCTGAACTGCTATGAATTCCCCACAGCGCCACGCGTGATGCTGGCGAAACGCATGGTCGAGATCACGCCGCCCCACCTGGACAAAGCGTTTTTCCTGACGACCGGCAGCGAAGCGACGGAAGCAGCCATGCGCGTGGCGAAGAAATACACTGGGAACTTCGAGATCGTGTCATTCCACGGAGGTTTCCATGGACGAACGGCCGGCGCGAGGAGCGCCGGTGGACTCGGCGGAGTCAAGAGGGGATATGGTCCTCTCACGCCAGGCTACATCCACGTACCGTACCCGCATTGCTATCGCTGTCCATTCAAGGCGGAGCCGGAAAGTTGTGGTTTTCTCTGCCTGGAATATATTGACACAGTGGTACGCAATCTCTCGACTGGATCACTTGCGGGCCTGATCGTGGAACCATACCAGGGCTCCGCGGGTTTCATTTTCCCACCGGAAGGGTATATGAAGCAACTCGAGCGCTGGGTGAGAGACCGGGGACTGGTGTTTATTCTCGATGAGGTGCAATCTTCATTTGGCAGGACAGGCAAGTTCTTCGCCATGGAGTGGGAGGATCTCAAGCCCGATCTCGTCTGTGTGGGCAAGGGAATCGGGAGTGGAGTGCCGATTTCGGCGCTCATGGCTACTTCTGAGGTCGTAAGCACACTCAAACCAGGGGATCTGGGCAGCACACTGGGAGGAAATCCGTTCTCATGTTCGGGAGCGCTTGCTGTGATCGACATCGTGCAGGAGGAGAAGCTCGTTGAGAATGTGGCCAGGGTCGGAGAAATCCTGAAGCGACGCCTCCTCGAGATCAAGGAAAAATCCAGATACCTGGGTGATGTACGTGGTCGTGGCATGGTGCTTGGTCTTGAGTTCGTGAAGGACAAGAAGACAAAGGAACCGGCTCCCGATATCACCATCCGGGTGATAAACGAAAGCGCCCAGAATGGCGTGCTTGTGGGCAAGGTCGGTATCTTTGGCAACGTGATTCGTGTCGCCCCCCCTCTCATTATGAATGAGGAGGAGGCGCACGAGTCGCTCGATATCATGGAGAAGGTAATTCTTGGGCTATGAGGAAGACCATTGAGCTGCTGTGCGACTTGATTCACTATCCGTCCACTTCCGGCCAGGAGAAGGAGGTCATTGAGTTCATCGCCCAGGCTTTTGAGCCCGTCGTCGATGAGGTTGAACTTGTACCGATTCCCGTAACCATCGTGGATGACCCAGACTACTCGAGCCCCATTCCTGGGATAAACTACGACGGTCACTACAACGTGCGTGCCGTCGTGAAAGGAAGCGGAGGAGGAAAGTCGCTGATTCTCAACGCTCACTCCGATGCAGTTCCACCTTCGGAAGGACAAGACTCCCCTTTTGCCCCAGTTGTCAGAGATGGCTTTGTCCACGGGAGAGGTGCATGTGACGATAAGGGCCAGATCGCCGTGATGTGGAAGACACTGAGGGACCTTAGAGCCGACGACATTAAACTCAAAGGGAATCTCATCATACACATTGTTGTGGAGGAGGAGAATGGGGGAAATGGGACGCTTGCCTTAGTTCGAGAACTGGCTCGAAGAAATGAAAAAGCCGATGGTGTGGTTGTTCTGGAGCCTACCGATTTGAAGATCGTGACTTCGTCAAGAGGCGCCGTCTGGTTCCGCATAAAATGCCTGGGACGTCCTGGGCACGTAGGCAGTGCCGAGTCCAGCATAAGTGCGCTTAAATCGGCGATTGACGTTATGGGGATTCTGGAAGCGTACCATGATCGTCTTCTGTCGGAGTCAAGGGACGTGCCTCTCTTCGACGAATATAAAAACCCCATGCCGGTAACTATCGGCAAGCTCAATGCAGGTAGATGGCCCGCCACAGTGCCAGGTGAGGCAGTCCTGGAGGGAGTTTTTGGTTTCTTGCCGAACAGGACAAAGGAACAGGTCATGGCTGAGATACGTCAGCTCATCACTCAGCAAGGTGACCCGTGGCTGAGGGAGCACTTCAGCCTTGACTTCACATTTCGCCACGATGGCCACGTGACGCCACCGGATGCTCCGATTGTAGTGTGTATGAAAAAAGCGGTGGAGAGTGCTGGAGAGCGAGCAATACTGTCAGGTATGCCAGGTTCCAGCGATACCTGGCTGTACAACAACCAACTGGGAATCTCCAGCATCCTCTTTGGAGCCGGGAAACTGGCCGACGCTCATTCGAGCCACGAGATGGTGTCCGTGGACGACATTGAGAAGGCGTCAGATGTCATGAGGCGCTTTATCTGCGATTGGTGTAATCGCGGAATCTGAAACTGTGCCGCATAAGAAATCTTGAAACGAGGAAAGCACAGATGGATCTATTCGATCTGACAGGCAAGAAGACATTGGTAACGGGGGCAGGGAGCCCGAGGGGCCTGGGACGCGGGATGGCCCAGGGACTGCAACAGGCTGGAGCGGAGGTGGCTATTCTCTCCCGCTCCGCCAGGGTGTTCGACGTGGCCAAAGAGGACGGATTCATCGCCGTTCAAGCAGACCTCTCAGACCGGGCCGACCTCAAACGAGGGTTTCACGAGGCTGTTGAGAGGCTGGGCACGCTCGACATTCTGATAAACAGCCACGGTATCACCCGTCGCCATAAGGCGGAGGTGTTCCCAATCGGGGACTGGGATGTGGTGCTTGAGGTCAACCTGACCTCCGTGTTCGAGCTGTGTCAACTGGCGGCGCACATCATGCTGCAGAAGGGTTACGGCAAGATCATCAACGTTGCCTCGATGCTGACCTTCTCTGGAGGACTCCTGGTTCCCTCGTACGCGGCCAGCAAGGGGGGCGTCGGCCAGCTCACGAAAGCACTCGCCAACGAGTGGGCAGGGCGAGGCATCAACGTCAACGCCATCGCGCCGGGTTACATGGCCACGGATATGACCAGGCCCCTGAAGGATGACCCGGTGCGTAACCAACAGGTCCTGAACCGGCTGCCCGCCGGCCGCTGGGGGACGCCGGATGACCTGAAGGGTGCCGCCATCTTTCTAGCCTCTCGGGCCTCGGACTATCTGCACGGCGTGATCCTCCCGGTGGACGGAGGATGGCTGTCACGATAGGAAGAAGTGAGTTATGAGTGACGTTGCACCGAGAATCATTCTGGACACTGACGAAAGCACTCTCGGACCAGCACTGGAAGTGCTCTCCCAGATCGAAGCTACCATCACCCCCGGCTGTGATACGGAAGACAAGATGATCGCCGCTGGACCCGATGTTGACGCCATGATAGTCTTCCTGGCCCGCACCCCGGTCACACGGAGGGTCATAGAGGCCCTGCCCTCCTGCAAAATCATTGCCCGGGCTGGTATAGGTGTGGACGCCGTTGACCTGGATGCGGCCACGGAGAAGGGCATTTTGGTGACCAACGTGCCCGATTATTGCGTTGACGAGGTATCTTTACAGGCTGTGGCCTTGCTGCTCGCCTGTGCCAGAAAGATCCCCTACCTGGACCAGAGGGTGCGGGGTGGCAGTTATGACGGCCTGGAAGCGTATCCCATTCATCGGCTGGCGAGTAGCACCGTTGGTCTGGTGGGTTTCGGGCGGATCGGACGAGCGGTCGCGCACAAGTTGCAGGGCTTCGATCTGCAATTGCTGGTCAGTGACCCGTTTGTACCCGCAGGGACGATCCGAGAGCACGGTGCGGAGCCAACGGATCTGGAGACGCTATTGCGGCGCTCGGATTACGTCTGTCTACTCCTGCCTGTCACCCTGAGCACACACCACTTGATCGGCGAGGAACAATTGGCCATGATGAAACCCACGGCCTATCTGATCAATACTTCGCGGGGCAAGCTGATTGACCAGCCCGCGCTCACCCAGGCGTTGCAGAACGGGACGATCGCCGGTGCCGGGCTCGACGTCCTGGAAGAGGAACCGCCCAACTGGAGCGATCCACTGCTCCAACTGGACAACGTGGTGTTGACCCCGCACGCAGCCTGGTACTCTGAAGAGGCCACCCAGGACGGCAAGCAAAGGGTGGCCGAGGAGGTTGTGCAGGCCCTGACCGGCCAACGGCCGCGTAATCTGGTGAACAAAGAGGTCTGGGAGCATAGGCGCTGAGGGCGGCCGTAAAAACATAACTGCTGCCAGCCCGACGAGATCTCTCGGAAAGTGCCGTTCGCACCTCTGCCTGCCTGATGAGGAGCGAGGCATCCCCGGATGCCGAGCGTGGCCCCCCGCTATGGTGTTTGCACTTTCCCATCCACGATTTGAGGCGTCCGGCAGTCCGACCCGGGCAGCGTGTTCATAACCTCGATCACGAAGCCGACCTCGTCGCTGGTATCGAAGTGGATCCAGGTAGTGCCAGGACGCAGACCCGTGCCGCTCAACGCCGGCTCAATGCCGTGCTCGGCCAGATAATCAATCACCTGCTGAATGTCGTCTACGTCGAAACGAATGTGATGGATGCCCTCTCCGTGTTCGTCCAAGAACTCGGTCAACGTACTTTCCCCTGTCAGTGGCTGGACAATCTCCAACTCGATGGGGCCCAGTTCGGTGAATGCTATACGATGGGAGAACTGGCCCGGCTTTCCCCTGTAGGTCGTTTCCATGTCGGCACGATCGGGGGGCGGATACGTGATGAAACGAAACGGACCCAAACCAAAGACCTCAGACAACACTTTTACGGTCCGGTCCAGGTCTCTGACCATCACACCGATCTGCACGAAATTGCTGAACATCTCCTTGCTGGCGGCCCCGCCGGGGGCGGTTTCATCTGGCATCACTCATCCTCCCGTGCCTTTCGGCTGCTACGACCAATCAATCACGCTCTGAACAGCCTGCTGGATCTCGCCCGCACCAGGCACGATGTACTCGGACATGATCACGTTGTGCGCGATGGGCACGTGCCGGGCGCCAACACGGCTGATCGGCGCGTCCAGGTACTCGAAACAGGCTTCGCCGATGAGCGCCGCTATCTCCGCCGTCGGGCCCGCAGTCTTGCAGTCTTCAGCCGCCACGACGACCTTGTGCGTTTTGCGAACCGATTCGAATATCGCCTCTACGTCCAGTGGGGCCAGCGTGCGCGGGTCAATTACCTCGACCGAAAGCCCCTGATCGCGTAGTTCTCCCGCCACCTGGGTGGCCAGGTGAGCCATATACCCAATGGCCACGACGGTCACATCGTCGCCAGGGCACAGTACCTGGGCCTCGCCGAACGGAATCAGGTACTCCTCCTCCGGCACTTCCCCCTTGACGTTGTAGAGAATCTTGGGCTCGAGGAACAGTACCGGATTAGGGTCGCGAATCGCCGTCTTCAGGAGCCCTTTCGCATCGTACGGCGTCGAAGGAAAGACAACGTAGAGCCCAGGAACGTGCATGAACCAACTGGTCCAGGTCTGCGAGTGTTGCGGACCGATGCCCATCGCGCCGCAGGGAGCGCGCAAGACCATGGGCACGCAGTACTGGCCGCCGGTCACATAATGTGTCTTGGCGGCAGTGTTGACCAGCAGGTCCATGCCCAGGGTGATAAAATCTTCGTACATGATCTCAGCCACCGGACGCGAACCGGTCATCGCCGCCCCTGCTGCGACGCCGACGATGGCCTGCTCCGCCATGGGCGTGTCCAGAAGGGAATCGCAGAAATCCTCGCACAGGCACTTGGTGACTTTGAAGCAGCCCCCGTAGCCACCGGGCCCCCCATAGATGTCCTCACCGATGATGAAGACGCGCTCGTCGCGTTCCATCTCTTCCCGTAGGGCCTCGCCGATGGCGTCTCTGAAAGTAATCTCACGAGTGATCATACTATTCCACCTCACTTTGGCAAAGGACGAACTCCATGGCGGCTTCAGGGCGAGGCTCAGGGCTGTCCAACGCGAACTCCTCGGCCTCATCCACCTGTTGCTTGACCTCGTCCGCGATCTGTGCGATGCGCTCGTCATCCAGGATACCGCGTTCGCGCAACGTTTGTTCGAACCGGGGGATTGGATCCCGTTTCAGCCACTCGTCAATCTCCTCTTGCGGCCGGTAGGCGTTTTTGTCGAAAGTCGAGTGTCCTCGGTGCCTGTAGGTCTTGCATTCGATGAGGGTCGGGCCCTCACCCGCCAGGGCACGCTCGCGCGCCTCGCGCACGGTTTCGTAGACAACCAGGATATCATTGCCGTCAATAACCAAGCCCGGCATGTTGTAGGCGCAGGCCTGGTCTGCAACGTTCTCCACGGCCGTCGTACTGACAAAGCTCGTCCCCATCGCATATTGGTTGTTGACGCATACCCACACGACGGGGAGCTTCCAGATCGCCGACAAGTTCATGGCCTCGTGGAACGTGCCCTCGTGCGAAGCGCCATCGCCAAACCAGGCCAGGACGATGCGCCCCGTGTTGAGACGCTTCTGCGTGAGCGCTGCACCGGACGCAACCGGAAAGACTGGCCCGATGATCCCCTGCACACCAAGGTTGTTGGAAGCGGCATCCGCTATGTGAGAGGAGCCAGCGCGACCACCACAGCAGCCAGTCGTCCGGCCTATAATCTCGGCCATCACCCGCTTGGGATCGGCCCCCTTGACGATATCGGCCGCATGTCCACGGTGGGTGGGGATGATATAGTCTTCGTGGGCCAGCGCCATGCAAGCACCGACGTGGGTCGCTTCCTCACCGATCCCCAGGTGAATAGAACCCGGTACGAGCCCCCTGTTCGCGATCTGCTCGGCACGTTGCTCGAACAAGCGGCCCAGCACCATGTACCGGTACATCTGTAACATAAATTCTTCGCTCAACGCCATGCTCGCCTCCTGGTTGTGATGTTGCTCCAATCCCTATCATCAGGGTGTGTTTCATTTCGATTGGACGTCCGGCTTCAGCCGGAAAATCCTCGCTGAAGCGGGGCGTCCACTCCCTTCCTCCAACACTTATGAAACACACCCTTATCGTATCATCTCAATATGTAGGGGCGAACCCTCGTGGTCGCCCTCTTGGGCAGGTACAAGGCCTGCCCCTACCCCGGTTTATTGAAAAGATACCCCTTATCGTTATATGAGGGCGGGACGAGGGTTCTCTATCAGCGCTTTGACCCGCTGCAGGAACGCCGCCGATGCCGCCCCGTCCACCACGCGGTGATCGGTTACTGCGGTGATCCACGTCACCGGAATAGCCCACAGCCTGTTATCTTCCAGCACCACCTGGGTTCGCTTGGCACCAATGCCCAGAATAGCGCTCTGGGGGGGGTTAAGCAGCGGGATGGACAATGTGATGCCCATCATGCCCACGTTGGTCATCGTGAACGTCCCTCCCTTCAGGTCCCGGGGGAGCAGCCGATTGCGCTCTGCCGCTCGCTGCAGACGGACGATCTCGGCGGCTATCTCTGCCAGCGAGAGCTGATGCGCGTTCCGCACGACGGGCACGACCAATCCCCGGTCGGAAGCCATCGCCACACCCAGGTTGACCGTGCGATAGAGACGAATCCCCTCATCCGTCCAGCTCGCGTTCAAGGCAGGGCAGCCTTCCAAGGCCCGAGCGACCAACGCTGCCAGCATGTGGGTATAAGTCAGGCGAGGCCCATGAGACGCTTCCCAGTCGGCCAAAAGCTCGTTTCTCAACAACTCCAGGTTTGTCAGGTCCACCTCGCAAGCGGCAGCAGACTGTGGGATGGCCGCAGCCTGGCTCAGGTGCGAGGCCATGGTACGCTGCAATGGTGTGAGCCCGAGCAGCTCGAACTCAGCTTCACCCTCAACTGGTGGCCCACCTGCACGCACCGCTTCCTTGCGTGCCTCAACGTATGCCCGTACGTCCGCCTCGCGTATGCACTTTTGCCCAACGTGCTTTTGCACGTCCGCCAGATCAACACCAAGTTTACATGCCAGGCGCTTGGCCACGGGTGACGCAGCCACCGCCCTTGGTTTTCCGGAGGTGACAGCGGCCTCCTGGGAAGGGCCAACTGCCTGTGGAGGACTGACAGCCTTTCGCTTCTCGGGCGGCTGAAGCGCTTCAGTCTCTGGGATGGCTTCGCCCGGTGCACCGATCCATGCCACGGGGGTGCTGACAGGGACAGTATCACCGGCCAGCACCAGCACTCTTAACAGCGTCCCGGCCTCCTCTGCGGGCACCTCGATGGCGGCCTTATCGGTTTCCACAACGAAGAGTGTTTGACCCGCCGCAACCTGTTCCCCCTCCTCACACAGCCACTCTATGACACGGCCTTCCTCCATCTCGTACGTCAACTTGGGTAGAATCACTTGCGAAGCCAAAGTACCGATCCCTCCGACACGTAAGGTTAGGCTTTCCTCGCTGGGACAGGGTGATCGGTGGCGCAAACGGGCCGGGGCAGCCCAGCGACTAGCTCATCATCTTCTCATAGGTAGACAGCCAACCGGTCAAAACGACGGAAACGCCGGTCCGTTGTACCCTCACAGCACTCCAAGGATGGGCCAGAACGGTGGTGGTGCCAATTGAGGATTTGGATGCCGGTATACCGTATACTGATAGTACATCAGATTTCGCCAGATGTCAAATCCGCAACGGGGTCGGATATCGTGCAGAACTTGGGGGGGCTTTTTCAAAATCAGGCTTGACATTTGACAGATTCTGGTGTATAATTGGTATACAGTATACTAAGTACAGTATGCCCAACCTCCAACTCGCGCAGTCACTGCTCCGGCCCACCCAGGAGGTACACGTGGACGTACCGCAAGATCCTCTAAGCCCTGTTCCCCAGCGAACGCTGAGTGGCGAGGCAGCCAAACGACTTCGTGACGCCGTCAGGAACGGTTCACTGCCGCCAGGCACACGACTCGTCGAACGCGAACTCGCCGAGCGGTTGGGCGTGAGCCGTATTCCGATTCGAGAGGCCATCCAGCAATTGGTCGACGAGGGATTGGTCAAGAAGATCCCACGCCGGGGCACCTTCGTCTACGCTCCTTCAGACGACGAACTCGAAGAGATCGCCTCAGTGCGTGTCGCCCTTGAGCAGCTTGTCATGGAACGAGTCATGGCCCACTGGCAACCTGACCACGAGGCCCGCTTGCGACAGATCATCAACGAAATGCAACGGGCAGCCTCCCGAGAGGACCACCAGCGAGTTTTCGAACTGGACACTCAATTCCACCACACCCTATGGGAAATTGCCAACCACAGCCTCTTGTTCGAGGTTGTTTCCAGCCTCCGCTTACGCATCAGTCGCTTCCTCTACGAAGCGACCATCGCCCTGTCGCCCTCCGAACTCAAAGTGCACGCGGCTGGACATATGGACCTCATCGAAGTCTTGAAGGGTGGCGACGTGATAGCCGCTAAGGAAGCAATCACCAAACATATCTTAGGTGCAAAGAAGCGAATCCAGACTCAATGTGAGCGGCCTCCATCACACGACGTTTGAGGATGAGAGAACTCTGGTGGGCGCAGTTCTACTCCTGGCATCGGACGCTGGCGGCTACATTACGGGGCAGAGTATCGGAGTCAACGGCGGGTTCTGGCTGGCATAGGAAACGGGAGGGGGGAGAATGAACATCCAGCCAATGAAGGTTGATATCCCGCAAGGGGTGCTGGATGATCTGCGGGAAAGACTGGCCAGGGTGCGGTGGCCGAACGAGATCCCGGGTTCGGGATGGGACTACGGGACTAATCTGGGCTACATGAAGGAGTTGGTTGATTACTGGCTGAACGAGTACGACTGGCGAGCCGAGGAGCGCAGGCTGAATCAGTTCTCGCATTACAAGGCGGATGTGGGAGGACTCGGGATACATTTTATTCACGAGCAGGGAAAAGGCCCCCACCCGATGCCGCTGCTCATCATGCACGGGTACCCCTGGTCGGTGTTGACGCTCTATAGGATCATCCCGATGCTGACCGACCCGGCCTCGCATGGTGGAGACCCAAAGGATGCCTTCACCGTGATCGCCCCTTCCCTGTGCGGGTTCTGCCTGTCGGATCCACCGATGGAGAAGGGGTTTAGTTTTCCCCAACACGCGGACAAGTACCACGAACTCATGACGGATGGGCTGGGCTACGAGCGGTATGGCGTCCAGGGTGGCGACTGGGGCGGCATCATTGCCTGGCCTTTGGGTTATCACTACCCCGACGAACTCATCGGCATTCACATCAACTACATGGGAATACGGATGCGCGACGAAGTGCCGCCGGAAGAAAGGGACCCCGACATCATTCGAGGTGTTGGCCTTCAAGGCGCTCCTATCAAACCGAAAGATCCTGACCAATTGAGGTTCTGGAAGGCGGCTGAGCATTACTGGATGTATGAAGGGGCTTACGCGCACACCAACATGACCCGGCCGCAAAGCCTGGCATACGCTATGACGGACTCACCCGTTGGTCTGGCAGCCTGGTTCATTGAGAAGTTCCGTGCCTGGAGCGATTGGGACGATGACTTTGAGACCCTCTTCCCCAAGGACGATCTGATCACGAACGTCATGCTCTACTGGGTTCCGAACACCTTCTGCTCGGCCATCCGGATTTATTACGAGTCGCATCACCACCCCTGGCGGGTAAAGCCGGGGGAAAAGATGAGGGTACCCACCGGGATTGCGGCATTTCCCAAGGACATTGTGCCGATTGTCAAATCACAGGCAGAGAAGTATTTCAACGTGGTGCGGTTCAACGAATTCCCACGCGGCGGGCACTTTGCGATTCACGAACAAGCAGAGGTGCTGGCGCCCGACGTTCGGGAATTCTTCCGCCCCCTCCGAGAACAGGAATGAGGCTGGTTAAGAAGACATCTATACCAACAGTTGTCGTTGCTTATACTGGTTTGGGGATTGACACCTCCGTTTTTTGTGATAAAATGAGCCTGATGATTGTTAACCGTCAACAGTTTTCCGTCTGCGGCTAGGCCTTGCCTACCCTCACGATTGGCCTGATGGCCGGGATTATCAAAGACTGAAACGGGGCTACGTGGAAACGCGAGGTATATACGCTCAAAGGGGATGTGCCATCCCCGTCTGTGGGACCGAGACGCGGCCTATCACCACATGTGGGACGCGGGCGGCACGCCCGCCTGGAGCACCCCACGAATCCGCGTAGAGCCACCAAAACTAAGGCTAAGGCTAAGGATAAGGATAAGGATAAGGAGAACTGACCTGTCATGACCCACCCACTGTTTGACCTGAGCGGACGCGTCGCGCTGGTGTCTGGAGGAGCCAGCGGCCTGGGGCGCGCTATATCTATTGGCTTCGCGGAGGCCGGCGCAGACTTGATGCTGCCGCTCCACGTCAATGTCGCAGGGATGCAGGACACGGTCGAGCATATCGAGAGGCTCGGGCAGCGCGCAGTGACGGTACCCTGCGATATATCAGACCCCGATCAGATTCGTGCTATGTTTGCGAAGTTGGATCAGGAGTACGGCAAAATAGATATCCTCGCCAACGTGGCCGGGCCGGCGGTTCTGGGCAAGCCGGAGGAGATTTTGCTGGAGGATATCCAGAAAACCCTGCAAGCGCTCATCATCGGGCGCTTCTGTTGTTGCCAGGAAGCAGGCCGGCGCATGTTGGCAGCGGGCAAGGGCAGCATCATCAACATCGGTTCGCTGACCAGCGTCACAGCGCTGGGGCGCGGTCACATCGCCTACAGCATGGCGATGGGTGGCGTGATTCAGATGACTCGCGAACTGAGCACGGAATGGAGCGGGCGAGGTGTGCGCGTCAACGCTATCCTGCCAGCCCAGGTCGTGAGCCCGACCCCGGGGTGGGAGAAACGCTTTCGCGAGGAACCTCACTTGAGGAACGTTTTCTTGCGGGGTATCCCAATGTGTCGCCTGGGTACGCCCGATGACATCAAGGGTGTGGCACTCCTTCTCGCTTCCGACGCCTCAGCCTGGATCACCGGCGCGCTGATACCCCTGGACGGCGGCAACCTGGCCAAGAACGCCGGAGGTTCGCACCCCGGTATGCCCAAACTCCAGCAATCATAAACAAGGAGGATCGCCCAGTGGCAAAAAAAACAGGTGCAGATTTGAGCAAAGATCAAATGCTGGCCTTGTATCGCCAGATGCTGGTGATCAGGCGTTGCGAGGAACAGTTGGTGAGGTCTTACCAGGCGGGTCTCATCTATGGAGCGTGCCACACATACATTGGCGAGGAAGCCATCGCCACGGGGGTCTGTGCACACCTGCGTGTGGATGACGCGGTACTCAGCACCCATCGCGGCCATGGCCACGCCCTGTCCAAAGGGGTGAGCCCCCGCGAGTTGATAGCCGAGTTATATGGACGGGCCACAGGTTGCTCTGGGGGGCGGGGCGGGAGCATGCACCTGTTCAAGCCTGAGGTAGGGCTGCTGGGCACGAGTGGCATCGTCGCGGCCAGCATCTTGTTGGGAGCCGGCGCTGCCTATACGTTCAGGCTGCTCAAGACGGATCGAGTGAGCGTGTCGTTTTTCAGCGATGGCGCTGTTAACAACGGTGCGTTCCACGAAGGGATCAATCTGGCCACTGCCTGGGGGTTGCCGGTGATCTTTGTCTGTGAAAACAACCTGTATGCAACCGAGGTGCCGTTCTCCGAGGCCACCAGGAACCCGAGTGTGGCCTCACGTGCGCAGGCCTATGGCTTGCCCGGTGTCGAAGTGGATGGGAACGATGTCTTGGCCGTGTACGAGGCGGCCGGAGAGGCCGTACGTAGGGCTCGATCTGGAGAAGGGCCTACTCTCCTGGAATGCAAAACCTACCGGACGCGCCCGCACGCCGAGGGCATGCGCGACGCTGGCTATCGGACCAAGGAAGAGGTCGAGGAATGGAAAGCCCGTGGTCCAATCAAACGGTTCAAGGAGAGGCTACTGGACGATGAAGTGGCAACCCAACAGGAACTGAACCAGATTGATGCCGCGGTCAAGGCGATCATTCAGGAGGCGCACGAGTTCGCGCAAAATAGCCCCATGCCAGATCCGGCGACTGTACTGGACCACGTTTACAGCACGCCATAGTGAGGGAAAACAACATGCGTGAATTGACTTTTGTAGAGGCCGCCCGTGAGGGTTTGGCCGAGGAAATGGAAAAAGACCCGACAATTTTTGTCGTGGGTGAAGGGGTCGGTGCACGGGGCGGCAATTTCAACACGACCACCGGCCTGTACGCTCTCTATGGGCCGGAGCGGTTGCGCGACACGCCGATTTCCGAGCGGGGCTTCACGACCCTCTGCACCGGCGCGGCTATGGCCGGCGCGCGCCCGGTCGTAGATTGGATGTTCCTGGACTTTGGCGTGGATGCAATGGGAGACCTGATCCACCAGACGGCAATGATCCAGTGGATGAGTGGCGGACGTTTGAAAATGCCAGTGCTGCTACGGGGCTGTATCGGCGCCCTCGGTTCGGCTGCGGCGCACCATTCCGGCAATTACTACCCGCTTTTTATGCACATCCCCGGTTTCAGGGTGGTCGTGCCGACGACACCGTATGATGCCAAGGGATTGATCAAGACCGCGATCCGCTCCGATGACCCCGTTCTCTTCCTGGAGCACAGAGGTGTACTCACCAATAAAGGGCCGGTGCCGGAAGAGGAGTATCTCATCCCCTTTGGTGAGGCTGCCATTGTCCATGAGGGAAACGACGTGACCATCGTGGCCATTGCCTACATGGTGAACCACGCCTTGAAGGTTAGCGAACAACTTGCGGATGAGGGCGTCTCAGCGGAGGTCATTGATCCCAGGACGTTAGTGCCTTTGGACATTGACACGATTCTCGAATCCGTCCACAAGACCGGCCGGCTGCTGATCGTAGACGAAGACTTTGCTCCTTGCGGCGCTGGGGCCGAGATTACTGCACAGGTTGTGGACCGGGCTTTCGACGACTTGGATGCGCCGATACGCCGGCTAAACGGCGCTTCCACGCCATCTCCTTACAGCCTGCCGCTCGAAGCGGCTGTCTTGCCCAATCCCGCCACCATTGCCCAGGCTGTCCGAGATCTGCTTATGGAGTAGGTCGTTTCCACGTCACTTGCACAGGATCGGTGCCAGGAGGAAAAATGGCCTTCGAAGTTGTAATGCCTCGGCTAGGGTGGTCAATGAAAGTAGGCAGCCTCGTCGAGTGGTACAAGAAAGACGGCGAGTTTGTTCAAGAGGGAGAGATCCTCTTTACCGCGGAAGGCGAAAAAGCCATCCAGGAGGTTGAAGCGCTGGAGAGTGGCATATTGCGTATTCCGCCGGATTCGCCGCAACCCGGTAAGGAAATCTCTGTGGGAACAGTGCTGGCCTACCTGGTTCAGCCGGACGAACCTGCTCCGTTTGAGACCGCAGCCCCCCCACCTCCCGCGACTTCTGTCGAGCAGCCAGCGATCGTCGTCCCGCCGAGTTCCACGAGTGGGTCTCCCTCAAGGGGTGCGAGACGTGAACGACCAGCCTCTAAGCCGGCTGTCAGCCCGCGGGCACGCCGCCTGGCGGCCGAACTGGGGATAGACTGGACGGCGCTTCAGGGAAGTGGGCGCACCGGGCGTATTGTCGAGCGGGATGTCCGGCAAGCGGCGCAGGAAGGGGAAAAGGAGAAGGAGGCTAAGGTTAAGGTCTCGCCTGTTGCGCGACGCATGGCGGAGGCGGCCGGCATTGACCTGGCTGAACTGGCGGCTCAGAAGGCCGGTGAAAAGATCAAGCGTGAGGATGTGGAAGCAGTTATCGCGGCTCGCGAGGCAGCCGCCGCACCGCCCCCCCCCACCCCACCTGTGGGCCAGGCGGTGCCCGTCACCCATATCCGGCGTCTCATCGCCCAGCGCATGGTCGAGAGCGCACACACCACGGCCCCCCTCACCCTCACTACCGAGGCCGACGCCACCGAGTTGGTGGCGCTGCGCGAACGACTCAAGGCGACTCTCGGCCCGCGAGGCAAGGTGGTGCCCACCTACAATGACTTGATCGTCAAGCTCACTGGCCTCGCCTTGCAGGAACACCCGCTGCTGAATGCGTCCTGGAAGGACGGCGAGATCGTCATCCTGGCGGACATTAACATCGGGACGGCAGTTGACACCGCAGCCGGGTTGCTGGTCCCGGTCATCCGGGACGTGCCGGCCAAGAGCATCCAGCAGATCGCGGAGGAGGCACGCGCGCTGGCAGAGAAGGCCCGCGCCCGCCAGTTGGCACCCGACGACATGCAGGGTGGCACGTTTACTATCACCAACCTGGGGACGTATAACGTTGATGCTTTCACGCCGATCATCAACCTGCCGGAGTGTGCGATCCTGGGGGTGGGGCGAATCGTCAGCCGGCCGGCTGTGTGGAACGACGAGGTCGTCCCCCGCAAGATGGTGGCCCTCAGCCTCACCTTCGACCACCGGGTGGTGGATGGTGGGCCAGCGGCGCGCTTCCTCAATACAGTCCGCGAATACGTGGAGCAGCCGTACCTGTGGCTGGTGGCTTGAGGGAAGTCTTTGAGTGTTCACAGGGGAGATCTGTTATGGAAATGAGTGAGTCAACGCCAAGGCGCTCCACGGGAGTAGTGTATGCTTTCCGCAGGGTGCTGAGTATTCCTGAGATGGGGGTTCTCGTTCCCCTGGTGGCACTTTTATGGGTCTTCAACTCTATGGATGAGGCCATGCTGAGCCACGACAACATCGTGGTTATGCTACGCACCATGTCCTATACGGGCATCATCGCCGTCGGCCAGACTCTGTTGATGATTGCGGGCGAACTGGATCTGTCTGTCGGGATGGTCGCCGGTCTCAGCGGCGTTGTCTCTTCCTTGTTGATGGCAGAACACGGTTGGTCTGGAGGGCCAGCCTTGCTCGCTGGACTGCTTATCGGGTGCATCGCCGGCCTGATCAACGGCCTGGTAACAGTCAAGGTGGGACTACCCGCTTTCGTCACAACGCTGGGCATGCTGTTCATGGCCCGTGGGATCAGCTTCGCCCTGACCAACGGCTACTTTGTATATGGGATCGCGGACTGGGTCGGGGAGTTTGGCACGGCGACTCCGCTGGGCCTTTCCTGGAATTTTCTGATCTTTGTGGCCCTGGTGATTATCGGTGATTTCATCTTACGCCAGACCATCTTTGGCAGCATGATCACTGCCACCGGTGGCAACAAACAAGCGGCACAAGTCGCTGGCATCAACACCGATCGGGTCAAGATCGCTTGTTTTGTCCTGACCGGAATACTCGCGTCTATTGCTGGCTTGCTGGTCATGGCCAATCTGAAAACGGGCGATCCGAACGTTGGCACTGCCTGGGAACTACGGGTGATCGCCATTTGTGTGATCGGCGGGATCAGCCTCTTCGGCGGCGTCGGAACAGCCCTGGGCACATCATTGGGGATCATGCTCATGCAGGTTGTACGCAGTGGACTGGTCATCGTCGAAGTGGACATCAATTGGCAGAATGTGGCGGTAGGCATAATCTTGGCCGCTGCCGCCTCTGTGGATATGCTCAGACGCCGGGCCAAGAAGTATTAAGCCTGGCACATGTAAGAGCAGGGAGTCGACATGGAAATCAGTGAGACGAGGCCAAAGATGAGAGGAGGGGGTTCTCTCCGCAGGATAGGTAAAATCCCCGAGATAGTAGTTATTATTCCTCTCGTGATCTTCGTATTGTTCTTCGGCGTCATCAACAGTGCCATGTGGACCAAATTGAACCTCTTGGTCACACTACGGGCCCTGTCCTATGCTGGCATCATCGCCGTCGGCATGACTCTTCTGATGATTGTGGGCGAGATTGATCTATCTGTCGGGTCAGTCGCCGGTCTCTGCGGCGTTGTTTTCGCCTGGCTGATGAAAGAGGCGGGATGGTCGGTGGGAGCAGCCGCGCTCGGGGGCCTGCTTACAGGAACCATGACTGGCCTGGTCAATGGCCTGATGACTGTCAGGGTGAGGCTGCCCGCCTTCGTCTCAACCCTGAGCATGATGTACGTCGCTCGCGGGATCAACTACGTCCTCACTGAAGGTTACCCTGTTTACCCGCTGCCCGATGTGGTCGGGGAGTTTGGCGCGGTGAAAGCGCTGGGCGTCTCCTGGCCTTTCGCGATCCTGATTGTGCTGGTGATCATCGGCGATTTCCTCTTGCGGCAGACCATCTTTGGCAGTATGGTCACCGCCACAGGTGGCAACAAAGAGGCGGCCCGGATCGCTGGCATCAAGACCGATTGGGTCAAGATCGTTTGCTTCATCCTGACCGGCATGCTCTCGGCTGTTGCTGGCATGCTGGTCGTGGCGCGCATAAAAACTGGCGATCCTATCATCGGCTATCAATGGGAACTAGACGTCATCGCCAGCGCAGTGATCGGTGGGGTCAGCCTCCTGGGCGGCACCGGAACGATCCTGGGGGCGTTTTTTGGCACTATTCTCATGCAAACCATCCGCAGTGGGCTGGTCATCATCGGCGTGAGTGCCCATTACCAAAACGTGGCCATAGGGGTGATTTTGATCGCTGCGGCCTCTGTTGATGTGATCAGGCATAGGTCGCGACGGCCATAGTTCTCGAAGGAGAACAAGCCCCACCAAGCAGAATCGACTGAATAGGAGGTGGTCATATCCAACGAAGAACAACCACAGTAGGAAACCCCAGTGTTGGTATTCGCCAGTTCACAGTAGTGAACCAAGTTCAAGGCTAATGAGGAGAAATGAGATGTCTAAGAAGTATCTTTGGACCGTTCTAGCGTTGGGCGTGATCGTATCCCTGCTTGCGGCCTGTGCGAAGCCCACCGAAGCTCCGCCAGCCCCAGCAGCGACCGCAGCCCCAGCAGCGACCGCAGCCCCAGCCGGGGTTACAGGCAAGTTCTACTGGGTGCAGCCGCTCAAGGGACACCCGGTACACCAGTTGACCCAGATCGGCTTCTTGCAAGGCTGCGAGGAACTGGGCATGGACTGCCAGGTCGTCGGCCCGGACGAGCCTGACCTCGAGGCGACGATCGCCATGGCCGAGCAGGTGCTGGCGAAAGGTGACGTGGCCGGCATGTCGCTCTGGACCGGGTCGCCAGCGTGGAATGACTTCATCGAGAAGGCCGCCGCGGCCGGTGTCCCGATCGTCTTGCCCCACTTCCCCATGCCTGAAGGGACGTACCCTGAGGGTGTGGTGATCGTGGGCTGCAATCCGACAGACTATGGCATAGAAGAGGCGCGGGTGCTGTGTGACGCCATCGGTGACCAGGAGGGCTCGGTGGCCGTCACCCAGGGTTCCTTCAACACGACCGAGAACGCGGTGGCCGAGGCGTTCACCAAGGCTATGCAGGAGTACTGCCCCCAGGTGACGGTGCTCGAGCCAGAGGAAGAAGGGTTCGACGCGCCGAAGGCGATCGCTAAGGCCGTCGCGATCATGCAGGCCCACCCCGACCTCATCGTGGCGATGTCCACGACCGGCGGTGGCCCGACGACCTGGGCCGGCGCGCAGAAAGAGACGGGCAAGCAGATCTTCGCCATCGGCAATGACTACACGCGGGTCAACCTGGACCTGGTGAACAACGACGAGGTCTACGCCGTCGTGGGGCAGCCGCTGTTTGAGGAATCCGAGGCCGCCGCTGGGCTGCTCTACAAGATGGCGAGCGGTGAGACTGTCCCCTACTGGACCAAGATGCCCGCGCCGATCATCACCAAGGACGAACTGGGTCAGTACTACGCCATGCTGGACATGGTCGAAGCCCAGATGGCGGGAGGGGCTCCGCCTGCCGAGGTCACAGGCAAGTTCTACTGGGTGCAGCCGCTCAAGGGACATCCGGTGCACCAGTTGACCCAAATCGGCTTCCTGCAAGGCTGCGAGGAACTGGGCATGGACTGCCAGGTCGTCGGCCCGGACGAGCCTGACCTCGAGGCGACGATCGCCATGGCCGAGCAGGTGCTGGCGAAAGGTGACGTGGCCGGCATGTCGCTCTGGACCGGGTCGCCAGCGTGGAATGACTTCATCGAGAAGGCCGCCGCGGCCGGTGTCCCGATCGTCTTGCCCCACTTCCCCATGCCTGAAGGGACGTACCCTGAGGGTGTGGTGATCGTGGGCTGCAATCCGACAGACTATGGCATAGAAGAGGCGCGGGTGCTGTGTGACGCCATCGGTGACCAGGAGGGCTCGGTGGCCGTCACCCAGGGTTCCTTCAACACGACCGAGAACGCGGTGGCCGAGGCGTTCACCAAGGCTATGCAGGAGTACTGCCCCCAGGTGACGGTGCTCGAGCCGGAGGAAGAAGGGTTCGACGCGCCGAAGGCGATCGCCAAGGCCGTCGCGATCATGCAGGCCCACCCCGACCTCGTCGTGGCGATGTCCACGACCGGCGGTGGCCCGACGACCTGGGCCGGCGCGCAGAAAGAGACGGGCAAGCAGATCTTCGCCATCGGCAATGACTACACGCGGGTCAACCTGGACCTGGTGAACAACGGCGAGGTCTACGCCGTCGTGGGGCAGCCGCTGTTTGAGGAATCCGAGGCCGCCGCTGGGCTGCTCTACAAGATGGCGAGCGGTGAGACTGTCCCGTACTGGACCAAGATGCCCGCGCCGATCATCACCAAGGACGAACTGGGTCAGTACTACGACATGTTGGACATGGTCGAAGCCCAGATGCAGTAACTCCGAGGAGGGAGCCGATACTGAGGGTATGGCACACTGAGGAGTGCTGCTGAAATCCCCGGCTTCGGGCGCTAAGTCCGCTCGAAGCCGGGGCACCTGGACGCAAAGACCCGGGATTTTTATGCAAAGGGAACCTGTGTGGAACCCGAAATGGACTTGCAGCAGAGTGCTATCTCACTTGTAGAGCGCCAAAAACCCGGTTTCTGATCCACTAAAGTTGTGAACGACAGGGGAGGCCGGCTGAAGTCCGGCCAGACGGCTAGAGGAGACTTCTATGGAAATGCCAAATGTGAGTTTATCCGATACCACGCTGGGGCCGGTCTCCGACCGTGCCCTCTCTGCCACCCAACCCAATAGCAAACCCATCCTGGAGATGAAAGGCATCTCGAAGGCGTTCGGGCACGTCCAGGCGCTGGATAAGGTTGATTTTGAACTCTACGCGGCCGAAGTCCTGGCGCTGGTGGGCGATAACGGCGCTGGCAAATCCACGCTGATCAAGATCCTCTCCGGGGTCTACGAAAAGGACGAGGGCGAGATTTACATTGATGACGAGCGCGTGGAGATCAACATGCCATCCGACGCTCAGCGACATGGGATCTCCACTGTGTATCAGGACCTGGCCTTAGTTGACGTCCGCGACGTGGGGTCCAACATCTATCTTGGCCGCGAGCCCCGGCGGCTGGGTATTCTCATCAACTTCCCCAAGATGTACGCCGATGCGAGAACAGTGCTCAATACCCTCCGTATGACTATGCCTTCGGTGCGGGTCAACGTCGGAGAGTTGTCGGGTGGCCAGCGGCAAGCGGTTGCGATCGGCCGTGCCCTGGCGCGAGGCGAGCGCATTTTCTTAATGGATGAGCCCACAGCCGCCTTGGGCGTAAAGCAACAAGAGAAGGTCAATGAGCTCATCAACGACCTGAAGGCGCATGGGAAGGTCATCGTTGTGATCACCCACAACCTGGCACACGTTTTCGAGATCGCTGACCGGGTGATTGTGTTGCGTCGTGGCAAGCGTGTCGGGACGCGAATGATGAACGAGACGACGACGGAAGAGATCGTCGGGCTGATCACAGGCGCTGTCCGAGGAGATGTTGACTGATTGACGGACTCCGTCGCCCGTCAACTGCACACTCAGGTCTGAATATCGCCATGAGCGTGATCCGTCCCGGCGACGTGAACACCGTGCTGACCAACCTGAAGCGTGAGCCTTGCTCCAATTGGTTAACACCTGAGCAGGTCGCCCCAGCCACCCTGCACGCCGCGCCCCCCCTCGCAGGTCAATGTCTCATCGCCCTGTTTCATCCTGGAGGGTGCTTGTTGTCCCATTTATATGAGAAATGGCTATGGCTACGATCGGGGATTCGATGACTTTGCCCTCATCCGAGGACAGAGCGTCCAGTCGGGACGGGGCGACGTGACCCGGGACTGGCGCTACGAGGAGGACCGTTTCGCAGCAGCAACCCTGGGTATGGCCGAGAAATGGTTGGAAAAGCACTAGGGATCCTGCGGGGTCGTTACGAAGCGAGATCATTCATTTATCGAATTGTAAGCGGAGGAAGGCCATGTCCGAGACTGTTCACGCCAAGCCAGTACGGATTCATTGGGACAAAAATAAATGTACGACCTGTATGTCTTGCGTGGTGGTTTGTGCCGAGCGTCATACGGGTATGAGTGCGCTGTCCCGATCTCGGATTCAGATACGCGTGGATTTGCCAGGTGGCGATTATACCGCAGAATACTGTAGGCAGTGCAAGAATGCCCCCTGTGCGGCCGCGTGCCCAGAGGAAGCCATCCAGTTTGACGAGCGGCTTCGCACCTGGCTCGTGGACGAGGATGTGTGCACAGGATGCGGTCAATGCATCGAGGCATGTCCATTCAACGCCATACAACTGGATCCGACCACAGGTTTAGCCGCAAAATGCGATCTCTGCCTGGGAGCCACGCGGTGCGTCGAGATATGCCCGGCGAACGCTCTGGTTGTAAAAGGGCTTGCCCTGAGCCTGCCTGTCCTGAGCGTAGTCGAAGGATCGAAGGAGCCTGCCGAAGGGCAAACCGAGGGGGCTGGCAATGACAAATAAGAAAATGGGGGGATGGGCCGGAAAGATCCTGCGCGTGGATCTCAGTTCGGGGAAAACTTGGACCGAGTCTTCAATCGAGTATGGCCAGAAGTACATTGGAGGGCGAGGCATTGCGGCCCGCATCGCCTGGGACGAGATCCCGCCTGGGACTGGCCCCTTTGATCCGGAGAACCGCCTGGTCTTCGGTGTTGGCCCGCTGACGGGTACTTCTGCGCCGAACTCCGCCCGCACGACGGTGTGCAGCTTGAGTCCGCAGGCGTATCCGTATGAGTGGTTCTCCTACTCCAGTGTAGGCGGTTACTGGGGGCCGATGCTCAAGTACGCCGGTTATGATGCGGTCGTCGTAGAAGGCAAGTCAGCACAGCCCGTTTACCTGTGGATTCATGATGACAACGTAGAACTGCGTGATGCCAGGGATCTGTGGGGTCAGGGCACTTTCGCTACGCAGCAGCATCTCACGCGCAAGCACGGTTCGGACGTGCGGGTGCTGACAATTGGGCCAGCCGGTGAGAATCAATGCCGCGTTGCGATCATCGCGACAGGCGCAGGTTCGGCAGCAGGTCAGGGCGGTTTCGGCGCTGTCATGGGTGCGAAGCGGCTCAAGGCAGTCGCCGTGAGGGGGACACAGGGGATACCGCTCGCGCACCCAGAGGCCTTCTCCAATTGCACTCTCAGCATCACCAAAGAACTCCAGGCAACGATGGGGTGTCCAGAGAAACCCGAGTTGGACCCCCATAAGGTGCGCGACTTTGGGCAACGGCACGTCGCCTGTAGCCAGCATTGCGCCAGCCCCGCGTGTTGGGTCAGCCATTCCTACTCAAAGGTGCCCGGCGTGCTTCATCCAGAGAGGGAATATAGTGGGACTATCGTCTGCGAGAGTGTGATCTTTGGTGGAGTACCGGAGACCTTCTACGATTGGAAGGTTGGCTTTCAGGCCGGATTTGAACTGGCCCAAATCAGCCAGGATTATGGGATCAACCACTGGGAACTTGGCATTGGGATGGGGCCGTGGCTCAGGAAATGCCACCAGGAAGGCCTGCTCAAAGACCTCGACGGCGAGCCGTTTGATCTGAATGCGCCCCGGTGCTGGGATACTCTATTCCGCAAGGTTGCCTATCGAGAGGGGATTGGCGAGGCTCTCGCAGAAGGCACGGTACGTGCCGCGAAGATCCTGGGCCTGGGTGAGGAACTCGTTCCCGAGTTCTACACCGCCTGGGGGTTCGCGGGTCACTGGGATGGGCATGGCGATAAGATCAACGTGGTTATCTTCCCCTATTGGTTGGTGACCGCCCTGCAGTGGGCAATGAGTACGCGTGACCCCATGTCCAGCGGACACGGATACGCCCAGAATATCATGAATTGGTCACTCATGCGCAGCCCCAGGGAAGGTCTGGATTGGGAAACGCTGGCTGACGTCGGCGCAAAGGTGTACGGCACCCGACAGGCTGTGCATCCGGCCAGCGGATACGAGGCCAAGGCATATCCGGCAGTTTGGCACGGCCACCGCAGCGTGATGAAGGACAGCCTGACATTGTGCGACCAGATATATCCGCGCATCTTCAGCAACAAGACAGCGGATCATTTTGCCCGCGCCGCAAATGGCCTGGAGGGACCATCGTTCGAGTATCACATGTTCAGACTCGCGACCGGCATGGAGATAAGTAAGGGTGAGTTCGAGCAGATGGCGGAGCGAGTGTTCAACCTCGAGCGGGCCGTGCAGGTGCGTAACTGGGATCGCTCAAGGGACGTGGATGAGCAGGTGATTCCCCACTTTGACCAGATCGAGAACTGGGTAAATCCGTTCCTGGGGCAGGGTATGGGCCTTGATCGGGAGAGGTTCGCCAAACTGCTCGATGAATACTACACCCTGCGTGGCTGGGATCCGGAGACCGGCCGGCCCACGCGGGCCAGGCTTGAGGAGCTGGCACTATCTGACGTCGCCGACGAACTCGCCGAGCGTGGGCTGGCGGAATAAATGGCTGACACGATTGCCAAGAGTCAGGGTAAGGAGAAAGAGTATCTTCTCAAAAAGCTGGGGCGGAAGTAGGTCGGATTTGCTATCCGACCCTATGGCGGTTAGCAAAACCGCCCTACGCTGCCCCTGCCCCAAGATATTGAGAAGATACGAGAAAGACTCCTGGTATCTTCTCAATAAACTGGGGAATGTGGATGCCGAAACTTGTTTCGGTCTTGCGGAAACGGGTCCCGGTCGGCAAAAACGCCAACAAGTTGGCGCATCCATACCACCGGCGACGGATGGGGACTATTTGCCCCTAAATATTGAGATGATACGACTCCTGCGTCTGTTGCGCGGAGAGCTGGTTTTGTATGATAGGGAAGGACGGGTAACTCCCTAGAAAGAAAGGAGGGAAAAAATGAACGGAAGAGAAAGGCTGCTCAAAACGCTAAAGGGAGAAAAGGTAGACCGGGTCCCCATCGCTCCGTTTCTGTATTACAATGCTGTCTATGAGATGTTTGATTACAAACCCGGCATAGACACCTTTTTCGATCCCCCGGATTTTGACCCAATTCAGAAATGTGTTGAGTATTGCGATTATTTCGGCTTTGACGTACTCCACACCCTGGGTAGCGTCTGGGATTTCTACGTGGCGTACAATTCAACCAATGATCGAAGCGTCGTCAGAGCGTGGGAGAACTGGGATGTGACAATCGCTGATGAAAGAAAAGACGACGACGAAAAGCGCAGGACGGTGACCATCAGGACACCTGACGGGGACCTCAGGATTGTTGAGGAATACAAGAGAAGTTCTACCTACCTCGTCGTCGCAGCCCCTGTAGAATATCCCATCAAGACGAAGGAGGATTTTGAGATATTTCGGAGATACTCTCCCCCTCCAGATGATATGGACTGTAGCTTGATCAACAGAGCCAAGGAGGCGGTAGGGAATAAAGGACTTGTCACCACCAACACCCACGGGGCTTTCAACACCCTCGCCCAGTTTCGAAAACTGGAGGACGTTATGATGGATCCGATGGTGGACGAGGGCTTCTACCGAGAGATGATGGACTTTTTCGTAGACCGTCTCATCGAACGGGCCAAAAAGATCATGGAGACCGGGCCGGAGGTTATTGAAGTTGCCGGGAACCTGGCGACCAGCGCGGTCGGTCCCAAATTCTATACAAAGTATGTATTGGAATACGAGAATCGGCTGCTAAACGCAATTCATGAGCTCGGGGCCTTGAATATCTTTCACAATTGCGGTGACGCGGCGAAGATCATGCATCTCTACAATGACATGGAGATTGATTGCTGGGGCTATCTGACACCTCCTCCCTTTGGAGACGTGGACCTGGATGAGGCATTGAGGGTAATCAGGCCCGATATGGCTCTCCGGGGCAACATTGATCAGGTGGAGTTCATGGTAAAGGCTACTCCCGAACAGATACGGGAAAGAGTGAGGGACGTACTGCTTAAAGTGAAGCCCAGGGGTAACTGGATCCTGTCCACGACCGACTTTTTCTTTGACGGTTGTCCTTACGAGAACATCCAGGCTTTCGCAGAGGCAGGACTGGAATACGGGAAGTATTAGCCAATGGAATACCGCAATAGGTCGGTGGCGGAGATGTTCCTCAGACAGGCTTTAAGCAGGCTCCAGGTGGGAGCCAGGCCACGTTGGCAGCTCCATAATCCTCGCTTAGATGGGGCTCAACCCAACCACGCCAACGAGTTCTACCCGATGATGAAGGCCAATATTGAGGCGCTGGCGGAGGCGGGCCTGCGTGACGAGGTCAAGGTCATGGTCGGTGGGGCGCCAGTTACCGAGGCATTTGCCAGCGAAATAGGCGCCGACATCTGGGCGCCCGACGCCTCGTTGGCTGCCACCCGCGCCAGGGGAGGAGTGGCTTAAGGGGGAAGGCAAATGAACGTGAAGATTTATGAATCCCAATACAAAGATCAAGAGGCTGTCTCCATAGAATCAGGGGCAATCCTGGCCCAATTCCTCTCATCCATTGGATCCAAAATGTGTTCGCTTATCTATAACTCAAGCACGATTTTAAGCCTGAATTCAGGTCTCGCGCCCCACTTCTGCCGCAAAAAGCCGCGAATTTAGGGACGGCACTTTTTACTCCGACAGCCTGCTAGCAAGGAGGAAAAAATGAACGGAAGAGAAAGACTGCTCAGAACGCTTAAGGGGGAAAAGGTAGACCGGGTCCCCATCGCTCCGTTTCTGTATTACAATGCTGTCTATGAGATGTTTGATTACAAACCCGAGATAGACACCTTTTGGGACCCCCCAGATTTTGATGCAATCGAGAAATTTGTTGAGTATTGTGACTATTTTGGCTTTGACGTACTTCACGTCCTGGGCAGTGTCTGGGATTTCTACGGGATGAACTCGTTAGAGGATCAAAGTGTCATCAAGGCGTGGGACAACTGGGATGTGACCATCGCTGATGAAAGGAAGGGCGACGAAAAGCGCAGGACGGTGACCATCAGGACACCTGAGGGGGAGTTGAGGCATATCGAGAACTACAAAAGAAGCTCTACCTACCTCGTCGTCTCAGCCCCTGAGGAGTATCTCATCAAGACGAAAAAGGATTTCGAGATATTCAGGAAATATGCTCCCCCTGGGGACAACATGGATTGCAGGTTGATCAGTAGAGCCAGAGAGGCGGTGGGGGACAAAGGGCTTGTCGACAGCAACACCGCCGGGGCGTTCAACGTACTCATGGCGTTTCGAAAACTGGAAGATGTCATGATGGATCCAATCCTGGACGAGGGGTTTTTCCGAGCGATGATCGACTTCTTTGTAGAGCGCCTCATCCAACGGGACAAGAAGATGGTGGAGAGCGGTGCGGACATTATTGAGGTTGCTGCGCACCTGGCAAGCGGCATGGTCGGACCCGAATTCTACAGGAAGTATGTAATGGAATACGAGAATCGGCTGCTAAATGCGATCCACGAGACCGGGGCCCTGATAATCTTTCACAACTGTGGCGATGCGGCGAAGATCATGCATCTCTACAATGACCTGGACATTGATTGCTGGGGCTACCTGACGCCTCCTCCTTTCGGGGATGTGGACCTGGATGAGGCTCTGAGGGTAATCAGGCCCGATATGGCTCTCAGGGGCAACATTGATCAGGTGGAGTTCATGGTAAAGGCCACTCCCGAACAGGTAAAGGAAAGAGTGAGGGACGTACTGCTTAAAGTGAAGCCCAGGGGTAACTGGATCCTGTCCACGACCGACTTTTTCTTTGACGGTTGTCCTTACGAGAACATCAAGGCTTTCGCAGAGGCAGGACTGGAATACGGGAAGTATTAGCCTGCTATGAACAAGACAGCGTTCATGCTCCAATGGTCGGGCAAGATCGTATTCGGCGCCGGTCAGATCGAATGTTTGGGGGACGAGGCGCAGGCGCTCGGACGCCGTGCATTCCTCGTGACCACGCGCGAGTTGTCGGCCCTGGGTCTGGCAGACCGGGCACAGCAAATGCTGGAATCGGCGGGACTGGCGGTTACGCGGTTCGAGGATGTGAAGCCGGACCCATCGTGCCTGGCGGTGGATGAAGCGGCGGAGTTAGCGCATTCGGCCAACTGCGATCTGGTTGTCGGTCTGGGAGGTGGCAGCGCGATTGACTTTGCCAAGGGAATCGCGGTGGCGGCGACCCACCCTGGGCCAATCTGGGACTACGTGACGTACACAGGCGCAGATGCCAGGCCGGTCACGCCAGCGGTCTTGCCGGTGGTCGCCATCCCGACGACGGCCGGCACTGGCTCGGAGGTGACGCGCGGCACAGTGCTCGAGAACCCCGAAAATCACAGGAAGGCCGCGTTACTGAGCGTCTACGTCTATCCGCGCCTGGCCATCGTTGACCCTGAGTTGACCTACACCATGCCCGTGAGCATCACGGCCATGACGGGATACGACGCGCTGACCCATGGCGCAGAAGCCTACCTGAATGTGGAGAAGCACAATCCTGCTTCGGACCTCTTGGCGCTGGAAGCAGTGCGTCGAGTGGCACGCTACTTGCCCACCGTCATCGCTGACGGGCATGACCGGGATGCGCGAGCACACATGGCCTGGGCTGCCACACTGGGCGGGATGAGCATCGCGCTGTCGAATACGACAGTGGCCCACGCTATGGGATTGCCGTTGGGTGCGCGCCTTGGCACGCCGCATGGCCTGGGGCTGTCACGCTTGCTGCCAGTAGTGCTGGCACACTCGTGGCAGGTACAGCCGGAGCGCTGTGCCGTGCTGGCCGATACGGTGGGGGCTGCGCAGCCGGACATGACCGATGCCGAGAAGGCCCAGGCTTTTGTGGCCTGGCTCAAGACGTTCGTAAAAGATATCGGCTTGGCGGATATGTGGACGGGCGACGGAATAGACGACGAGATGCTGGATTTGCTGACCGCTGATGTGTTCGCCTATATGGGCCGCCCAATTCAGCAACATCGTCCGGTGTTTACCCGGGCGGAAATTCGGCAGCAGTTTGAAGAGGCGCTTCTCATAATCTAGTGGAGAGGAAACGGTGAATATCACACCAGAAGAAATCAAGACGATGCTGGACGTGGCACTGTTGCAGCCCACCAACACCGCCGCCGAAATTGAGGCGCTGGCACGGGTCGTGAGTGACGAAGGCTTCGGCCAGATCTGTATCAAGGGATTGTGGGTCAAGCGTGCCGCTGCAATCCTCAAGGGCTCGCCGGCCAAGGTTGATGCCTGTATCGGGTTCCCGATGGGGGCTATGAAAACGGAAGTCAAGGTGTTCGAGACGGAGCAGGCCGTGGCCGACGGCGCTGAAGAGATTGACATGGTGCTGAATCTGGGCCCGTTTCTGGGAGGTGACCGCAAGTATGCCGAAGAGGATGTACGCGCGGTTGTGCGGGCAGCGGGGGGCTACCCGGTCAAGGTAATTATCGAAACACCCTACCTGAGCGATAGGCAGATAGTGAATGCCTCACACCTGGTGCAGGATGCCGGGGCGTCCTTTGTCAAGACCTGCAGCGGGGCCAGTCCCGATCCCCTGGCTTTGTTCGAGGACGTACGATTGATCCGGCAGACGATTGGCCCAGATATGGGGATCAAAGCCTCAGGCAGAGTGGGCACCTACTTCCGCTTCATGGCCATGCTCGAGGCGGGTGCGAACCGGGTGGGGCTCGTCTTGCCGCAGGCCCGTGAGATACTGCGTGGTTGGGAATTGACAAGACAGGCGGAAAGAAGAGAATAGGCAGCAGGAAAAGAACGTAAATGTGTGCGATGCCGGCGAAGGAGAACCTGGTACGCGCGCTTGCTCGCCGTAATCCCGAGTACGTCCCTGTCAGGCGCATGGATGGTCGCATCCCGGGGATGATCAGCCTTCTCTATCATGGCAGCCAGGCCCCGCTGGAGGGGAGCGATCGTTGGGGGGTGACGTGGGCCGGCGGCATCCCCGCCACCAACGAGTGGGAGCCCGCGATCGTTAGCTATCCTGTGGAGCATCCACTCAGAGACCTCTCGAAGTTAGATGAGTACCCATTCCCCGATCCAGACGAACCAGGGATTATGGATGGCCTCCTGGATGGTGTGAATCAGGAGGAAGTCTTGGTATCGGGTAAGCTCTTCTTCTTGCTCTTGGAACGCGCAAATATGTTGATGGGGATGGAGAATCTGTTCCTGGCGATGATTGATCAACCTGGCAGGGTCCGAACCCTGCTGCGCCGGATTGCAGACTACCAGATCGGCATCGTGCGCAGGTATCTCGATCTGGGGGTGGACATCATCCGGGCCACGGATGACTACGGGGCACAGAAAACGCTCTTGATGTCTCCTCGGCTCTGGCGCAGTCTGATCAAGCCGGAGCTTGAGCGCATCGTCGAGGTGGCCAAGGAGGGCGGAGCTTTGTTCTGGCTGCACTCCTGCGGCCACATTATGGAGATCTTGCCTGACCTGGTGGAGATAGGTGTGGACGTGCTGGACCCGGTCCAGGCGCGGGCTAACGACCAGGCGGAGGCCAAACGCTTGTATGGCGACAGGCTCTCCTTTATGGGAGGCATGGACACCCAACGGGTACTGAGCCTGGGCAGTCCAGAGGAAATCATCGCTGAGGTCAAGAAACGGATTGGACTCATGGGGCCAAGCGGGGGCTACATACTGGCCCCGGACACCCTGATCACAGTCCCGGAAGCCAACTACCGGGCCTACCTGGAGGCTGGCGCTCAATACGGACATTATCCGCTTGAGTTCGCGCTTTGACAAACAGGCAGAAGGAAGGCAGGGACCAGGAACCATGACGAACGTGATGACTTCGCGCCAGCGAGTGCTGGCTGCGTTAAACCATCAGCAACCCGATCGTGTGCCCTGCGATCTGGGGGGCCATGTGGCATCGGGGGTTAGCATTGAGGCTTGTGAAAGCCTGTACCGCTACCTGGGTATCGCGGAGCCGGTAGAGGTGCTCAGTGAGCGGGGGAGAGTGGCTAAGCTTGCTGAGTCCGTCCTTGAACATTTGGGGAGTGATACGCGTCCGGTGGTGGCGCGGGGCGGCGCGTACGCTGTGGGCAGTGCCAACGAGGATGGTACCTTCACCGATGAGTGGGAAGTTGTGCGCGCCACCTCCAGCGATGGAAAGTATTATCACGTCATCAAACCCCCGCTGGCTGGAGATCTGACCAAAGAGGTCATCCGCGCCCAGTCTCAGCATTGGCCAGACCCTAACGATCCGGCTTTGGTAGAAGGGATCGGTGAAGATGCCTGTCAACTGCACGAGAAGACGGACTATGCGGTTGTTTTGAGCTTGCCTCTTGGGATCTTCCACCAGGTGCAATTCCTGCGTGGTTTCCAAGCGTGGCTCATGGATCTGGCGCTCGACCCATCCTTAGCCTGCTATCTTCTTGATGCGCTGGTAGAGCGCTGGCTGGAACGGGCTCGGTGCCTGATCGCGGCTGCTGGTGGAAACGTGGATGTGATTCTAGTCGCGGATGACATTGCCTTCAACAAGGGGTTGTACGTCTCACCACGTATGTATCGTACACTGCTCAGGCCTTATCAGGCACGCATGTTCAGTGCTTTGCAGGGCTGGTCTACCGCTACGCTCCTGTATCACTCATGTGGCGATGCGAGCCCGGTGATCGAAGATCTGTTAGACATGGGGGTGGATGCCCTTAATCCGATCCAGACCTCCACGCCTGGTCTTGCCGACACGGCCGCGCTCAAGAGGCGCTTTGGCGATCGAATAGCCTTCTGGGGAGCTGTTGACGCGAATGAGGTTCTTAGGTCCGGCACTCCAGACGACGTGCGAGCAGAAGTATGCCGGCGTGTTGCCGACCTGGGACCGGGCGGAGGATATGTTCTGGCTGCCTCGCACTGCATTGCGGCTGATGTGCCTCCCGAAAACGTGTGTGCTATGCTGGAGGCAGCCCACAATTCGGGAGCAGCCTGAAGGTGGGCCTGCGCCTGAAGTAGCCTGAAATACAGGAGATTGTGTCAATGAATTGGACAATGAGCGTGCCAGTGCCAGTGGAGTTCGGCACAGGCAGTCTTGAGAGACTGACCAAGTACCTGTATGGAGTCAACAAGGTCTTGGTGATGACCGGACGGCATGCAATGCAAGCCACTGGTGTGACCGACCGATTACGCGATCTATTAGAGAACGCAGGCGTGGAGTGCCTCGTGTACGACAAGGTGTCAGTCGAACCTAACTTCGAGGAAGTCGAAGAGGCGCGAGCCCTGGCTCGAGAGTTCGGGGCGGACGTGATTGTGGGATGTGGGGGTGGCAGCGCGCTTGACGCTGCCAAGGCGACGGCAGTGGCTGCCACACATCCAGGTCCGATTATGGATTACGTGGCAGGTGGCCCACGTGCGATTACGGAAGCCACGTTGCCCAACATCGCCATCACTTCGACATCGGGCACCGGCAGCCACGTGGGGCGCGTCTCTGTCTTGTCAGATCGGGGCCAGGGGATCAAGCGCGCCTTGGCCTCGGATTATCTGTATCCTCGCGCAGCGATCTGTGCCCCTGAAATCCTTCGCACAATGCCGCCAGAGGTGACCGCCAACACGGGATTCGATGCTTTCACCCACGCACTGGAGGGATATCTGTCCACCGTGGATAATCCGATGGGGCTTGTCTGTGCGCAAGAGGCGATGCGCATCATCTATCGCACGCTGCCTAAGGTGATCCAGCACGGCGACGACCTTGATCTGCGCTCAGAGATGGCGTGGGCGGACACGCTGTCGGGGGTCTCGCTGGCGACCAACGCAGTCCTGATCCCGCACGTTATCGGCATGGTGCTAGGCGGTCGTTATGGGCTTACGCATGGCCCAGCGATTGCCTCTGTCATGATTGCCTGCCTGGAGCACTCCCGTGATGGTGCGGTTGGCAAGCTCGCTAACGTGGCGCGTTTGCTGGGATGTGTGGAGCCGTGGAGCGACGACGCCCTGGCGGACTGGGCGATTGAGGCGATTGAGCAGTTTATCGCGTCGCTTGGGCTGGAACGGAGCCTGACTGAGTACGGGGTGCCGAAAGAGGATTTTGACGACATTGCCGAGGAAGTGCGGACCACCTTTGGCATGCGGGTCGATGCGGATCCGGTTCCCACGGACGCGGACGGTTTGGCTCGGATACTACGGCGATCGGTTGAGCGTTAAGGGCTGACAGATTCATGGTGAGAATCATTGAGGATCATGAGGTTGGAAAGGGGTTAGAATGAGAATCAACACGGCGAAACGACGCATGCTTGAAGGGAAACCTGCTGTAGGGGTTACGCTCGGTCTAGGGGCACCATTGGCGGCTGAAATCCTCTCACGTGCCGGGTTCGACTTTATACTGGTGGACACTCAACATGGCTCCTGGGAACTCACTGACACAATGCGCGCCTTCAGGAGCATCTGTTTGGGGTCTGCGATACCGATGGCACGTGTTCAAAAGAACGATTTTTTCGCTATTGGGGGATTGCTTGATAGAGGGGCTCTGGGCATTGTAGTTCCGATGGTCAACTCCGTCGAGGAGGCTAGAGCGGCGGCTTTTGCCGCACGCTATCCGCCGCGAGGGGGCCGTTCCGCCGGGGCCCTCCTGGCAGGCTTCTACGGTGCCGATTACGAGGATTGGATTGACGATGAGGTGTTCCTGGCTGTTCAGATCGAAACGGAGCAAGCGCTCGACTGCGCCGAGGATATCCTGGCGGTTGACGGAGTGGATGGTTGCTGGATCGGGCCCGCGGACCTAGGGAGATCACTTGGAATTGACCCAAGCACTGAGGAAGGTGCCAGAGCCCTTGAGGTCGCTTGCCTGAGAGTTGTGGAGGCTTGCCGGAAGACTAACAAGATCCCTGGCATATGGGGTAGGGACGATGCGCAGCCCTGGATAGAGCGCGGATTCCTCTTCGTAACGGGCGGGAGCGATGCCGGGTTCATACGCAGCGGGGCGCACGAAACATTGCGGGAGATAGGGCGATCATCTTGACGAATGCAATCGAAAATCTTGCTTGCACTCTCGGAAGAGTCTCACACAGGAGAATCACTATGTCTCAATTCAAGGTTGTCATTACAGATTTTGGTGCACCAGACAGCGATCTAGAGGAAGCAGAACTGCGCGCGTCTGGCCTGGACGTAACGCTTGTACGCCTTAATACTCGTGTTCCTGAGGAGATCAGCCGACATGCCGCCGACGCTAACGGGCTCCTCGTGGGGTTTGCGCAGATCAACCGGCAAGTCATCGAGCATCTTGACCGCTGCCAGGTGATCAGTCGCTATGGCATTGGCGTAGATATGGTTGACCTGGAGGCTGCGACCGAGCGCGGTATCCTGGTGTGCAATGTGCCTGATTACTGCATTCAGGAGGTCAGCACGCATACGATTGCCTTCCTCCTCTGCCTCAATCGCCACATTCGCTACCACGACAGAAATGTGCGCTCCGGAAAGTGGCAGTCTCGTCTTTGGGGCCCGCCGGCCCGGTTGCAGGGCCAGGTACTGGGCCTGGTAGGCCTGGGGAATATCGGCCGAGCGGTAGCGCGCCAGGCGCAGGGCATGGGACTGCGTGTGCTGACTTACGATCCTTATGTTGCGCAAGAGGAAGCAGACAGGTTAAGCGTAGAACTGGTGAACCTGGAAGATCTATTGCGTCGCTCAGACTATGTGAGTCTCCACTGCCCCCTGACTGAAGAGACACACCACATGATTGGACAAGCGCAACTGGAGCTCATGAAGCCTTCGGCTTTCCTCATCAACATGGCACGGGGCCCTGTCGTTGATCAACCGGCGTTATACCAAGCCTTGGTGAAGCACACCATTAAAGGGGCAGCGTTGGACGTTTTCGAGCAGGAGCCACCATCGCCTGATGAGCCTCTCTTCCAATTGGAAAATGTGATTTGCACGCCGCACATGTCCTCCTGGTCCGCAGAGTCGAGCGCCCAACTAAGGCAGGACACTGCACGTAACGTCGTGACCGTGCTCAACGGGGGGGTCCCACGCTCGGTGATCAATCGTAAGGAGTTGCATTTGCCCGACCCAACGGATTGAGCCTGTCTGGAAAAGTTGGGCCGGTCTCCCTCACTGGAGCCGGTCTCCGACCGTGCCTCAGATTGAAGTCAAGGGGAAAAGGAATGCGATTCAGCAATCTCGAAATCAATCCTGCTAAGAATCCTGCCATATTGGATACAGCCACGTGGGATCCGGAAAGTGCGTGGGGTGTGATCCAATCGCTGGATGACGCGTACTGGCAGTCGGTTCAACGTGCAATCGCACAAGACAATCCATTGCCGGTTACTGATGGCTTCACCCCTTATACCGCATCATCTGCTCGCCATCAAGGGAGCGTGTTCTTTCTGGCTGGCCTGGCGGACGGGCAGCAGGTATTTGTCGAAGCCAGCACGGGTGATGAGCCGGTTCTAGGGACACCGATGGGTACGAAGACTCTGAGAACCAGCAACCGCATTGCGGTGTACAAAACCGATGCCGCAATCCTGGACCGTTTCTTTCGCTTCATTAGTCCCGATTCAGGTCCCATGGCGATGGGCGCAGTGCCACGGTTGGGCATCGGCACCCGCATGACGACCGCCGTGTGGCCGGGGATTTTCCAGGCCATGGACACGTGCGGCTTTGCGGCCAACGCAATTCAAAACTCGGTGCGAGAACTCAACCTGCTGGACAATCTACTGTCTGGCCGGCCAGGCGATAGGAACTATGCTTTTAGTTTTGGCACCATCGAAACTGGCTATACGGGCAGTTCATTTGAGGGGCTGTGGGTATCTGGGGTACTTGACGGCCTCAAGAGTCCCACACGTCCCCACTATGGCGCTGACGCCGATCACATCCAGGTAAAACGCGACACCGACGGGCTGGTCCGCGCCAAGCAATTAGCGACGGCTGCTCGCTACTATACCTTCTTCACCTTGGACATGTCCGATATTCTCGACTATGAGGCAACGGCAGTGGAGTCGGTCGGGACGGCCGAATCTTATCTGACAGGCAAGGTTCGGGACGCAGACCAACGCAAGGATGTGCTAGATTACCATAGACAGAAACGCAGCATCGGGGGGCGGAGCTATCAACTGGATGCGGCCATGATCGGGCGTTTGGTCGGCAAGTACTGGGATGGGCTGGATGCGATGCAGGAGTTAACCTCCTATATCAGCCATCTCAAAGATGGATATCCTTTTGACCTGGAGCTAACTATTGACGAGCACCCGCCTGAGATCCAGACGTTTGACTGTGTCACCACAGACGTGGAACTGCTCTTTGTATTGTCGGAGATGCAGAGACGTGGACTGCCATTGACCCACGTTGCGCCCAATTTTGGCATTGAGAAAGGAACGGACTACCGATGTCCTGATGGTCTGGAGGGCCTGGAAAACCGCATCCGATCCCTGGTCCCCATCGCTGAAGAATTTGGGGTAATGGCGGATTTCCACTCCGGCGACGATTTGAGCTCGGCAACGCGGCGTGTGATTCAACGCGCTACGCAAGGACAACACCATTTCAAGATCTCACCCAGTTTGCAATTGCTGTTTGCCGAAGTACTCAATGATTTTCATCCGGCGCTGTTCCGCCGCTGGTGGAATGACGCTCTGGCGTATGCGCGCCGCGAGGCAGCAGCCGGGTCTGCCTTTGCGGCCGAGTGTGTCCAACAGTACGAAGCAAGCGGTGAGCAGACACCTTCACCGCACCATACTGTATTTCACCACTACGGTTTCGCGTTTGTGGGACGCCGGGACGACAGCGGGCAATTCCTCCAACGAGAGGAATTCTACGATCTGTCGCCTGCCTTCTACCGGGAATACCAGAGGCGCGTCGCTCGTCGCCTGTGCAGTTTGGCAGAAGAGCTTTTTTAGCCGCATCAGAAACCGGGTTTTTGGTGTTCCACAAACAAGATGACGCTGCTGCAGGGCCGTTCCAGACCCCACAGAGGCTCCTTGTGCAAGAAAAACCCGGTTTCTCTGAGTACCAGATAAGGGGGTCATAAATGGAACTCTTCTTGGATAGTTCGGACCCGCGAGAGATAGAGCAGGTTCGTTCCTGGGGCCTGCTATCGGGCGTCACCACGAACCCGACCCTGATCTCTAAAGCAGGGCCAGATATGCCGGATATGAAAGAAACCTTGAGGCGTATTGTTGACGCTTCTCCTGGGCCAGTCCTGGTTCAGGTTATCGGTTGGTACCAACCCGAGCCGCTCATTGCACAGGCCAGATGGCTACATGCGTTTTCCGATCAGATCATCGTCAAGCTCCCGATGAGCATTGCGGGCATCCAGGCGCTGTTGCAACTTAAGCAAGATTCGCCCGAGTTGCGGCTTGCGATCACGGCTGTCGCTTCTATCTCTCAAGCCTATCTCTGTGGAAAAGCAGGCGCTGACGTCGTTGCCATCTTCAATGGGCCGCTGGATCAAGATTCTGACGCGCCAGTGAATATGGTGCCAGAGGTCAGGCAGATCTACGACAACTACGGCTTTACGACGAAGATCCTCTCCTGCGGGCGTTTTCCCCGGATATTTGGCAAGTTTGCCGTAGCCGGAACGGATATCTGCACGATGAAGATAGAATACATGAGGCGGCTCTACGAGCATTCATTCACCGACAAACGAATGGATGGCTTTATGAAGGACTGGAAAGCCACGTTCGGTGGTAAAACATGGCCGGAGGAGTAACACGTGAGCGGTGAGGTATTGGAACTTTTTAGGCTGTCCGGCAAAGTGGCTATTGTAACAGGCGGGGCTCGCGGCCTGGGGCGGCAGGAGGCGCTGGCTCTGGCAGAAGCCGGAGCCGACGTGGCGATCTGCGATCTGCTTGAGGTTGAAGGAGAACAGGTCCGGGGCGAGATCGAAGGGCTAGGCCATCGCTCGTTCTTTGCAAAGGTAGACGTTACCCACTCGACAGAGATAGCACCTTTTGTCGAGAAGGTAGTTGATCTGTTCGGGAAGATTGACGTTCTCGTGAACAATGCGGGCATGCCATCCCAAGGGCAGTCGCTTGAAGAGGCAGATGATGACGTCTGGCGGCGCATCATTGACACGAATCTGTCCGGTATGTTTTACTTTGCCAAACCTGTGGCAGCACATATGATTGCCCGTGGAGAAGGCGGCGTCATCATCAATGTGGCCTCTATCAACAGTTTTATCATCAGCAATATACTGCCGCGCCACAATGTGCCATATTGTGTGACGAAAGCGGGCGTAGCCCACCTGACCCGTGGGATGGCCTCGGATTGGGCTCCGTACAATATCCGGGTCAATGCCATCGCTCCGGGGTATATGCTGACTGCGCAGACCGCCAAGAGCCGCAACTATCCGGAGATCGTAGACAGGTTGATCGCCAATACGCCCATGAAGCGCTACGGTCGAGAGGACGAAATCAAGGGGACTGTGGTTTATCTGGCGTCCGAAGCCTCTTCCTTCATGACCGGCAGCGTGGTAGTGATTGACGGCGGTACGACGATCTGGTGAGTGGCGGGATGCCGAAGCAATCAATCCCTCACAGGATTTGGTCAGACACCCAGACGGAAACGAGTTTCTAACGATTTCACACAAAGGAGAAAAAAATGCGTGTTTTGAGCTTTACCTCACCTGAGAGCAGCAAGAGCGAATGGGGTGTTCAAATTGGAGACCGGGTGTACAGTGGGATGTCTATTGCCCCCACATTGGATGACTTCATTCGGATGGGCAAACCCGCGCTGGACGAACTGCGCGCTATTGCCAGGTCGGAGATGGCCCCAGATTATCCTATGTCCGAGGTCCACCTGGAGACACCTATCCAGCACCCCAGCAAAGTCGTGGCGATTGGGCAAAACTATATGGACCATTGCCGGGAGTGCAACGCTCCAATTCCGACGCGGCCAATCGTCTTCGCCAAGTTCCCGTCCAGCGTCATCGGCCCCACGGACGATATCCAATGGCGTTCGAATCTGACAACCCAGGTGGATTGGGAGGTCGAATTGGGCGTAGTCGTCGGCGAGACGGCACGCCACGTCTCCGAAGAAGCCGCCCTGGACTATGTTTTTGGCTATACCATTGTCAACGATGTCAGCGCCCGAGACTTGCAGAGCGGGGATGGGCAGTGGGTACGCGGGAAGTCACTGGACACGTTCTGCCCCGTGGGACCAGTTATCGTGACGGCGGACGAGATACCGGACCCACAGACTCTCGGTATCCGCTGCTGGGTAAATGGGACGGTGATGCAGGATTCGAACACGCGCGAGATGATTTTCAACGTCCGCTATCTGATGGCATTCCTGTCTCGTGCCTTCACGCTCAATCCTGGCGACGTGATCGCGAGCGGTACGCCACATGGTGTCGGCGTGGGGCGAGATCCTCAGATATTCCTCCACGACGGTGACGTGGTGGAAATGGAAATTGATCACGTTGGGCACATGCGTAACGTATGTCGCATCCAGGCCTAATGCCTCACCCAGTGATTGTGATAAGTGTGTAGTGGCGACTTCAGTCGCTAAGGAGAAAATTGATGCAATCGTCCGATAACCAACGGGCCAGCGGAGCGGCCCACTATCAGCCTGGGAAGGAACTCCTGGAAGTAGCAGCAGAATTGTCCAAGAAGCGAGTATTCCCAGAAAGCCTGAAAGATTTCTGCGTGGAGGCCATGCTCAAGTCCGGCATTAGGGAAGAGGATGCCCGCATCACAGCGGAAGTCCTTGTGACGACGGATACCTGTGGCGTTTACACCCACGGGACCAAGCAGCTTCGTTTCCTGCTGAAGAACTTTCGAACCGGGCGACTGGACACAAAGGCTGTGCCTGAGGTGGTGTCGGAAGGGCCGTCTTGGGCTATAGTAGACGGGCACTATGCCATGCCCCTGGTGACATCATGTACGGCCATGGAACTGGCGATAGAGAAGGCCCAGGCCACGGGAATCGCCTACGTCGGCGTGACACACAGCAGCCACTTCGGCGCAGCCGGGTACTATGCGAACATGGCTGCGAAGAAAGATATGATCGGGCTGTCTATGTGCAACGTTGATCCCTGCATGACAGTCCCCGGCGCAAGGGGCAAAATTCTCGGCACCAACCCCATTGCCTACGCCGTCCCTGCTGGGAAGGAGAAGCCCATCTTTTTAGATATCGCCACGAGTGCTGTGGCGGCGAGTAAAGTGTTTGCCGCACGGGCTCTGGGCAAAGAGATTCCGGATAACTGGCTGGTAGATGACGAGGGCACCCCTACTACTGACCCCAGCGGCTATCCTGAGAGCGGGGCGCTTTTGCCAATGGCTGCTCACAAAGGGTATGGCCTGGCATTATTGGTGGAGATTCTCTCTGCAGGATTGACCGGTGCCGCGATGCTCCACCAGGTGAGTAGCTGGGTGGTGGATTCACCCGATCCGACCAACGAAGGCCACGCCTTTGTCGCGATTGACGTAGGATCCATCATGCCTATCCAAGAGTTCAAGGACCGTATGGACTGGTTGATCCGGGAGATCAAGGGATCGTCCAAGGCCCAAGGATCGGAGCGCATCTATCTCCCCGGCGAGATGGAATGGGAGAGGCGGGATGAGGCTCTGGCAAAGGGAATGCAATTACCTGAGGATGTCATCGCCAGTCTGGCAGGCATGGCAGAGGATGTGGGATTGGAACTGAAGGGACTGTTTAGGTAAGGACGAGTGCCGGATGACAGACATTACCAGACCTATCAAGAAGCAACTGCGACAAGCCGTTATTGACTACGCAGAGGACACAATCGAAGATCTCACCCACCAGGCGCTGGCTGCTGGTCTCAGCCCACAGAACATCGTTCTTGAATGCCTCGGACCGGGCCTGGAGGAAGTGGGCAAGCGGTACGAAGAATGTACCTACTTTCTCCCGGAATTGATGATGTGTGGCAACACAATGAAGCGGGCCATGGCTATCCTGGAACCCCTCATGGAAACCGGGGGAGTGGATAGGCGGATGGGCAAGGTGGTCGTCGGCACAGTCGCCGGGGATCTGCACAATCTCGGAAAGAACATGGTTATCTCCATGTTGCGCGGCGCTGGTTTCGAAGTCCACGATTTGGGCGTGGACGTACCGATCCACAGGTTTGTGGAGCAAGTGCGAGAACTCCGGCCCGACATCCTGGGCATGTCATCTTTGCTCCTGACCGCTCGGGGAAACATGGGCAAGATCATCGCCGCCCTGAAAGATGCCGGTCTGCGCGATCAGGTCAAAGTCATGGTTGGAGGTTGCGCTGTGACCCCGAAGTTCGTCGAGACGATCGGGGCTGATGGCTACGGCAAAGATGCCGTGGCGGCCGTCAACCTGGCTTATCAGCTCCTTGGCCTGGAACGCACAGGCGAAGAGGTATAGGAGGTCACCATGCCCTCTGCAATGACACCACGCCAGCGCTTTGAAATAGCGGCCCGGATGGGCATCCCTGATCAGGTGCCTTGTCTGCCGTTCTTGACCGGGCACTACATTGCCTGGTTCAACAATCTCGAAGCCAGAGATTACTGGTTCGATCCAGTGATCAAATTCAACGCCCAGCTCGCCGTCCAGGAGCGGTACCGGGATACGATGCTCTATCCCGGGGTGTGGGTCGACTACAGCGTGGCCATCGAGACGTCGGCCCTGGGCGCCGAGCCGATCTTCCCGCGCCACTCCAGCCCACAAGTTCTCCCCTTTCTGAAAAGCCCTGAACAGGTGCTGGCCCTGGAGCCAGCAGATCCGCACCGAGATGGAATGATGCCCAAGGCGCTGGACACGCTGCGCTACATGCTGGACCACTGTCCTGAGGAATTGATTGAGGAGTATGGTTACCTGGCTGGTGTAGGGATGTGTATGGGACCTACCGATCTGGCTGGGCTATGCCGGGGCTATGACACCTTTGCTGAAGATATTTATAAGCGGCCACAGATCGTCCACCATCTCATGAATGTGGCGACGGAGACCCTGATCCGCTACCTCAAGGCTCAGGAAGAAATCGCGGGGAGGTTCCAACGGCTTTACATCTTCGATGACGCCATCGGTTTTATCTCGGAACGCCACTTTGTCGAGTTCTCGCAACCCTACATCCGGCGCATCTACGACACGTTCCCGTATGCTCTCAAGCTATTCCACTGCGATAACCACACGACCCATCTTCTCGACGTCATCGCCGGCACCGGTATGGACACGTTCAACTTCGATCCGAACATGGACATCGCGTTGGTGAAGGAAAAGATCGGCCAGCGGGTGTGCCTTTTCGGCAACTTTAACCCTATGACGGTGCTGCTGGAGGGCACACCGGAGGAGGTCGAAACGGAGGCCCGGCGGTTGATCGAAATTGCAAAGCCCGGCGGCGGATACATGCTAACTTCCGGCTCTGGCACTGGCGCCGGCACTCCGGCAGAGAATATAGACGCTATGATCAAGGCGTGTGAGAAGTACGGGCGATACGAATAGCACTACGGCAGAGGAAAAAGTCACTATGCTTAATTCCCGCGAGCGCGTTCTGTGCGCGTTAAACCACGAGGAACCAGATCGCGTGCCGATCTTCTTCGGTACGTCCGGCGTGACTACGATGCTTGCCCCGGCTATGAGCGGTTCCAAGACTACGTTGACATTTCAATGAGATCGTGGTATAATTGTACAAACATCCTACCATCATATAACCTGACCACGTGAAAGATGAACGCTCTGCATACAGAGTAATCCACAATCGGCGGCTCTATGAGCAGGTGGTCGAACAGATTAGAGACCGCGTCCTGAGTGGCGAGCTTGAGGACGGCGATCAGTTGCCCACCGAGCGCGAGTTGACCGAGCAGCTTGGCGTCAGCCGGACCGTCGTGCGGGAGGCCATGAAGGCACTGAGGCAGGAGGGGCTGGTTGAGGTGCGGCCCGGGCGCGGCACTTTTATTAGCTGTGACACTTCGCGAGCCGTAAAGCGCTTGCTTGACCTGATGATGAGAATCGATCGAGGAAGCGATTGGTCGCATGTGATCGAGATTCGGGAGATCTTGGAGCCTGAGATTGCCGCCTTGGCCGCAAGGCGCGGGACAGAGAAACAGATCATGGCCATGCGGGAGGCAGTGGCGGCGATGGATGCTGCCCTCGATGATGCTGACGCGTTTGTCACCGCTGACGACGATTTCCACTTGGCCATGGCTAAAGGTACCCAGAATCCCCTCTTAGTTGCTTTCATAGATTCGATAGTTGATCTTCTTCACCAGCAGCGCGCACGCATCTTCTTGCTGCCCGGCGGGCCGGAGGGTGGACAATATCATCATAAGTGCGTGCTCAATGCGATCGTTCGCCGTGATGCCGAGGCCGCCCGCGCAGCCATGTGCGCCCACTGCGAATTCGTGAGGACGGCGATGCAGAAATCTCCATAGAAAGAAGGGTTGTCATTCTGAGCCGAAGCGCAGCGCAGGCGAAGAATCTCGCCTTTCGCTGGGGCAGGAGATTCTTCGTCGCTTCGCTCCTCAGAATGACAGGCCTCAAAACAACATTGGCAGAACACTAGTTCGTGATAAGGAGGACAATGCCCCAGCCTACAATGTTCGACTCGAAACAAGAGGAACTAAAACCAGCAGCCGCTGAACGCCAGAAGTTGCTACGCCTGTATGAGCAGATGCTCAAAATCCGTGTATTTGAAGAGCATGTCAACGAGTTGTATGTCGGCGCCAAAATGCCCGGCTTGGCTCACCTGTATATTGGTCAAGAGGCAATAGCAGTCGGCGTGTGTGAGGCTCTGCGGGGTGACGACTACATTACCAGCACCCATCGCGGTCACGGGCACTGTCTGGCCAAGGGTGCTTCAATAGCCCTCATGTTTGCTGAACTGCTGGGAAAAGAAGCCGGCTACTGCCGAGGCAAAGGTGGCTCCATGCATATCGCCGATCCGGACATAGGCAATCTGGGCGCCAGCGCTATCGTCGGGGGTGGCGCTGGCATCGCCACTGGGGCAGCCATGTCGGCCAAGATGCGCGGCACAGGTCAGGTGGCGGTATGTTTCTTTGGTGAGGGCGCCTTAGGTCAGGGGTTGCTGTACGAAGTCATGAACATGGCATCGTTGTGGAAGCTTCCGGTGCTATATGTCTGTGAGAACAATTTATACAACGAATATACCCACTATTCTGAGACAACGGCTGGCGACCTGAAAGCCAGGCCCATGGCCTTCGGTATCTACGCCGAGGAAGTGGACGGCCAGGATGTATGTGCTGTCCGTGCCACCGCATTACGCTTGGTGAGGCGGGCGCGGCGAGGAGAGGGGCCGGCTTTCTTGATCTGCCATACTTATCGCTTTCGTGGCCACCACGTGGGTGATATCGACCGGTCTTTCTATCGCTCTGAGGAAGAGGAACAGGTATGGACAACCGAACGCGATCCCCTGAAACTGCTGGCTCAGCGGCTTATTGACCAGCAGATGGCCGATGCCAGTGTCTTCAAGCAGGTAGAGAAAGAGGTGCGCGCTGAAGTCGAAGCAGGGGTCGAGTTTGCTCTCAACGCGCCTTATCCGGACCCAAGCGAGGTGGACCAGCATGTCTATGTATAATGAAGGGTCAGGTCAAGGCTCGAGCCAAGATCTCCGACAGATCACCTTCGGCCAGGCCATTCGCGAAGCATTTGCTGAAGAAATGCGCCGTGACCCGCGCGTGTTCATCATCGGCGAGGATGTGGCCGAAGCCGGGACGCCGTTCAAAGTCCTCTCCGGGCTGGTGGACGAGTTTGGACCCGGGCGCGTGATCGATTCGCCTATCTCTGAGGCGGGTATTACGGGCATAGCAGTGGGCGCAGCTATGACTGGGATGCGCCCAGTGGTGGACATCATGTTTGGCGATTTCATCACGCTGACGATGGACCAAATGGCAAATCAGGCAGCCAAGGCTCACTACATGTCAGGAGGGAAGCTTAAGGTTCCGATGGTCATGCGCACCACCCTGGGTGCTACTCGTCGCTCCGCCGCTCAGCATAGTCAGAGCCTGCACGTGTGGTTCAGCCACGTGCCCGGTCTCAAGGTAGTGGTGCCTTCCACTCCCTATGATGCCAAGGGGCTGCTGAAGGCCGCTATACGTGATGACAACCCGGTGGTTTTCTTCGAAGATAAGATGATGTACCAGGTCAGCGGCTCGGTACCTGAGGGGGAGTACATCATTCCCCTTGGCGTTGCTGATATTAAACGCACAGGCACGGACATTACGATAGTAGCGACAAGCAGTATGGTATACGTTGCGCTTCGTGCAGCGGAGATGCTGGAGGAAGTGAGCATTAACGCTGAGGTCATTGACCTACGTACTACCTTCCCACTCGATATACAAACCCTGATCGAATCTGCCAAGAAAACTAGCCGCGCCATCGTTGTCGACGAAGGCTACGAGCGCTACGGCGTCACAGCCGAGATTGCTTCGATTATCGCCGACGGTGCCTTTTACTATCTCGACAAGCCGGTCAAGCGTATAGGCGCCAGGGATGTTCCTGTACCTTTCTCGCCGGTGCTAGAAGACATGACCGTGCCCACTCCTGAACTTGTGGCTGAGATGGCGAAGACACTGTGTGGGCAACTCTGAAGGACGAGATAGTCCAATAGGAGCAAACGCGCAAGTTGGATGGGCCAGCCTCGCGGCCCTCGTCAGCGAGGACGGGGCAGTGCCCCGAATCTATACAAAGGAGGTGCAGAAGATCGGATACTAGACTTAATCACACCGCTTTAACCCATTGTCAACCAAATGGGCTTGCCCTGCGGCCTCCGTTAGCGAGGCCGGGGCGCTGCCCCGAATCTATGTACATATACAAAACCATAAGGAGGACAAGTAAAATGTCCCGCTCAGGTAAACTATGGACCATCATGACGGTGCTGCTGCTGGTGGTCACCCTGGTGGCTGCTGGCTGTGGGCCGAAGGCCACACCCACCGAGGCCCCACCAGCCGAACCGACGGAGGAGCCTGCCACTGAAGAGCCAACTGCAGTCCCAGAGCCCACTGCAGTCCCAGAGCCCACGGAGGCTCCAGAGCCAGAGGAGGAACAGGTCACCCTTCGTTTTAGCTTCGGTGGAGGACCTGCTCTTGAGGCGCTGCAGGTGATAGCTGAGAAGTATCACGAAGAGAACCCCAACATTGAGGTTGTTTTCGATTTGAATCCTGATGATATGAATTGGCAGAAGGTGGCTCCCACGACTACGTTCGCTGCCCCGGATGGGCCGGACCTTTCGTGGTGGTGGTGTGCCAACATGGCGCAGTTCCCCGACATGATCGATGCTGGCATGCTCACGCCGTTGGATGACCTGTACGAGAGGGAGGGTTGGTATGACGCCTTCCCCCAAAGCGTCAACGACTATTACTCCACCGGTGGGCACATATACGCTGTCAGCAACGATCTGGTTTGGACCCCCTTCGTTTACTACAATAAAGATATCTTCGCGGAAGTGGGGATTGAACTACCCACGACCTGGGACGAATTGTACGATATTTCGGACAAGTTGCGGGCCGCAGGGTATCAGCCTCTGACCTTGGTGTACGAGATGTCTGTACGCAGTCACCTGCCTGATGCCCTGATGTTCGCCTCCTGGACCGAAGAGGAGTATGAGGCGTTCCTCGTCAACTGGATGCCAGAGGCCCCGGAATGGTCACTCGAGTACAAATGGACCGACCCGAACGGGGTGCGCATCTACCAGACCATCAATGACATGGCCGACAAGGGAGTGTTCATAGATGGATTTGCCGGTCTCACCGACTATGCTGAGGCCAAGTCGCTCTTCGTCTCGGGCAAGGCGGCCATGTATCAGGACGGCAGTTGGGCAGGTGGTGTTGGCGTGCTGGAGGAAGAGGTTGATTTTGACTTTGGTTACTTCTACTACCCACCGCTGAACACTGAAGAGCCTAGGTTTGGCCAGGTGGGGTCCTACATCGCCAACTGTTTCATCATCTTCCAGGGTCGCGACGAGGACAAGAGCGAATATGCCAAGGACTTCGTGGCGTACATAGAACGACCAGAGAACATGCTGATCTACATATCAGAGGGAGGGAATCCGACAGCCCGGACTGACTTGCCGGCCGATGAAGTTGCGGAGATCCTCGGTCCTGTGACGGCCCAAATGGGACAGGATATCGCCGAGGCGGGGACGATGAGTCTGTACGAAGGCGTGTGTCCTCCAGAATTGCTGGCCTCCCTGAAGGAGTCCATTGATCTAATGCTCACCACAGGACTCTCTCCAGAAGAGGCTGCCGCTATGCAGCAAGAGGCGACCGAAGCGTATCGGGCAGGGGAATAGTTGCTTCTGGTCATATGAGGGGCCATGTGCCAACGTGCAGGGCAAGAAGGGGAGGGGTGCTTTGTGTTGCGCCCCTCCCCTGTGTCCTGAATCTGAGTGTGGCAAGGAGTAGTAAATGGATGCAACCACAGGTGTCCGAGAGGAGGTTCCCGTGCGCCAGGGAGCGGGCGGCCCAAGTCTTGGCCGGCGCGTGAGCAAGTGGTGGGGCAGGAATGGGATATGGTATCTCTTCCTCGCCCCCTCTGTAATACTCCTCCTCACATTTATGGCCTATCCTTTGGTTAATTCACTCGTGTTGAGCCTTTATAAGTGGAACGGGCTTGCCCCGCGTAAGTTTGTTGGATTGAAGAACTTTGAGCGTCTGGTAGGTGACCGCTTCTTCTGGGGTGCTACCTGGCACACGCTCGCTTTTGCCTTCTTTGTAACGCTGGGCACAGTCGGTATCGGGTTTCTCCTGGCGTTTGCTATCTCGCGTCGAGTTCCGGGCTGGCGAGTGTTCCGGGTGGGTTATTACCTTCCTGTGATGCTATCCCTGGTGGTTGTCGGTGCGCTGTGGGCTCGCATCTACGAGTACAACTGGGGTCTCCTTAACACGTTTCTTCGCGCAATCGGATTGGACGCCCTGGCTTTGCCGTGGCTGGCCGACATAAGATATGCCCTGGGGGCAGTTATCATCGTGCCTATCTGGCAGTATGCAGGTTTCCCAATGATTATCATATTGGCAGCCATCGAAGGTATTCCCCAGGACTTGCACGACGCGGCTACCATAGACGGTGTGAACGAGTGGCAACGGGCCTGGTACCTGATAGTGCCTCTGATCCGACCCGTGGTCATCTCGATCAGCATGCTGCAGGTGATTTCCTCCCTCAAAGTCTTCGATTTGGTATGGGTGATGACCAAGGGAGACCCCGGCAACAGCTCTGCAGTGTTGGGGACATTCCTTTATCGGCAGGGTTTCGAGATGCAGAAGTTTGGCTACGCCTCGGCCGTAGCAGTAATGATGTTCGCGATTGTTTTTACGATAACCTATCTTTACCAGCGAATGGTGAAGATCGAGGCGGTAGAATTCTGAAAACCTACAAGGGAGCCAGGATATGACGAACGTGGGGGGGGATTCTCAGTTGGCGACGGTAGGTGGGCGAGTGTTGAAGATTGTCATGATAGTCGTGCTTGTCGCGTGGTTGTTGGTGGAAGTGTATCCCGTCGTTTTCCTCTTCTTCACCTCGCTCAAGACCGATGCAGAGATTCTGAAGGAGCCATTTTCGATCCCTCGCCGTCCGAATCTTGTGAATTACTTTTATGTGTGGTTCGGTGGGCGCGCCGGCCAGCCGTTTGTCATATTCGTTCGCAACAGTTTTATGGTGACGAGCGGCACGCTTCTGTTGCTCCTGGCGGTCGCCTCGCTGGCCGGCTATGCCCTGGCCCGTGGCCATTTCCCGGGGAGCGCGGTGGTCCAGGAGGCCTTTCTCCTAAGCTTGGCTGTTCCTGCCCACGTCTTGCTGATCCCTGTGTTCTTTCTGATGCAGGCATTTGGACTTAGCAATAACTTGTCTGGCATGATTCTGATGTACACAACCATGGGATTGCCTTTTACAGTTCTGTTGACGCGCGCATACTTCCTGAGCTTTCCCGTTGAACTGGAGGAAGCGGCGTTGATTGACGGGTGTTCTCGACTGGGAACTTTCTGGCGCGTCGTGGTCCCTGTTTCGCGTAACGCAATGATGAGCATGGCCATCGTGAACGTCAGTTGGGTATGGAGCGAGTTGTTCTTTGCGCTCGTTCTGCTCAACCGGATGGAAGCCCGGACATTGCCTTTGGCTGTCCTTGCCTACCAGCCCCAAATGATGACGGGCGATGTAATCCTCGGCCCACAGTTTGCGGTCATGGCCATCACTGTCATGCCCTTGGTTGTCTTCTACTTCCTCTTCCAGCGGCAGATCACAAAAGGTATGACGATGGGTGCCTTCCGCTGATGGCCTTGGACCTTCGACTTACCGCTCGAGGCCCATGCCCACCAATATGTCTAGGAGTAGCTATGAATTGGTTTGGTCAGACATTTCGCAAGGTTCACATCTTGTACGTCTCACCGCAATGGGCGAAGGAGCGAGGTCAGGCCTTCAATGCCAGCCAATGCGCGGAGTCGCTAGCCGAAGCCGGGGCAGACTGTGTCGAACTCTACACCAAGGATCATCACGGCATCTGTTACTTTCCTTGTTCCCTGGGGTTGTCCTACCCCCGGGATGTCCTGGGAGAACTGTTGCCGGAATTACGGAGGCGGGACATCCGGCTGATGGCCTACGTCAGTGTGGGTTTCGACAATTATGCGCTTGGCATACACCCTGAGTGGCGAGCGGTGAACTCCCTTGGTGATCCCTGCAAGATTGGGCCCTTTTACATGGCCTGCTGGAGTTCACCTTACATGGATTTTGTTCTCCAGCAGATTCGGGAACTCGCTGAGGGCTACGCAGTAGATGGGTACTGGTTAGATATCATGCCCCTGGCGAGGCAAGTCTCCCAGGCTATGTGGATGACCAATGACTTGCCAATCCCATGCTACTGCCTGAGTTGCCAGCAGGCATACGGAGAAGAGACGGGTGAGCGGCTGCCCTTGCATCCTTCACAAGGCCAACAGGAACAGATATATCAGTTCCTGCTTAGCAAGGGAGAGGACTTTGTGAGCAGGGCTATGGAGGTGATCCGCGAGTACCGACTGGATGCGGTGGTGACGTATAACGGGGATGGCGCCCCGGGAGATCCCGTGGAGTTGGGCGATCTCATCTCCATCGAAGGTCACGCCCCATTGTACACGCGACAAAGCTTTATCGCTCGTTGGGGCAAGGCATCGGGCAGACCCTTCGAGATTCTAACGGCCGGTGGCCTCCCCCGCCACGAAGAGGGTGGCGGGTGGAACAGCTTTGACCAAAAACCGCCCATGCTTATGCAACTGGAGAGCGCCGTGGCCGTGGCTCACGGAGGAAGCGCTGTCTTTGGCGTGACGCCCTATGCCAACGGTTCCATCGACCCGGATCAGTTCGCCGGGCTTGCCAAGGTTTTCCGCCCGATTCGCGATCAGGAACCCTGGCTGCGTGAGCCTGAGGGTGTCAGCGACATCGGCCTGGCTCTGGTCACTAAGCCGCGCACCGCCTCGTCGCTGTGGTACCACATGACGGACGGTGCTGAGTCGATCCACGAGGCTTTGCTGGACGGACACTATCAGTATGACATCCTGCCAACGCTCGATCATCTGGATCGCTACCAGGTAGTAATCCTGGCTGACCAGGCGGCATTATCCGACGCTGAACTGGATCGCGTTCGAGCGTATGTCAAACGAGGGGGACGACTACTGGCATCCGGGACCACTAGTCTGTTCGATGAGGCCGGCTGCCGCCGTTCTGATTTCGGCCTGGCCGATGTCTTCGGCGTGTCTTTGGGCCACGACCCTGCCCTGCCTTTCACCTACATCAGGTTACGCCGTGGCCCGTTGGCCGACCGGGTGACTTCGTTGCCAATCTTTTCCGACCAGGCGCCACTGGAAGTGAGTCTCAGCGGAGCGTCTGCGTTAGCCGACTTGGTGTACCCAGAAGCGACCCGCACCGATGCCACAACCATGCTGTGGGGCGAACCCGGGCCTGACGAGAGCCAAGTTCACCCGGGGTTGTGTCAGCACCAATACGGAGAAGGCATGTGCTGGTATGCGGCCTGGCCCCTGCGGTCCCGGAAACTGACAAATGCGTGGATCAAGCAACTGATTGTTACCCTGGTGGGGGATATGGTTGCCAACCCTGTCCTCAAGACGTCGGCCCCAGCCGGTGTTGAGGTCGTTCTCAACCGCCAGGCCGGTCGGCACGTTGTGCACCTCGTCAACACTCATACCGGAACCCCCGATCGGTTGTCGTCGCCAGATCAGCCACTCAGCCTGACTGACTTGGAGGTTCAATTGAGTCTTTCACGCCTGGGGATCACCAAGGTGCAACGAGTGTATGCGCCCCCAGATGTACCCTTGCCGTACCAGGAGACGGATGGTTGGCTGACCATTACCGTACCGCCCGTGCGTGTTCACGTAGTTCTGGTTGTCGAATGATCGAGGAGATCACAATTGACAAGCCAGTGCACGGTACTTTACCTTCGCGAAGTGTTCCTTGAGGATTTGATTACGGTGAGAAATGCGCCTCAACGAATGGGAAGCGAAAACCTTGCTTCGGGCACAGGGCATTCTTGTGCCCGAAGGGGTACGAATCCAGACCCCAGAGCAGGCTGCTGAGGCAGCGGTCAATCTGGGCGGGCCAGTGGTGATCAAGGCTCAAGTGCCCTCTGGACGGCGGATGAAAGCCGGAGGGGTACGTTTTGCTACCCATGCCGACGAGGCCAGGCAGGTGGCAGCGGCGTTCCTGGGCCAGGACCTGCTGGGGTTTCGCGTCAACGAAGTTCTGGTAGAAGCTCAGGTACCGCCAGGACAGGAGCTGTTCCTGGCCGTCACGTACGACGACATAGCAAAAACCCCCGTGATCCTGGCCAGCGCTGCAGGGGGGATCGAGGTCGAACAGATAGCCAAGGGCGCGCCAGCCAAGTTGGTCCACCAGGCGGTGGATATGTGCTGGCCCTTCTCGGCTTACCAGGCACGGGAGGTTGCTGCGGCCATGGGCTTGACCGGCCGGGACTTGATGGCGGTCAGCGATGTGGTCTGGCGGCTGTACGAACTATTCTACCGCTACGATGCTACACTAGCGGAGATCAATCCTCTCGTGTTGCTGGCCAGAAATCGGTGCGTGGCGCTGGACGCCCATATTGAACTGGATGATGACGCGTTGGGCCGACACCCCGAGTTAGCATCCGAGTGGGGCATCCGGCCACGGCCATCGCAGGCTCGTCCGCCGACCCCTTTTGAGGAGGCCGGGGCGCGTATTGACGCCGCGGACCATCGGGGAGTAGCGGGCCGCGTCGTAGAGTTTGATGGCGACTTGGGGCTGTTGATTGGAGGTGGGGGCGCCAGCCTGACCGTCTTTGACGCCATATTGGGCTATGGCGGCCACCCGGCCAACTACTGCGAGATTGGCGGCAACCCCAGCGTACGCAAGATCCGAAATCTGACGCAGTTGATCCTGTCCAGGCCAGGGGTGCGCAGGCTGGCGGTCATCATGAATGTGGTCAATAACACGCGGGTGGACCTGGTGGCGCGCGGGGTTATCAAGGGGATTGTCGAACTGGGGCTTGACCCGCGAGACGTATTGGCCGTGTTTCGCATCCCTGGGTCTTGGGAGGCGGAGGGAATCAAGATCCTGCGTCACTACGGTGTCCCCTTTTGCGACCGCACGGTGTCGCTGGACGAAGCCGCGCGGCTGGCCGTCGAGAGGAGTCGGAGTTAGCATGGCTATCCTGGCAGATGAGACGACGCGTATCATCGTACAAGGAATCACCGGCCGTGAGGGAACCACGCTGACCCGCGAGTCGCTGGACTATGGAGCACGGATCGTAGCCGGGGTCACGCCAGGCAAGGGGGGTGCATCCGTGTATGGGGTACCGGTCTATGACAGCTTACGCCAGGCCCTGTGCGAACACCCCGCCGATGCCACCATCATTTGTGTGCCGCCAGCCGCTGCCCGTGACGCAGCTTTGGAAGCGCTTGACAACGGCCTGCGGCTGATTGTAATTGTCACGGAGCGTATCCCTCGCCGCGACGTAACCGAGATGCTGGCCTTGGCCCGTCAGAAGGGGGTGCGGGTGGTGGGCCCCAACACTCTGGGACTCATCTCGCCGGGGAGAGTGAAAATCGGGATGGTTGGCGGTCCGGCTGAGGATGCGCGGCGGGCTTACACCCCCGGGCTCGTAGCCGTGCTGTCGCGCAGTGGAGGCATGACCACCGAGCTGGCCAATATGTTGACCCAAGCAGGACTCGGGCAAAGCATCTGCGTCAGCATTGGTGGCGATCCCATCGTGGGGTCCACCTTCGTAGACTTATTGCCGCTGCTGGAGGCGGACGCCGAGACGAAGGCGGTAGTTATCTATGGCGAACCCGGCGGGGTCCAGGAAGAGGCGCTGGCCGACTATGTGGCCCGGCAGGGAACGCGTCTGTCCATTGTGGCCTTTCTTGGCGGCCGGTTTGTGGACCAGATGCCCGGGCAGCGCTTCGGCCATGCAGGGGTCATTGTGGAGGGCAAGCGCGGTAGCGTGGCAGGCAAGGTACAAGCCTTGCGTCAGGCCGGGATACGGGTTGCGGAACACCTGTCAGAGGTGCCAGTCCTGATTTGCCAGGCACTGGCATTAAGCTCCTGAAGCGAGATATTCAAGTTGAGAGGGGCAACGGACTGTGGGTATGTTTCTTGTCCTGCAGGTGGATCGAAAGCGGTGTAGGGACGGGGCAGCCTGTGCCCGCTGTGTAGACGTCTGCCCAGTTGATGTGTTCAGACTAGAGGACGGCAAACTGACCATCGACGCGGAGAATGAGGATGAGTGCACCCTGTGCGAACTGTGTCTGCAAGCTTGTCCACAAGAAGCGCTCCGATTGATCAAGTTGTATGAGGAATGAATATGAAAGCGCTGCGCAGCCTGCTGTTTGTGCCGGGGAACCGGCCAAAGATGCTGGAAAAGGCGCGGACCGTGCCCGCTGATGCCATTATCCTCGATCTGGAAGATGCTGTGCCACCGGACGCAAAATCGGCAGCCCGGGCGATGGTGCGGGAGGCGCTGCAGGCGGGGACCTATGGCCCACAGGTCGTGGTGCGCATCAATGCCTTCAATACGGGTCTCGGCCAGGCCGACCTTGAGGCGATACTTGGGGTAGCGGTGCAGGCCATCCTCTTGCCAAGAGCACAAATGCCTGACGACGTCCAACGGCTGGCTTCGCTCATGGCAGTTTTGGAGCGAGAGCAGGGGCTGCCCACTGACTCCGTGGAACTACTGCTCCTGGTTGAGACCGCGCTGGGCGTGCTGAACGCTTACGAAATGGCCAAGGCCGATAGGCGGGTGCGAGCCCTGTGCTTTGGTGGCGAAGATCTCAGCCAAGATTTGGGAGCCATCCGCACCAAGGAGGGCCTGGAGCTGGCCTACCCCCGGGCGCAAGTAGTGTTGGCTGCTCGCGCGGCTGGCGTCTACGCGATCGACGGTGTCTACACCGATCTGAGCGACCAGGCTGGCCTGCTGGCCGAAGCTCGCTTCGCGCGGCGACTGGGCTACAGCGGTAAGCTGCTTATCCACCCAGGGCAGATCGAAACGGTGCACCGTGCCTTTACGTCCAGCGAAGAAGAGGTAGCCTATGCATGCCGCATAGTGGAGGGCTTCGAAGTGGCCCTGGCTCGGGGTGAAGGCGTCTTTGCTCTGGATGACAAGATGATTGATGCACCGATCGTAGCCCGAGCGCGCGAAGTGCTGGCCCACGCTAAGTAAGTCGGTTGATTACCGTGGCGGTTCGGTCAACCGCCATTGCAGATCTGAATCGTTTTATGAAAGGAGCCCGATTGTGACAGCCAACTTCTCATCTATGATCAAGGGATTTGACAAAGTAACCATTGTCACCGGTGGTAGCAAAGGCATTGGCGAAGGCTGCGCTCGTGTCTTCGTCAGAGCGGGCGCCAAAGTCGTCATTTGCGCCCGGGGCAGAGAGCTCGGCGAAGCGGTAGCCGCCGAACTGACGACAGAAGGGTCGGGAACTTGCGATTTCATACGCTGCGATGTGACCAAGCCGGAGGAGATCAAGCAACTGATCGAGAAGACGGTCGAGATGCACGGCCGCTTGGATTGCCTGATCAACAACGCTGGCTGGCACCCACCGCACCACACGATTGATGATTTCTCGATTGAGGAGTTCAAGGATTTGCTGCAGTTGAATCTGGTCAGCTACTTCGCTGCGTGCAAGTACGCCCTGCCCTATCTGCGCCAGACGGGCGGCAGCATCATCAACATGAGCAGCCTGGCGGGGGCTATTGGTCAGGAGTGGGCCACCACCTACGCAGCCACAAAGGGGGGTATCAGCGCCTTCACAAAAGCATTGGCCGTGGATGAGGCTCGAAATGGGGTCCGCGTCAACGCCGTGATGCCTGGCGCTATTGCCACTCCGTTGGTAGAATCCTTTATGGAAGCCCAGGAACAGAGAGACTTCATCGAAAGCTGGGCATGGAATCGTCGCGTGGGGACGATTGAGGAGGTTGGCGAGGCGTGCCTGTTCCTGGCCAGTGACGGGGCCAGCTTCATCACAGGTATTGATCTGATCATCAGCGCTGGTGCCGAACTGGCATATGGCATCAAGCTCCCCAAGAGTGACCAGTCTCGCCTCTAGCTATCTGGTTTGCAGGACAATTCGCTTATCGTTGCGGCTTCGACACCAACCGAGGTCGCTTAGTGGCACACAACTGATACCCAGGAGGTATCCGCGATGACTTGGTTCACTGATTCCCTGCTCAAGGCCCACATCTTGTATGTGTCACCGGACTGGGTTCTCGACCGAGGAGAACGTTTTGATGGTCCAGACATGGTGCGCGTCCTTAAAGACGCCGGTATAAGCGCCGCTGAGCTATATTGCAAGGACGTGCACGGGATCAACTACTACCCCACCAAGCTGGGGGTAGGCGAACCTTATCCCCGCGACATCGTGGGCGAACTGTACGACGCCTGTCACGCCGCTGGGGTGAAGCTGATCGCTTATTACTGCGTTGGTTGGGAAGGCCGGGTGGGAAAGTACCACGAAGATTGGCTAATGAGGGACCAGGAGCAAAATGCGATCTCTGTTCCGGATCACTGGTCCTGGGCCTGCATCAATACCGGTTATGGCCAGTTTGCGCTGGAGCAGATCGCTGAACTGGTAGACCTGTATGAGGTTGACGGGCTCTTCATTGACATATTTGTGGACAACTTTTCTACCTGCTTCTGTCCGGCCTGTGATAGGCTGTTCCAGGAACGTCAGGGGTATCCTATGCCGCGGGACCTGGAGAAACCAGAAAACATAGCGGTCGTCAAGCGCTTCCAGGCGGACTATCACGAAGATTTTCTGAAGCAGGTCGTACGCATTTTGAAGAAACGACGCCCAGGTGCCTTGTTGACCTTTAACGGTGTCGGCGGCATCAGCGCCCACACCAGCCGGTTCTCCGAACTAGTAGATTGGCATTCCATGGAGTCCCACGCGCCCAATTTTCTGGCAAGCAGCCGGACGTGTAAGATCCTCCGCAGCCAGGGTAAGCCTTTCGAGATTACCACACCTGGGGTTGTCCAGAGCATTCGTGAAGGAGGATCATGGCTGGTCGAAGGCCTGGCCGACTGGGTAAGTATGATCCCAAAGCCAGCCTCAACCTTGAAGATCGAAGCCGCAGTCGTTCTGTCAAACGGCGGGACGTTGACCGTCGGTCTGAATCCTCGGGCTGACGGTTCTGTGAATGAGCGGGAGAGCAACCCTATTCAGGAAGCAGGCCGGTGGATTGCAGAGCGACGCGAGGTGTTCGCAGACGCCACCTCTGAGAGCGATGCCGCCATTCTATGGAACGAACAAAGCTTCGTCTCAACCAGTCTGGAGCTGGAGAAGCGGTGGGGCTATCTGAGCGGGGACCACGGTCTCAAGGGACTACATGCCGGGCTGCTTGGCAACCATACGCAATTTGACATCGTTCGGGAGGACCAGGTTTCGCTCGAGAACTACCAGCTCATCATACTTCCCGACGAGTTTGTGACTGACGAACCGCTGGAAGCGAAGCTACGCGAGTATGTTTCTGGGGGCGGAACCCTCATGGTTTGCTACCACGCCTCCTTGGCGGATGGCATGGGAGGCAAACGGGATAACTTTGGCCTTGCCGATGTGATGGGCCTAGACTGCAAGGGTATCCTTCCCGATAGCACCACGTACGTGCGCCCGAGCTACCCAGATCTGGCGCGTGACTTGCTGAGTGGCCCGCTGATGATGCGCGGGGAGGCAATCGAGATGACCCTGGGCACTGCAAAACCGCTTGGCACATTCGTGTCCCCCATCGCTGTACGCACCCCCAGCCACTACATCTGGACTACTGCCTACAACTGGCCAGGAGAAGACTCGGGCAAATCTGCCATAACTGTCAATCGCTTTGGGCGTGGCCAATGCCTGTACCTGGGGTTCCCGTTGGGGACCAACATCTCCCGCCGTGGCAAGTCCGACCCATGGCCAGCTCAACTGCTGGCCAACATCGTAGACTATTTGCTTCCTCAACCATTTCTCAGAACCAACGCGCCTCACCAGGTGGAAGTTGTGGCGAATCGCTGGCGAGAAGGGTACGCAGTTCACTTCATAAGTTACTACGGTGGCATCGAAGGGCACTATTGCTTGGGAGACAGGTTGCCTGAGCTGGGCGGGCTGCACCTAGATATTGCCAGGGCCAGGTTGCCGCAACGGTTTAGCGTCCGCATAGCGGGCAGAGAAGACGACGTACCCTACCGCTTAGAAGGTGATTGGCTCCGGATTGATCTCCCGCCTCTAACCGATCACCTGGCTTTGTTGCTTAACCCAACGGCGTAAGGAAATGTTAAAGAACTGCAGAACCTCTCACTTAAATAACTGCCCAAAAACTTCCACTTCCATCTGGGCAAAACAGCAAGTGAACATTGGAAACTGGGCAACGCTGTTGCTGCCTTGGTACGGAAAGTCCTCAAGTGATTTATTGAAGTGTAGAAATTAGCTATGACTGACCAGACAGGGAGGGAGAAAAGATGAGAATCACTGACGCTCACCAGCATTTTTGGACGACAGAATCGATCGTTGAGCTAGGCCTGCCACCCGAGTATAGTTTACTGGCTCGGGATTTCGAACCCGCGGAACTCAAGCCGCAGATGGACGAGGTAGGTGTGCAGCAGACGGTTCTGGTGCAGGTCAATTTCTCGTTGAAGAACACCTACGACTTCCTGGAGATTGCCCGGGCGAACGATTGGGTTGGCGGGGTGGTCGGATGGGTGGACCTGGTGGACCCCAAAGTGGGGGACACGCTCGACGATCTGCAGACATATCCCAAGTTGAAGGGGGTGCGCCATCAGTGGGAGATGGAGCCTGACCCTGCCTGGATACTACGCGATGACGTGCTGAGGGGGCTGCGAGAGGTGGCCAAGCGTGGATTTACCTTCGACCTTGTGGCCAAGCCATATAACTGGCAGTATATCTCCCAGGTAGCCGAGGCGGTGCCGGATCTGCCTTTAGTAATTGACCATATCGCCAAACCCCAAATCCGCGTCAAACAATTCGACGACTGGGCGACTGCTATGACCCGCTGGGCTCAGATCCCCCGCATGATGATCAAAGTGTCGGGCATGATTACCGAGGCCGACTGGCGCCACTGGAAACCGGCTGATCTGAAGCCTTACGTAGAAAAGGCCATTGAGCTGTTTGGCGTGGACCGCGTGATGTACGGCAGCGATTGGCCTGTCTGCACGGTGGCCGGATCTTACGCCCAGGTATTTGAAGCGTTGTTGAAATGTCTGGCCAGTCTGACTGAGGCGGAAAAAGCCAAGGTCTTAGGGGAAAACGCCAGAGGGTTCTATGGGCTAGACTAACACCACGCCCATGCTGCGCTGGCCTGTGGCAGGTCGCGAATTCACTCGGTCCGTTTAGCTGCTGCGCCAGGCATTGAAACTCGATCCGCTGGCATGCTGGTCAGGGTGATCGAGTCCTGCCAGATGTTGGACAAAACCAAGCCCGATCTGATGGATGCCCTGGGTGTAAACGTGGTTGGATTGGGACCCCCCGCGACGTTGTTGGGGTTCAAGAACGAGGGATGGGAGCCATGGACATTCTTCGATATGGATGGCGCCTTACAGCGCAGTCGTCAGCGAATGGTCAATAATATACATATACATAAGTAAGAATGGAGGTGGAAATGAAACGCTTTGGTCAAACTGTAATGCTCAAGGACGACCCGGAGAGCATCCGGCTGTATGAAGAGTATCATGCCAATCCGTGGCCGGAGACCAATGCAAGTCTGCTCAGTTGCGGGATATTGCGCATGTTCATCTACCGGTTCGGTCGCCAGCTCTTTATGTTTATGGAAACCAGAGATGATTTCGACCTGGAGCGCGATATGCCGAAGTACACAGAGAATCCAAAGGCCAAAGAGTGGGATGATTTGATGCGCACTTTCCAGGAAACGGTGCCAGGTGCACCAGAGGGTTCGACGTGGGTGCTGATGAAGGAAGTCTATGCCTTGGAGGCGGAGTAGTCTTTACTTAGGGCCCGTTAAGAAACAACTTCCCGATTTAGTTGTTTTGCCCATGTGTCCAGGGCGACATCCGAACGTGGTCGAATAGTGTAGTTCCAGTTTGGACAGACCACGCGGCGCTCCAGGTTGAGCTTCTTCCTCTCGGCGTCTGAGTCTCGTTGTCCTTTCTCATAAACCCCTGCCAGCAGGAAGGCTTTGACAGTCGGGCCAGCCGAACCGTCTGCGTTTAGCATGCTCCCGGCTACTCCGGATGGGGGCCGAACCGGTGATATGTCGTCCATGCCGCTCACGATCGCGTGCGTGCGGGAACCTCCGATCTCGTTCAACGGGAGCATAGGGTGAGAGCGGGTTGCAGCGCCTGCGACAGGTCATTGAGACCTACTTCCGGAAGGGCAGGTTCCACCTTCATATCAACATTGTGGATGCTTACCCCAATGGCAACATGGTACCAACGGAGGTAAAGGGAGATGGGCAAGATTGACAATGCAGTGGCGCTCGTGACCGGTGCAGGCCGGGGAATTGGTCGGGCCATAGCACTCCGTTTGGCGCGCGAGGATGCAGACGTTGCGCTGCTCGATGTGGATAGCGACGCTGTGGAATCTGTCGCCTCCGAGGTACATGCCCTGGGTTCTCGTGCGATGACGTTGGTGGTTGACTTGTACAACGTGTCATCTATCCCGTCAGCCATTGAACGAGTCGTCAAGGCTTGGGGGTGTCTGGATGTGCTCGTCAACAATGCTGGCATTATCCGCATCACGCCACTATTCGACGTAACTGAGGCTGAATGGGATCAGGTGTTGGACCTCAACCTCAAATCCACGTTTTTCTGCCTTCAGGCTGCTGCGCGGGTAATGGTCACTCAGAACCGAGGTCGCATTGTCAACATCGCTTCAATTTCAGGACTTGGTGGCCGGCCTGACCATGCGCACTATGCCGCATCTAAAGCGGGGGTCATCAATCTGACTTGCTCGGCGGCACTGGCACTGGCCTCCCATGGGATCACGGTTAATGCAATCTGTCCTGGAGTTGTGGACACTCCCCTGACGAGGGACTTGCACAAAGTCCGAGGCGCGTTGGCGGGATTGTCCGGGGAGGAATCTCTGGCGCGAATGATCCAGCGCATACCACTTGGGCGCATCGCAACTCCAGATGATGTAGCCGCAGCGGTCACTTTTTTGGTTTCTGATGATGCCGGTTACATCACCGGGCAGGTGCTCTGCGTGGAAGGCGGAATGCGGCTCGCATCTTGTTTACCTGTGATGAGCAACAGGTAACGACCAATTGTCCAACGTGGGCGATCGGTGTGTCTCGTTTGGAGAAGGCAGGCATCGTTTGACTGCAACCTGACTCAGGGCAGCCCGGTAGAGGGCGTCGTGTTTTTTTCACGTTGCTAACTGCTCGAGTTTAGGCAAACCGATACACGCTCGGTTGCTGCCGAGCGGCGGCCTGCACTTTGAAACTGAACAGGGACGCCCTTCAGCCCGTTTTGGGGCGGCTGGGCAGGGGTTTCAATCTGTACGGAACCCCTGTTGTACCCGCTGGGGAGTCAGAGCAGCCTGGGGCCGATGCCAGGGCAGGGGGCGGTCCTAGACTGCCTCTCGTCCCAGGAAGAGCATCCATTGGGCCAGATCCACCAACGCCACTCAACGGTCACATCGCTAATCAGAGGAGAAAGTCGCTATGCTCAGTCCCCGCGAGCGCGTTCTGTGCGCGCTGAACCACGAAGAACCAGATCGCGTGCCGATCTTCTTCGGTACGTCCGGCGTGACTACGATGCTTGCCCCGGCATACAAACGATTCAAGGCTTATTTGGAAATCCCCGAAGGGGAGGTGCAACTCCTTTCCCAATCTTTCCAGTATGTCCGACTTGATGAGGAGGTGATGCTTCGCTTTGGCTCCGATGGCCGCCCCCTGCTTCCAGGCGCGGCGCCCTCCCCCCTGCGTCGGCAAAAATCCGACAATTGCTTCGTTGATGAGTGGGGTATAGAATATGAAAGGAGAGCAAGTTCCCCTTACTACGAATACGCGGTTTATCCGCTGCGAGATGCCACGGTTGACGATCTGGATAAATACCCCTGGCCTGCCTTCTCGCATCCAGGTCGCTTCACGGGACTGGCGGAAGAAGCACGCGCGGTGCAAGCGGCCGGGTACGCTACTGTGCTCATGAGTGGTATATCTCCGTTCGAGCAAGCCCAGGGCCTGCGCGGCATAGACACATTTCTCGCCGATCTCATCCTGAACCCCGAGTTTGCTTCTGCTCTCCTACGCAGGCTCACCGACTTAACACTCGCCGGCGCCCTGACAGCCCTGGAACAGGTCGGGGAATACGTGGACGTGTTCCTCATGGGAGATGACCTGGGATCGCAGCAGGCTCCCCTCATATCACCCAAAATGTACCGCAGGATGATCAAGCCGTACCATGCCAAGCTGATTGCTGCCATCAAGAGCAAGACCAAAGCCAAGGTATTCTTCCATTCTGATGGCAATATATACCCCTTGATAGGCGACCTGATTGACGCCGGCGTGGATATTCTCAACCCGGTGCAGGTTTCAGCACAAGACATGGGGGACACAGCACGTTTGAAACGCGAGTTTGGGAACCATCTCTCGTTCAATGGAGCCATTGATACACAATGGGTCTTGCCGCATGGCACGCCGGATGACGTGCGGCAGGAAGTGCGCCGCCGAATCAAGGACCTGGGCCCAGGTGGGGGATATGTCTGCTCTGCTGTGCACTGTATCCAACCCGACGTGCCGCCGGAAAATGTGTGCGCGATGTTTGAAGAAGCAGCCATAGCCGGGCAATATCCACTCCGGCTGTAGATGGGCAAGAAACGGACGAAATTGACGAAAGGGAGCAAATGCAACTTTATGGTCGAAATTGGACCCGACGCGAATTAGAAGCATGCGTCGGACGGTTGGAACAGATTGGAGGTGTTCGTCCATGAAACGCTCACAAGTTAATGCCATTATACGCAATGCCGATGCTTTCCTCAAAGAACACAGATTCCATCTGCCCCCCTTTGCTTACTGGACGCCGGACGATTGGGCCACCAAGGGCGACGAGGTGCGTGAGATCGTTGACCGCCGGCTTGGGTGGGACATCACCGATTTTGGACAGGGTGATTTTGAGAAGTCTGGTTTATTCCTGTTCACCCTTCGTAACGGCTCCCCAGAAAACTTGAAGACAGGGCAAGGCAAACTCTATGCTGAGAAAATAATGATCGTTGACGCCGACCAGGTGACTCCTATGCACTTCCACTGGTCCAAAACAGAGGATATCATCAACCGGGGCGGTGGCAAGCTGGTCATCCAGTTGTATAACTCAACCGAAGATGAAGGCCTGGCGGACACCGATGTGACTGTGAGCATGGATGGGGTCAAGCGCACGGTGAAGGCTGGCGACACCGTGGTCCTAAGCCCAGGCGAGAGCATTACCCTGCCGTCCTATTGCTACCACAAGTTCTGGGGGGCCGAGAGTTGCGTCCTGGTGGGCGAGGTGTCCCTGGTGAACGACGACAATACTGACAATCGTTTCTATGAACCGGTCGGGCGTTTTCCTGAGATTGAGGAAGATGAGCCGCCTCTATGCTTGTTGATCAACGACTATGATCAGTACTACCAGAACTATCAGCCTGGCCAATGACCGGCCTGCTAATCACCTAATAAATTGCCTAACACAACCACTCACTAAGGAGAATATGCGATGCCATTGCTAGAGGGCCCAGTTCCTGCGCTGGTAACTCCCTTTACCAAAGACAATGAAGTGAACGTCCAGTTGCTCCAAGAGTTGGTCGAATGGCAGCTCGCTCAAAAGGCCGGGGGCTTCTTTGTGACCGGCAGCTCGGGTGAAGGCTTCTTGATGTCAATCCCGGAGCGGCAGTTGGTGGTCGAGACCGTGATCAAGCAGGTGCGGGGACGGGTCCCCGTGGTGGTTCAGGTGGGCGCTCTGGCAACGCAGGACGCTGTAGCGTTGGCCGAGGGAGCCGCTGCTGCCGGCGCCGACGGTGTAGGCACAGTGCCCCCGTTCTACTACCGGGCGGACTACGAAGGGATCAAGCAGCACTTTGCCGCTATAGGAGCGGCATCTGACTTACCCCTATACCTCTATAACATCCCAGTGACGACCGGTGTTCTGATCACCGCGGCCCAATTTGGCCGATTGATCGAGGATGTTCCTGCCCTGGCTGGGATGAAGTACACAGCACACAATCTCTTCAACATGCAACAAATTATAGAGTTAGGCGACGGCAGGCTGAACATCTTGTCAGGCCTCGACGAGATATTCCTCCCGGCCCTGGCGATAGGCGTGGATGGGGCTATTGGTACTACTTTCAACTATATGTGTCTGCAGTTCCATCAAATCTACCAGGCCTTCAAGGCTGGTGACATGGCGCGGGCACGCGAGATCCAGTCAACAGTCAACCGCGTGATTACCGTGGTAACAAGTTTCGGCACCCTGGCCGCCCTCAACAAGGCGCCTTTGAGATTTCTGGGCTTCGACATTGACGATGGACGGGCCCCGATTCGACCTCTCACAGGCGAGGAGCGCGAAAAAATTAAGGCGGATCTGGAAGCAGCGGGCTTTTTTGACCTGGAGCGCAATTGATTTCTTGGGTACTACCACAGGTTGGACAATCAATAAAAGAGCCTCAAAATGATGAGTTTTCTACTGGTAGATTTTGGAACGACGAGCATCAAGACTGCTATTGCCGATCTGGATACGGGGACATTCTCACACATACGAAGCCATCCATCAGTAACCAGTTGCGCAAAAATCCCGGGCCACCACGAAATTCCGCCGTCGTCTCTACAGGAAAGGTTTCTTTCTATTTCCGATCTTTACCTCAATCAACTCGAGGTTCGATTTGAAGGGATTGTGGTTTGTAGTGAGCAGAATGGGTTTGTCGCACTGAACAGAGAGAATGTGCCTATTACGAACTACATTAGTTGGAAGGATGAGCGCTCGCTGGAGCCAGTCAATGGCATAGACACATTTTCTCTTTTAACGGGCGAGTTGGGGGACAGGTTTAAGCACATTACTGGATGGCGTCCCGGGCCTGGCCTGCCGATTATGAATGCGACCCATTTAGCCAGGTTATCGCTGCTTGAATCACCATGCAAGATCGTGTCATTGCCCGAATGGCTTTCACTGTGTTGCGATGATTCGAACGACATAGTTCACGACACCATGCTCCATGGTCTGGGCTTCTACGATGTGCGCAAAAAGGAGACATCAGATGAACTGACAAAGACAGTCGAGGAACTGACCGGTGTGAAGTTCACTTTCAACCACGTAGCACCGAGCGGAAATATTTCCGGCTATTGGCACAATCACACGAAGAAAGTTCCCATTTACGTAGGAATTGGAGACCATCAGTGTTCCGTATTAGGGGCTTGTAACGTGCCGCGTGAGACTATATCAGTGAACATAGGAACAGGCTCCCAGGTTGCGATCATTGACCCAGAAGTAACGCCTGCGGAAGCCGAATTGAGGCCATACTTTGACTCCAGCATACTGGCTGCCGTAACTCGTATTCCGGCCGGCCGCGTTCTCGCCAGTTACGTTGGGTTTCTGGAGAACATCTGCAAGAGCGCTACAGGCAAAGAAGCAGACTTCTGGCACATGTTACAGGAAATTGATGAAGCCGACATTTCCAACGCAACCTGGGACTTCGACCTGGGTATTTTCTCCAGTGCCTGGAATTATCAGGGAGGAGGAAAAATATCAAACATCCTCGAAGGCTCCTTAACGTTGAAGAACTACCTCTCTTCTCTCCTGAGGGCCTTTGGGCAGCAATACCTGGAGGTCATGAGACTTTTTGACCCTGGGCATAGAATAGGCCGCTGCATACTGAGTGGGGGCGTGCCAAGAAGAATGCCAGTGCTCCATAGAATCATTTCGAATCTTTCGGGCTATGAGACATTGCCGGCTTGCGAGATTGACGAATCCTTGATCGGCCTGCGCACCATAGCGCTGGTTTCAGCAAATCGGGCACAAAGTTGCCTGGATGCACAAGGAATATATGGCAGAAGTTGTTCTGTTCGCCAAGACGACTGTTCTTGTCTCTAGAAACACACAATTCCATTACCCTGGAAAAGCAAGATTAGGAGATGCATAATGAGCGAGATGAGCGAGTTCACCGAATGGCGCGGTTTTGATCTGACCGCACGATGCGCCAAGATCGAGCGGGCCTTCAACCGGGCCGAAATCACTTCACCGGAAGACGTGCCTATTCTGGTCAATACCCCCTGTTACTTTGCTTTCGGTACCAACGACAAGCCGGAGGACTATTTTACCAACCCCGCCAGTATGGTCGAGTACCAGGCTTCTGGCTACGAAAAGCACCTGGCTGCAGTCAACGACGACTATGTACCGTACTTTATGCCCTGGTTTGGCACCGGTGTGTTGGCCTCGGCCTTTGGCTGCGAGATCCGAACCTCACCCGGGCCTGGTAACGACCCGGCCGTGGCGGGCACTTGCGTGACCTCCCTCGCCGACGCTGCCCACCTCAAGATGCCCGATCCCTACGAGGATGGTTGGATGCCCCGGGTACTTGACGCCATAGACTACGCCCGCGCCAACAGCGACCTGCCTGTCGGCCTGACCGACATGCAGGGTCCTCTCGACACCCTGGGACTGATGTGTGGGCAGGCGCAGCTCTACATGTGGATGTACGACGAGGCGAAGATGGTCCACGAGTTGTTCGACCTGGTAACCGAGGCCTTTATCGAATGGGTGAAAGTACAAAAGGAACACATAGGCGAACCGTTGGATCGGAGCAACGGGCTGCAGGGTGTTGGAGCGTCCAGCATCGGCGTCTGGGAATCGGACGACGACATGGTGATGATCGGTCCCGACATGTACAGGGAATTCGTGGTGCCCTACCTGTCACGCATTTTCGAAACTTTTGGCGGTGGCAGTGTCCACTTCTGTGGCAAAGGGTATCAGCATTTGGACAACATCCTTCAGATCAAGAACGCCCGGGTCGTCAACAACTCGCCGATGGGGAACTTCGAGGCATTTGGCGAATTCAAGAGGGGCCTGGGCGACCGAGTGACCCTACAGATACAGGATGCCGCCCCCATAGATGTGGAAGGCTACTACACCCGGCTCTTTGCGGAGATAGACGACTTCCGTGGGGTGATGCTCGCCAACTTTGTTTGCGATTCGATCGGTATGGACGAGGAGGGTGGTTACGTTCCTGTTGAGTGGGACCCTTTCGAGACGGCGAATCGCATTGTGGCGGTCACCCGCGAGTGCGTGGGCAAGAAACTGGAAGGGGAGTGCAGATGAACGTGAAAATCTATGAATCCCAATACAAGGATCAAGAGGCTGTCTCCATGGAATCGGAGACCATCCTGGCTCAGTTCCTTCCATCCATCGGGGCCAAAATGTGCTCACTTGTCTATAAGCCTTTGGGCTTCGAGCTGCTGGTCCAGAGGCCGGGTGAAAAGTATCTGCTTCAACCTTATGACGGGGACTACGTGGCTGGCGAATGTTCCGGTTTCGATGACATGTTCCCGAGCATAGACAAATGCTTCTATGAAAGTCATCCGTGGGAAGGGACAAAGATTCCTGACCATGGTGAGGTTTGGAGCATCCCGTGGGATCGCTCTGTAGAAAATGATCGGCTTCACTTCGCGACCTACGGGGTGAGGTTTCCGTACAGGCTCGAAAAGTGGGCATACTTCACCAGCAGTGCTATCCTGCGGATTGAATACCGGCTCACAAACCTCTCGAACTTCGATTTCGATTTCATGTGGGCTGCACATACTATGTTCAATCTGGAAGAGGGAACAGAACTCGTCCTTCCGCCGGGGGTCAAGAGCATTGTTAGCACGGTGAGCCTTAGCGGTGCTTTGGGAAAGTATGGCGATGAGTTTGAATGGCCAGCCCTCAGGCTGTCGGACGGAACAGAAATGGATCTCCGCCGATTAAGACCAAAGAAGGCGAAGAATGCTGATAAGTACTTTATCAAAGGTAAGATGCCAGAAGGCTGGTGTACGCTAAAGTATCATCAAAGCAACCTTACGTTAGCCTTGTCTTTCCCTGGGACACAGGTTCCCTATCTGGCGATTCTACCCAACGAAGGTGGGTGGAAAGACCTCTACAACATCTTCCTAGAGCCCTGTACTGCATCCTTCGACCGGCTCGACGTGGCCCGGCTGCACGACGAGTTCTCGACTGTGAAAGCAAAATCAACCTATGATTGGCACTTGAACATCACGATTGCCGAGGGGACAGATTTCCGCCGTGTAAGTGAGGAAGGGCAATTGCGGTGACGCGGCGAAGATCATGCATCTCTACAATGACATGGAGATTGATTGCTGGGGCTATCTGACACCTCACCGCGCAGGACTTGGCACGTAGGCTGCCAACAACCATGAAAGGAAAGAAAACACCTATGGGAAAAGTGTCTGTTTTCAGAGTGGTCATCACAGATTGCGAACACGATGACATTGAACCGGAATTGGAAGTACTGAGCGCCGTCGGGGCCCGGGTAGAGTGGCACAACTGCCAGACCGAAGAAGACGTAATCGAGGCAGCCGCTGACGCCGACGGCCTGCTCGTCGGCTACGCGCCAATCACCAGCCGGGTGCTCGACGCGCTCCCGCGCTGCCGCATCGTGTCCCGCTACGGCATCGGTGTGGACATGATAGACATTGACGCTGCCACGGAACGCGGCGTGGTCGTGACCAACGTGCCCGACTACTGCCTCGACGATGTCGCCGATCACACGATGGCATTGCTTCTGGCCTGCGCTCGCAAGCTCATGATCTTAGACCGGGCGATCAGAGGCGGCCGGGCCATCAAGGATGGTAAGTGGCGCACGGTGGGTATTGCCAGGCCGATATATCGCCTGAGCAAGCAAACCTTAGGCATCATTGGCCTGGGGCAGATTGGGCAGCGGGTGGCCCGACGGGCGCAAGCGTTCGGTATACAGGTAATCGCCGCGCCTGATCCGGCTGTCAGCCCGGAGAAAGCAGCGACTCTGGACATCACTGTCCTGCCGCTGGAGCAAATGCTGCCTGCAGCCGACTACCTGACATTGCACGTTCCACTCGTCGAGAGCACCCGCCATCTCATCAATGCAGACAGGCTTGCACTGATGAAACCAACTGCCATCATCGTCAACACCTCGCGCGGCCAGGTGATCGACGAGGCCGCACTGGTCGACGCCTTGCAAAACGGGCGGCTGGCCGGCGCTGGCCTCGACGTGTACGAGCACGAGCCCTTGTCTCCTGAAAGTCCGCTGTGCACGATGGACAATCTGTTACTCTCGTCCCACGCCGCCTGGTACTCGGAGGATGCACTGCACTACCTGAAGGTAAGAACGGCACAGGCTGTGGCGGACTTCCTGCAAGGTCGTGTACCGCAATCCGTGTTAAATCCATCGGTGTTTAAATCTCTGGATACCTAGCATCACTGTCACCCTGAGCGGCCTGCCCTGAGCGCAGTGAAGGGAAGCGAAGGGGCTCCACCAGAGTAAAGGGAGATTCTTCGCTACGCTCAGAATGACGGCTAACCGCCAGGGCAACCTTTGCGGCACTGCATTTCATACATTTCATACAAGGAGGAAAAATCAATGAGCGTACTAGATGATCTTCGGCAAAGTGTGGTCGAGGGCCAGGCGCCAGAGGCCGAAGCCCTGGTCAAACAGGCCATGGACGACAATTTGCCGCCCGACGAGATCCTTAACCAGGGCCTCATCGCGGCCATGGCCGAAGTGGGACGCCTGTTCGAGGCCAACGAAGTCTACGTACCCGAGATGCTGGTGGCGGCCCGCGCCATGAAGGCCGGCCTGGAACTGCTGCGTCCCAGCCTGGCCGAAGCGGACGTGCAGGCCATCGGCAAGGTCGTCATTGGCACCGTCCAGGGTGACCTGCACGACATCGGCAAGAATCTGGTGGGTATGATGCTGGAAGGGGCCGGCTTTGAGGTGATTGACCTGGGCGTTGACGTCTCGCCTCAGAAGTTCGTGGATGCCGTAAAAGAGCATGCCGCGGACCTGGTGGGATTCTCGGCGCTGCTTACCACCACCATGTCAAAGATGGGGTCCAACATTGAGGCGCTGGCAGAGGCCGGCCTGCGTGACGAGGTCAAGGTCATGGTCGGTGGAGCGCCAGTTACCGCCGAGTTTGCCGGAAAGATAGGCGCCGACATCTACGCCCCCGATGCCTCGTCAGCCGCCACCCACGCCAAGCAAGCCGTGAGCTAAAGTCGGATATGATCAGCGCGCGTGCGAGATGCCGGCTGCCACACGCGTCAAGCAGGTTGTGAACCAATATCAACTCGCCGCAGAGCACTATCCTGGCGGTGGGTCGCCCCCGTGAGCGGCCAGTGGCCCTCAACGGGGGCGTTAGTCGTGCGACCTACGAATGCACCTGACTCTGTCCGATGGGTGACTTTCAGCCACCTGCCGCCCCTTCAACCAACGCCACGATGCGCTCGTAGCCATCCTCGATCAACTGCTCCAATTCGCTGGCAACGTATACATACTCCAGCCGCATACCCCTATACGGGTCGTAGATGTCATACTCCTTCCCAATCATCTCGCTGAGCAAATACACCTTAGGGACATACTCAGGGAAGGCTGCCCCTAGCGCCTCGGCGTGATTTCGCGTCATCGCCAGCACCAGGTCGGCCTCAGCCATCAGTCCACGGGTGACATTGCGCGCGCGGTGGGCGCGCAAGTCAATCCCGCGTTGAGCCATTTCCTCGATGGAGTGCGCGCTCGCCGGTCGTCCTTCGGCCGCCCAGACGCCAGCCGAGCCCACCTGCCAATCCCGTCGCGCCTCGTCGCGGGCCAGCCGCGCCCGCAGTAACGCCGCTGCCATCGGAGAGCGACAAAGATTCCCCGTGCAGATGAAAAGCACCGTCGGCATCATATCTCCCCGTCACCGGCCTCAAACGACTCGACCAACGCCATCAGCCCGCCAGCCACAACCGAGTGCCCGCCCAACACCACCGGCACTCGCGCCTCCGCCGCTGCCCGAGTGAAATGGCGCAAGAAGGGCTCCTCCACCCTCTCCCAACGGTACAGATCGGAGTTGAAACGATCAGCCGTGGAGGGCCACAGCCCCCGCGCCGCCAGGATCACGCGATTATCGAACAGCACCCCGTCAGCCAACTCCGCTAACTCGTCAAAGAAGCCCTCAACACCCACCAACTCCAGATAATCGGCCAGCAGTGAGCGGACCTCTCCCTGCCCCTGCCGACCGCTGGCCCGCATCCCCCGTTCTTCGGCGAAGACCCGCACCCAACAACGGGTCGCCCGCTCCAGTGCAGCCCATGCCTCCGCCGACGCCCGGCCCACGACCGCCAGGCTTCCACCCTCGCAAGCCATCGCGGCCAGCACCCCATCCAATCGTGGCGCTTCCCAGCCCAATCCGTCGAGGAAACGACGCAGATATGGCCCGACACCCGGATGTCGCCGCGCGATCAGCAGATCCGCTGGCGTATCCAGATCGAAGCGCGTAGCGGCCGACACAGGGAGACTCTCGACCGGCAGGCCACCGTCGTGAGCCAACGCCCAGGCTACCGCGTTATCATTCGCTTCCTGAGCGACCAGTGGTGCCACCTCAACTGCAGGAACAAACCCCACCCAATCACAGGAGTGCAGGTTATTAGTGAGCACCAGCCGCCCCGCCTCTCCTAACCGGGTCAATACCTCGATCCAATGCTCAACGCCCAGCAGCGGCGCTGAAGCGCCCCCGCTGTAGAGCACACGTTGCACATCATACCGCTCGATCAGTCCAGCCAGCCGCCGCCCAAAGTGAAAAGATTCCCCTGGCGGATCAAGGTCCACCTCAACCGGCAGGTCGGCCAGCGTGTTGCCCCAGGCAGCATCATCGGTGGCAATCACAGCCCGGCCAATCATACCCGTGCGCAGCAACGGTTCCAGTAAATCGCGTGCAGCGGCCCGGTGCGCCCCGTCCAACGCCCGTTCTACCTCGCTCTGCCCCCATCCCCCGACCAGGAGGAGCAGCGTCACCTCCTCTGCCAACCAGGCTCCTCCCATTCAAAGGGGGTCCGGTTGACACCGAACCCCTTCGTATGAGCGTATTGAGAAAACCCGTAGACCCAGGCTGAGCCCCCCCCACCCACCCTAGCCCAACCTCCAGAGAGTTCTGCTACGCCCGTATGCTTCCTCCTGCCTCAAGCGAGTTCCGGCTGCAACAAACCATAGTCACCGTCATTCCGCTTGTACACTACGTTGATAGCGTTCTCATCCACATTCAGAAAAACGTAGAAGTGGTGACCTAGCAATTCCATCTGCTCGATGGCCTCCTCTGGCATCATTGGCCGGACATCAAAGTGCTTGACGCGGACGATTTCGCCCTCGGTCTCCTCCATCGGCTCCTCGATGGGGAGTGCCTCAGCAGCCACCTGCCCTCGGCCTCGGCGCTTGCCCTTATAACGCGCGATCTGGCGGTACATCTTATCCAAAACAGCGTCAATCGAAGCGAACATGTCTTGGGTGCGCTCTTCAGCCCGCAGGATCGTCCCCTGCACCCGCACCGTTAACTGCGCTACCTGACGATGGGCAGCGCTGCGTGTGTTCTCCACTATCAAGTCAACCTGCACCTCATCAATCGAGGGCAGGTAGCGATCCAGTTTCCCAACTTTTTGCTCCACGTACTCCCTCAAACGCGGAGTCGTCTCCAAGTTGCGGGCAGAAATGGACACTTCCATGGATTTCCTCCTTACGATTTTAACATTGTGTTTCACGCGCCCCTCAACGGGAAACTCGCACCAGTCACTGTCTCACATTCGCAAAATTGAACTGCGCCAGCACAGTGTGTTAGCGCGCACGGGCTAACGTCAGAGCCTGCACACCACGCGCTCCCCCCTCATACAGGGCCACCGCGCAGGCTTCCAGCGTAGCGCCCGTGGTACAGACGTCGTCAACCAACAACACCTGCTTACCGGTCAGGGAATTGCTGGAGCAACGAAAAGCGTCGCGCACATTTCCTTTCCGCTGGCTGGCATCAAGCCCGACCTGCGGGGCTGTCGCACGCTGTCGTATCAGTGTCCGCTCGTCCACCACCAACCCAACCCGGCGAGCCATCTCACGGGTCAACAACGCTGCCTGATTATACCCGCGCTCGCGCAGACGGGCGGCGTGCAGCGGAACGGGTACTACGACATCAGCCGACATTGGATGTTGCATCCAGTATGCCGCCATCAGGCCACCCAGGGGGCCAGCCAGCGCGGTAAGCCCGCGGTACTTGAGCCGGTGCACCGCCTCGCGGAGCACCCCTTCAAAGTAGACTACCGAACGTATGCACTCGATCTGCAAGGGAGAAGTTCGGCAACGTGCGCAGAGACCATCGGCTACAACCGCGTCCCCGCAGCGGGTGCAAAAGGGGGGCTTAACGAGAGAGATCTGGCCGAGACACTCAGTACACAGCCACACACCCGCCCGACCACAACCAACACAACGCGGGGGAAAGAGAATATCGAAAAACCGACTACGAAGACCACGCCAGTGGAGATCAATCGTCTCAATGACCGACACAGGCAAAGGATCCTATCTTTGGTGTTGATTCCCGAAGCAGCCCGCCCACCTAAAGCCCTAAGCCTCCACCACCCTTAAACACATCCTTTAGTGGTATCATCTCAATAAGTTGGGGCAGGTCTGTTGGTGATGGTGAAATGCCTACCCAGGTGTGATGAGATACCAACAGGGACAAGCACGTTAACAGTTTGACAGTGAGCTGGGAGCCAATCTACGGCT